>Ga0207645_10000838_pt1 | contig 25637 bp, 21 predicted proteins | sample KBSM53metaG_FD_184331 | JGI IMG/M metagenome (GOLD analysis project Ga0207645, IMG submission 184331) | Miscanthus rhizosphere microbial communities from Kellogg Biological Station, Michigan, USA - KBS M5-3 metaG (SPAdes) (version 2) | ecosystem: Host-associated > Plants > Roots > Rhizosphere >...
CCTTTAGAGTGGGTTTCAAAATTACTCGTAGCGCCGCCCTTCAGGGCTGCCCGCGATTACTCGTAGCGCAGCCCTTCAGGGCTGCCCGCGCGGCGGTTGCAGGCCTAAAGGCCTGCGCTACATGAGCCCGCGCGCAATTTTGAAACGGACTCTTAGGGCTGCCCGCTGTTTCAGGGGACGACCGAAGAACGGGGCGCGAGACGTTCGACGTAGACGTGCTGAGCGGGGAAGCGTTGAACCAGCCGCGAGGTCGGTTCGAGCGCGTCGGCGTAGCGGCCAGCCTTGAGCGCGGCGTCGCTGAGCGCGAGCCAGCTCTCGACGCCGCCTGACAGGGTGTCGCGCGGTGAGACCGTTCCAGCCGGCGGCTTCAGGACGCAGGCGTAGAGCGTCAGCATGAGCACGCCGCCGGCGAGGCGCCACGACGCGGTCATTCAGAAGTGCACCGAGAGACCGGTGATGATCGTGGTTTGCCTGAGGGGCGAGCTGACCGGACGTTCCGTGCGGCTCCGGCCGCCGCTGCCGAAGAGGCGCAGCCGCGTGCCTAACAGGATGTCGAACTCGCCGCCGACCGTGTCGGAGGGCAGCGTCGCCAGGTCCACCAGGTTCCGGATTTCACGGCTGAACCCGTGGCTGTATACGAGACCTGCGTAGCTGGTGCCGTCGCTGCCGAAGTAGCGGCGAAAGCCTCCGTGGTAGGAGGTCGAGTTCAGAGGCCCTTCGCCTGGCACGTAGTACACCTTCCCCGTGAACATCCAGCTGCCCAGGTATTTCGTCAGCGTCCCGACGTAGATCTGCGTGCTGGTGTCGAACTCGAGCTGGCGCGCGCCACCGGACACCTCGAGCCCCCAGCCGATCGACTGATAGAGATCGAAGGCGAACCGGTGTTTCGGATAGAGCGTGGCGTCGGTTGCGAATCCCGCGTTGAGGAAGGCATAGGTGCCGGGCCTGAAGCGTGGATAGAACTCGATCTCCATCAGCTGATCGTCCATGTCGAATCGCGACGCGCCGCTGCCGCGGACGATCAGCGAGCCGACCGGTGTCCGGCGCGTGACGTACAACGCCACTTCATGCCACGGCTCGGTGCCGTCATCGAACGAGTCGGACCGGTAGCTGGTGGTGGCCCACCAGGGACGGGCGGCCGCTTCGAGCCGTTCTCGCATCGCGCGCGCGGTCGCATGGCCCGGGTTGGCCGCGAGGATCTGCCTGGCCTGCGCCAGGGCCTCGGTGGAATGGCCCGACCAGTACTCGACATTCATCAGGGCGACGCGCGCATCGGTGTACCCCGGCGCCTGCGTCAACACCTGCTGGAGAACGCGACGCGCTTCGTCGTATCGGCCCTCCCACGAGAGCACCAGGCCGTAGAGCAGCCTCGCGTCGCCGTCGCGCGGTGTCTCGGCAAGACGCGCTTCCAGCATCGTCAGCGCATCCGCGCGGTGTCCCGAGGCGGCCGCCGCGCGCGCCTTCACCAGCACGTCGTCCTGTCCGGCGGCGGCACGCACCGAACCGATGACGATCAACGCCAACAGGAGAAGGGAGCGCCGGCGTGCTAGACCGGCGTTTTCTGACCTTCGAAGACGCGCCGCTTCATCAATCCCCATTCGCCTCTCCCGGTCATGGTCCGCACCGTGCCGACGGACGACCACCAGGAATTGAGCTGCCGATAGCCGCAATTCTCGAGGATCGCGGCGACGACCAGCAGGACGAGGTCGCTGCCGCCCATGTACCGTCTCGTCACGACATCGTTCAGGAACACCGCGACGAGGGTCGCGGCGACGCCGAAGAGCACCGAGACGGCGATCAGCAGCCCGAAGGTGGTCCAGTCGAGCAAGCCCGTGATCGCCGCCGCCGCGGTGATGGCGTAGCCGGCGATCTCGAACAGCGGCCCAACTCCTTCGAAGAAGATCACGTACGGAAGCGCGCCGATACCCACCAGGCCGCAGCGCGGGTTGCCGATCATGCGGCGACGGCGCCAGAGCACCTGGAGCAATCCGCGCCGCCACCGGAGCCGCTGCGACCGCAGCGACGCCCAATCCTCGGGCACCTGGGTCGAACAGAGCGGAGACGGATCGAAGACGATCCGGTACGGCTGGCGTCGTGCCCGGTAATACGCGTGCAGGCGAACGGTGACGTCCATGTCTTCGCCGATCGCCGTCCGATCGAATCCGCCGACGGCGATCATCGCGTCGCGACGAAACAGGCCGAAGGCGCCGGAAATCAGCGTCAGGGCATTCAGCGATCCGCAGGCGACCCGGAACAGCAGGAAGGTCCGCATGTACTCCACGACCTGGAACCGCGCCAGCCAGCTGCGGGGCAGCATGACGGCGGTGATCCGGCCGGACTGCATGCGGCAGCCGTTGGCAATGGCGATGTATCCGCCGACCCCCACCGTCGCCGGGTCTTCCAGGAACGGCAGCACTGCGCGTCGCAACGCCGCCGGATCGATGATGGTATCGGCGTCGATCGTCAGGACCAGCGCGCCTGCGGCGGCGTTGATGCCGGCATTGATCGCATCGGCCTTGCCGCCATTCGCCTTGTCGATCACGACCAGCGCCGGTTCGTCCATCGATCGGTAGATCCCGCGCACCGTCTCGCTCGGCAAGGGCTGGGCGAACGCCACCGGTGCCGCCAGCAGGTGAAACGCGCCTTGCAGCACGACCAGCGTGTCGTCCGATGAGCCGTCGTTGACGACGACGATTTCGCGCGGCTCGTAATCGAGCGCCAGCAGCGCCCGCACGCTTTCCACGATCGTCAGCGCCTCGTTGTGGGCAGGGACGATCACGGAGACGAAAGGAGCCGCCGCGACGCGAGCGGTGAGGGCGACGTCCCGGCGAGTCCGTGTCCGGACGTAGTTGCCGATGAACAGGCCGGAGACGAGACCCATCAGGATCTGCGATCCATTGAAGAGGACGAAGTACGCGGCGACCGCGAGGGAGAACGCCATCAGGGCGGCCTGCCAGATGGGCGTCAACATCGGGCGGCCATTTCCCAGAGTGTCTGCCGCGCGAGCTCGCCCGCCAGATCCGGGCGGGATGCCGCAGCCTGGAGCGCCGCGACCCCGCCGTCGCGCATCGTTTTCAACGAAGACGCGGCCTGCACGGCAACCGGCCACCGATCGTCGAGATGCTGCGCCAGTTGCACGGCGATGTTGCCGGGACCGGCCCAGTCGTGCAGCGCGTAGGCCGCCATCGCCCGCACCGTGACATCGTCGGCCTCCAGCCCCTCGAGCGCCAGCGGCGCAGCGTGCCGGTCGAGCCCGATGTGCCCGAGCGCTTCGAAGGCGGCGGCGCGGACCTTGACGTCCGGGTCCAGCGTCCACAGCGACAGCGTCGGCAGCGATCGCGCCGTGCCGCAGATCCGCAGCGCCCGGGCGTAGTTCAGGCGGTTCGCGGCATCCACGCCGGCCATCTCCAGCAGCGATGGCTCGATCTCGGGCCCGAATGCGGCAATCGCCGCGAAGCGGCGGCCGCGGTGGAGCGACTCGTCATGCAGCCGGACGACGACCGCCATCACCGCCTGCGGATCCCCCAGGTCGGCGATCGAGTCGAGCGCCGCGGCACGAACCTCGGCATGGTCGTCGTCGAGCGCGGCGACGATCGCGGCCGTGCGGTTCTCGATCTGGAACAGCCCCAGCGCGCGCACCGCAAGCGCGCGCCGCGGCCACCAGCAGCTGTTCACCCAGCGGTCGGCGACCTCGACCAGCGACATCGCCTGGAAGATCGTGCGCGCGCGGGCGACGCGCTGACGATCGCGATCGTCGTACAACGGCCTGACCAGCATCCAGGCGATGGCAATGCGATGTCGCCGTGGGCTGTTCGCCAGCTGTTCGACCGCGGCCTCGTCGCCGTCGAGGGCGCGCCGTGCAACCGGCTCATAGCGGCGGTCGATGCGCCGGCGTCGCGCCTCGTTGCAGGCAAACAGCGCGCGCTCGACGACGACGGCGGCGGCGTTCAGGAGCGCGAGAAACACGCCGAGCCAGGCGGTCTGGATCGCGAAGCGGTGGAAGTCGAACAACGACGCGTCAATGGAAGACACGATCGATGCCGTATCCGGTCACAGCCGGTCTCAATAGCCCGGCCGGCGGATGCCGAGCTTGCCCATCATCGACTGCAGCGTGGTCCGCTTCAGCCCGAGCCGCGCCGCGGCGCCGGCGGGACCGCCGACCACGCCTCCCGACTCGCGCAGCGCGCGAATGATGCTCTCCCGTTCGATCTCTTCCAGCGTCGGCGGCCGGGCGGCCGGCGGCAGCGCCATCAGCTGGGGCCGCGGCCTGCGTTGCAGCAGGTCGTCGGGCAGCTGCAGCGTCGGGCCCCTGGAGAGAATCACGGCGCGTTCGATCACGTTCTCGAGCTCGCGGATGTTGCCCGGCCAGTGCCAGTCGCGCAGCGCCTGCAGCACCGGCGGGGGAATCGACGGCGCGCTGCGGCGCATGCGGCGGGCGTGCCGCGCGACGAAGTGGCGCGCGAGTGCGGGGATATCGTCCGCGCGCGCCGACAGCGGCGGAATCCGGATCGGGAAGACGTTGAGCCGGTAGAACAGGTCGCGGCGGAACGATTCCTCTTCGACCATCGCATCGAGGTCGCGATTGGTGGCGGCGATGACCCGGACGTCGACCCGGCGCGTCCGCGTGCTGCCGAGCCGCTCGAACTCGCGCTCCTGCAGGACGCGCAGCAGCTTCGGCTGGATCTCGCCGGGAATATCGCCGACCTCGTCGAGAAACAGCGTGCCGCCGTCGGCGACTTCCAGGCGGCCGATCCTGCTGGTGGTGGCGCTGGTGAACGCGCCTTTCTCGTAACCGAACAGCTCACTCTCGAACAGGCTGGTGGGCAGCGCGGCGCCGCTGAAGCGAACGAATACCCGGCGATGGCGCGGACTCAGCCGGTGGATGGCACGCGCGATCAACTCCTTGCCGGTGCCGGTCTCGCCGAGCAGCAGCACCGTGGCGTCGGTGGGCGCCACCGTCTCGACCTCCTGGAGCACACGCTTCAGGGCCGTGCCGCCGCCGATGATCTCGTCGAACTTGTGCTCGAGCTCGATTTCCCGCTCGAGATACTGGTTCTCTTCCAGCAGGTGGTCGCGACGCTCCTCGATCGCCTGGTAGGCGATGGCGTTGTCGACCGCGATGCCGATCTGCACCGACATCTGCAGCATCAGATCGATCGCGTCCTTCGCGAACGCGCCGCGGTCGCTGCTGGCCACGTTCAGCGTGCCGATGACCCCGTGGCGCGACACCAGCGGCAGACAGCAGAGCCGCTGCATCTCGTCGCTCCCGAGCGCCTGTCGTCCGGCCGGGTCGAACGCCTCGATCTCGGCGCGGTCGAAGACGCTCGGCAGCCGGCGGTGAAACGTCACTCCCGCGGGTGAACGATCGACGGGCCAGACCAGATCGTGACTGCTGATGCCGCGCTTGACGTCGTAGGTGTGGCGCAGCCGCAGGCCGCGTTGAGCCTCGTCGTAGATCGCGACGCTGACGTACTCATGCCGGACGACGCGGTTGAGGACGTCCGAAACGGCGCGCAGCAGCGTCGCGTGGTCGAGCTCGGACACGAGCAGGTTGTTGACCTGGAGCAGCAGGTCCAGTCGATCGCGCTCGCCCCGCAGCTCGCGCTCGAACCGCCTCGCCTGATCGAAGTTGAGGGCGTTGTCGAGCGCCACCGCGACGTGTGATGCCACCTGTTCCATGAACGCCATCGCGTCGGGTGGATAGTCGATGGCGTCCGAGGCGCCGAAGCTGAGGACGCCGAGCCGGCCATGCGCCGTCGTCAACGGCAGCCAGCTGGTGACGGTTCGCCCGAGGGCGCGGATGTACTCGAGTGCGGGGACCAGCGGAACGTCGCGCTCCAGCGGAATCACGGTCGCTCGCTGCGTCTGCCAGACGATCGCGGCGGGTCCGCCGGCCGCCACCGGCATCCGCAGCACCCCCGGCAGCGGCAGGTCCGCCGGTTCCAGCACGTACAGCTGCATCTCGTCGGTCGCCGGGTCGTGCAGGACGACGGCGAGGTAGTCGAACGGCACGACGCTGTGCAGGTGAGCCGCGAGCGCGTGGATCAGATCGGCGAGCGATTTGTGGAGCGCCAGCGCTTTCGAGACCCGCAGCAGCGCCTCGTAGCGGGCGACCACGCCGACTGGATTCAGCCGGTAAACGCCGTCTGCAAACGAGTGCGCCTCCATCATGACCATGGCCTCGTCGACGCCTCTCGCGCGTCAGTAGTCTTCGAACAGCCGCTGCAGCTCCACCGGCGTTCGCGGCCTGGTCAGCGCCAGCCGCAACAGCACGCGCGCCTTCTGGGGGTTCAGGTCCAGGGATGCGACCAATCCCAGCTTGTCGTCGTCGATCTCGACGTTGCGGCCGACGCGCCCGGTGGCGACGCGCGAGGCGCGCACGCACACGATGCCGTTCTTCGCGTGCCTGGTCAGCGCGTTCAACGCCGCATCCGACAGGTTGCCGTTGCCGACCCCGGCAACGACCACGCCTTTCGCGCCCGCCGCCACCGCCGCGTCGACCAGCGCGCCGTCCATGTTCTCGTGCGCCATGATGATGTCGACCCGCGGCAGCGTGGTGACACCGTCGAGCGAGAACTCCGAGTCGGTGGTATGACGGCCGACCGGGCCGCGGTAGAACTCCGGCACGCCGTAGGTGACGGTGCCGATCAGGCCCGAGAGCGGCGACAGGAACGTCTGCACGGCGGTGGTACTGGTCTTGGTCAGCGACGAGGCGCCGTGGATCCAGTCGTTGACCACCACCAGCACGCCGCGCCCGGCGGCGTTCGGGCTCGCCGCCACCGCCACCGCGTTGTAGTAGTTGAGCGGGCCGTCGGCCGACAGGGCCGTCGACGGGCGCATCGCCGCCGTCAGGACGACCGGCTTCTTCGAGCGGACGACGAGGTTGAGGAAGTACGCGGTCTCTTCGATCGTGTCGGTGCCGTGGGTGATGACGACCCCGCTCACGTCGGCCATCGCGGTCAGCTGGTTGACCCGGCGCGCCAGCTTCAGCCAGACCTCGTCGTTCATGTCCTGCGACCCGATGTTCGAGATCTGCTCGCCGCGAAGCGTCGCCAGCTTCCTGGCCTGCGGCACCGCGGCGAGCAGTTGCTCGACGCCGACCTGGCCGGAGGTGTAGGCGGCCTGCACGTCGCTGGCCGCGGCGCCGGCAATCGTGCCGCCGGTCGCGAGGACGACCACCGTCGGCTGCGCCGCAGGCGCCGACGTATTGTGCTGATCCCCGGCGGCGAACGCCGCACAGACGAGGACAAGAATCAGTGCGAATACCGGCGCGCCGAAGCTTCGTTTCCACATCGTCGACCTCGTTCCTTTCCGAGTGAGCTGAATCGCGGCGTTTGCGCGTCCTCCCCGAGTCGTCGTGTCAGCGCGCGACCAGCAGCAGCCACGGCGTGCCGATTGCGAGATACACCAGCGTCGTGAACGCCGTCGTCAGCGCGCCGAGGCGATAGAGGTCGCGCTGCGACAGGAAACCGCTGCCGGCAAACAGCAGGTTCGCGCTCGATCCCTGAGGCGTGATGGCCGAGAAATAGTTGGTGGCGAACAACAGCTGAAACGCGAGCGGCGCGGCCGGGACGCCGAGCTTGACGCCGACGTCGAGGAACACGCCGAACAACGCCAGCAGATGCGCCGTCTGGCTGACGAAGACGTAATGGAGCAGCACGTAACTGGCGACGAGGACGATCCCGGCGGCGGCCGGCGGCAACCCGCCCATGGCGCCGGCCAGGCGATGGCCGACGAGTCCCATGAAGCCGAGCTCGTTCAACTGGGCGCTCAGCGTGTAGAGCACGGCGAACCAGATGAAGGTCGCCAGCACGTCGCCTTCCCTGGCGATGTCGTCGAGCGTCAGGACGCCGGAGGCGAGGAGCAGGCCGAGGCCGAGAAACGCGACCGCGGTCGAGTCGAGGTGCAGCGTCGCCGCAGCCGCCCACAGCGCCACCATGCCGACAAACGCGCCCAGCACGATCTTCTCGTCGCGGCGAAGCGGACCGAGCGCGTCGAGCGCGCGCCGAGCCGCTGCGGGTGCTTCCGGCGTCGCCTTCACTTCCGGACCGATCAGCCAGTAGAGGAGGGTTGGCATCAGGACCATCGCCGCCAGCGTCGGTACGGACGCGGCCACCAACCAGCTCGCGAATCCGATCTCGACGCCGAAGGTCCTGGCCACTTCCGATCCCATCGGATTGGCGGCCATAGCCGTCAGCCACAGGGCCGACGAGAGGCTCAGGCTGGCCATGCCCGAAAACATCAGGAAGGCGCCCAGCCGCTGGCGGGCGCCGCCGGCATCCGCCCCGGCGGCCGCGGCGAGTGCCGCGGTGAGCGGATAGATCACGCCTGACCGCGCGGTGTTGCTCGGGAACGCGGGGGCGATCAGGGCATCGACGAGGAAGATGCTGTAGGACAGACCGCGAGTCGAGCGGCCGAACAACCAGACGATGACGTGGCCGATGCGCGCGCTCAGTCCACATTTGCTCACGGCGCGAGCGATCAAGAACGCGAGGACGATGAGCAGGATGGTGGCATTGGCAAACCCCGCGTACGCCTTCGCCGGCGGGACCAGGCCGGTGAGAACGACCGTGGCGACCGCGATGACCGAGGCGGTGAGAATCGGAAACGCGTTGAGGATCACCGACACGATGGCGCCGCTGAACACAGCGAAGAGGCGCCAGGCGTCGACCGTCAGCCCGTCCGGCGGCGGCGACCGCCACAGCGCCAGCACGGCCACGCCGATCGCGAGGCGAGTCATGCGCGGCCGGTCGCCCCACCGGCGCTCCCTCGGGCGGGCGGCCCTTGTCTCTGTTTGACTCTCGATGACTGCCGGGACGGTCATGGCGCCGCTCCGGTGCGTCGCACACGGCCGCGCAGGTCCACCGTCTGACCGTGGACCGTACCGTCTTCCTCCTCGACGACGAACTTCCAGGTGAGCTCGTAGTCGCCGGTCAAACCGGCGTAGACGCCGGTGCCGCCGGTGATCGTGCCGACGATGTGTCGTTCGGTCAGCACCGGCTCGCCGCCGAGCACGCTGAACACCTGGTCGCCGCGACCATCGGTCCAGACGGCGCGCCCGACGGTGGCGCCGCTGCCGTCATCGAAGCCGATGGCCTCGCCGTGGAAACCGCGGCCGAGTGCGGCGGCGTTGGTCAGGACGACGGAGCCGCGCAACTCGACGATCGAGGCTGACCGGTGCCCTTCGGTTGCCATGGTGTGCCGCCGACCCGTCGCCGACCAGGCGCCGCCAAACGGCCGCCATTCTTCAGCCGCCGCCTGCGGCTGCAGCGGCGCGCCGGTCGACGCGAGGAGCACGGCGACGGCCGGCGCCAGCGCGAGCGCCCGCGTCAGCGCCGATGCGACTGGTCCGATGCGCATCACGCCGGCGGGCGGCCTTGCCCGGTCATCGCCAGGGGATCGAGCACGGCGGCGATCTGCTGATCGGAGAGGATCCCTTTCTCGCGAATGAGCTCGAGGATGCCCCGCCCGGTTCGCGCGGCTTCCTCCGCCAGCTCCGTCGATCGCTCGTAGCCGATCACCGGGTTCAGCGCGGTGACGGTGCCGATGCTGGAGTCGACGTAATGGCGGCACACGTCGGGGTTGGCGGTGATGCCGTCGACGCAGTTGACGCGCAGCGTCCGCGCGGCGTTGATGAACATCGTCTGCGCCTCGAAGATGCAGGCGGCGATCACCGGCTCGAACACGTTCAGCTGCAGCTGCCCGCCCTCGGCCGCCATCGTGATCGTCTGGTCGCTGCCGATGACACGGAAGCAGACCATGTTGACGACCTCGGCCACGACCGGATTGACCTTGCCCGGCATGATCGACGAGCCCGGTTGCCTGGCCGGCAGGTTGATCTCGTGGAGCCCGCACCGCGGCCCCGAGGAGAGCAGCCGCAGATCGTTGCAGACCTTGGAGAGCTTGATCGCCAGGCTCTTCAGGCAGGAGGAATAGAGGACGAACGCCTGCGTGTCCTGGGTCGCTTCGATCAGGTCGGCGGCGAGGTAGATCGGCAGCTCGCTGACCGTGGCGAGATGCCGCACGCACGCCGCCGCGTATCCCGGGGGCGCGTTCAGCCCCGTGCCGATCGCGGTCGCGCCCATGTTGACCTCGCACAACACGCGCTGGACCAGTTCGAGGGCACGGACTTCGCCGGCCAGCGTCTCACCGAAGGCGGAGAATTCCTGGCCGAGGGTCATCGGCACCGCGTCCTGGAGCTGGGTCCGGCCCATTTTCACGATCGGCGCGAATTCGCGTCCTTTGGCGCGGAACGACGCACTCAGCTCGTTGATGGCCGCGATCAGACGGCGGTTGCCGAGCGCCATCCCGATGTGCAGCGCGCTCGGATAGGCATCGTTGGTCGATTGCGAGGCGTTGACGTGATCGTGCGGATCGCAGTGCCGGTACTCGCCTTTCTCGTGCCCCATCAGCTCGAGCGCGCGGTTGGCAATCACCTCGTTGGCGTTCATGTTGGTCGAGGTGCCGGCGCCGCCCTGCAGGACATCGAGCCGGAACTGATCGTGAAGGCGGCCGTCGATGATCTCGCGGCACGCACCTTCGATGCCGTGCAGCACCGCCGCCGGGAGCCGGCCGCACTCGGCGTTGGCGCGCGCGGCGGCGAGCTTCACCATCGCCAGCGCCCTGATCAGATCGGGGTAGAGGCGGATCTCGACGCCGGACATGGTGAAGTTCTCCAGGCCGCGCGCGGTCTGCACGCCGTAATAGGCGTCTGCCGGCACCGGCATCTCGCCGAGCAGATCCCGCTCGAGCCGCATGGGTTGACCCGACATGGGCATATACCTCGTGACGACGAATGCCGACGCCTACGGCTGGATCGCGACGGCGGCGCTCAAGGTGAACTGCAACCGCGTTTCCGCGGGGAGGGTGAGATGGGCCGTGCCCTGGCTGGCGACCACGGCGCCGGTGGCGGCGCCGGCGGCCGCGCCGATCGCCGCCCCGGTGCCGCCGCCGGCGATGCCGCCGATGACCGCGCCCAGGCCGGCCCCGGCACCGACCTTCCGCCCCGTCTTCTTGCCTTCGCCGGCGCTCTTCGACTCGACCTGGGCGGTCACGATGTCGTAGCGTCGCCCGCCGAATGCGATCGAATTCGCCTTCAGCGTGATCGCGTCCGAGCCCTTCATCTTGCCGGCCTGCTCGACCTTGACGGCCTGCACGATCACCGCGGCGCCGCGGGGCAATACCACGGCGCCGCCCATCATCACCGGGTCGTCGAGCAGTGACTTGAAGGTCGCGCCGGCCTGCGTCGCATCGACGTCAATCGCCTGCGTCAGGCGCACGTTCAGCGCCGTGCCGTGCGGGATCGTGATCGGTGCGGGCGCCCGCGCCGGATTGGGCGCGGGTGGCGGCGGCGCCTTGCGCGGCGAGAAGTCCACCGAGGCGATGTCGCCCAGTGGAACCTCGGCGAGCGAGCCGTTGGCCAGCAGGAGGCGCACGCTCTTCACGTCCGCGCTGACGAACGAACCGTCGACCATCTGGCCGGAGCGCAGCTTCACGCGATCGGCGAGCAGCGTGGCGCTGGAGAACATCATCGCCGTGGCGGCGGCGGCAAACAACGGCTTGAGCTCTCTGGAATTCATCATCGGTCCCCCGTTACCTGACGATCGGCAGCGACGACGCAATCTGCAGATCGAGCAGCAGCAGGATCTGGTTTTCCACCTGAAGAAAGCGCGCCGCGGTTTTCGGCGACAGCGCCGCCTGCAGCCGGTCGTAGTAGGTGCTCTTGAGCGCGTTGCGCCGCGCCTCGAGGTCGAGGACGGCGCGCGCGAGCTTGTCGGCGGTCTGGTCGGTCATCTGCTCGTAGGCATCGACGTACTGCTGAATCAGCGCCATCCGGGCATCGTTGCCCTTCGCCAGCTCGACCTCGTACTCACGGTAAATCGGCCAGAACTTCGCGTCCTCCGCCTCGGTGAACTGCATCACGTCGGTGATGATTGCGACCTTGCGAGAACGGATGTCCGCGCGCAGCAGCTCCGTGTAGGCGCGCAGATTGAGGTCGCGCGTGTCGGCGGCTGCCGCCGCCTCTTGCGCGCCGGCGGATGGCGCGGCCGCGAGGCAGGCGAGCAGGAGCGCCGGCAGACCAGCTAGGCATTTCATCAAGGTGTCCTCCGCGATGGGCCGGTCTTCCCGGCCTCACCGCTCAGTGCCGAGTCACGGCGCGAACCGGACTTCTTCGACGAAATCCAGGCCGCGCGTGCCACCGGGTAGCGCGAACTCCACGTGCGGTGGTGCGGTGGCGTCATCAATCAGCGTCGCGAGCCCGACGAAGCCGCTCGACGCGAGCCGCCGGCGCAAATCCTCCTCCGTCTGCCATTCCTCGACGTAGCGCATCGTCCCCTGTTCCTTCAAGCCGGTCGAGACGAAGCAGCCGAGACAGCCGTGGGTGCTGCGCGCATCCGCCATTACCGAGTGCAGCGCGATCGTGATGGTTCGCGCCTGACCTAGTGGGACCGACCACTCAACGGTCATTCGAATCCGCGCCACGCTTGTTCTCCTCTCCACGAGGCGGTCGCCGTGCTGAACGGTGAACTCCCGATGAGCGAGCAGGTCACATGCCATGTGCGCGATCCGGCGACCGCTGCGGCATTTGTGGCGGATTACGAATCGCCGCCGGGGTTTGACCCGTCACCGGCCGCTCGATCGCAGGCGTCAATCTCCAGCCGGCTGGAGCCGCCCCGAAATGTCGGAAATTGTCTGTCGAGGCGTGCGACCGGCTCAGGAGATGCGCTTGCGGATGATTCCCAGCTTCGCCATCCGGCTCTCGAGCGTCGTCGGCTTGAGCCCGAGCCGTTCGGCGGCGCCGCCCGAACCACGCACCCGCCAGTTGGTGCTTTCGAGGACGCTGCGGATGTGGTCGACTTCAAGGGCGACCAGCGTCATCGCCGACTGCGGCATCTGCCGCATCGTGGCGCGGGGCACCGGCACGACCAGCTGAGGACCGGTGGCGAGAATCACCGCGCGCTCGATCACGTTGCGCAGCTCGCGCACGTTGCCCGGCCAGGGGTAGCTCTGCAAACCCCTCAGGCTCTCCTTGGAGATGCCTTCGATATTCTTGCCGAAGAGCCGCGAGAACTCGTCGATGAAGGCCCACACCAGCCCGGCGACGTCCTCGACCCGCTCGCGCAGTGGCGGCACGACGACGGGGAAGACATTGAGTCGATAAAAGAGATCCTCGCGAAACGTGTTGTCGAGGACCGCGCGCTCGAGGTCCCGGTTGGTCGCGGCGATGATTCGGACGTCGACCTTGATCGGTTGCGGATTGCCCAGCCGCTCGATCACCCGCTCCTGCAGCACTCGCAGCAGTTTCACCTGCATCTCCGGCTGGAGCTCGCCGATCTCATCGAGGAACAGCGTCGATTCGTTCGCCGCCTCGAACCGCCCGACCTGGCGCGACAGCGCGCCGGTATAGGCGCCGCGCTCGCGCCCGAACAACTCGCTTTCGATCAGCGCGCTCGGGATGGCCGCACAGCTGACGCGGATCATCTGGCGATGGTGGCGGGGGCTGAGGTCGTGGATCGCCTGCGCAAACACCTCTTTGCCGCTGCCGGTTTCGCCGAGCAGCAGCACCGTGGCCGGCGTCGGCGCGACCTGCTCGATCTGGGCGAGCGCGCGCCTCGCCGCCGGGCTGTCGCCGACGATCGACTGCGGCATCCGGAGCGTCTTGACCTGGCGGCGCAGCTCGCTGCTCTCCTCGTTGACGTGCGTGCGCAGCTGCCGGATCTCGCCGAGCGCCTTCTCGAACGCCATCTGGCTGGCTTTCCGTGCCAGCGCCTGGCTGATGACGCCGGCGACCAGCCGCAGGCGCTCGACGATCGCCGCCGGCCACTCGCGCTCGCTGGTCGCCGAGCCGAAGGTGAGGGCGCCGAGCACGTCGCCGCCGGTGCCGTCGAGCACCAGCGGCACTGCGGCGCCGGAACGCGGCCCGCGCTGGCGAAGCGTTTCGCGATCGACTGGATCGGAAAGGTCGTCGACCTTCGCGTACGACACGCTCTCCCCGGCTTCCAGCCGCGAGACGATGCCCGGGATCGACGCCGCCATCACCGGCTCGGGCGCGGACGCCGAGGCGGCGATCCAGTAGTGCGTGGCGACGCACACCGGCTCGTCGGCCTGCTTGCGCCAGAGCGTGGCGCGATCGAGTTGCAGCGCGTCCGCAATCTGGCGCAGGCCGTCGACGATCGCGGCGTCCACGTCCTGGTGCTCGATGCCGACGAGCCGTGCGGCGATGTCCGCGATCAGCCGGTGAAAGCCCAGCTGCTCGTCGGTGATGGCGGCCAGCCGCGCCTCGAGGTTGAGCCGTTCGGTGATGTCGACGACCGATGCGACGACACACCGAGAGTCGCCCTCGGTGACGACGTGCAGGCTGACGTCGAGCGGGACCAGCGCGCCGTCCTTCCGCAGCCCGGCGACGCGGCGGTTCTCCGCCAATGCCCTGTCGTCCGGGTTGGCCCAGACGTCTTCCACGTCGTGGGCGTGCGCCGCGTGCTCTGACGGCGGCAGCAGGTCGCCAAGCCGCCGGCCGAGGAGTTCGCCCGGGCCATAGGCGAAGAGCGCGTCGGCGGCGGCATTCGAGAACACGATCGCGCCGTCGCTGCCGAACGCGATCGTTCCGTGCGTGGCTCCCTTCAGATCGCCGTGCGCGGCGGGAAACACTTCGCAACCTCGAGGGTCACGCAAAATCGAAGACATAGGCGCTCTTGAACCGTGGGCCGCCGGGCCCGCGAGCCGCTGGTTCGGGGTGGCTCATTCATATACCTGCATCGACGCCGAAACGATGCTGCGTGATCTGACAGGAGCCTCCTGTCAGGCGTCGCAGCGTCGCACGCGCCCGTGACCGATCACTGATTGTCAGTACTCAGGTCGCCGCCGATCGTGGAAGCAATGTTCTCACCCGATCCCGGCGCTCGGACGCGCGGCGCGTGCAGACGCCGCATGCGTGCCGATCATCTTCGAGTCATCGATTCACGCCGCGTGCTGCACCGGCGCGCCCTGGCGTCGATCGGCAGCGGCGGACCGCGCCGACACTCGCGGTCCACTCATTCGGGCTGCCTCCGACATGTCGGATGTCCGGCGCGGTGCGCGGCGCCGCGCCGCGCGGACCACGCGCGCCGTGACCGCAGAAAACAGGCGACGCCGGCGCGCGATCGGCGCGCGCCCGTGCTTGGCATCCTCGATGCTGAGACGAAATGTCGGCGGCGTGCGGCGGCAACCGCGGCACGCGATTCCATCCAATCAAGAGGAGGCGGAGGCCATGCGGAAAGTACTGGCAGCGTTGTTTCTCGTGTTGATCGTAGCCGCGCCAACCTGGGCTCAGGATGACCGCAAAGTTGGCGTCAATTTCGGTGCCGGCTGGGCGTTTCCCACCTCCGGTTTCAAGGACTCCTTCAACACCGGCTGGAACGGCGGTCTTGGCCTGACGTTCAACGTCAAGCCCGGAATCGGCATTCAGGCCGAGTACATGTACGACTGGATGGGCGGTCCTGACCGGACGATCGGCCTCAGTCCAACGCCGGTCGCCGTCGGCACTGGCAGTGGCATCCTCGAGAGCAACCATCACATGCACACCGGGACATTCAATATCGTCTACACGCCGATGGCGGCGACGCAGCGTGACCGGCTGATTGGCGGCTATCTCCTCGCGGGGCCGGGCGTCTACCACCGCACGGTGCAGATCACCTCGCCGAGTGTCGGCTACACGACGTTCTGCGATCCGTACTGGTATGTCTGCTATCCGACGCTCGTCGAGGTCGATCGCATCGTCGGCGATCGATCATCCACCGACTTCGGCATGAACTTCGGCGGCGGCATCACCTTCGGGCACGATGCGAAGTTCTACGTCGAGATGCGCTACCACTATGTGTGGGGCCCGGACGTCTCGAAGGTCAACCCGCTGTCCACCGAACCGACGACCAGTTCCTCGACCAGCGCGTCGTACTTCCCGCTGACCTTCGGGTTCCGGTGGTAAGTGTTCGCCGCCGCGCCTCTGGCGCGGCGGCCGTCCCGCAACTCGGGGAACTGTGATGACCGCACGACCAGGCTTGGCGCGGCGCCGGATCACAGCCGCTGTCGTCGCCCTCGCGATCGCTCTGTCTCCGGCGGCCGGCGGCCTGCTCGCGCAGGCGCCGGCTGCGCCGGCGCCGGCACCTCCAGTGCCGCACGACCTCGGATGGCCGCGGGCCTACGAGACCGCGACCAAGGCGCAGCTGACCATTCACCAGCCGCAGGTGGCCAGCTGGGACAACCGCCAGCACATGGTCGCCTACGCGGCGGTGTCGTACCTCGCCCCGGGCGCCGCCACGCCGGCCCTCGGGACGGTGAAGCTCGAGTCAGCGACCACCGTCTCGTTCGAGGAGCGGCTCGTCCACTTTCAATCGCTCCGCATCGCCGAGACGAACTTCCCGAAGCTCTCGCGCGAGCAGGTTCAGGACCTGCTCGCGGTGATCGAGCGCGGCATCCCCGACGAGGAGCGCATCATCGCCCTCGATCGCGTCCTCGCCAACGTCGACAAGAGCCAGATCTTCCCGCGCAACGTCACCGGCGTGAAGGCCGATCCGCCGACGATCTTCTTCAGCACGCAACCGGCGGTGCTGGTCGGCTTCGACGGCGAGCCGGTCTGGAGCCCGATCAAGGACAACGATCTCAAGTTCGCGGTGAACACGAACTGGGACGTGTTCCGGCACGATCCGTCGAACCAGTACTACCTGCGCAACGAGCGCGTGTGGCTGAAGGCAGCCGACGTCAAGGGGCCGTGGGCGCCGACGCGGCAGCTGCCGGACAGCTTTGCCAAGCTCCCGGCCGACGACAACTGGAAGGACGTCAAGGCCTCGCTGCCCGGCGCCGCGCCCGAGGGCAAGCTGCCGACGATCTTCGTCAGCACGACGCCCTCGGAGCTGATTGTCCTGAACGGCGCCCCGTCGTACCTCCTGGTCGCCGGCACCAGCCTGTTGTGGGTGAACAACACCGAGAGCGACCTGTTCAGGCTGCGCAAGGACGGCCCGGTGTACTTCCTCGTCGCCGGCCGCTGGTTCTCGGCCCCCGACTTCAACGGGCCATGGACCTTCGCCACGCCGAACCTGCCGCCAGAGTTCAAGAAGATCTCGCTCGAGCATCCGCGTTCGCGCGTGCTGGCGTCGGTGCCCGGCACGCCGCAGGCGGCCGAAGGCGTGCTGCTGGCGCAGATTCCGCAGACCGCCCGGGTCAACCCGAAGGAGTTGAAGGCGCCCGACGTCGTCTACCAGGGCAACCCGAACTTCGAACCGATCCCCGAGACGAGCGTGGCGCGTGCGGTCAACACCGACAAGGACATCATCAAGGTCGGCGACCTCTACTACATGTGCTTCCAGGGCGTGTGGTTCACGTCGCGGAGCGCGAACGGCCCGTGGCAGGTGACCGGGTCGGTGCCGAAGGAAATCTACGAGATCCCCCCGAGCTCGCCGGCGCACAACGTGACCTACGTCACCATCGTCGAGGACGACGACGATGACGAGTGGGTCACCTTCGCGGCCGTCGCCGGTTACACCGGCATGATGGTCGGCTGGGGCTGCGCGGTCTGGGGCACCGGTTGGTACTATCCGCCGTACGTCGGCTACGGCGGTTTCTATCCCGTCTACTATCCCTTCTATCCCACCTACGGATACGGCGCCTGGTACAACCCGTGGACCGGCGGCTACGGCCGGGGCGCAGCGGTGTACGGGCCGTACGGCGGCGCCGGTGTCGGCGCGCGCTACAACCCGTCCACGGGTGTGTATTCCCGCGGCGCCGTCGCGTGGGGACCCGGGGGCGCGCGCGGAGCGGCCTCCGCCTACAACCCACGCACCGGTGCATACGGACGCACGCAGCAGGGTTCGGGCGTGTACGGGAGCTGGGGGACGACCTCGGTGCAGCGCGGCAATCAGTGGGCGCAGACGGCACGCGTCACCAACCGCGCCACCGGCACGACGACGCGCGCGACGCGCGGCAGCGGCGGCGGTGCGGCGATCACGCGCACCGGGCCGCAGGGCAGCGGCGGCGTGGTGCGAACCGGCAGCGGCGACATGTACGCCGGGCGCGACGGCAACGTCTACCGGCGCCAGGATGGCAGCTGGCAGAAGTACGACGGCGGATCGTGGGGCGCGGCCGAGAGGCCGACTCCTCGCGACAGCGCGACGGCGACGGCGGGCACGTCCGGGCGCACGCCCTCGTCCGCGGACACCGTCGGCCAGCTGAATCGCGATCAGGCCGCGCGGACCGAAGGCGCCACGCGCACGCGCGACTACAGCAGCTCGCGCGCCAGCAGCAGCAGCAGCAGCCGCGCGTCGGGCAGCTACCGTCCGAGCTCCGGCTCGCGCGGCGGCGGCGGCATGCGCGCCGGCGGCGGCCGGCGCCGATAACGCGGAGTCGAGGTCACGGGATGAAAACGACTGAACAAGGGGCGTGGCTGCGGTGGGCGCCCGGCCGTGCGGCGGTTGCGACGATCGTCGCGCTTCTTGCCGCGGTTCCCGCGGGGGCGCAGCAAGGCGAGCCGGAATCGCGGGCCGCCGAACTCGAGCAGGCGCAGGCCGAGAAGGCCAAGGATCTGAAGCCGTATGTGCCGAACAAGGCGGAGAAGTACCTGAACTACGCGGAGACGATGCTGACGACCGGGATGAATTTTCATCCCTACTTCGAGAGCGCCTATTCGGGCGGCGGCTTCACGCTCGGCGCCGGGTACATCAAGCCGGTCAGCGCCTACAACTTCGTCGACGTCAGAGGGAGCTTCACGCCCAGCGGCTACAAGCGCATCGAAGCCGAATTCGTCGCCCCGCGCCTGTTCAACCGCCAGGGACGCCTCTCGATTCTCGGGGGATGGCGAGAGGCGACGCAGGTCGGGTTCTACGGGCTGGGCACGGCGAACACCGTCGACGACCGCGCGAACTACGGCTTCAAACAACCGTATGGCGTCGCCACCCTGCAGGTCCGCCCGGCGAATCGCCTGCTCGTGCTGGGCGGGGGAATGGCCGTGTCCGAATGGCAGCAGACACCGGGCTCGGGCTCGGCACCGTCGGTCGACGAGGTCTACACGCCGCAGACGCTCACCGGCCTGGGCGAGAAAATCACCTACCTCCATTCACAGGGCACCGTCGGTATCGACTCGCGCCCCTCGCCCGGCTACGCGCGGCGCGGTGGATTTTACGGCGTGACGATGCACGACTTCACCGCGCGAGGGGGCGAGTTCGGTTTCACCCAATGGGATTACGAGGCGACACAGCACGTGCCGGTGCGGCGCGACGCCTGGGTGCTCTCGTTCCACGGCCTCGTGTCGACCACCGGGACCAAGAGCGGCCAGCAGATCCCGTTCTTCATGCTGCCGTCGGTCGGCGGCGGCAGTTCGCTGCGCGGCTACTCCAGCTGGCGCTTCCGCGACCGCAACAGCATGGTGGCCACGGCCGAATGGCGCGTGATCGTCAACCGCTTCCTCGACACCGCGGTCTTCTACGACACCGGCAAGGTGACGGCGCACGCGCGCGATCTCGACTTCAGCGATCTGAAGCACGACTACGGCATCGGCGTCAGGTTCCACGGACCGCTGGCGACGCCGCTGCGCGTCGATTTCGCCAAGGGGAACGAAGGGTTGTCGATCGTCTTCGCCGCCAGCGCGGCTTTCTGAAGCAGGACATATGACCATTGGACGAGATCCGGCCGATCGATGCGCACGCTGGCGGCGGACGCTCGTCCGCACCGGGCTGGCCACGGCGATGGTGGCGGCAACCAGCCTTGCCCTCGTCTCGGCCGGCAGCCGCCGTTTTTACGACGACGATCCGATCGGGCGCGAGGCGGAGAGCCAGGACGCCTCACCCGCACAGCCCACCGATGTCGGGCTGATGTTCGAGCTCGCCTACAACCTGTTCGTCACCGCGAAGCACGAGCCCTCGAACACGCGCGCCCTCAACATCAACACCATCGACGAGGTGCCGGATTCGAGCTGGTTCACCAACCGAATCGGCACGTCGCCGGTCACTGCCACCGACATCGCCCGCGGCGCGGCGATTGGCCGCGCGCCGGCGCCGGAGCGGTGGGTGATCCTGCGCGAGAAGTCGGCGGGCGCCAATCCCGGCTTCACCGCGAAGGACGCCAACGGCGACACATGGTTCCTCGGTTTCGACCGCCCGGAGAACCCGGAAGGCGGCAGTGCCGCGGTGGTCATCGCGTCGCGCCTGTTCTGGGCGCTCGGCTACAACCAGGTCGAGATGTTCATCACCACCTTCGATCCGGCCCGGGCGACCATCGATCCGGCGGCGACCAAGCGCCGCCCGTCGGGCGAGCGAACGCGGTTCACGCGCACCGATCTCCACGAGATCCTCGATCGGGCTCCGCGCTCCGCCGACGGAACCTACCGCGTCGCCGCCGGACGACTGCTGGCGGGAAAGCCGCTCGGCGGCTTCCGCTACTCCGGCACCCGCACCGACGATCCGAACGATCTCGTGCCGCACGAGCATCGGCGCGAACTGCGGGCGCTGCGCGTCTTCGGCGCCTGGACCAACCTCACCGATCTCAAGGCCGGCAACACCCTGGACATCCTGGTCACCGAGAACGGCCGTGCGATCGTCAAGCACGTGCTGCAGGACGTCGGGTCGACCTTCGGCATGGCCAACCGGCCGAACGAGTGGGATATCGGCTCGGAATACTTCTACGATGCGCCCCCGTCGCGGCGGCGCCTGCTGTCGTTCGGCTTCGCGTTGAGCCCGTGGCAGACGGTGCCGTACACCGAATACCCCTCGGTCGGCCTGTTCGAGGGCGATCAGTTCGATCCGGCGGCGTGGAAGCCGCAGACGCCGACCACCGCCTACATGGAGTCGCGCGCCGACGACGCGTACTGGGCGGCGAGACGAGTGATGGCGTTCAGCGATGAGCTGATCCGCGCGGCGGTCGAGACCGGGCAATTCAGCGATGCCGCTGCCGAACGCCACCTGGGCGCGGTGCTGATCAAGCGGCGCGACACCATCGGCCGGACCTATCTCACAGCGGTCAATCCGGTCGTCAACCCGCGGCTGGACGTCAGCGGTTCACTCACCTTCGACAACCCGGCGGTGGCATATGGATTTGCCGCGGCGCCCGCTGCCTATCGCGCCGTCTGGTCGCAGTTCGACAACGCCAGCGGCGCGACGCGCCCGCTTGGCGAAACCGAAAGCGCGACGACGACCATCGGCGGACCGCGCGAGCTGCCGGAGGCCGCGGGCAGCTTCGTTCAAGTCGACATCGCTGCCAACGCGGCCGACAACCCCGCGTGGCAGCAGCCGGTCCGCGTGCACTTCCGGCGGACCAATGCGGGCTGGAAGCTCGTTGGCCTGCAGCGCCTGCCGGGCACGCCCGGCGACGGCGCGAACGCGACGCCTGCCAGGAAGAGCACGCGATGACCGCCACGCCGGCGGTTGCGACCGCCGGGGCGCCGCCGGCTGACAAAGGCGTCGTCGAGCGCCTGCTCGCCCCGATTGCCGACGTCCGCGCCGGCGAGGCGGCGAGCGCGCTGCTGCTGATGGCGACGATGTTCCTGCTGCTCGCAGGCTACTACCTGCTCAAGACGGCGCGGGAAGTGTTCATCCTGAACGACGGCGGCGCCGAGATCAAAAGCTACTCCTCGGCCGGCCAGGCGCTGCTGCTGCTGGTGCTCGTGCCGGCCTACGGGGCCTTCGCCACGCGCGTCAACCGCATGCAGCTGGTGCAATGGGTGACGCTGTTCTTCGCCGGCAACCTGCTGCTCTTTCTCGCCGCCCTGTCCGCCGGCCTGCGCATCGGCATCGTCTATTTCCTGTGGGTCGGCATCTTCAACGTGATGGTGATCGCCCAGTTCTGGGCGCTTGCCGCCGACCTGTACACGGAGACGCAGGGCAAGCGGCTGTTTCCGTTGATTGGCGTCGGCAGCAGCCTCGGCGCCTGGGTCGGATCGGTGCGCGCCGGCAGCCTGGTCGGGACCGCCGGCCCATCGCGGCTGCTGCTCGGCGGCGCGGTGATCCTGGTCGTGTGCGTGGTGCTCGCGCGGCTCGCCGAGCGGGCGACGCGGCGCGACGCACGCGCCGAGAAACCGGCCCACGAGAAGCTGGCGGGCGGTCCCGGCGGCTTCCGCATGATTGCGACCGATCGATACCTGATGCTGATCGGGTTCCTCGTCCTGCTGCTGAACGTCGTCAACACCTCGGGCGAATATGTGTTCGGCCGCTACGTCGTCTCGCTGGCGACCGAGCGGTTCGGCGCGGGCCCCGACGGCGAAGCGGCCCGGCAGCAGCTGATCGGCGAGATCTACAGCGGCTACTTCAGCTACATCAACCTGCTCGGATTTCTCCTGCAGCTGTTCGTCGTCTCCCGCGTCTTCAAGTTGCTCGGCGTGGCCCGATCGCTCTTCATCCACCCGGTGATCGCGCTCGTCAGCTACCTGCTGATGCTGCGCGCGCCGTCGTTCGAAGCGATTCGCGCGGTGAAGATCGTCGACAACGCCGTCGCCTACTCGCTGAGCAACACGGCGATGCAGGCGTTGTGGCTGCCGACCAGCCGGGAGAGCAAGTACAAGGCGAAGCAGGTGGTGGACTCGTTCTGCGTCCGCGCTGGCGACGTGCTCCAGGCCGGGATCGTCTACGCCGGCGAGCTCACCGCGCTCACCGTCGGCGGCTTCGCCGCGTTGAACATCGTCTTCACCTTTGCGTGGCTCGGCGTGGCGTTCGGGCTGAGGGGCCGGCTGCAGGCGCGGGCGCTCGAATCAGGCAGAGCGGAGCTTTGAGAGAAGGGAACGAATCGTGATGGCGAGTCGAAAGAACGACGCCGCAACAAGAGCATGCCTGGTTGCCATCGCCGTGGGGCCGGCGCTCATCGCCGGAGCCTGCGCCGCAGCGCCACGGGCGCGCCCGCTGCCGACCAGCCCGATCGAGAAAGGGCCGACCACGGCCACTGCGGCACGACAGTTCCTGCAGGGGCGATGGAGCCTGCTGTCGTACGAGGTGTACCCGCCGGCCCGCTCGGCGCTCCAGATTGCGGGCTCCGGGACGCTCGTCTACGACGAGTTCGGCAACCTCGAGATGCAGATTCGGGTGACCGATCAGGCGACGTCCGCCGCCCTGCAGGGAGCCGGTATTCCTCTCAATGAGGGCGTCATCTCGACCACCGGCCGCGCGGTGATCGACGTGCAGAGACGCACGCTCACCTACATCCTCGAAGGGCAGCGCCCGCTCGTCGCCACCGCGCCCGTCGATCCGCTGGCGTTCGACCGCCCGCGCTACTGGGACGTCCAGGGCAACGTCCTCACCCTGACGACCAGGGGCAATGACGGGCAGCCGGTGGCGGTGAGCCGCTGGCAGAAGTCACAGTAGCCGTGACACGGTCCGCCTGAAGGCGGACACTACGTACAACTGAAGGCGGACACTACGTACAACACGAGGTCACGAGCCGGGCGGCGCCTCGATCTGCTTGTGGCAGTACTCGCAATCGCCGTTGATCGTCGATCCGTCCTTCGCCGCCTGCGATCCGCCGTGACACCTGAAGCACCCGCTCGACGTGACGTGACCCTTGTTGTCGGGGTAGCTCCCCCAGGTGACCTTCATCGCCGGAAACACGTTGCGTCCATACAGGCCTTCGAGGGCGGTCGCGTTCATCGCCAGCGCCCGCTGGTCGATCGACGTCTGCTGCGCCTGGTAGAAGGTCCGCATGCCGCGCTCGATCGCACCCGCACCGTTGGCGTCGGTGGCGTGCGCGGTCATCAGCCGCACCGCTTCACGGCGGGCGTGCGGCAGCTGCCGGCTCACCAGGCCGGCGGCGATCGCGTCGTCCACGGCACGCTCGGGCGTCTGCGCGATCGGATGGCCGACGGTGTTGTGGCAGTCGATGCAGTCCATCCTGCGCCGCATGCCGGCGTCGAACGCCTCCTCCTTCGCATCGGGGCTGACGAACTCGGTGACCTGACCGCCGGGCCTGGTGACGCGGACGTAGGGAATGGTCTCGGCGCGATTGTCGGTGGCGATGTACTCGACCCGCACCGCCGGATCGGCGTGCCAGTGGATCGCCCGTCCTGACGGCGACGCGGCGCCGACGTGCATCTGCAGGATGGTCCGTGTTTCCGTTCCCGCCGCGTCGTCAGCGTATTCGCGGATCACCCGAATCACGTCGCCGGTGATGCGATCGGTCCGGTGGCAGCCGAGGCAGGTCTGCGCCTGGGCGCCCGGCGGCATCTGCGCGCCCGGCGGAATCGGCCGCTCGTAGGAACCCGCGCCGACGTGAACGAGCTGCCGGACGCCGGACAGCTTCGCGTGCGCGAAGGCGGCCGCGCCTTCGCCGATGTGGCACTTGACGCAGGCGATGCGCGCGTGCGACCCGCTCTGCCACGCGGTGAACTGCGGGTGCATCGGCGTGTGGCAGGCCTGGCCGCAGAAGCCGGGCGATTCCATCCAGTGCAGCCCGCCGTATCCCGCCAGCAGCATGATCACGACGTTGACGGCAGTGAGGGCGGTGACGAGGAGCGCGGTCCGCCGCACCACTGGCCGGCGGAAATCGACGACCGGCCAGTCCTCGGCCGGATCGGCGTGGTGCGCCTGCTTTCGTCGCTGCAACTGCATGCCCGCCGGGATCAGCAGCACCCCGACGACGAACAGCGCGGGGACGACGACGAAGACGACCAGGCCGGCGTAGGGGTTGTCGAGCCACCCTGCGGTCATCGCGATCGCCAGGGCAACGAACACCACCGCCATCGCCGTGGCGACGAGCGCGCCCGCGATCGCGAGCGGGTGGCGGGCGAGCGCGGAGATCCTGATCACGCGGGCCGCTGCTATTTCAGGCTCTGCAGGTAGGCCACCAGCGCGTCGAGATCCGCGGCCGGCAGGCTGCCGTACTTGTTGGGCATCGGCGGCTTCTTGGTGGACTTGGCCTTTGCCGTCATCTCCGTCGGGTGCGTAATCCACTGGCGGATGTCGTCGGCAGTCAGCTTCGTGCCGGCGCCGTCGAGCGGATTGGCCTTGTTCCCCTTGCCGGCAACGGCGTGACAGAGCTGGCACTTCTGCGCGGTGTAGACCGCCTGCCCGCGCTTGACGTCGCCCTGTCCGGCCATCGACACCGTGGTTCCACCGGCAACCAGCAGCGCCGCGGCAAAAAACAAACCGGTCTTCCCGATCAGCGTCGGCATGAATCCTCCAGATGCGGTGTGACGGACTAGAAGAAATATCTCAGGCCGACGATCGCGGAGTGCGCGGTGTACGGCCGGTAGACGTAACCCAGTACCAGCGAGCTTGGCTGGACGATGCCGTTGACCACGGACGGGTCGAAGGCAAAGTCGTAGACGTTGAACGGCTCGTAGAGATACGAGAGCGTGGCGGCGAGCCGGTTCGTCAGCCGGTGCCGGACGTCGAGGTGAACCTGCTGCAGCTTGTTGAACACGTTGGGCAGCTGATTGGGTGCCGTGATCGGGCTGCCCGCGGGAATGGTCTGGAGGTAATTGCCTTCCGCGTGGCTGAAATCGTAGACGAACCGCACCTCGGTGTTGGGGCCGATGCGTGGTGGACTCACGTAGATCGAGAAGTAGTGGACCGTCTCGGTCGAGTCGGCCGTCCAGTTGCGCAGGGGATCGTTGAACTGCGCGGCTGACGAATCCCCCTCGTGCGATTGCTGCAGTCCGGCATAGCGCTCGAAGTTGTAGGTTGCGCCCGCACCCA
>Ga0207645_10000839_pt1 | contig 25633 bp, 27 predicted proteins | sample KBSM53metaG_FD_184331 | JGI IMG/M metagenome (GOLD analysis project Ga0207645, IMG submission 184331) | Miscanthus rhizosphere microbial communities from Kellogg Biological Station, Michigan, USA - KBS M5-3 metaG (SPAdes) (version 2) | ecosystem: Host-associated > Plants > Roots > Rhizosphere >...
TAGCCTAAAGCATACAGCCTACAGCCTACAGCTTACAGCTTACAGCTATTTCCTTTTACCATAATTTCGCACCACAATGGCAACTATGGATTTGTACGCGCAACGCGGGGTTTCAGCACAAAAAGAAGAAGTGCACGCAGCAACGAAAAACCTGGATAAAGGTCTCTTTCCAAAAGCATTCTGCAAGATCTACAAAGATGTGCTTTGCGGCGACGACAACTGGGTAAATGTGATGCATGCCGACGGCGCCGGCACTAAAAGTATTTTAGCCTATTTATATTGGAAAGAAACCGGCGATATAAGCGTATGGAAAGGCATTGCCCAGGATGCGATCGTTATGAACCTTGACGATCTGCTTTGCGTGGGTATTTATGATAATCTTATTTTTTCATCCACCATCGATCGTAACAAACGCAACGTACCCGCCGAAGTGCTTGAAGCAGTTATCAACGGCACACAAGAGTTTTTTGATAAAATGAAAGGATTTGGTGTCGGCATTACCTATATGGGTGGTGAAACGGCGGATGTGGGTGATGTTGTGAGAACGATCGCGGTGAATGGAACGATGACTGCAAGATGGCCGAAATCAAAGATCATCACGAACGAAAAAATAAAAGCAGGAAATGTAATCGTCGGTCTTGCCGGGTTCGGAAAAACAAGTTATGAAACGGAATACAACAGCGGTATTGCAAGTAACGGGTTGACCAGTGCCCGCCACGATATATTGCATAAAACATATGCCGCCCGGTATCATGAATCATATGATACATCGCTGGACGAACAGGTAGTGTATATCGGTCCGCACAAAGTGGAAGATGAAATTGAAATTGGTGAATTCGGGAAAACCAATATCGGTAAATTGATATTATCGCCTACGCGAACGTTCGCACCCGTTATACGTGAGATACTGGAAAATCATTTTGACGCGGTGGATGGGATGATCCACTGCAGTGGCGGGGGACAAACAAAATGTCTTAAATATATTCCGGACAATGTGCGCATCGTAAAAGATAATCTATTCGAACCTCCGGTTATCTTTAAACTCATTCAGCAGGCAAGTAATGCGGACGATAAAGAAATGTACCAGGTGTTTAATATGGGAACCCGGTTGGAGATCTATACAAATGAAAAAGACGCTGAGAAAATGATCAGCGTCGCGAAAAAATTTGGTGTGGATGCGCGGGTTGTAGGCAGGGTAGAGGAAAGCGATAAAAAAGAATTGCAGATACAAACGAAAACCGGGACTATTGCATTTTAGTCATTGTCATTTCTTCCTGCACAACAAAAGTGACCGGTTGTTTTTTATAAGCACTTACTTTATGTCCGTTCTTTAGCGCCGGCAACCATTTTTGGCCATTGGTAAATAATTTTTTTACTTCTTCTTCCATGCCGAATCCGTTATCTGTTAGTGATCGCACATTACTCACTATGCCGTCTTCAGCTACTTTAAATTCAACCCAAACGGTATACGTACCTCCCGGTGCATTGTGATCAACCGGTGTATTGGCGTTTAGATTTTTTTGCAAATATTCAATCCAGGCATATTCGCCACCCGGAAACGCCGGGTCCGAAACACCCGAACCGTCTTTTTTGGCATTTTTATTCTCCAATCGCTTAACTCCTTCCTGTGATGCTGCATAATCATTGACAAATTCGTACCATAACTGTCCATATTTTACTTCCAATAAATGCAGATGTTCCTGGTTAATTACGGTCATCCTTCTATCTTCAAGTATAAATCCCGCGGCACCAATTTTTTTGTCGATCATAATGCTGCTTACGGCTACGCCGTCAACTGTAGCAGATATCTTGCCGGTGCTGCTCTTATTTAATTTAATATCGGGCAGCGTAGTATCGGCAACCTGTTTTTTCTTTTCATTAAAATCAGGCAATGACTTTTGCAATGAAAATTGCTCAATCGACTTTAATATCTCCCCGGCAATCTTATCCTGGTTAGCAGGATTTTTTACAAAGGCAAGGTCACTGGCGTTCGTCATGTAGCCACATTCCACTAACGCCGACGGGCACTTACTGTTATCGAGCACCCATATTCCCATATCCCTTTGCTGTATTTTATTGGTGGTTTGATACAGGTTCATAAAATAGTTCAGCAGAATGCCACCGAGAATTTTGTTTTCAGCGAGATAAGAAGTATTCTTTTTGGAAATATATACTTCAAATCCTGAATTGTGCTGTTGATCGGCTGGATTATCCGCCGCAGACACATGCAACGAAATAAATAAATCCGGCTTCTGTGCATTCGCGATGTTGCTGCGGGTGGCAAGATCAACTGTTTCTTTGTTGTTCCTTGTTAATACAACATGAATCCGGTCATTCTTATTCAGCAATTTTATTTTTTGTGCAAGCTGCAGGGTTAAATCACACTCCCTGGTACCATCGCCGGCGATTACTCCCGGATCGCTGTCTCCATGTCCGGCATCTACTACAACTGTTATGGGTGGTGCGAGCGGATCATTTAATGAAAAAGAACGCTCCCTGGCTTTGTATTTAAATGCAAATAAAGCGGTAATCATTATGGCAACAGGTAATACGAATAGTTTTCTCAGGTACTGGTAACTCGGGTTTTTGGATGTTGTGATCATGGCTATACGTCTTTTTATCTGGTTATGAAAAAAATGGTTTGTCAATCGATTGGGGGATCCTAACACCTGCATCAGCAATAACTCCGCATAATCCCATTCCTCATTTTTATTTGCGGCAAAACTGTCGGCAAGAAATTCATGAATGGCTTTGATTTCTTTTTTTAGTAAAAAGAAAAATGGATTGATCCAGAAGATCACGGTAATTATTTCAGCGAACAAAATATCTGCACTATGCTTTTGCCGGATATGATACAGCTCGTGCCGGAATATTTGCTGGCCATTGCCTGAATTCAATTCGATCTTTTGATTCCAGAACAGGTTTTTGAAAAATGAATAGGGAGTGCCGGGTTCATTTGTGTTTACAAAATCGATGTCGTCGATTTTCTCTACCGGGTATTTTCTTTTTAATTTGAGGATCCTGGTTATACCGGTTATAAACGCCGATAGCATGAAACTGAAACCTATAAAATAAATGCTCCACAAAATGTTGCTCCTGGTAAGCAAACTATGCGTTGTTGTCAATGGCGACTGGTTCTGAATATTCTCTTCAAAACCTCCCGACGATACAATGGTTAACGTTTTGATAAGCGGAGATGGACTTACAGTTTCTTCAGTGAAATATACCGGTATATTCAAAAGAGGTACCACAATACTTATCATCAATGCACACAACAAAAAATACCGGTTGTACGTGTGAAATTTTTTATTGCGTAAAAAGAAATGATAATAACAATAAAATATGCCGGATACTGTAATGCTCTGCAGCAGGTATAAAAAGATCGTTTTCATTTTTTTGGATTTTTTTGTTTCCTGATCTGCTGAAGTAATGTTTCGAGTTCTTCAATACTGATGTTATTGTCTTTTACCATGAATGAAACCACATTGCTGAACGAACCTTCAAAATATCCTTTTACTATTTGCTTGATCGTTTTACGGGAATACTCTTCTTTACTGGTCAATGCTGCATACTGATGCTGACGACCCAATACAGTGATCTTTACAAACTCTTTTTCTACGAGGATTTTTAATAATGTAGCGACTGTATTCTGATGCGGTTTCGGAGCAGGCATCGCATCGACAATATCGCGGAGAAAAGCATGATCCAGTTTCCACAATACCTGCATCACCTGCTCTTCCGCTTTGGTAAGCGTCTTCATAAAGACATTTAATTTTAATAAAACGAAGCTATAACTAAATGTTTAGTTTTACAACTAAATTCTTAGTTATTTTAAAAAAATGCTTTTATCCTGCCCGAGTTTGCCTTATTTTGCAGCAAATAAAGGGAATGAGCGAGCCAATAATTGAATTAAAACACGCCAATATCTACCAGGGGCAAAACCTTATTTTGTCTGATGTGAATCTTGTTGTGAATAAAGGAGAGTTTGTTTATCTCGTGGGTAAAACAGGTACAGGTAAGTCAAGTCTTTTAAAAACATTGTATGGTGAGTTGCCGCTGAACGAAGGAGAAGGTACTGTTACTACATATAGTCTTAAAAATCTCGATTGGAAAAAAGTGCCTTACCTCCGCAGGAATCTCGGCGTTGTGTTCCAGGATTTTCAATTATTGACAGACCGGAATGTAAATGACAACCTGAAATTTGTTTTGCGTGCTACCGGGTGGAAAGATGAAAAACTGATGGACCAGAAAATTGCGGATGTGCTGGATAAAGTAGGGTTGAAAGCAAAAGGATTTAAAATGCCGTTTGAACTAAGCGGCGGCGAACAACAACGTGTCGACATTGCAAGAGCTTTATTAAATTCTCCCAAACTTATATTGGCTGATGAACCTACCGGCAATCTCGATCCGGAAACTTCGGATGAGATCATGAACCTCTTATTTCATATCGCCAGGGATTTTGGAACCACAGTCGTGATGGCTACACATGATTACATTGTCATTCAGAAATTTCCTGCCAGAACAATACGTACCGAAAGGGGAAAGGTTATTGATAATGCCCAAATAGCCATTGATTAAGTTGCTCAGCACTCCGGGAATTATTATACGTACTGCAAAATATCTTCTTCCGTTTTTCGATTTCATCGCCGGTAAAAGGCGTATGATATAATTGCGAAACAATATCAGCAAGCTCGCCCGCATTATTACCGATGTGACAGGCACCCGCAAGACCGGTACCGTCTACTGCAGCTTCGTTTACCACACAATGCCGCCCCTGGAACAAAGCATGCAATAATTTTAGTTTAAGCCCGGTGCTGTTGAACGATGGAAGTATATTAATGTGCGCCTTTTGAATCAGGTCATTGATCTCCGTTTCGGACGGGTTGGCAACAAGGCAGGTATGCCGGCATAAATGAGCAATCTTATCAAGGCTTTTCGATGGATTTTTTCCGGCAATGATAAAAGGCAATTTGATTTTCCGGAATACTTTATCCAGCAACCATATGGCCGCCTTTTCATTTTCACAAACAGAAAGGTTGCCATGATAAAGGCAAAAATTACCGCTGCCTTCCAGGCTCTTTACACGTTGCCAGGCCAAAAAGCTGGGCATCTTCTTCACATGTTCGATATGATATTCTTCTTTGAATTTATGCAGGTCCGAATCCGTTACACATAAATAAAGACAATCATTGGGCAGATGATGCTGATACCTTTTCAGTGTCCTGCTTTCGTTGAGATAATACAGTTTTTTAAAAATCTTTTTTTCGGTATGATAAAGTCCTTTATAGTAGTCACTTTCATCATTATGCAAACGAACCACTATTTTTCTTCCGGGTTTCCTGATTTGCTGTATAATACCGGTGCAATGCACCCCTTCAAGAAAAACAGGATAATCATTTTCATTCAGCGAATGAATCAGCTGTTTGTTGTTACGCGATGCGACGATATACGGTTGCTGAAACGAAAATCCTTTTAGCCCGGTGTCTCTTTTATAGCTGTGAATGCTTTCGCAATAGTTGGATAAAATTCTTGTATCCGTTACACCTCTATAATCAAAATAATGAAGATGGATTTTTATACCGACACGATGCAGGGAAATAATGCGCTGAAACATGTCAATTGATCCGCCATAATCAGCAGGATATGGAATATCCAGGCATACTATGTGTAGATGGCGATTCAATGCTGAGAAAATAGTTTACTATAAAAATTTATTAATTTCTTTTCTTCAGCCTGCCAGTTATAAACTTCGCGCTGCAGCAAGCAATTCTGCCGAAGATCAGTATATAAAACGTCATTTGCCAGCAAATGGTTCAAATGAGCCGCAATATTTTCGGAATTAAGATCATCAATTAAAACAGCAACAGGGTGATTTTTATTTATTTCTGCATAAACCGGGTAATTTACACAGAGTTGCGGCACGGCGGCATGCATATAATCAAAAAAACGGTTGGCCAGTGAATAATAATTGGTCAAGCCTGTTTTCTCAAAAAGAGTGAGCCCGATCCATGCATTCAGGGTATATTGATATAAGTCGGCCGGCAGTAAGCGACCTGTAAAAATAACTTTACCCATGAGCCCGTTTTCAATAACCAATTGTTTGGTTTGTTCAAGATAATTGCCGCCACCGGCAATTATCAATTTTGCGTTTACCGATTTCATTGCCGGTATCAGCGTGTCGAAACTTCTTCCTTCATTGACACCGCCCTGGTATAAAATGTATTTTTCTTTTTTTACCGGTATTGAAATTTCCTTGAGCAACGGTGCGTTCTGTATTACTTCATAATTTACTTCATACATCCTTTTAAATTCATCAGCGATTATATCATTAACGGTATATCCGTTTGGAAAGGAGGGAACCGTAAATTTTTCAATCTTCTTCCACACTTTATAAATAAAAGGCCGCGAAACAATTTCCTGCATTTCGCAAAACAATTCGTGTGCATCATAAATACGACGCACGCGTTTGAATTTCGATATATAAAAACAGGCAAGCATTGTATCAAGATCAATCGCACCGATCAGGTCTATTTTTTTGAACAACAGGTAAAAGAACAGGCGTATATTATATTCTGCATAAAAAAGTTTTCCTGTTTTAAAAAGGCAATTGATTCTTTTTTGCTGATAGGTTTGTTTCGCTAAAGGTGTAGAATCTTTTAATGTGTAGCCGATCAATAAAACTGAATAACCTGCTGCAGTCAGCGACGAACATATACGTATCATACGCTGATCATAGTTCAAATCATTGGTAACTGTAAATACAATTTTTTTCATGCAGGCAGGAGGCTAAATTAAACTAAGAGGGGAGACGCAGCATATATCTTTTCAATTATCTCAACTGACTTCATTGTTTCGGCCGGGTTGATAAAATCATACGTTGGATCATTAACGCCTTTTACAAATAGTTCGTATACTTTATCATGATTACTCATACTGCCTTCATAAAATCCGTAGTTATTGGAAGTATTTCCTTTTGGAAGGCTGGGCATATTTTCGTTTTCCACTAAAAAATAATCCAGTTCATTCAAATACTGGCCACCAATTTTTACCGATCCTTTTTCACCTAATAATAAAAAAGAACCTTCAATATTTTTATTGTAAGCGTTTACTGAATAATTTAAAGAGCCCGTAGCGCCATTTTTCATTTGCAATAAAGCGGTTCCGTTATCTTCTGTTTCCATGCAATCTTTGTGTAGCGCATTTGAACGATATCCTTCCACCCGGTTTATATCTCCCAAAAACCAGTAAAGTATATCAATAAAGTGACTGAACTGTGTATATAATATTCCACCGTCAAGATTTTTTGTTCCGTGCCAGTTATCTTTATAATAAGCTTGCGGCCGGTTCCAGAAACAATTCATTTGAAAATTAATAATCCGGCCCAGTTTGTTTTCATCCAGCAATTTTTTCACAAAACTTACAGGAGGATTGAAGCGATTTTGTTTTACGACCAGTAACCGCCTTTTCATTTTTTCAGAAGCGTTAATCATTCCGGCAGCATCTGCGGATGATATAGACATCGGCTTTTCACAAAGTACATTCAATCCGGCCTGCAGGGATTGAATACTATGGTCTGCATGATGACCATTTGGCGTACAAATACAAACGATATCGAGGTTATTCTTTTCGGCAGCGAGAAGTTGCTCAATTGTAAAATAAGGATTGGCGTTATACTTTTCTGCAAATGATGTTGATTTCTCCCGATCGGTATCGCATACCGCCCGGATCAAACCATGTTTAACCGCTTCGGCAGCATGACGCTGCGCGATCCGGCCACAACCGACAATTGCAAAACGTAAACTCTTCTCCATACAGGGCCGCAAATATACCTTTAAGTAACGCAGGTACAAAAGCCGGCCACACGATAAGGCGAAAAGTGAGGCAAGGCCTTGTTACTGTTTTTAAAATTCTTCTTCTCTTAGCCGCGATTCAACAAAAAACCCTCTGCTTTTTACAGAGGGCGTTGTGAAAACCCGTCCACTAAAAATTTTAACTACTTATCGTGTTGCAATTATTTGTTTTTGTTTCCCGCTAAGACACTAAGTCCACAAAAAACTTTTGTCATTCAACTGCTTTTTGATCTTTGTGCGTTTTAAGGGATAATTCATTTTTTTAAAAACTCTGACCATTGTCGTTCTGCAGGTTATCACTCTTTGTATTCTTGCATTTAAATAATGCAGCATCAAACTTACCAAAGCGCCAACTAAAATTCAGACGGAATATCTGCGGATCACGGCGACGCATTGCATCCTGCACAAAGCCTAACGATTCTGAGTGTATATCCTGTTTACGTGTTCTGAAAATATCGTTCACGTTGAGTGAAACGGAAGCTGTTTTGTTTTTGAGAAACTCAAATCGTACAGCCGCATCTACACCGTAATTTGGCCGGATATATCCTTGCGAGGCAGAAGGCTGTCCAAAAAAGCCGCCTCCACCACCACCTCCACGACCGCCACCTCCGCCACCGCCAAACGAACCACCACCGCTGCCGCCGGGTGGTAATATTGTTTTCGACGTATAATCACCGGATAACTGTATCGTAAAGTTTTTGGGAAGTTTAAAGTTGTTGCTGATCTTGGCAAACCAGCTCGCAAACTGGTCCTGTTTTGGCTGGGTAGGATCATCCAATTTTATCTTTGACGTATACAGGTTAAAGTTGCTGGTAATATCCCACCATTTTGCAATCTTATTCTTTGAAATTAATTCAAGCCCGGTTACATAACTGGAATTGGCGTTTACAAACGTGCTGACAAAAACCGGTTTGCCAGCTGTACTATCCGGCGTGAGTGTACTTGTAATGAGGTGATTTGTGTTTTTGAAATAAACAGAGGCAATAAAATTGTCTTTATTCTTAAATATTTTCTGGTAAGATAATTCGAAGGAATTGGTAAACTCCGGTTGCAAATTGGGATTACCACGGCGAAGGTTAAGCGAATCGCTGTAATCTATAAACGGAAACAATTGCCAGAAATTCGGACGGTTGATCCTCCGGGTATAATTCAATTGCAGTTCCTGGTCGTTCTTCAGCTTTTGACTGAGGAATGCGCTTGGAAAAAGACTTAAAGGGAAATCGGTTTTGAACGACTGGTTCTTTGTTGGCAGGAAGCCTTCATAGTTTGAACTTTCTGCCCGCAGGCCTAGCTGGTAGCCAAAGCTTTTTAACTGGTTTGTAAACGTTGTATACGCTGCGTACACATGATCCTTACTGTTATATGCGTTTGACAATAGCGCATTGTAGATATAATCATCCGATGCCGGATCGTAATTGTAGAAATTGTTGACACTGTTATTTTCGCGTATCTGTGCCCGTAAACCCATTTCTATCTTCATCTTGTCTGTAATCGGGTTTGTATAATCACTTTGTATGATGAGGTTTTTGTTATCACCGCTGCCATCCTGCCGTTGCACGTAGCTACCCATTGGTGAGTTGCCGGGAACGCTGTAATAGTTTGTCGTGATCAGGTTGCTGTTCTCGTTAATGCCCTTATTGAATGTAACATCGGCAGTAAGTTCCTGCCCGCTTTTGGGAAAATTGTGTTTATAGCTTAATTGCAAACCTGTATTGCGGAACTTATTTTTTTGATTTGAATTGCGTTCACTGAATTGCGAAGTAACCGGGTCGGTCAGGTAGTCTGTATAAATATCGCTTTCCGAATGTGGTTTCATAGAGGCACGCCCGAAATTCCCGGTGACTGAAATCGTATTTCGGTTGTTAATAAAATAGTCAAAACCGGCGCGTGCAAAACCGAACTGGCCATTCCATGTGGATTTATCGAATTGTTTTAGCTGCGTTGTAGTATCTGATAAAAAAGTAGATCTTTCTGTTTCACCATTACTGATGGATCTGCGCTGGTTGAAATTTAAGCTTGCAAACACATTGATTTTATTCTGACGCACATTGATATCACCACCACCACCAAATCTTCCTCTTGAATCAACATTGACACGAACACTTCCGTTATAACCCACTTTCCTGTTTTTCTTCAATACGATATTGAGTATTCCTGCAGAGCCGCCGGAAGCATCGTATTTCGCAGAAGGATTTGTAATGATCTCTACACTTTCAATTGCATCGGCAGGAATCTGGTCGAGCGTAAGTGTTGTCGGTCTGCCATCCACAAAAATCTGCGGCGCATTGTTCCGGAGCGTTACATTTCCATCAATATCTACATTCAGCGAAGGAACATTTCTCATCACGTCTACACCGGTACCGCCGGCAGAAACTATATTCTTGTCTACATTAAACACCTTTTTGTCGATACCCATTTCAAACAGCGGTTTCGACGAGGTTACAGTGACATTATTGAGCACTTTCTCCTCTACTAAAAGCCTTATGTTACCAAGATCCTTATCGAGTGCAGAAAGCATCGACGACATATCGCCATTGTTTTGACCACCGCGCCCAAGGCCAAATGTTACATTTCGTTCAATTTGCTTAAACCCAACAACTGAAATTCTCAATTTGTACTGGCCAAAGGCAGGTATATTCTCAATTCTGAATTCACCATTGGCTTTTGTAAGCATACCGCCGATTACTACATCCTTTCTTGTTTTTTTTACGGTGTCAAACCGGCTTTGTATCAATTGAACAGAAGCAAGTTCAACGGGTTTATTGGTAATAGAGTCCACGATTTTGCCATAAAAACTGCCGGTAGGCATCTGACCCGATCGGCCGCCCCGGTTACCGCCCTGTCCGGGCTGCTGTGCGAATAAAAAACTGCTGATAAAAAGTAAAAGAATTCCTGCGGAATACTTCCTCATAGTGTTGATTTGACAATTAGACGTGGAAAATGGCCGGGACTTGTTGTAAAACACCTCAACTTGATAAAAGGAAAATTCTCCTTATAGGAGGAAACGGTTTTTTAATGTGCACCGCTCCAGAATGTAAACGCAATCTGTATCAGCCCGATGGCAAAGCCAGTGGCCGCGCCGGCAATTTTAAAATTACGCATCGTTGCATTTAACTGCGTTGCTGCAATATCTTCTATCATACTCATTGGCAACCCTGCAATCTTTTCAGTGATGATTTGTTGCGGATTGAACTCCGCTTTCAGGTTAGCAGCATAACTTTTCATGATTTCGGGAAAAAGTGTGCTCAGTTCCTGCATGAAGATCTTCTTCATTGTCGCGATTGTTTTATCGCCGATAAACATGCCGATCATCGGCATCTCTTTCACCAGCTTAACCCGCAGGAATTCATCCACATGTTCTTCAATAACCGGCATTATTTTGTCAAGATTTGCGGGGTCTGCAATCTTTTGTTCAATACTGTCGAATGAGAAAAAATTAGCACCGGCATATTTTCCGATCTTTTCTGCAAACAGTTGTTGTTGTTTTGGAATAACACCCTGGATGGTAAAGCCTAAAAACTTTTTGGGATGATAAGGCCTGAACAACCTTCTTACAGCCAGGCTATTGATGAGCCAGCCAATGAGTGCGGAAATAAAAGGAACCAGGATAATCCACCAGGTCATGTACATGCATTTAATTAAAAACCCCGTTCCGAATTTCGGAAGGGGTTGATTGGGTGGCTAATGGGGCTCGAACCCACGACCCTCAGAACCACAATCTGATGCTCTAACCAACTGAGCTATAGCCACCGTGATTCAGGGCAGCAAAAATATGTAAAAACGTTTTTGAGAAAAAATAAAAAGAGAGAAGCTATTAGGGCTACGCTGCAGTATTTAAGTTTTGATGAACATTAATGCAGCCGCGGAGCATACAAATGCACGGCAATTCACTTAAAATAAACAGAATAAAAAAATGGGGATAATGTTTGAATTGGTGAATGAACAATACCGTTAGAAAATTCGTTCAGAGATGATCGTGTCCTTTGAAAAATAGCCTGGAAGCTTGCATTTTTATTGCGGGGAAAGATGCATTGCCTTTCATCAAAAACCTATGTTAAAAGGACTTGTAAGTACGAAAAACCCCGTTTTTGCGTTATTTTTGGATTATATGCTTAAGGCAATTAAATACCTGACGAATATGAAAAGACTACCGATTTTGTTGCTGATACTTGTGGCGGCAGTGTTTCTTGCATTCCAAACCCTCGGAAGCGGTAAATCCACACCACCGTCAAAGTATGAACAGATCCTCCAGACCGTTACCCAGCTACTGACGCAGGGCCATTTCCAACCCCAGGAAATTAACGATGAGTTTTCAAAAAAGATTTTTAAAAAATATTTCCAGCAGCTGGATGATAACAAGACTTTTTTCCTCCAGGGCGATATTCAGTCGTTGAAAAAATATGAAACAAAGATTGACGATGAAATGAAGGGAGCGGCACCGGTGGAGTTTTTCCTGGAAGCCGGAAAGATCTTCAATAAAAGAATAGAAGAAGCTTCGGCAATTACAAAGGAAATTCTTGCAAAGCCCTTTGATTTCAATGTAAATGAATCGATCGTTACAGATCCAGACAAGGTTGATTTTCCTGCTGATGAAGCCGCCCGCCGTGAAAGAGCAAGAAAAAGATTGAAGCTGATGGTACTTGAATACTATTCAGATTTACTCGACGTCCGTGAAAAAAATAAAGGCCGTGATGGATTTGTGTCAAAATCGGATGAACAATTAGAAAAAGATGCCCGGGCAAAAGCACAGGCAACAATGGATAGGATTTATAACCGCTATCGTTACAAATTTAATGATGATGAAAAGTTCAACATGTTTGTCAACACGATCACACAGACGATGGATCCATACACCGAGTTTTTCCCGCCTGTAGAAAAGAGAGCGTTTGATGAACAAATGAGTGGCCGCTTTTTTGGGATCGGTGCTTCATTGGTTTACGATGAAGGAAATATAAAAGTAGCTACGCTCGTGGCCGGTATGCCGGCGTGGAAATCGAAAGAAGTAGAAGTTGGCGACATCATTCTTAGCGTGGCGCAGGGCAAAGCAGCACCTGTTGACATATCAGGTTACGAAACAGAAGACGCCGTGAAACTGATACGCGGTCAAAAAGGAACTGAAGTCCGGCTGACATTGAAAAAGAAAGATGGCAGCATGAAGACGATTTCATTGATAAGAGATGAATTTGTACAGGATGAAATATTTGCCCGTAGTGCCGTAGTAAAAAATGGCAATGAAAAGATCGGCTACATCTACCTGCCGGAATTTTATGCAGATTTTGAACATCCCGATGGAAGACATTGTGCTGCAGATGTGGCGAAGGAAGTAAAGAAACTGAAAGATCAGAATGTTGATGGGATAGTAATTGATCTTCGCAACAACGGTGGCGGTTCGTTATACGATGTAGTACAAATGGCCGGCTTATTTATCGAAGATGGCCCTATCGTACAGGTGAAAGATCGTGATGGCAAGCCGAGCGTAATGAGGGATAAAGATCACAGCGTGCTGTATGATGGTCCGTTAGCTGTTATGGTAAATGAATTCAGTGCTTCTGCTTCTGAAATATTTGCTGCAGCCATCCAGGATTATGGTCGTGGTATTATTATCGGCAGTACCTCTACCTATGGTAAAGGAACAGTGCAGCGTAATATCGGTCTTGATCCGTCAACCGGTTTCTCGACCACCGATTCAGAACTGGGTACCGTGAAGCTTACACTTCAAAAATTTTATCGCATAAACGGCGGTTCAACTCAACTGAATGGCGTGAAATCGGATGTGGTCATCCCGGATAATCTCGAAAACCTGAAAGTGCGTGAAAAAGATAACGACAACGCTTTGAAATATGACGAGATTGCAAAGGCGCCTTATGCAACCTGGAAATCAGGTTACGATCTTAAAGCTATCGAAGCGACAGCCAACCAGCGTATCAACACTAATCCGGTTTTCCAGTCTATCAAGCAAAATTCTGAGTGGATCGCAAAACAAAATGACAAAGAATATTCATTGAAACTCGAGAACTATCGTAAGGAACAAAAGCAGGTATCTGCAACCATCAAACAAAACGAAGGCCTGATGAAGCTCACCAGCGATTCTTTAAACATCGCGTTTGCTCCGCAGGACCAGGATCGTTTTCCTAATGATAAAGACAAACAAGCCCGCTTTAATCAATGGCTGAAGAACCTGAGCAAGGATATTTACCTTGATCAAACAGTGAAAGTGATGAACGAGATGATCGTTCAGCGCAATATAGCGCTTGGTAAATCACCCGCCGAGCAACCCAAAAAAGCTTTCTGATTTATTTTAAATATGCCCAAGAACTCCCGGTAATTCCGGGAGTTTTTTTATTAATCTACTTCACGACAAATGTTTGCCCTAACATCAGCCAGATGCATGTTTTCATTGATTGTAAGAAAAAGATCATTTTCTAATTAAAGCTGAATATATATTTCCGCTGCGATAAACGGATGGACGTTCCTGCATTTTTGTTATTGAACCATAACCCATTTCAAGGAACATATTTTTCAGCGATTCAAAACGGATAGGATAGGGCACCCATGTAGAAACCGGTTTGTCGGTGTCGTATTCAATAATTAAAAAAGAATGATCTTCCTGTAAGTAACCCAGCAGCTTATACAACAGTTCTTTTTTGTTTTTTACGTAGTGAAGAGAATTAGCCATCAGGATGCCATGCAGTTCTGAAAGGTTCAAATCGTCGGCAATAAAATCTGATTGCTGCGTTATGATGTCAACATTATTAAAAGAAGATAACTTCTTTAAAGCAGGCAGATTCGTATCAATTGCATAAATGGTGCTTTTCGGTTGCAGAATGTTTGCCAACGCTTTTGTAAACAAACCGGAGCCGCAACCAAGATCTGCCCATGATTGTTTTCCCTGCGGATGAAAACTGTCATGTTGAATCAATGAAATAGCTTCGTTCAATTGCATAGTCAGTAATCAGCTTGTCCTACATCCAATCTTGTTATTTTTCCTTCCTTATTAAGGTGAAATTTGTAGTAAGTTTTAAAATCTCCCCATTGATCGGAATGATAATGCCCATAAATATCCAGCCCGTTATTTTCGACCTTATCAATACTGGTGAAATGTTCATGACCCCTGGTGAAAACACTGTTGGAAAAACGCTGAAAGTCCTGCTTATTGCCATCATCATATAATTCTGCATTGGCAATAAATAGTGCAAACCATTCTTTTGCATCGCCGCTTTCCAATGATTCAATTGCTGCCTTTACAACAGGATGGATAAGTTTTTCTTTATTCGTTGTCATAGTTGTTTTTATTATTGCTTCGATAAGGGATGCTGGAGATAAATGATCAGCAGGGACAGTAAAAAGAAAGGTAATTCAATCGCAAAACCTTTGATATTTCTATCACTCAGATGAAATGCCATGATTAAAAGAATGCCGGCTGCAGTAATGAAATTTCCCCAGACAAATGTGTTTGGAAATAAAACAAGTACTGCACCGAGAATAGTGATGATACCAAAAATCTGTAAACCTGTTTTATTGAAATTCCATTTACGAAAAAGCTCAGTCATTTCCGGTTTGCCGGTCAACATGGCCAATCCTTGTTTAATGCCCATATAGAGCGTAAACAGGATGAGTATACTGCTGATGATTTTTAATACGATAACCATATTGGTTTATTTAAAGGATAAATTACAAAACAACCCTTGAAGTAGTAAACGATTACAATCCGCAAAGCTCAGCAATATGACCCGGATAAAATGGTGAAACTTTCCTAAACAATGGTGAGTTTTTCAGTTTCTGTTAACTGCTTCCTGTATTGACGCGGCGTCATTCCGGTCATGGCCTTAAAAAATTTGGTGAAATTTGTCGGCTCGTTGAATGTAAGTTTATAACAAATATCTGCAACCGCAACAGTTGTATCCTGCAACATACGCTTTGCTTCTTTGGTTACAGCGTCTTCTAAAAAATCGCAGGGAGATTTACCGGTAGTCAATTTTATTGTGTTACTGAAATGTGTCGGATGAATATGCAGAAGCGCGGCGAAATCTTTTATGTGATACATCTCCCGGACCTCTCCACTCAATATGTCGCTGATATGTTTATCGAGAAGTTTGAAGAAATCAGCCGTTATTTCATCGCTTCTTGTAATTATCTTTTTAGGAATATTCATATATGCACAAACAACGTGAAGAGTTAAATGTTTTATTATATCTCAGCTTTTTGCTTCCGGTTCATTATTGTAATAAAAGCTCAACGCTCCGCTTGGGCATTTTTTTACCTGCTCAACAATGCGTTCAGAAGGCGCGTTTTCCATTTTTATCCAGGGTCTTTCCATTGGATTAAACACTTCCGGCAACCCCGTTGTTTTTGACCAGCAAACCCTTGAATGCTTACAGATATTGGGTTTCCACACTACTGTCACTTCTCCGTTCGTATACTTCTTCGTAATGTCCTTATCCATGTTTAATGATTTAAAAATGCAGGATTGAGCTGTACGTTATATTCCGGATGTCTTTTTAAAAACGTTTTTACAAAGGGACAATAAACAATCACCGGCAGATTATTTTCTTTAGCATATTTAAATGCATATACTGCCAGTGCGCTCGCTATACCTTTACCCGAAAGTGTTTCCGGCACTTCCGTATGCATAAAGGCAATATCATTTCCTTTCATCCTGTACTCAAGAAAAGCTTTTTCACCGTCAACCATCACTTCAAACCGCATGTTCTCTTGATTATGCGTGATATCAAAATTCGCCATAGCTCTGAATTATATTTATTAAATAGTAGTACCGTACAATGTCCAAAACTATCCTCATCTTAAAATACATCGTCTTTGAAATTGAACGTCGGTTTATTTTGCCTGTCTCTTTCATCAAGTGCCATGTATAGTTCATTACTCAATAGCCCGCTGCCACCACCATAATGCTGAATTATGATAATGTCTTTGTCCTGGTGTGTAAAAATTTTACGCAACTTAAGTTCTTCTTCATCCGATATACCATTCGTCAGCAAAACAATATCAAATTTCTGCCGGTGAAATTTTTCAATGGCGTCCTCGTCCGCACAAGCGCCGGTTCCATTCCAGGCCGGGTTGTTGTTAATGAGTCGCAATACAACTTCAAGTATTTCCTCATTTCTTCCGATCACCAGTATTTCTGTTTTACTCATATCATTCCATTTATTTCTCTAAAATTAAAAAGAACATGACTAACCTGATCATGTTCTTTTTATTCCTGTCATACCAGAATAAATTAGTTAGCGCTGAAACCCATCGGCACATCCATGACCAGCACTTCAGCATCCTGGGAATCCGCTTTGATGGATAACGTATCGATATCCCACAAACCGATAGCGTCCCGCTCGTTGAGTGTTTCACCATCAATCGTCACACTTCCTTTTACCACCATTACATACACACCGTTTCCTTTGCGCTTAATCGTATAATCCACACTGAAATCTTTATCCAGTACACCCATGCTAAACCAGGCGTCCTGGTGGATCCAGAGACCATTGCCGTCTGTTTGCGGTGCAAGTATTTGTTGTAGTTTATTCCTCCTGTCCTTTATATCCAGTGTTACCTGGTCATAACGCGGCTGCACATTTTTTTTATTTGGAAACAGCCAGATCTGGAACAACTTCAGCAGCTCTGTTTTACTGGCATTAAACTCACTGTGCTGTATACCTGTACCCGCACTCATTACCTGTACATCGCCATATTTGATTACACCCTGGTTTCCCATGCTGTCTTTATGTTCTATCGCACCTTCCAGTGGAATCGTGATGATCTCCATATTATCATGAGGGTGTTTACCGAAACCCATGCCGGGTGCTACTGTATCATCGTTCAACACACGCAGTACACCAAAATGTATACGGTCAGGATTATAATAGTTAGCAAAACTGAATGAATGTTTTGCATTGAGCCAGCCATGATTGGCTGCGCCCCTCGTATTTGACCTGTGAATTATTTTGTTTGCCATTTTTTATCCTTTTTTATGAATGTGAAATTACGACTTCAGCAAAGGCCGAAACAATGACCCAGGATAAGAAAGGAACTTAATGCAGGTTAAGAGCTATTTGCGCAGGTTTCTATATATTATATTGTTCTTCAAAAAATTTATTTCAGACACCTATCATCAATACTTCCTCATCACTTTTACAAGCATCTTCGTGATAATCGCATATCCTTTGTCAGACGGATGCAGTCCATCATACGTCATATCAATCGCGCCTGTTGGATAAGGATATTCATCCGTTTCCGGGTTGAACGGGACATTAATAAAATCAGGATACCTAAAGTCTTTATAGGCTCCTGTTTTGGGATCTTTCAGGCGTTTATACTTTACAAGGTTTTTAAGACTCAACTCTTTTTGATTGTAAAGATCGATCAAATCGAAATGTTCATAAGCGGCTATTGCTTTTATTGCAGCGGCAAATTGCGCCAGCATCTGGCCATTCTTTTCTTTATAGGATCCCCAGGCATTATTTTTCATATTGGTGAGATGTATAAAATCCACGCGTTGCATGGGAGTAATCAATATGATCTTCGCTCCGTTATTCAGGCTGCGCAATTTATCAATGATAATACGGAAAGAACCATTGACCGTGTTGTTGCCGGTGTTGTTTTTATAATCGTTAAGCGTACCGACTGCACGGCCTTGCCACCAGTCATTTGTACCGAGAAAAATCGAATAAACATCTGCTTTTACAAGACCAAGATTATTTATTGAATCAGCTATTCCTCCGGATGTCCACCCGTTATGTCCCTGGTTAATAAAATGTATCCCTGGTAATTTCTCTGCTACCATTGTCATATATCCTTTGGTAATCCGGTTGCCGGTTTCATTTGCATGATCATTTAAATACGTGATGGAATCACCGATGGCAACCCATGTAATTTCTTTTGGTTTCGAAAATGAAACAATAAATACCAGTGAGAATAACGCAAATAATCGCTTCATGTAAAAAAGTTTAGTTTGAAGATAGAAGAATTTGAAGATAAAAATCAGTTGATGAAAACGGAAACGATTGCGCGAAAGGAGAAAGCGAATAAAAAAAATTGGGCCGGTCACTAAATAGTATCCGGCCCGGTTCGCCCTGTGCACACTAAAAAATTTCCTCTATAGTTGAAAGAGCACGGACACAAAACCTGTTCTCACAAGGCAAATGGGTAATGATTAAGAGTCCTGCAATAAGCATATACGTAACCGGTATTTTTTCAGATTTGGGATCGATAAAAAAATGCACTTTTTTTCAGAAAGCAGGTATTCCCCTAATTTTGAAGCAACTAAAAGCATAATCTTAACTTTAATTTCTTATGGCATACTGGCTTGTAAAATCAGAACCCTCAACGTACAGTTATGATCAGCTTGTAAAAGACGGTAGTACGGTTTGGGATGGTGTTAGAAATTATGCGGCCCGTCTGCATTTACGGGCAATGAAAAAAGGAGATCTTGTTTTTTTCTATCACAGTAACGAGGGTACGGAAATTGTCGGCATTGCAAAAGTTGCCAAAGAAGCATACCAGGATCCCGGCACAAAAGAAGATTGGTCTGCAGTAGATCTTAAACCGCATAAAAAATTAAAAAAGCCCGTTAGTCTCACTCAAATCAAAGCGGATAAACGTCTGGTCAGTATGGCCCTGGTCCGGATAGGACGACTTTCCGTACAACCGGTGACCGATGCGGAGTGGGAGACAGTGATGGAAATGGCGGGAGAGAAGTAATGCAGGTCCCGGGTAGTTGTACTTGTCAGTTAGCTAATAGCCAATCTCACGGTAGGGCATGACTGTTTTTGTTATTCATTCAAATTTCTTCTTTAACAATTTTTCACAGGTTACCTTTTGCATGACGGGAGAATTAATCTTCAAGGTTCCCTTATTTCAATATTGTATAGCAGCATTAAGTCCGGGCATTTCCGCCGGGGGTCGCCTTATCATTTATACCTTTAATTCAATTGATTACTCAAGAAAATAACCGAATGCCATATGTAATAATATTCTACCCGCATCTTCATTTAAATAAATAAAAAGTATAGCCATGAAAATTTTAATCGCTGCAATTGCGGCACTCCTTGTTATTTCCTGTAATTCAAGTCAGGATGTTTCTTCTGAAAAAGCGGAAGTTCAAAATGTCAAACTGGAAGAAGTTAAGAATCCTTCATTTGAGGAGAATGCTGCGCTGAATGAGCCACCAGCAGCTGACACCAGTGCATTCCGGCAGACGCCACAGAAGCAAAATCAAACACAAAAAAATTTGCCGGAATCCAAAATTGATTGGGATAAAAAAATTATTAAAACGGCGTCGATGAATGCGGAAGTAAAAAACTACGATTCTTTTTATTCTGCACTGCGTGAAAAGGTGAGAAGTATTGGCGGTTATGTAGCACAGGAGCAACAAAATCAATCGGAGTACAAAATTGAAAATACAATCACGATTAAGGTCCCGGTAGACCAGTTTGACAATGCGGTTACATTATTAACCAATGGCACTGTTAAAGTGAATGAACGAAAAGTTACGTCGCAGGATGTAACGACTGAGATCGTTGACACAAAATCAAGAATGGAAGCAAAGAAGCAAGTAAGAGAACGATATCTCGATTTTCTCAAACAGGCAAAAAATATGTCAGAAGTGTTAAGCGTTCAGTCCGAAATAAATGGGATACAGGAACAAATTGAGTCAGCCGCAGGAAGAATTAACTACATGACACATTCGTCTGTATTTAGTACAATAAGTTTTACATTTTACCAGGTTCTGAATATAGCTGCAAAGGATACAGTAGAACCTTCTTTCTGGACAAAAATCGGCACTTCATTTAAATCAGGCTGGCAGTGGACAGGGGATATCATAGTTGGACTTGTCTCCATATGGCCGGTCATTTTATTTTTTACAATAATCTGGATGATTATAAAAAGGTTTACCAAATCAAAAAGTAAAACCAGTATAATCAATTAAAAGATGCATTGATTAAATTGCTGTCAGGTTTCCTATGAATCTTTATATGTGATAAATCCATTTTCTATAATTTCTAAATCCAATAAATTTTGGCTCAGGCAAAAAAGAAACTCGTTGTCCTCACCGGCGCCGGCATCAGTGCAGAAAGCGGGTTAAAAACATTTCGTGACAGTGATGGCTTATGGGAGGGATATAATGTAGCAGATGTAGCAACACCGAGAGCGTGGAGAAAAGATCCAAAACTTGTTCTCGAGTTTTATAATTATCGCAGGCGGAATGTACTGGATGCAACACCCAACCAGGCGCATATTGGTCTGGCGGAATTGGAAAATGATTTTGATGTGCATATCATCACGCAAAACATAGACGATTTACATGAACGTGCAGGATCAACAAAGATCCTCCATCTGCATGGGGAGATATTTAAAATGCGCAGTGAGCATAATGAAGAAATGATCTATGAAATACGCGGTGATATAAATTATGGCGACAGGGCAGCAGACGGAGCACAGCTTCGTCCGCATATTGTATGGTTTGAAGAACCGGTGCCCCTGATCGAAGAAGCCGCATACATCACAAGAGACGCAGATATACTTGTGGTAATCGGTACTTCACTGGTTGTATATCCTGCGGCGGGGTTGATAAATTATGCAGCGCATCGGGTCCCTAAGTTTATAGTAGACAAACGCATTCCGTATACGTCCTCCGTTTACAATCTTACTGCGATTGAAAAGCCCGCAACGGAAGGTATACATCAGTTGAGAGCCGCTTTGCAAAAACTTGTTTAACACAATACACCGACTCAAAAAAAATAAGCCTCCCGCAAAGGGAGGCTTAGTCATCAAGAGGGTTTATTCCAGGACACCATATCACCTTGTATTGTGATAATTTCGTTTTGCTTCCATAATTTCTTTGTCCCTTTCAATTTTCAACCGGCGCACTTCATGTCTCCGTTCTTTACGACTGATTGAAGTATCGTGTTTTGCAGACCAGATCTTGTCACTGTAATCAGCTTTAATATCGGCTATCTGCATATCTAATTTCGTTGGCCGGTGATAACTGTTCGGGCCATAATAACCGGGATAATACCAGGGATTGTAAAATGGCGAATAATAGGGATAACCAAAGCCGCCACCAACAACGACATATGTTCTGGGCCTGGCAAAACGTACACCTCCTCCTTTCTGTGCAAACGCACCCAGCGTGAGCACCAAGGCAACCATAATGACGATCAACTTTTTCATAGTACTCTGTTTTATTTTCTTAATCACTTGTTTTTTAAACTACAAACTGTGTGACTCTAAATGCATGTTCCCGTTTAACCTGAGTTCTTTTTTAACAATCGCTTAAGGGAAACGGAAAATTTTATTCATAAAAGAACAAAAAATTGAAACATTTTCTGCAGCGAAACGACGAATACTCAAATTCAAAAGATGAAAAGGCTGCTCCGACGGACGTTCCGGGTTTTTATCTGTTTGTTAACCCTATGTTCCTTGTTTATCGCATTCCTCTTAAACCCGCAGGTTTCGTATGCACGGGTGAGGCATTATGGGAACATATCGGTGTATTCAAAGCAGGTTTGCCCGGAAAAATTCAACAGTGTATTGGATAAAGCGACTGCCCTGATACAGCATTCGGAATTGTATACAGCATCTTTTCATTTCGACGTGTTTCTGAACGACGGATCATTTTTTCCCGCCATTCCGAAACATTTATTGGGAAATGCTTTTGCATGGGGTTATTACAATAACGTTGTTTTAAACGGGGAAAATGATTCAGCTCTTAAATACATCAGGTATAACGGTTCCGAACGGTTGCTTGCCCGCACGATTGCACACGAAATGATTCATTGTCTTGAAGCCAGTCATTTTGGTCTTTTTCATTCAAAGCCGTTAAAAAATATACCCAATTGGAAATGGGAAGGATACCCGGAATATATTTCCTATCGCTCATCGCTGTTTAATGAAGATAGCTTGCTTATTGCCAACCTGTTTGTATTGGACAGTCTTAAAAATGAAAAACGGAATCTTGCGGAAGTAAATACGGATGAAGGAAAATCGATCACAGGATTTGATTACTTCTGCTGGTGGCTGATGATTAAATATTGCATGGATATTAAAAAGATGAGCTTTATACAAATTATGAATGACGATATAAAATATGACCAGGTTTACAATGAAATGATGGAATGGTATAAAACACATCATTCCATTTCACCACCGTCCGGACCATAAAAGATAACCCAGGTGGCAAAGTCGCCGGAGAAATCTTCAAAATGATGTTTTTTGCCTGCGGCAACAAATAACACATCACCGGTTTTACAATTTATCTTTTCGCCGTCGCGATTAAAAATACCGTTTCCATTTGCTATAACATACAATTCATCCTGGCGATGCGGTGTTTGCAGATCTTTATCTTTTGGTGCGTAATATTCCACCAGCATACTGCCCCGTTTCATCATTGTTGTAAACCGTTGCTCTTTTTCCTGAGACAGTTGGCGCACGGCTTCCTCCAAAGTTACCCTGAAATTCATGCAATGGTTTTTATTGTATCATGGAACCGTATACCAAGCATTTCCAGTTCATGAAGCACCGGATCATATATTTCTTTCAATACAGGAATATGCAGACCTTTTAATTTTATTTTTCCATTCAGGATAAGTTTAGCAGCAATGCCCAATGGTAAGCCCACCGTTTTTGCCATCGCTGTGCGTAAGCTATCTTCTCCATAAACGATCAATGTGCTTTTTATTTCTGATTTTATTCCGCCCGCTTCTGATTCAATTTCATGCAGCATCACGATCATATCCTTATCATGCGGATGAAGAACAAGTTTTGCTTCGAGCAAATTTTGCAATACATCGGCAGAGCAGGTTGCATGAAGCGGCAGCGGTACGATTTCAAACAAGCCAAGATAATCTACCTGTTCTGTTATTTCTGTATGATATGCATCGCGTACATACAGGCGCAGGTATTCCATCCACTCCATTTTGCGCAATTCGATTCCTCTTAATTTATCATGAAACCATTCGCTTATCGTTTCGTATTTACTGATATCATCTTCAGTATCGGTAAGACCAAGATGACAAATAACATCCCACCCCCGGCAAAACGTAGCATAACGCAACGTAGTGCGTATAAACGTATCGGATCCCTCTAATCCATATAATGAAGCATAGCTTAATGAATCGCGATTGGCATACCAGGCGAGTGTTGGTAAATCCGCAACGGATAGTTCAGGGCAATCTTCAAATACTTTATCGTAAGCGACCGTAATTTTTTTACCATGTTCTTTATATACCGCGCCTGATTTACCTGCGAGGACGATATTTCTGGGGTTCCAGCTTATTTTGTAATGCCAGGGATTATCATCATTTTCAGGAGCCACCAATCCACCGCAATGGGATTTGAATGATAGAATGGTTCCTTGTTTTGCCCGGATATCATTGATCATTTTCATTGCGCTCATATGATCAATGCCGGGATCAAGTCCCATTTCACACAAAAATAAAATTCCTTTCTTCTCTATGTCGTCACGAAGATGTTTGATGTTATCATCAATATAAGAAGCCGTCAGCAGATTTTTTGCGTATTGAATGCAATCTTTGGCAGCAAGGAAATGCAAAGCAGGAGGGAGCAACGAAATCACGATGTCTGCCGCTTTTATCGCAGTTGCTCTTTCTGCTTCATTTTTGATATCAAGCGCTATTGCTTTACTAAATGAAGAATTGCCTGCTTTTGATTGCGCAAGTGCCAGGTCGGCATCTGCAATAGTAACGAACCAGTTTTCTTTTGCAGCTTCTGTCAAGAGGTAATCAATTAAAACAGTTGCAGATTTTCCCGCACCAAGCAATAGAATATTCTTCATAATAAACACTTGAATGAAGGCGGGAAAGTTAATACAAATATTCTAACCCGGCGGGCAACTTAATCGTATGTTAATTTACCAGGAAGACGAAAGTAAAAAGCAATGGCAGGAGATGGATGATTGATAAACAGTTGCGCTTTATTAGGATCTCTCATTGCACAACGCATTGCAAATTCAATGAAAACCGTTTAATCCGTGTTAACAGCGTTCTATTTCAAACCCGCCGTATCATTAGCTGCCGATTTTGATTCCACATGAATGATTTTATACGCAACCTTTACGCCTCTGCTTGTGGCCGGTATTGCCAATGTGAGCGAACCGTTTGGAGGCACCGGGCTAAAGCGGATATTATCTGTTTTGAGCGGCTGATCATTTGGTTTTAACAACTGCAATTCCACCAAAACGTTGTCTAAAAGATAATTACTATTGTTGTTCACCGTGAGTTGCAGATCGTGAATGCCGCCAAATGTGCCGCGTTTATATTCGTTGCTTTGTACAGTTACCTGTTTCATCAACGCGTTGGAAAATTGTTTAGTCGACGTGATAGGGGCATTGCCGTTCTCAGCATCAGAAGCCCTTACTACCTTATTCCGTTCACCGGTAGCAGGATCCGTTTCAATACTTTTCGGTTGCGCCAATGCTGTATTGCCGTCTGATTGTGTAGCCGTTTTGTTATCCTTCTTCGTAGTCTTCTTTGCTGTTAATGCCACCGTATTTTGTTGAGCAGTATTGTTGCCGTTATTGTCTGCCTGTACAATTGCTGATTTTTCAGGTGCTGTGCCAGCTGCATTATCAGTGGCATTTTTCTCTGCAATTGTTTGCTGTGTTGATACATTAGATGCCGGTGTTGTCAAAACAGTTTGCTGTGTGTCGGCTTTAGCAGCGTTATTACCATTAGCCGCACTCTCCGTTTTCAGTGATTGTGCAGCGTTAGCGTTGTTGTCTGACGCTTGCTTTTGAGAAACACCATTCGTGTTTC
>Ga0207645_10000840_pt1 | contig 25631 bp, 18 predicted proteins | sample KBSM53metaG_FD_184331 | JGI IMG/M metagenome (GOLD analysis project Ga0207645, IMG submission 184331) | Miscanthus rhizosphere microbial communities from Kellogg Biological Station, Michigan, USA - KBS M5-3 metaG (SPAdes) (version 2) | ecosystem: Host-associated > Plants > Roots > Rhizosphere >...
CAACGAGAAGATGGCGGCGTTCGAGCCGATACCGAGGGCGAGTATCGCGACAATCACGCCGGTGAAGGCCGGGTGGCGCCGGAAATCACGCAGCGCGTAGTGTGCGTCCTGAACGACGTCTCGCCACCAATCGGCCCACGCGCGACGCCCGGCCGCACGTTCATCGAGAGCAGTGAGCTCGTCACTCGCTTCAGCGACGTCCCCGAACTCCCGGACCGCCTGCGCGCGAGCCTCGTCGAGCGAGCCATACCGGCCTGAGCGCCACAATGCCTCGGCACGCATCTCGATGTGGAAGCGGACCTCGTCATCGACCGCGCGACGCGCGGTTCGACGCGAGCGGATCGTCAGGATGCGACGGATCATACGATTCCGTTCCCCGGAATGGTTCCGGGGAGCAACATGCCATCGTGCGCAACGCCGGGTCAAGCTCGCGACCCGGACCGACTTCGATCCTCGCCCTGGTAGAGCCTGCCGCGGCCCCAGATGGGTACGCGGTCTCCGAACGTCAGGAGACTGAAGGAGATTCCAGGCCCCCTCGTGACCGAGCGGAATCGGTTACATATTCGCGCCGTCCCCCGCATCGCCCGACGCGCGCCTGGCAGCCGTCGGACGGCAGCGGGGCGGGGAAGCGTCCCTCAACGACGAGTGAGGAGAGCGATGCAATCGGTAGAATACGATGCGATTGTCGTGGGGTCCGGTATCTCGGGAGGATGGGCGGCGAAGGAGCTCACCGAGAAGGGGTTGCGTGTCTTGCTGCTCGAGCGCGGCAAGAACATCGAGCACATCAAGGACTACGTGAACGCGACGAAGGGGCCGTGGCAGTATCCCCATCGCGGCGGACGCACGAAGGCGATGGAAGCCGACTATCCGGTGCTCAAGCGCGACTACCCGCTCAACGAGAAGAATCTCGACTGGTGGGCGAACGACAAGGAATCGCCGTACACCGAGGTGAAGCGATTCGACTGGTATCGCGGCTACCACGTCGGCGGCCGATCGCTCATGTGGGGCCGACAGAGCTACCGCTGGAGCGACCTGGACTTCGAGGCCAACGCCAAGGAAGGTGTCGCCGTCGACTGGCCGATTCGTTATGCCGACGTCGCGCAGTGGTACGATTACGTCGAGAAGCACGCCGGCATCGCCGGCTCCATCGAGAAGATGCCGCAGCTTCCGGACGGCCAGTTCCAGCCGGCGATGCCGCTCAACTGCGGCGAGGAGCTCATCGCGGGACGCCTAACGAAGCTGTTCGACGGCAAGCGCCGCATCATCCCGGGCCGCACGGCGAACGCGACCCAGGCGCTCCCCGGCCGCAGCGCCTGCCAGTACCGCAACGCCTGCTGGCTCGGCTGTCCGTTCGGCGGCTACTTCAGCACCCAGTCCTCCACGCTCCCGGCCGCGATGAAGACGGGTAAGCTCACACTCAAGCCGTGGGCGATCGTCAGCGAGGTGCTGTACGACAAGAACACGAAGCGCGCGACCGGTGTCCGCGTCATGGACGGCCTGACCAATCAAGTCACCGACTATAAGGCGAAGATCATCTTCCTCTGCGCGTCGACGCTGAACTCCACGTGGCTGCTCATGCGTTCAGCCACAGACGTGTGGCCCGGCGGACTCGGCTCGAGCTCGGGTGAGCTTGGCCACAATCTCATGGACCATCACTTCCGCGTTGGCGCGAGCGGCGATCTCGAGGGGATGGACGACAAGTACTACTTCGGCCGGCGGCCCACGGGCTTCTACATCCCGCGCTACCGGAACCTCTTTGGCGAGAAGCGCCCGTACCTGCGGGGCTTCGGTTACCAGGGTAGCGCGAGCCGCGACGGCTGGTCGAACGCGGTGGCGGAGCTCGGCGTGGGCGGCGCGTTCAAGGACAAGGCGGCGCAGCCCGGACGCTGGGGGATCGGCGCGACGGCGTTCGGCGAGATGCTCCCGAACCACAAGAACATGATCTCGATCGATGAGACCAAGAAGGACAAGTGGGGGATGCCGGTCCTCAAGTTCGACTGCGCGACGGGCGAAAACGAGCGGCTCATGCGCAAGGACATGATGAACGACATGGCCGAGACGCTCGAGGCCTGCGGCGTGAAGAATGTGGAGACGTACGACAACGAATACTTCCCGGGCATGGGCATTCACGAGATGGGCACGGCGCGGATGGGCAAGGACCCCAAGACGTCGGTGCTCAACTCGCACAATCAGGTGTGGGACGCGCCTAACGTGTTCGTCACGGATGGCTCCTGCATGGTGTCGACTGCGTGTCCGAACCCGTCGCTGACGTACATGGCGTTGACGGCGCGGGCCGCCGACTTCGCCGTGAACGAGCTCAATCGCCGCAACCTTTGACCGGAGCGCCGACCATGACCAACGACGAGATCATCAACCGAATCAATCGGCGCGAAGCAATTCAGCGGGTCACCGCCATGCTCGGCGGCCTCACACTGATCGGCGGCTCGAGCCTCATCACCGCGTGCGAAAAGGCGCAGGAGCGCGCGGCCGACACGGCGAAAGCCGCTGCGGCCCCGCAGCAGGCCATCGGCGAGTTCAGCGTGCAGGACATCGCGTACCTCGACGAGATCGCCGACACGATCCTGCCGACGACGCAGGCATCGCCGGGCGCCAAGGCCGCCAAGACTGGCGCCTTCATGGCGCTCATGGTGACGGACACGTACGACCCGGACGACCAGAAAACCTTCCGGGCGGGCATGCAGACGCTCGATGAGGCGAGCAAGAAGGCGAACAACGGCGCCGGCTTCATGGCCGCGACGCCGGAGCAGCGCCTAACGCTTCTCACCCAGATCGACAAGGAAGCGAAAGCGCACATGGACGCCCGGGACGCGGCGAAAAAGGCGAAGGGGAAGGGCAAGACGGAGGCTGAGAAGAAGGCAGCCAAGGTCCTTCCGGATCAACGGAAGGAGGCGGCCCCGGGCGCGGACGTCGGCGCTGCCTCGGCCATCACGGCCGACACGCCACCGCACTACTTCCGCCAGATGAAGGAACTCGCGATGCTCGGCTTCTTCACATCGGAGATCGGCTGCAAGCAGGCGCAGCGCTACGCCGAGTCGCCGGGGCGGTTCGATCCGTGCGTGCCCTACCAGCCGGGGGAGAAGGCCTGGGCTCCGCATGCCTGAGGAGTCGTCGAAGAACAGCGAGAGCGTGACGCGCGTTTCCACGCTCGAGCTGTTCTTCGACCTCGTGTTCGTCTTCGCCATCACACAGGTCTCGCACCTGTTCGGCGAGGCCCACCGCGCGCTCGATCTCGTGCGCGCGGTTCTCGTTCTGGCCGTCGTGTGGTGGATGTACGCCGGCTACGCGTGGCTCACGAGCAACGTGGGCACCGAGCGCTTCGTCGTACGCGTGCTCCTCGTCTGTGCGATGGCGGCCTTCCTGATCATCGCGCTTCGCATTCCGACCGTGGCCGACCATCACGGCGTCGCGTTCGGAATTGCGTACCTCGCGGTCGTGCTCATTCACACGGCGCTTTTCATGCGCGCGCCGAACTCCTCTGCGCGAGCGATCCTCGGTGTCCTGCCGTTCAACCTCCTGCTCGGGATCGCAGTGCTCGCGTCAGGGATCGTCAATGAAACGTGGAACTGGATTCCGTGGGCCATCGCGGGGCTCGCGATCCTCGTCGCGACGTGGGCAAGGCGCGAGAGCGAGTTCCAGCTGAGTCCCAGTCACTTCGTAGAGCGCCATGGGCTCATCGTCCTCATTGCACTCGGCGAATCCGTGGTCGCCATAGGAACCGTCGCGACGGACATTCCCGTTGGGCGGTGGCTCGTTGCGTGGGTAGTCATCGGTGTGGCGCTCGCGGCGACACTGTGGTGGAGCTATTTCGCCGGCGACGACGAACGCGCCGAGCACGCGATGCGACACGCGAGCGGGGCAGATCGCAATCGCCTGGCGATCCAGGCGTACTACTATGCCCATCTCTTGATGATCGCCGGGATCATCATGGCGGCCGCCGGAGTACACGAGGCGGTTGGCAATCTCGAGCAGGCGGAACATGCGAGCGCGTGGCTGATCTCCGTGGGTGTCGCGGTGTACCTCCTCGGCGCGGGTGCGTTTCGCTGGTTGCTCCAGATTGGACCTGCCTGGCAGCGCTTCGTGGCCGGCGCGGTCGCGTTAGGCGCCATGCCGGTCGGTGAATGGTGGGGCAGCTTTCCGCAGATGGCGGTCGTGGTCCTCGTGCTGGTGGGGATGCTGGTGGTCGAGCATCGGCTCGTCCCTGTGCCCAGCGACATCCGCGGCAAGGTACACAGCGAAACCGTGACCTAGCGCCTAGCCAAGGGCCGCACCTACGGCCATCCTTAACTGGAGAGGTACGTCACCGAAATTCCCCGACGTTACCTCCGCCCGGCCGATCACGTCACGGCTCGGGCAGCTCGACTTCAACCTCTCGTCTCATCATGCGTTCCGCCAATCCTGCGCTCAAGGAAAAGACATTCTCCGGCATTCGTGCCGCGATCAACGAGCCCGCGATGACCTTGCAGGGCACGTCGACCAAGTCGCTCGTGCTCGTGCTGCTCACGGTATTCTCGGCAAGCTTCACCTGGACGGCCGTGGCCGGCGGGAACGTCGCCATCCTTGGTCCGGCCGCGCTCATCGGCGGGATTGGCGGATTCATCGTCGCGCTGATCACGATCTTCAAGCCGAACGTGTCGCCGTACACCGCGCCGATCTACGCGGCGCTCGAGGGGCTGCTGCTCGGCGCGCTGTCGTCGCTGTACAACGCGCGGTTCGCGGGCCTGCCTCTGCAGGCCGTGCTCCTGACGTTCGGCGTGTTCATGGTGATGATGCTGGTCTACCGCCTTGGCATCATTCGCGCGACGGAGCGGTTCCGAATCGGCATCGTCGCGGCGACCGGCGGCATCGCGGTCATGTATCTCCTGAGCTTCGTCCTCAGCTTCTTTGGTGTTCAGATGTCGTTCCTCCACGACTCGAGCCCCTTGTCGATCGGGATCAGTCTCGTGATCGTGGGTGTCGCGGCGCTGAATCTGATTCTCGACTTCGACTTCATCGAGCGTGGCGTCGCCAACCGCGCCCCGAAGTACATGGAGTGGTACGGCGCGTTCGGCCTGCTCGTGACGCTGGTCTGGCTCTATCTGGAGATGCTGCGGCTGTTGGCGAAGCTGCAGGGGCGTCGGAACTGATCTCTTTCGGGCATTCAAGCTTTCGGAGCGGCGAGCTTGAGCAAGCGTAATCGCGGACCCACGCGGATGGTTAACTAACGCGGACACACGCGGATCGCTCCCAGCGCCGCGAACGGCTCCTCGCCCAACGAGCCCTGTTCTGTGATGATGAACTGCCCCGGGACGCTAACAACCAGAGCGTCCCGGGGCTGTTCACAAAGAAATCCGGCCGCTCGAGCGAGGGGCCTTACTCCCTAGCGGAGGGATCCGTGTTTCTCCGCGTCGCGCGCGTCAGCGCCGCGCTCCCGCGTGCATCCGCGCTGACGGCTTTTCGAGACATGGCGATCAAGCATACGTCGTCGAGTTGGCGCTTACTCGTTGAGTGCCGACATCGGACTCACGCGAGCCGCCCGGCGAGCCGGGATCAGTGTCGCCACGAGCGCCACGCCGGCCAGCACGATCGCCACGAGCGCGATCACCATCGGATCCGCCGGCTGCACGCCGTAGAGCATCCCGCGAATGACGCGTGTCAGCCCGACGAGGCCCACGAGCCCCACCGCCAGGCCGATGCCCGTTATCTGCATCCCGTCACGCACCACGAGGCCGAGGATGCTCCGCGTCGAGCTGCCTAACGCCATGCGGATGCCGATCTCCCGACGCCGCTGCGAGACCTGGTACGCGAGCACGCCATAGATCCCGACCGCGGCGAGGAAGAGCGCCACGATCCCGAACACCAGACCGATCAGCATCGGCACACGGCGCGGCACGAGCGCCGAGTCCATGCGGTCGTTCATCGTCTGGACGCTGAAGACCGGAATCTCCCGGTCCACTTCGGTGATCGAGTTCCGCACGGCGCCCGCCAACGACTCGACGTCACGGTCAGCTCGCACCGTCAGCACGAGAAGGCGTTCCGCGCCCTGCGCGTATGGGTAGTAGTACACGCCCACCGGAGCGTCCTGAGGGGTCAGACCGGTGAGCCGGACGTCCCGTACCACGCCAACGACCGTCAGGAACTTCGTGTTCGGCGTGATCTTGTCGAGATCATTCGCGCTTGTGGGTCTATACATCCGGCGGCCGATCGGATCCTGGTTCGGCCAGAAGTGCTGGGCCAACCGCTCGTCGACGATGACCACGGGCGGCGACGACGGCGTGTCGCGCTGGTCGAAGAGACGTCCCCGCGCGAGCCGCATGCGCATGGACTCGAAATACCCGGTCGTCACAGTGACCGAGTTCGGCGACACGAACGACTCGCCCTTCTTCGGCTGATAACCCTCGGCGAAGATCACGCCGCTGCTATAATCGCCGCCGAGTGGTATGGAGCTCGTGAAGCCGGCGGACGCCACACCGGGGAGGGAGCGGACGCGGTCGAGAATTCGGTTCGTGACGTCGATCAGAGCATTGTCATCGGTGTAACGGAAACCCGGCACGCTGACGGTTGCGGTCACGACCCCTGACGATTGAAAGCCGGGATCGATGCGCAGCACCGCTCGGAAGCTGGCCAACAGGAGGCCGGCGCCGATCAACAGCACGAACGCGAGCGCCACCTGAACCGTTGCCAGCGCGCGTCGCAGCCGACCTGCCGCACTGCCCGCCGTCCCACCGCGGCCACCTTCACGAAGCGTTTCGCCAAGGTTCGTGCGAGGGAGCTGTGAGACGGGCACGAAGCCGGCGAGGATGCCGACCACTATGGCGAGCACGATCATCACAACGACGGTCTGCCAGTCGAGACCGATCTCGTCGCCCCGCGGCAGCAGCTCGAGGTGGAGGGCGCCGACCGAGCGAAGCATCCACCACCCGGCCAGTATCCCCAACACGCCGCCCGTGAGGGTAAGCACCGTGGTCTCCGTCAGTAACTGACGCGCCAGCCGCGTGACTTCGGCGCCTAACGCGTGGCGCGTGGCCATCTCGCGCGCGCGGCCAGCTGAGCGAACGAGCGTCAGGTTCGCGAGATTGACGCCGCCGACGAGCAGCACGAGCAGCACGCCGCCCCACAGCAGGTAGAGCGTCGGCCGCACGTCGCGCGTCATATCGTCGGCCAACCGCGTCACGACGGTGCGGAAACCAGCGTCGCGGAGGATGGGGGCGAATTGCGGTAAACGCTCGGCGTTGCGCGCGTTCAGCGCGTCGAGCTGCTGCTGCGCCTGCTCCATCGTCGCGCCGGCCTTGAGGCGCGCGATGTTCGTCCAGTTGTTGCTGTGCCGGTACGCATCGCTCTTCACCTCGGCCGAGAACGTGAGCGGAACCCACAGGTCGATGTTCCACACGTACCGGAAATCCTGAGCGAGGACGCCTACGACTCGGCGCGGAGTTCCGTCGACGCGAACGTCCCTGCCAATGATCGACGGGTCGCCGCCGAACTGTCGCTGCCAGAAGCCATACGAAAGGATGGCCGGAGCGGTCGGTCCGACTTCCCCCTCTTCGGGCAGGAACGTTCGCCCGAGGCGGGTGCGCGCTCGAAGCAGCGGAAAGAACGACGGTGTCACGGCAATGGCCGGCACCCGCTGTGCACCGTCCTGCAGGCCAAGCGTCGGGTTCGTGCGAACGTATAGCGCCTGGCTCTCGTATACGGTCATCTCCCGGAGCCGATCGAAGTAATCCGGCACGCCCGCCGTGAAGGTACCGGGACCAGTCACCGAGTACCCGGCCTTCGGGTAGATGTTGGACATGAGCACGATGCGCTCTGGCTCCGGGAACGGCAGCGGCTTGAGCACCACCGAGCGCACGATGCTGAAGATCGCGGCGTTCGCCGCGAGACAGACGACGAGCGTGAGGAGTGCCGTCGCCGTGAAGGTCCGGTCGCGCGACAGGCTGCGTGCGGCTACGCGCGCGTCCCGTCCCACATCCGCCAGTCGGGTCGCGAGGGATGAACGGTTCATCGAAGTCTCCGAAGCAAACGGTCCGAAGTAGCGGGGGACGGCCGCCAGAGCGACATTACCTCGTACGGGTGCCGTCCCGATCCCGTTTCAGCGGCCAAGACGTTAGGCACCATACACTTATCGAACAGCCAGCACGTGACCCATGCGGGTAGCGGCTCTCTACGACATTCACGGTAACCTTCCCGCGCTCGAGGCCGTCTTGGAGGACGTGTACACCTCCGCGGTCGATCTGATCATCGTCGGCGGTGATGCCGTCCTCGGGCCGATGCCGCGCGAGACGCTCGAGTACCTGCTGGCCGCCCAGATCCCGGTGCAGTTCATTCAGGGGAACTGCGAGCGCGAGATGCTCACGCAGCTGGCCGGGGGCGTTCCGTCGAGTGTGCCCCCAACCTTTCGCCAGATCATGCAGTGGGCTGGCGATCAGCTCAGCGCCGAGCAGCGGCATCTGATCGCCTCGTGGCCGGTGGGCGTCCAGCTCGAGATTCCGGGGCTCGGCGACGTGATGTTCGTTCACGCGACGCCGCGGAGTGACACCGAGACGTTCACGCGGCAGACGCCCGAAGAGCTCCTGGTGCCGGTGTTCAGCGGCATCGACGTGGCGATGGTGATCTGCGGTCACACGCACATGCAGTTCGATCGAACCATCGCCCGGATGCGGGTCCTCAATGCGGGAAGCGTCGGCATGCCGTTCGGCGAGCCGGGTGCATACTGGCTCATTCTCGGCCCCGGCGTCCAGCATCGGCATACGCCGTTCGATCTTGCGCGTGCGGCTCGCCGCATTCGCGCGACGGAGTATCCTCAGGCGGAGGAATTCGCGTCGCACAACGTACTCCGTCCACCGTCGGAGGAGCGGATGCTCCAGGTTTTCGCCAAGGCGGAGCTACGGTAGACCGGCCCTCGCCGCTCGCCCTCATCCGCGAGCGACTCGATCCCACGCCACTTCGGCGTTCGAGCGTGCTGTCCGAGCGCGTTCGAGCTGACGTGCATCTCAAGCTCGAGGGCGAGTTGCCCACCGGGTCGTTCAAGGTACGCGGGGCGTACTACGCCCTCTGGACTCACGCCCACGAGAGCGAGGTGTCGGAGGTCGTCGCGGCGAGCACAGGCAATCACGGCGCGGCCGTCGCGTGGGCCGCTCGGGAGGTCGGCGTATCAGCCCAGGTGTTCGTGCCCGTCGGGGCCAACGCTGTGAAAGTCGGTCGGATCAAATCGCTCGGCGCGAGACTCACCGAGGTCGGTGCCGACATCGAGGACGCGCGACGCGCGGCGGAGTCGTACGCATCCCAGGCTCACGCGCTGCTGCTCGACGACGCGACTGACGCGTACGTGCCGATTGGCGCGGGGACGATCGGGCTCGAGCTGGTCGAGCAGCTCCGCGAGCTCGGGACGGTGTACGTGCCCGTTGGCGATTCCGCGCTTATCCGCGGCGTGGCGGCCGCGGTGAAAGCCCAGCGCCCTCACGTGCGTGTGGTGGGAGTGCAGGCAGCCGGAGCGCCCTCGTACTACCGCTCGTGGAAGTCGGGCCGCGTGGTGACGACCGACACGGCCGATACGATCGCCGACGGCCTGGCGACCACTCGGCCTACCGAGGCGAACGTCATTGCCGTGCTCGAGCTGGTGGACGAGATGGTGCTGGTGACGGAGGATGAAATGCGCGACGCCATGCGCCTTCTCCTGGCGAGCGATGATGTGGTGGCCGAGCCGTCGGCGGCCGCGTCGGTTGCCGCGTTGCTGCAGGCCACGGGTGCGCACTCGCGTCCCGTGGTCGCGCTGATCACGGGGCGGAACGTCGCGCCCGAGCTGAGGAATCCATGAGCGCGACGCACGTGTCCAATCTTCGTACCACCGCCAGGAGGATCGATGAAATCTGCATTGCTACTGCTCGCTGCGGTCATGATGTTCGTGTCGCACCCGGTCGCGGCACAGTCCAAGGCGGCGCAGGCGAAGTCGATCGCGGGGACGTGGAAAGCGACGGTGACATTGCCTAACGGCGGCGGCGGAGCGCCGACGCTCACGTTCGCCGTGAAGGGCGACTCGGTCAGCGGGACCGTCAAGCGTCCATCCGGCGAAGAGTTCCCACTCCGAGGCACGATCAAGGGCAAGGATCTCACCTATAGCTACTCCATTCCCGGAGACTCGCAGGAGATCCTGGTGACGGTGAAGGCGACAGTCATGGGCGATTCGCTCAGCGGCACGATGGACTTCGGCGGTCGCGCAACGGGCCAGCTCACCGCGAAACGCGCCAAGTGACCTCGATAGGCGAGTCACGCCGCTTCCTCTGACTCCTCGATGCGATCGGTGGCGGCGTTCGGGTGCTCGCCCAGGAACTCGACCCAGACCTTCTTGATCCGCGGGTAATGCTTGGTCGCCTCGACGAGATCGAGGAAGCAGCCTAACGTGCGATCGAGGCGCTCCTGAATCGCGGCTTCCTTGAACGCGTCGCCGTCCCATGCCTGGTGCGCCTGGCCGAGGGAGAACATGTCCGGGTACACGCGGGTCCCGAGGTGCTCGAACGGAACGCGGAGCGCCCAGAGTCCGCGATTGCCGCCGACCATGGAGGGTGACGCGGACATGAGCAGCGCCTGCTTGCCGTTGAACGGCTGCGGTCGAAAGCGTGACACCCAGTCGATCAGATTCTTGATCGCCCCCGGCATCGACGCGTTGTACTCCGGCGATGCGACGATCAGTGCGTCGGCGGCCTTGAGGTGCTCGCAGAACCGGTGCGCGCCAACCGGCAGGCCTGCCTCCACCTCGATGTCGTGGTCGTAAAACGGGCAGTCGAAGTCGCCGACATTCGCGAGCTCGGACGTGCCACCCTTTTCGGTGACGAGCCTCGCCGCGAACGCCGCGAGACGATTGTTGAGCGACTTGCTCGAGAGTGAAGCGCCGAGTACCAGCACGCGCAGGTCGCGGTCCGGGGTGCTCATGAGACCTCCATCGGGATTTGGCCGCATGAGAAGCGGCTACGACGATCGTTGGCGCCGTCAAGCGTGCACGGAGCCTGCCAGCGATTCGCACGGATTGCGATCCGCCCCGGAATGGGCAGTCTTGATAGGACGCTCGCATACTCCAGCCTCGGAGCATTCAATGCCGCTGTCCTACGCCTACACCGCCATCCCGGATCACGTCGTACCCACTGCAGCGGAGCCGCTCCTTCAACCGGCGCTCGACACGTACGCGAGCGAAACGAACAAGGTCGCATCGGTGTGGCGCGAGTTTCGGGATGAAGATCTCGCGTTTCGCCCACACGACCGAGCGAGCACCGTCGGCGACATTCTCAAGCACCAACTCCTGTCGGAACGTCGCTTCTTCGGTGAGTTCCTTGGCGTACCAGAGCCGGCGCCGAACGATGTGCTCCCACCATCGATCACCGTTCGGTCTGCCGCTGACCGACTCGTCGAGCTGGCGATGCCGCGGCTCGACTTCCTCGCCGCCAGGCGAGCGGAGTGGTGGCTGGAGCGCGTCGCGTTCTTCGACGTCGAGCGGGCACGGGGGTGGATCTTCTGGCGTCGCGTGCTTCACACTGCGCACCACCGCACGCAGCTCACGGTCTATCTGCGCATGATGGGTCGAGCGGTGCCCGCCACCTACGGTCCCACGGCCGACGTGAAGTGGGAGGGCGCCGACGCGACGCACACGGTGGACGCAGCCGGCAGGAAGTAGCGACGCGGCTCAGTCGTAGCGCAGCGCGGTATTCGGGTCGACTCGGGCGGCGCGATAGGCAGGAAGAAAACCGGCGAGCGCTGCCACGCCCGCAAGCGTCAGCACTGCGACGGCGATGGTCACGCGATCGCTGACGGCAACGTCGTACAGATGGCTCGCGATCATCGATTGCGCGATGAGCGTGAGTGGCGCACCGACCATCAGTCCAGCGAGCACGACGCGAATCACGTCGAGCCCGACCATCGACAGGATTCTCCGTGTCGATGCGCCGAGTGCCATCCGGATGCCGATTTCGTTGGTGCGACGTGTGACGGCACTGGCCACGACTCCGTAGAGGCCGATGCACGCGAGCAGCACGGCGAAGCTCCCGAAGCCAAGCGAAAGTGAGGCGATTGTCCGCTCCTGTGCGAGTGCGTCGTCGAGCTGCTCCTCGACGGTGTCGACACGCAGGATCGGCAGCAGAGGATCGATCTCGTGAAGTGCCTGTCGCACCGGCGCGACAATGGATTTCGGATCCGCGCGTGTTCGGATCACGATGCAGAGGTTCCGCATCAGGCCCGGATACTGGCGATAACTCACGTACCAGATGCCACGCCGGTCGCGGGGCGTCCCGTGCTTCGCGTCCTTCACGACGCCGACGATCTCGACTTCCGCGTCCCCGCTCCCGAGCCGGCGACCGATCGGGCTTGCGCCGCCAAAGAAGAAACGGCTCATCGTCTCGTTGATCACGGCGACACGTGGAGCACCGTTCACGTCGCGTTCGCTGAGGTCACGCCCGTCGATGAGCGGCATACCGGCGGTCTCGAAGAATCCGGGTGACACGGCATCGCGCATCACCATGAGACCAGCCTTCGGCGACACCCCCGAGACGTTGAGCAATTCGCTCGCCCCGCCGCCATCCTCGCCTTCGAGAAGCCCATGGTTGGTGCCGGTGGCCGTGTTCACGCCGGGAACGCGCGACACGGAGTCGAGCACGGCGTGAATGAAATCGGGGAGTCGCTCACCGGAGCGTCCGGCCTGGCCTGGTGCCGTCCATACGAGCAGCAGATGCGTTCGGTCGACGCCTAACGGCTGTGCGCGCAGCTTGAGGAGCGTTCGGACGAACAGGCTGGTCACGATCACGAGCACGAGCGTGAGCGCAACCTGCGCGATCACGAACAGCCGTCCGAGACGCGCGCTTCCCACGCGCGAGCTCGACCCGCTCCCTCGGCCCATCAACGACGGCGCGAGCGGCACTCTGGAGCCGCGAAAGGCCGGCGCAAGGCCGAACAGAATGCCAGTGGCGAGCGAGATTGCGGCGGCGACGATGTACGTGCGCGCATCCGGGTAGACATCGAGCGAGATCCACGACGACGGAGCACGGGCGTCCATCTGCACCGGGCCGACCGATACCGTGGTCGACAGCAGCGCAGTCAGCGCCACGGCGATGGCGACGCCCAACACGCCGCCGATCGTTGCCAGGACGACGCTCTCGGTAAGGAGCTGGCGAAGAATTCGCCCGCGGGCCGCGCCGATGGCGAGGCGGATGGCCATCTCGCGCCCACGCGCTTCGGCTCGCGTGAGCTGCAAGCCAGCGACATTCGTGCACGCGATGATGAGCACGGCGCCCACGATCGCGACGAGGATCGCCGTCGATCGCTCGAGCGCGTCCCGGGATCGGGAGTAGCCGTGTTGGATCGGGACGAGCAGGAAGGGATTGGTGCGCAGGCTCTCGATGAACTGCGGTGTCGCTCCGGAGCCGGCGAAGGCGATCTCGTTTTCCCGGTAGGTGGGCTGCACCGCGGCCTGTGCCTGACCGACTGTCACGCCCGGCTTCATGCGACCGATGATGTGAAGCCATCCGTTGTTCCGGTCGAGGAGCCCGGGCATCTCGAGCATGACCTGGGACTGCATCATCATCGGAAGCCAGATGTCGACGGGACGTCCGGTGGTCTCGCCTGTGAATTCACGTACGGCGACGCCGACGACGGTGTAGGTCGTGCCGTTGAGGCCTAACGTGCGACCGATGACGTCCGCCGCGCCGCCGAAGCGGCGGCGCCAGTAGCCGTCGCTCAAGACGGCGACCGGGTGCGCGCCGGGTGCGCGGTCGTCATCGGGCGTGAGGGCGCGTCCCTTCGACGCTCGCACGCCGAGCAGGGAGAAGTAGTTACCGGAAACGAGTTGGACGCGGACCAGCCCGCGGTCGATGCTCGACTCATCGCCACCCACGGTGACGTTGGAGCGATCGAGGAGCGACACCGCGGCAACGTCGGCGAACACCTCATGCAGATCGCGGAAGCGCCGATAGAGTGGATAACTCCCGCCGTGAGATGCCACGAGCTGTCCCGGATCCCGGACGGGCAGTGGGCGGAGCAGCGTCGCGTCCACGACCGCGAACAGCGCGACGGCCGCACCGCTACCTAACGCGATGGAGCACACAGTCACGGCGGTGAATACCGGCCGTTTTCGCATGGTACGCACGGCGTAGCGGACGTCCTGACGCATTTGCTCGATCAACTGCCACCGCGACGCGTCGCGCGCTTCCTCGGTGATCGCTGTGAGGTTTCCAAACTCGCGCTGCGCCGCGTAGCGCGCGTCGGGCTGCGTCATCCCCCGCGCAATGTTCCGGGCGATCGCGCGGTCGACGTGGGATCGTAACTCCTCATCCAGCTCGCGGTCGACGGCCTGGCGGCGGAACAACGACCGGAGATGAATCGCGAGCGTCCGCAGCATGTGTCCTGTTCCTATTGACAGCCAATAGGAACATTGCGATGGTGCGGTCGATCGGTCAATAGGGAATCAGCGCCGGTGCTATTGCGCAGATCGCCGTCGGCGTATATTCTCGACATTGTCTATCAAATGAGCGACCATGCTCGGAGAGCTCGAACAGATCGTTCTCCTCGCCGTCCTGCGCGTCGGCGAAACGGCGTATGGTGTTCCGGTGCACGAGGAGATCGTACGGCTTGCGCGACGCGATCTCACGCTCGGCACCGTCTACAAGACGTTGTCGCGGCTGGAAGAGAAGGGATTCGTTCGCTCATACGAAGGCGACCCGACTCCACAGCGCGGCGGTCGACGGACACGGTGCTTCGCCGTGACCACGGCTGGCCGAAAATCGCTCGAGTCGTCGCTCGCCACGCTCCGACGCATGGCCGTTGGCCTCGATGTGGGACTCGAGCCCACCTGATGCCATGAGTCGACCGGAGCCGCTTCCGTTCCGTCTGCTGGAGCGATTTCTCCCTTCGTCCACCGCCGATGCTGTCGTGGGCGACCTCATCGAGCGCCAGCTGACTGGTATGCGACTCTGGCGCGAAACGCTGGTCGCGATCTGGCACCTTCGCGACCGTGCCCCGAAAGAGGTGGAGCTCATGTCGTCATTTCTTTCCGACCTTCGGCTTGCGGCGCGGCTGCTCGCGCGCGCCCCGACGTACACTGCGGCGGCCGTTCTCACGCTTGGCATCGCGATCGGTGCGACGGCGGCCATTTTCAGCGTCGCGAACCCCGTGCTGATCCAGCCGCTGCCGTATCACAACGCCGACCGGGTGATGGTCGTGTGGGAACGAGACCGGGATGGCTCGCGCTCGACCGTCGGGTTCACGACGATCCGCGACTACGCCGCCCATTCCACGACCTTCGAAAGCTCTGCCGCGTTAGGCGACTGGCAGCCGACGGTGTCCGAGGGCACCGAGCCCGAGCGGCTGCAGGGCCTTCGTGTGTCCTCCACCTACTTCCACACGCTCGGCGTGCAGCCAATGCTCGGCCGCGATTTTCGCGCGGATGAAGACGTGCCTGGCGCTCAGCGCGTTGTCATCATCGCTTACGCCCTCTGGCAGCGCCGGTTCGGTGGCGATCCGTCCATCATCGGCAAGCCGATCTCGATCGGCGGGACGCCCATGCCCGTCGTTGGCGTAATGCCGAAAGACTTCGATGACGTTACGGCGCCCGGGGCGCAAATCTGGCGGGTGCTCGGCTATGCCGTGACCGATCCCTACGCGTGCCGTACCTGCCGCCACCTTCGAATGATCGCGCGACTCAAGCCCGGCGTAACCGTCGAGCGCGCGCAGAGCGAGCTCACGAAGGTTCACAAGGCGATCGCAGCCGAGCATCCGGAGGACTACGCTTCGCCCGATGCGCTGGTGGCACCGCTACAGCGGGAGGTCACGCTGCAGTATCGGCCGGCGCTCCTCGCGCTCGGCACGGCGGTGGCGCTCATGCTGATCATCGCCATCGCAAACATGACGAACCTCCAACTCGCTCGGCTCGTTAGGCGCGAGGAGGAATTCGCGATTCGAACGGCTCTGGGCGCGAGTGCACCGCGTCTCGCCCGGCAGCTGCTCACGGAGGCGATGCTCATCGGGGTGCTCGGTGGAGTCGCCGGGCTCGCCGTTGCCTGGGCCGCGATTCCCGCACTCGTCAGGCAGCTCCCGCCGCAGCTCCCGCGGCTCGGCGCGATTCACCTCGATCTGGCGGCGCTCGGCGTGATCGGGGCGATCGTCGTCGTCCTGACGGTGGTCGTGGGGCTCGCGCCGCGTCGGGGGCGACGAGTTTCGAACATTGCCGATGGCCTGCGTGCCGGTCGACGCCTCACGGGAACGCCGCATTCCGCCGTTCGCGCCGGCCTCGTGGTGGCGGAGCTGGCGTTCGCGCTCATGCTTCTGGTGGGAGCAGGGCTGCTCGCGCGAAGCGTCATCCGGCTGCTCGACGTGGACAAGGGCTTCGACGCCTCGAACCTGCTGACGCTCGAGTTCAACGCGGTGGGTCCCCGGTACCCCGCCAACGAGGACGTGTTTGCCTACCATGACAAGGTACGCGACGCGGTCCGGGCATTGCCCGGGGTGCTGAGCGTGGGGGTCGTGAATCAGCTGCCGTTAGGCGGTAACCTCGACATGTATGGTGTCGAGGCGCAGGACAAACCTGAGTCGGATCCCGCGAAGGTGCCGTCGGGGGATCGGTATGTCGTCTCGGCGGATTATCTGAGCACGATGCGGATCCGCATCGTGGCGGGCCGCGCGTTCACACCGGCGGAGGAGCGTGACACCGTCAACCGCATTGCGCTCGTGAGCCAGGCGCTGGCGACGAGGCTGTGGCCCGGCGAGAGCGCGATCGGGAAACGGATCAGGATGGGCGGCCCCGAGCGTCCGTTTCGAACGATCATTGGTGTCACGGGGAACGTGCATCACGCGGGACTCGACGCGACGCAGCTCAAACAGTTCTACGTTCCCGAGCGACAGTGGTTCTTCTCCGACGATACTGAGATGCTGGTGGTGCGCACACAGGGCAACCCGACCGCGCTGGCGGGGGCCGTGCGTCGTGCGATCCAGCAGATCGATCCCGCGCAGCCAATCGTGAAGATCGCGGCGATGGAGGAGGTCGTCGCGGCGTCCACGGCGCAGCGACGACTGGCGTTGACGCTGTTCACGTGCTTCGCACTGGCGGCGCTCCTGCTCGCGGTGGCGGGAATCTATGGCGTGCTCGCGGGGAACGTGGCCGAGCGGACGCGGGAGATCGGGTTGCGCGCGGCGTTAGGTGCGACGCCGGGCAACATCCTGCGGCTCGTGGTAGGGCAGGGTGCCCGGATGGCGGTGATCGGATTGGGCGTGGGGTTGTTCGGCGCGTTCGCGCTGACGCGCTCGCTGCGGGCGCTGCTGTTCGGCGTCGGACCTAACGATCCAACGACGATCGTTGTCGCCACCGGGGTGCTGCTCGCTGCCGCGCTGGCGGCGTGTCTGGTGCCCGCCCTGCGTGCGCTCCGGGTAGATCCGAGTCAGGCGTTTCGGAGCGACTAAGGAACCACGAACGCTGAGTACGCTGTCGGCGCTTCGCACCGGGCGCTGCCTACGCCGCAACAGCAAAAAACACTCAGCGTACTCTGCGGCGGCGCGAAGCGGCGTCTGCGTCTCCAGCGTTCGTGGTTGTTTAGGTACTCTTCGATGGTTTTGCCATCGCGGCGGGATCCAGCTTCATCGTCTTCGCCGCGTTGGCGAAGCGCGGGTCGGCGCGAATGGTGTCGAAAATGGGCGCGTTGATCGACATCGCGTAGAGCCACGGGTCTCTTTCCTGCGCAGCGCGGGTGAGCCATGTGAGGGCTGCGTCGCGATCGCCCAGGCCGGTGTAGGCCATCGCCATCGCGATTGGTGAACCGCCACGGCCTTTCGCGCGCGCCTCAGCCGGCGCGATCGCCGCACGTGCACTGTCGGTTTGACCCGTCTTCGCCAACGAGAAGGCGAGTGCTCCGCGGAGCGCGTCGAGCCCTTCGCCGAGCCGCACGGCTTGTCGAAAGCCAGCAACCGCTTCCGGGTATTCGCCGGCGAACGCGTGTGTGAACGCGAGAAATGCGTGGCCGGTCCAGAGCGTCGAATCGAGCTCCACGGCGCGCTGGCCGGCCATGATGCCTTCCTGGTACCGACCGGCAAGTCCGAGCGCGTAGCCCAACTCGGCATTGATGATCGGTGATAGCGGCTCCAGGTCCCGCGCGCGCTCGAGCTCGGCGACCGCCTCACGGACATGGCCCGTGATGATCAGCACTTCGGCATACCATTGATGACCCGTCGCGTAGGTGCTGTCGAGCGCGAGTCCGCGGCGGAACTCGACGCCGGCTGGCTCCCACTCGCCCGTACTCTTGAGGATCAAGCCTAACGTCGTGTGCGCTTCGGCCAGCGTGCTGTCGAGCGACAGCGCCTTTTCCGCGGCCTTCCGTGCGAGCGGGTACGCGCTGTCCGCCGGAGTCGACCCGTAGATGGGGAGGAGGCCGAGTGCATCGGCGAGACCGGCGTATGCTCGCGCGAAGGTCGGATCGCGGTCGATAGCCTGGCCGAAGTACTCGGCGGCGCGGTGCAGCGCGTCATTGCCGCGCTGGTGCCAGAAGTAGCGGCCACGCAGGTACAAGTCGTACGCGGCGAGGTCCTCGGTTCCGGCCGGAACGGTGCCCGTAGCCAATCCCTGCTTCTTGTTAGGCGCCGGCGCGAGCGCCATGCGCAGCGCGCCGGCGATGCTGCCCGCGATGTCGTCCTGTACCTGGAAGACATCTTTCATCTGACGCTCGTACGTATCGGACCAGAGGGCGAGCCCGTCGCTCGCGTTGGTGAGCTGGGCCGTGACGCGCAGGCGCTCCCCCGAGCGCCGAATGGTCCCCTCGAGCAGGGTGGAGACCTTGAGCGTCCTGGCGATTTGCCTGGCATCCATGCCCTTGCCCTTCAGCGCGAACACCGAGGTGCGCGATGCGACGCGGAGCCCGGGGATCTTGCCAAGGGTACTCGTGAGCTCGTCGCTGATGCCCTCGCTGAAGTAGCGGTCGCTGTCGCTGCCGCCGATGTTTTCGAGCGGCAGCACGGCGACCGAGCGCGCGCCGTCCGCGGCGGTGGCCGAGTCGCGCCCGGCGCCGCGCGACATCATCAATCCGGCCGTCGCGGCGATGACGACGGCGGCGCCACCCGCGAACGCGAGGACGTTGCGGTTGGTTCGCCGAGGCGGCTGCACGGCGGCGGCTGCCGCGGCGCCTAACGCCGAGTGGCCGCTCGATACGAGCGCCTGATCGAGGGCCTGGATGATCTCGGTGGCGTGCTGCGGCCGCCTGGCAGGGTCCTTCTCGAGGCAGCGGCGGAGGAGCTCGACGAGCGGCACCGGGGCGTCCGGCCGCGCGACTGACAGCGGCGGGGGCGTTTCGGTCATCTGGGCGGCGAGCAGCGCGGCCGGCGACCGCCCGGCGAACGGCGGTGCCCCCGCGAACAGCTCGTACGCCATCACGCCGAACGAATAGAGGTCCGCGCGATGGTCCGTATTCGGGTCGGCGGCGGCCTGTTCCGGCGCCATGTACATCGGCGTGCCTAACGAAAAGCCGATCTGCGTCAGGGATCCGCCGGGTGCCGTGCCCTGGCGGGCCGTCGAGATTGCCTTCGCGACTCCGAAGTCGGTGACGACGGCGGCGCCACCCGAGAGCAGCACGTTGTCCGGCTTGATGTCGCGATGCACGATCCCGCGCTCGTGCGCGTACGCGAGCGCGGTCGCGACGTCACGCAGGATGTTCACCCCCTCCGTGATCGACATCGCCGTGCCCGCGGTGATCATGTCGCGCAGCGATCGCCCCTCCACGAACGGCATCGTGAAGAACGGCACGCCGTCGGCTTCACCCGCGGTGATGACGGGGACGATGTGCGGGTTCTGAAGCTTCGCGACGAGCTGGATCTCACGGTGGAACCGATCGAGGCTGACGCCGCCGGCGAAGTCGGGCGGCAGCAGCTTGATCACGACCTGACGATCGAGTCGTCGCTCGGTGGCGAGAAAGACGTGGCTCATGCCGCCGCCACCGAGCTCGCGCTCGACGGTGTAGTCGTCGCCGAGTGCGGCTTGGAGACGGTCGCGAAGATCGTTCATGGAGTCGAACGATAGGTGGACGACATGCGGCGGGCTAGCGATGTAAACTGGGAACTGGGAACGGGGAACCGGGAACAGAGGCCCTCCAGCGGGACGATCGCGGTTCCTCGCTGCGCTCGGCATGACAGTGACGCCCGGTTCCCGGTTCCCCGTTCCCGGTTCCCATTCTCCATTTCACGCATCCGAAATCCGGAACCGTGCGAACCGGCGAACGCGCACGTTCTCACCAACACGTGCTGACGTTTCGCTCACGAGATCGCCAATCGTGCGCGACGGGTCGCGGATCCACGGCTGCTCGAGCAGTGATGCCTCCGTCTCCAGTGCGTCCATCGGTGTGGCGGCGACCTGCTCGGCCACGTACCGCACCAGCGACCGAAAGTCGTCGGTGCGCGCGACGAAGTCCGTCTCGCAGTTCACCTCCACGAGCGCTCCGACCTTGGCGTCGTGGTGGATGTAGCTGCCGACCTGACCCTCGCCGGTGAGGCACGCTGCACGCTTCGCCGCGTCGGCCGCCGCCTGCTTTCGCAGATACTCGATGGCCTGCTCCATGTTGCCCTCGGCCCGCTCGAGTGCCTGACGACAGTCGAGCATGCCGGCTCCGGTTCGTTGCCTGAGCTCCTTGAGTTGCTGCACCGTGATGTGCGACACGGCCTGATTCCTCCAGATGGTTGGTTGATGGATGCAAAACGCCCCATCCAGCGCTCGGCGCGGATGGGGCGTGGGATTCCACACTCCCGGTGGGAGGTGGCGTCTACTTCATCCGACGTCCTCCCAGCTCATCTGCACCAAGCGCCAATACCGCCGCGGGTCTCGAAGACCCTCGGCGTCTCGCGCGTCGAGCTGGGTGCAGATCGGGTGCAGGATCATTGGATTCGGTAGAGCGGGCGCACAGTCTACATCGAACGGTCGACAAACGCAACAGAACCGGTAATTGGTTACTGGAATTGGTAATTGGTTATTTGAACCCTCGGGATGCGCATCTCGCTGAGAGAGACATCCCGAGGGTTCAACCGCTAGTAACCAGTAACCTGTAACCTGTGTGTTTACAGCGCCTTCTCCTTGACCAGCGACGTGATCCGGTCTGATGCTCGAAACGCGAGCGCCTGGATCGTCATCGTCGGCTGACCACGCCCCGACGTGACGAAATTGCTGCCGTCCACAATGAACAGGTTCGGTACGTCGTGCGCGCGATGATCCGCGTTCACCACCGACGTGTGCGGGTCGTTCCCCATGCGACATGTGCCGAGGAGGTGAGGACCGCCGCCATCCGGGCCGCCGTACTCGCCGGCGACGCCGAGGGCACCGGCGGCGCTCAGCAACTCTTCGCCGCGTTTGCCGAACCACGCGCCGAGCTTGAAGTCGTTCGGATGACCCGTGAACGTTAGGCGAGGTGCGGGCAGACCCCAGGCGTCCTTCACCTTCGGATCGAGATCCATGCGGTTGTTCGGCGTGGGCAGGCTGCTCATGTGCCCGTACACCATGAGCGACTTCGTGAAGTAGTCGCGCGCGCGCTTCTTCCACGCACTGCCCCAGGTGGGCTCACCGGGCCACGTCGCGCCGCCAGCCAACGGGTCGTACCCGCAGCGGAAGTCGAACCCACCGCCGCCGTAGAGACCTAACGAGGCCGGCATTTCGTACGTGTCCCAGACCACGCGCGAGACGACGGCACCTTTCCAGCCGTTGATTTCGTGCTCGAACAGTCCAGTGCGAAGCGCACTCCCGTTGAACATGATGTTTCGCCCGACCTGCCCGCTCGAGTTGGCCAGTCCGTCCGGGAACGCGCTCGTTGCCGACATGAGCAGGAGCTTCGGCGTCTCACAGCCGTTGGCGGACAGCACGACCGCCTTCGCGCGTTGGACGACCTCCTTCTTGTTCTTGTCGAAGTACGTCACACCAGTGACACGCCCGCTGGCGTTCGTCTCCACCTTGCGCGCGTAGCTGAGCGTCCGAATCTCGCACCGGCCCGTCGCTATGGCTTCGGGAATCATCGTGACGAGCGAGCTCGATTTCGCGCGCACCTCGCACGCGTTCCCGATGCAGATCCCGCATGCCACGCATCCGGACCGACCGCGGTACGGCCGCGAGAGAATCGCCATCGGCGCGGGCCACGGATGCATGCCAAGTTTGCTCGCCCCACGCTCCAACAGCACGCCCTCGGACTTGATCGGAAGCGGTGGCAACGGGAACGGCTTGGTCCGCGGTGGCTCGAACGGATTGCCCGCGAGACCTGAGACCCCGATGTCCCACTCGACCTTGGTGTAGTACGGCTCGAGGTCCGCATAACGAATCGGCCAATCAGCGATCGTCGAGTCGTCAGGAACGCCGAACCGCGTGGCCTGCTCGAACTCGAGCTCGGGGAATCGCCAGTAGTTCGCCGTGAAATGCACGGAGCCGCCGCCGACGACGCGGCCATAGTTATTCCACCCGCTGAGCTTCGCCTCGTCCTTGTCGGTCTTCCGACTTGTGCCTGGCTGGTCCTTCCGATTATTCGTGAGCGCCTTGTCGGGATGCAGATCTCCCCAGAACGGGTCGTGACTGAAATCGCGCTCCGTGAGGAACGGGCCCTGCTCGAGCACGACGACGGAGAACCCCTTGTGGGACAGCTCGCGCGCCATGACGCCGCCCGCCGCGCCCGACCCGACGATGACGAAATCCACTTCGTCCGTCGGGGCAAATGTGCGCATGGGCGGCAGGAGTCGGACTGGCTCGTCGGTGTGATGCGGGTGCCCGCTCATTCACGACCTCGGTCGTAATAGCCGAACGGCGGCGCCCAGGAGTAACGGTCCTCGTAGCCGATGAGCTTCCAGCCAATCTTGCCGAAATTGCCGCCGTGCTCGGGGTGCGCGAACATGCCGGTCATCGTCACCCCGCGGAGGTCAAAGAAGACATCCGGCTTCAGCCGCTCGAGCTCGCCGATGGCGTCGATCTGCTCGTTAGGTGTCAACGCGAGGAACGACGCGCCATCGGGCCGGTAGTGCGACGTGAACTCGCTGAAATCCGCGAGCGTCTTCGTGAAATCCTTCTGAAGATCCTTGAAGATCGTCGCGAGCGCGTGATCGATGAATCGCACCACCTTCGCCTCACGCGCGCCAGGCGTATCGTCCGTGGGGATCAGGTGCGCGGTGATCACATCGAGCAGCTTCACCTGCTCGGCGGTCAGGAACTCGTACGACGCCGACTCGGCAATTCCGGCCGCATGGGCGCTTACCGCCCGAAGCTGCGACCAGCTCGCTGCGCCGAGGGCGCCGGCCAACCCGCCGGCCATCGATTGGACAAAATCCCGTCGTTGCATGCGCGCCAATTTAGGCGTGGGAACACGGCCTGTCGATTACGGGCCCCTTGCTCACTCCCGCTTACCCGCGACATCGACGAGCGTCCGGTAGATCATCTCGGTTCCCTGCCGCAGCGACTCGATGCTCACCCGCTCGTCGTTGCCGTGCATGCGCGTGAGGTCCTCGGCGTCGATGGGATAAGGGTAGATCCCGTACACCGGGATTCCCCGCGAGCGCCACGTCGGCGCGTCGGTCCCCGCCTGAAAGAGGTATGGCGTCACTTCGGCCGAAAACTGCTGACGAGCAGATCTCTCGAGCGCGCGGTAGAGATCGGTGTCCTCCGACGACGGCGCGAGACCCCGGGGCCACGGGATCGTGTTCGACACGCGCACGTCGATCGTCGAGTCACCGATCACGCGCTGCAGGTCGCGCACGATATCCTCCGGTTTCGCTCCCGGGATGAGACGCGCGTTGATCGTCGCCTCCGCGGACCCCGGAATCACGTTCCCCCGGAAGCCGGCGTTCATGAGCACGGGCGCAAGCGTGTTGCGCATGAGCGCGTGCAGCAGCGGATCCTTGCTGATCTCCCGATCGGCCCGGTGCACACGGGCGGAGTCGGTGCCTAACAAGTCGGTGAAATACCCCGACATCGGCGGCTGGCTCGTCTTCGCCAGCGTCTGGAAGAACTGGCGCGTGCTCGGCGTGAGCTTGAGCGGGGTCTCGTAGGCCGAGATCTTCGCCAGCGCCCGCGCCAGCGCGAAGATCGCGTTGTCGGGCCGCGGCATCGACGCGTGTGTGGAGGTGCCCTTTGCGGTGAGGATGATCGGGACCGCGCTCTTGTCCGCGGTCGAGATGCTCACGTAGCGCACGCGCCCGTCCCGCCCCTTCATGATCCAGCCACCCTCGTTCAGCGCGAACTCGCAGTCGATCTTCTGCCATGCCTGCGACGCCAGCCAGGTCGTGCTGTACGGGCCGCTCTCCTCGTCCGCCTCGGCGAGGAAGATGACGTCGCGATCGAGCGGAACCTTGCGCTCGGCCAACATCATCGCGGCCCGGGCAAACACCGCGATGCCGCCCTTGAAGTCGAGCGCGCCGCGGCCGAACACGTAGCCGTCCTTCGTCAGACCGGCGAACGGGTCGACCGTCCACTTCTCGCGCTCGACTCCGACGACGTCTGCATGTGCGGCGATGAGTACGGGGCGCTTCGACCCGTTGCCACGCAGCCGCGCGATGAAGTGTGCCTTGCCGCTGTCAGGCGTCTGGATGATGTCGACCTCGAAACCGAGGGCCTTGAACTTCGGCGCGAGCAGGTTCGCAACGCTGCCCGTGTTACCTGGTGGGTTGGACGTGTTGGCTCGTATCAGCTCGACGAGCAGCGCCGCGGTAGGGTTGGAGGCCGCCTGTTGCGGCGCCGGCTCACGCTTCGGCGCATTGCGGGCCGCGATGGCGAGGATCCCCACGATTGCGAGTCCGGCGACAACGGCGATTGGACGCGAGCGGAGCGTCATCAGGGTACCTGTGATCGAGTGGTGGCGGCAAGCCGCCGGTGCGTCAACCCAACGCGGTGAGAAACACGGAATCGCTCTCGATGGCTTGCGGCGTGTCGCGCGGCGAATAGCGCGTAAGAATCGCGCCGTCACGACCCACGAGGAATTTGGTGAAGTTCCATTTTACCGACGTGGTTCCAAGCAGTCCGGGCGCCTTGCGCTTGAGCGTGGTGTAGAGTGGATGCTCGTTAGGTCCGTTGACGTCGATCTTCGAGAACATCGGGAAGGTGATGTCGTACTCGCGCGAGCAGAACTCCCTGATGTCGTGCTCGGTGCCGGGCTCCTGGTGCCCGAACTGATTGCATGGGAAGCCCAGCACCGCAAGCCCGCGAGGGCGGTAGCGGCGGTAGAGTGCTTCCAGTGCTGCGTACTGCGGTGTGAACCCACACTTGGTCGCAACGTTGACGATGAGCACCACGTGGCCGCGGTACGGCTCGAGCGTGGTCGCCTCGCCGGCGATCGTCGTGACGGGAATCTCGTAGAGGTTCGCAGCGTGATTGCTGCCGAGCTCGGGACGTTGGTCCATGAAGGAAGTTGTCATCCCTCGCTGCGCTCGGGATGACGGGGCTACGCGATGGTCATTGCGTGACCCAGGGCACCTGCCCCGAGCGATAGAAGTTCACGCCTAACGCGCTCAATCGCGGGCCCTGGTAGGCGAGCCGCATGCGGAATGTCTCCCAGTCGCGCGCGCCCTGTGGAGACCAACCGATCTCCGCGAGCGCAGCCAGACGTGGAAACGCCATGAACTCGTAGTCCTCGAGCTTGACGAGCGTCTCGGCCCAGAGCGGCCCCTCGACGCCAAGC
>Ga0207645_10000841_pt1 | contig 25611 bp, 17 predicted proteins | sample KBSM53metaG_FD_184331 | JGI IMG/M metagenome (GOLD analysis project Ga0207645, IMG submission 184331) | Miscanthus rhizosphere microbial communities from Kellogg Biological Station, Michigan, USA - KBS M5-3 metaG (SPAdes) (version 2) | ecosystem: Host-associated > Plants > Roots > Rhizosphere >...
GGAGATCCTCTTCCCCGTATAATCGGTACACCGACCGGCACAAACCAAGCGGCCCACAACGACGGTTTTCGTTGTGGGCCGTTTCGTCTGCCGTCTGCCGCCTGCCGTCTGCCGCCTGCCGTCTGCCGCCTGCCGCCTGTCACCTGCCGCCTGTCACCTAACGCGGCGCAGCGTACGCCAGATTCGCGCACATCATGACATTGCTGACGTCGGTGGCACGATTCGACCAGTACACGTTCGCGTGATACGTCCCGCGTACGTTCAAGGCAATGGGAAGCTCGGTCCGCACGACAGCCGCCCCGTTGGTGCCAATGTCGATCGTCGGGAATTCGTTGGCGGCGATCACCGGCGGAGTCGGGGCGCCGCAGGTCCCCTCGTACACGGCCCAGGCGATCTGAGCGCTCGTCAGCGACGTGCTGACCGAGAGCTCGACCTTCACACGCCGCTCCTGATCCGGCACCGGAGTCAGGACAACCGTACCGTAGGCCGTCGAGCGTCCGCGCGCCATCTCGGCACCGATCACCGCCGAATTGCTCTCCTGCTTCAAATTGCCGGTCCAGCGGGGAGGCCCCTTGGAGATGGTTGTGGTGGTGGCAGCCTTGTGAGACGCACACCCGCTGCTGGCCACAACCACGAGCAACAACACGCACTGCCGAATGACTGGCATCTGAGACGCCTCCTGGCGAGCGATGGCGCACAAGGTACGGCAGGGGAGGACCGACGGCTACTCGGCGACCGAATGGTGATATCCATCGCGGTCGTCGTTGCCCGACATCGGGACCGGCCATAAGATCGGGCATGCGTTCACCATGTCCAGACCAGCAGCGAAATTCCGCGGGTTCGCGCCCCGCGAAGCGAGCACGCCAACCGTGAGCGTGGTCCGTCGGTTGAGTGTTGTCGCGCTGGTCGTGGCAGCATGTCGAGAGTCGGTGAACGTATCGTGGCACCAGGAAGCGGGGTATCGGTGGCGGGCGCTCGACGCAGCCGGCCGGGGCGCGCCTGGATTCGCGCCGCTCGCCGCTCGACGGACGGGCCTCACCCACGTCAACCAGGTGGACGACGAGCACGCGCTCGCCAACCGCAACCTGCTGATCGGCGCCGGCGTTGCGTTAGGCGATGTGGATGAGGACGGGTTGCCCGATGTCTTCCTCGCGTCGGTCGAGCGTCCGGCGGCACTCTACCACAACGAGGGCGATTTCCATTTCACGGAGATCACGGCGGCGAGCGGAATCCGGACGGACAGCCTCGCCACCCTGAGCGCCACGTTCGCGGACGTAAACGCGGATGGCCATCTCGACCTGCTCGTCGGAACGTTAGGTGGACCGCTCAAGCTGTGGACGGGCGACGGCCACGGCCACTTCACCGATGCGACTGCCACCAGCGGGCTTCCCGCCGGCTACGCAGCCACAGCACTCACGCTCGCCGACGTCGACGGAGACGGCGGCCTCGACCTCTACGTCGGCACCTACAAGACGCATAACGCTCTCGACCGCTATCCCCCGCAGGAAGTCACCGTCGACCGGGTCGTGAAGAAAGTCGGGAACCAGTACCAGGTCGAGCCGCGCTGGGCGGCCGAGTACCGCATCGAGGATCGCCCTGACCTGGGCGCCATCGTGCGGTCCCAGCGCGCCGAACCCGATCTTTTCTTCTTCAACGATGGGCGCGGCCACTTTACGCGCGAGATGATGGCGGGCCCGCGATTTCTCGACGAGCAAGGCAACCGCCTCACCAGCGAACCGGATTACTTCACGCTGGCGGCCCGGTTCTACGATGTGAACGGCGACGGCGCGCCCGACTTGTACGTGTGCAACGACTTCGAGGACCCCGACCAGTTCTGGCTGAACGACGGGAAAGGCACCTTTCGACTCGTGCCCGCGCTCGCGTTGCGCGAGTCGAGCAACACGTGCATGTCCGTCGATTTCGGCGACGTGAATCGAGACGGACACGTCGACTTCTTCACCGCCGACATGATGGGCATGGACCGAGCGCGCCGGCAGCGCGAGATCGCCACGAATACGCCGTTGCCGAAGCCCGTCGGCCTTCCCGCTGAACGTCAGCAGTGGATGCGGAACATGCTGCAGCTGTCTCGCGGCGACGGCACCTGGGCCGACATTTCCATGTTCGCGGGCGTTGGTGCGAGTGAGTGGACCTGGGGCTCGGCGTTCCTGGACGTCGACCTCGACGGGTTCGAGGACCTGCTCGTCGTGAACGGCCATCGGTGGGATGTCCGCGATGCCGACACGTACGACCGACTTCGGAACAGCTCTCCGCGGATCGCGTGGAACCGTGAGCAGGGAGCCTTTCCGCGACACGACGCCCACAGCGTGGCATTTCACAACTCGGGGGCGCTCGGTTTCACGAACGCGAGTGCGGCCTGGCACTTCGGCGTGGACAGCGCGATCACCCACGGCATCGCCCTGGCCGATCTCGACGGCGACGGTGATCTCGACGTCGTGGTCACCCGGCTCGATGGGCCGCCGGTGGTCTACCGCAGCCAGACGACGGCGCCGCGGGTTGCCGTCCGCCTCCGCGGGGCCCCGCCTAACGTCGCCGGCATCGGCGCCACCGTGACGGTGCGCGCGCCATCGCTGCCGGTCCAGACGCGCGAGATGATGCCGACCGGCTATTACCTCTCCGGAGGCGACGCCGAACTTGCATTTGCGACCGGGCGAGACACCATCGTGCAGATCGAGGTGCGATGGCCGCTCGGACGAACGAGCACCATTACAGCGCGGCCGAACCGCCTGTACGAGATCGACGCCGCGTCGGCGGCCGCTGGAACTCCCGGCCTGCCGGATTCGTCCCAGGTGGGCCTCTTCGAGAATGCCACGGCACTGCTCGGCAGTCACACGCATGTCGATTCGGCGTTCGATGACTACCGGCGCCAGCCCCTCCTGCCTAACAAATTCAGCCAGTTGGGGCCGGGCGTCAGCTGGATCGACGTCGACGGAGATGGTCGGGAGGACCTCGTGGTTGGTGCAGGCCGCGGCGGTCGTCTCACCGTGCTTCGAAACCGAGATGGCCGTTTCGTCGCGACGCCACTCGGCACTCAACCCATTCGCTGGGACCTCACGAGCATTCTGCCAACGCCTGCGGCGCCCGGGCAGCCCGTCAGGCTTCTCGCCGGCCAGTCGAGCTACGAGGCGAATTCGGCCTCGGAAGCGCTCTCGGTCGCGCGGGTCGTCGAGCTCACGACCACGGGCGGTTCCGAACCGACTCTGCGGCTGCCCCCCGATACGGCCAGCGTGGGTCCGCTCGCGTTAGGTGACGTCGACGGCGACGGGCGCCTCGACTTGTTCGTTGGCGCGAGGATCGTTCCGGGGGCATGGCCGCTCCCCGCGCGTTCGCATCTATATCGGGCCGACGGCAACGGTGGCTGGACACCCGACTCCGTTAACGATCGGGCGGTGGCGTCACTCGGACTCGTCTCGCAGGCACTCTTCACTGATCTGGACGGCGATGGCCGGCCGGAGCTCGTGGTCACGAGTGAGTGGGGACCCATCCGCGTGCTTCACAACGACGCGGGCAGGCTTCGGGACGTGACGGCAGAATGGGGGCTGAAAGACGTACGCAGCCGGTGGAACGGCATTGCCGCCGGTGACTTCGATGGCGACGGCCGACTCGACCTCGTTGTGACGAGCTGGGGGCGCAACACGCCCTGGCAGGCCTCGCCCGACCAGCCGTACGTGCTCATCACGGGCAACTTCGGCGGCGCTGGCCTGGGGCTTCTCTTCGCACAGTACGACTCCGCGACGCGACACGAGATGCCGACGGAGTCGTTCGGACGCCTGGCCGTTGCGATTCCGGCGGTGAAAAGCCGGTTCACGACCTACGCCAAGTACGCTACCGCCTCCGTCGACGACATTCTCGGCGAAGCGAGCAATGGCGCGGTCCGCGTCGGCGCCACCACCTTCGACCAGCTGGTCCTGCTCAACCGCGGGAATCATTTCGAGGTCCGGAGCCTTCCGACGGAGGCGCAGCTTGCGCCGGCGTTCGCGCCCGTCGTGGCCGACTTCGACGGCGACGGGAACGAAGACCTCTTCCTGGCGCAGAATTTCTCGCCCACCGCGCTCGAGACGCCGCGGTTCGACGCCGGCGCCGGGCTGGTGCTGCTCGGTGACGGCCGTGGGGGCTTCCGCCCGCTGAGCGTTAGGCAGTCCGGCGTGGCGGTGTTGGGGGATCAGCGTGGCGCCGCAGTCGCGGACTACGATGGCGACGGGCGGGCGGACCTCGCGGTACCACAGAACGGAGCGTCGACGACACTGTGGCACAATCGGGGAGCCCGGCCAGGCCTTCGCGTGCGCCTGGACGCCGGGCCGGGCAATCCCTGGGGAATTGGCGCACGACTTCAGGTCGCGACTCCGGGACGTCGCGGACCGGTGCGTGAGCTCCACGCGGGAACGGGTTACTGGTCGATGGACGCGGCGACGACCGTGTTATCGCTCCCGACCGGCGCGGACTCTCTCATCGTTCACTGGCCGGGCGGGCGCGAGCAGATCGTCCCGCTGAAGGCCGGACAGCGCGAGGTGACGCTATCCGCCCGCTAGCGCTTCCTGTCAGGACCTGCGCGCGTCCAGATGACGATCACGCCGCACCCGGCTGACTTGCCCGCGAACTCGCCGGGCACGTCCGACGGCCCGGTGTACACCTCGAGCGCAACGATGTCGCGAATCGGGGTCGACGATCCGAACATGTTGTCCATGCGGCCATCCACGATGTAATCGGGGTCGCAGCCGCGCGCGCGCACCATCTGGATGCTGCACGCGCTGGCGGCGCAGTGCTCGGTCACGCCACGCATCCCGCGCATGAGGTCCGAGAGGCGCGATGCGCCGCTCTGCTTGATCTGCGTATCGTCGAGGTAGTGGCCGCGACCCGTATGGCGCCGACGCTCGAAGTCGACGAGCCGGTAGCTCACCTTCGACGCGGCGGGGGCGGCGATCGTGACCGGTGCGAGCTCCTGTACGCCAGGAGCGACATCGAGTTGAATGTCCTCGAGCGACTGGTGCCCCTCGTGCAGCGTCACTGAGAACTCGACCGGGCGGAAGCCTAACGCGCGAACGACCACGTGGTGCGCGCCGGGGGGGATTCCACCCACCAGATAGCTCCCGCCGGAATCCGTCACGACTTGCCGGCCGTCGGAGGGGAGGATGACCTGAGCCCCAGCCACCGCGTACGACGTGTCGCCCTTCTGCACGACTCGGCCCGTTAGGGTCGCCCCTGGCACCTGACTCCCGAGCGCGGCGGGTGTGGTGACCGCGATGACGAGACAGCAGGCCCAGGATCGATGTGTCATTGGCGTTGCCATCGCATGACCTCCCGACCCGCCCAATGGACACCGGCTGGCGGCGAACCGTGCCGTACCGACTTTACGTCCCGAGTGGTAAACGGTTTGTCAAAAATCGGTACGCTCCAACCCACTGGCGTTGACATTTTTCCGCCCTTGACAGGTACGGCAGCGGCTGGCTTATTGGCGCCGATGCACCTGTCGGGTTGAGCGATCCCGCGACGCCGCGAGCGCGCCCATCCCTGCCGGCGAAGGTGAGGTACGAAGGCGGAAGTCGCCGACGGCTCCGGCCCTTTCGAATGCCCCTTCACCCGAAGCGAGGTCCCCATGCAAGCTCGATGGTGCTCTAGGGTACTCTCTGTTGTAGCTGCACTGTGTATCACGTCTCTCGCCGCTAGCACCGCCCGGGCGCAAAGCGTCGTGTTTAGTGGAAAAGTCACGGCGCAGAGCGGACAGCCCTTAGGCGGGGCAAACATCGCGATCCCAGAGCTCGGCGTCGGCGGCGTCGCCGCGGAAGACGGCAAGTACAGCTTCACGGTCGACCAGGGCCGAGTGCGTGGTCGCGCGCTCAATCTGGTGGTGCGCGCGATCGGCTACAAGCCGAAGCGGCTACCGTTGTCCGATGTGCAAGGGTCGGTGACGAAGGACTTCGTGCTTGACCGTGACATCCTCAACCTCGAGGCGGTCGTCGTGACGGGCACGAGCGAGGCCACCTCGCAGAAAAAGACGCCGTTCTCGGTGAACGTCATCGACAACACGCAGCTGAAGGAAGTGCCGCCAGTTTCATCCCCGGCCGCGGCGCTGGAAGGAAAGGTTCCGGGCGCCAGCCTCGTCACAACGTCGGGCCAGCCGGGGAGCGCCCCGTCAATCCGGCTCCGATCCGCCACGAGTCTCACCGGCCGCCAGGATCCGCTGATCATAATCGACGGCACGATCACGCGCCTGTCGATGGCGGACATCAACGCCGAGGACATCGAGCGGATCGAGGTCATCAAGGGCGCGGCAGCTAGCTCGCTGTACGGGTCCGATGCTGCCAACGGCGTCGTGCAGATCTTCACGAAGCGCGGCGGCCAGCTCAGCGAGGGTCAGTCGAACTTCATGATCAGGACGGAAGGAGGCCAGAGCCATCTGCCTCACCTGATCGAAACGAACATGCACCACAACTACAAGGTCGTAACGGACGGTTCTGGCAAGGTTACCGACTTCGATTTTAACGACTCGGGGGACCGGCAGGCCGATACCGACGGCATCGCCGACAACGACTACCCGATTCTCTACGACCAATACAGAAAGGTCTTCCGCCCCGGCAACTTCGTCACGAGCTACATCTCGGTCGGGCGAAGAGCGGGACGGACGAACTTCAACGGATCGTTCCAGTTCACCAACGACGAGGGCGTACTGGACCTGTTGAAGGGGTTCAAGCGTGAGAACTTCCGCCTGAACGTCGACCATGCGCTAGCCGACAACTTCGATCTGGGCATGGGTGCGTTTTACGCTCGCTCCAACGCCGATCAGGGCGAAGCCACCGGCATCTTCTTCGGCATGCGGTTCATCGAGCCGAACGTCAAGATCGATTCGATCATGACGACGGGTCAGTTCAAGGGTATGTACAACCCGAAGATCAAGCAGCCGCCGCTGTCGGGGAACGTGTCCAACCCGCTCTACGTCCTGCAACAGTCGAGCGTCGAGGATTCTCGCGATCGCTTTACGGGAACGTTCCGCGCCAACTACCGTCCGCTCACGTGGCTCACCTTCGAGGGCAACGTCGGGTACGACCAGTCAGGAGTCAATTACAAGTCGTACTACCCGCTCGGCTACGCGAACTCGGATGGCAACCAGAGCAAAGGCAGCCTGTTCGAGCGCTCGAACTCGGACCGGTCCTACAACGCCGGCCTCACCGCCGCGACGAATTTCACGTGGGGAATCGTCCACAACACGACGAAGGGCGCGCTGCTCTACGAAGATCAAACGAATCAGCTCGTGAGCGTCAACGCGCCTACCCTGTCGGTCCCGAACGTCACCGAATTCGCCGCGGCGGCCCAGGACCCAGCCAACCCGATCAGCCCCGCTTCGCTCACCGAAACCATCCGCGCCAAGAACGTCTTCCTCGTTTCGACGTTCGACATCAAGGATCGCTACGTGATCGATGGTCTGATTCGCCGGGACCAATCGTCGCTGTTCGGCGCGGAGGAGCGATCGCAAACGTACCATCGCGTGTCCGGCGCCTACCGCCTGTCGCAGGACGTGCACATCCCGGGCGTCGACGAGCTCAAGCTCCGCGTGTCGCACGGAACCGCCGGTCTCCGGCCGCCGTTCACGGCGCAATACGAGACGTTCGCGGTCACCGGAGGCGTGCCCGAGAAGGTGACGCTTGGCAACAACGATCTGAAGCCGGCGTTCTCGCGCGAGACCGAGTACGGCTTCGAGATGAACTTCCTCAGGAACTTCAACCTGGAGTACACGTACTCCGAGAAGCGGACGACCGATGAGATCATCAAGGTCCCGCTCTCCGCAGCGACTGGGTACCAGTCGCAGTGGAGGAACGCGGGAACGCTGGACGGCAACTCGCACGAGCTGGCGTTAGGCGCGGTGTTGCTGTCGCACGCCGACTATTTCTGGCGCGTTCACCTGACGGGTGACCGGACGCGCTCGAAGATCGCCGACCTGAAGGTCGGTCCGTTCCTCATCGGGCCGGACGAGAACGACGCCAACACGCAGATCTTCAAGATCGCCAAGGGCGAGCAGCTCGGAACGATCTATGGGTCGAAGTGGATCCGCACGCAGCAGCAGCTCGAGGAAACGATTCGCGCCGGGACCCTGACCGGCTCAGCCTCGGACTATGTGAAAAACGAGGAAGGCTACTACGTCCGGCAGGCCCAGTACCATACCAAGGCCGAGGTCCCGCTTGCGGCGATGACGTGCCTGAACGCGGATTGCACGGAGAAGGCGAAGGTGGTGAAGATCGGGGACGTGAACCCCGACTTCAATCTCGGCCTAACGAGCACTGCCTCGTGGAAGGGCTTGAGCCTCAACGGCACGCTCACGTGGACCAAGGGCGGCAACATCTACAACTACACCCGCCAGTGGCCGTTCAACGAGCTCCGTGACGCGGTCATCGACCAGAGCAAGAAGCCGAGCGCGGGCACCTGCGCCGCCGACTGGCCGACGGCCGACCCGACCTGCCCGTACAAGACCGGCCGCAAGCCCACGACGTACTACAGCACGTTCTACAACAACTTCGACCCCAGCGACTACTTCGTCGAGAACGGCGGCTACATGCGGCTCCGCGAGCTGGCCGTCAATTACGAAATCCCGACGAAGTTCGTGCAGCGGATTCCGGTGATCTCCTTCCGGTCCGCCCGCATTGGCGTGGTCGGACGCAACCTGTGGACGCAAACGGACTACAGCGGCTACGACCCGGACGTCTCGGGACCGGGCGGCGGCAACCCGTTCGCGTACCGCGTCGACTACTTCACCTACCCGGCGTACCGCACGTTCACCGCGATGTTCGAGCTCGGGTTCTGAGCCTCCGAACCCGAATTCAGGAGACAATAATGCAACTCCAAAGAATCACTCGGTGGGTTGGCGTGGTAGCGCTGGCAGCGGTGGTCGGGGGCTGCAATGACCTGGCGGTCGAGAACCCGAACGCCCCGGATGCCAAGCGCGCACTAGCCGACCCTGACGCTGTGGAAGCCCTCGGCGCTGGCGCGATGCGGACGTGGTTTGACGCGTGGACACACCTGTCGGCGGCGGGCGTGCTGAGCGTCCAGGCGCGGACCTTCTCGGCGTCGTGGAACAACGCCAACATGAACTTCTACTCTAGCATCGATAATCCGACTGCCCCACCAGACCAGTGGAACCGGATGTCGAGATCGTGGCAGAACGATCCATCAGCTGCCGGACGGACGAGCGTCGAGGCGTTCTGGAACGGAGCGTTTGATCAAACTGCCATCTTCCGCAGCGGTTTTTACTCGTCGCTCTCCGCGGCGAACGACGCGCTTTCCGCCATTCGCAACAATGGCCTCGTCATTGGCACTGACGAGCAAACAAAGCGTCTGGAGACGATCGATGTGTTCATGCAGGGCGCATCGCTGATGATGCTCTCCTTGAACTTTGACAAGGCCTATGTCGCGGATGAGAATAGCGACCCACTCAATCTCCAGTACATGAACCGCAAGGAGGTGCGGGACGCCGCGATAGCGAAGCTGCAGGAGGCGATTACCCTCGCGAACGCGAACGAGTTCACCACGCCAGTGACGTGGACCAACGGCATAGGCTATACGAACCTGCAGATCGCCCAGATCGCGAACACGATGGCCGCGATGACGCTGGCCTACTACCCGCGCGACAACTCCGAAGTTGGTTCGGTGGATTGGGCACAGGTTGCGTCGTTCGCATCACAGGGTATGTCGGCCGGCTCTCCGGTCGACTTTTGGTTCGTTGCCGACAACTCGGCATGGTCGCACGAGGTCCTGGCCTGGTTTGGTGAGATCGACAGTGGTCGACTCCACACACGCGTCTCACACCTGCTCGACCCCGCAACCCAAAAGGATCCGTGGCCCGCTACCCAGGGTAACCCGCAGCCGAACTCTCCCGACAAGCGCCTGGGCGACGGTTCTTTCGGCGACGCGGGCACCCAGAAATCCTTCAAAACGACGCCCAAAACCGCGCTCGCTGGGAGCGATTTCGCATGGACCGCCAACGGGCAAGCGATGCGACCCGATCGAGGTCAGTACCATCAGTCGAACCTCGCCTACATCCGGTACGACGAGTCGGGCGTGCAGGACCCTGACCAGCAGTACGGCAATAAGGGACGGATGCCCGCCATCAACGCCACTCTCAACGACCTGATTTGGGCAGAGGCTCTCCTTCGCCAGGGGGACGCCGCAGCGGCCGTCCCGCTAATCGACAAGACGAGAGTCGTCCGAGGCGGTCTCCCGTCCTCGGCTGCCGCCCTGGGTAATATCGGAGCCGATGCGGACGGCCCGTGTATGTCGAACAATAAGTTGGCAAAGGACGGGTCGCCCTGCTCGCTCTGGTCAATGCTCCTGTACGAGCAGGAAATCGAAGCGCTCGCGCTTGGCCCGGCTCCCTTCTATAACCAGCGCCGTCTACCGGTCATCGTCGGTGGCGGCTTCGCCGGTGACAACAGCCCGCTACGCGTGATCGCAGGGCTGCTCCCCGGCACGCCACGAGAGATGCCGGTTCCCGCGAAGGAGCTCGGTGTGAAGGGCGAAGCGCTGTACACGTGGGGCGGCTCGAAGCCCAACTCGGCGGCTCCGTAAGTCTCGTCGAATTGCAACTAGGGTCCGGGCCGGGGCGATCGCTCCGGCCCGGATTCTTTTTCACCGGCGACGGCCGGCTAGAATTCGCGGTATGACGGGCTCGGTGCGTCTCGTTCCGTACGACAGCACGTGGCCGCTCGAATTCGACGCCGAGGCCGAACGCATCGAGCGCGCGTGCGAAGGCATGCCCCTCAGGCTGGAGCACATCGGCAGCACGTCCATTCCCGGCCTTGCCGCGAAGCCCGTGATCGATATCCTCGCGGGCCGCCCAGGCAACGTGGCCGGCAATAAGTACGTGGACGCCTTGAGGCAAATTGGGTACGAGCACAAAGGTGCCTACGGCATTCCGGGACGGAACTACTTCCGACGCGGCACGCCACGGACTCACCATGTGCACATGGTGAATTGGTCGAGCGACCTGTGGCGCGATCATCTCCTATTCCGCGACTACCTGCGTCTCCATCCCGAGATTGCTCGTGAGTACGAGACGATCAAGCGTGAGCTCGCGGCTGCTTATCTCCACGACAAGGAGCAGTACACCGACGCCAAGGGACCGTTCGTGCGCTCGATCGTGCGACGTGCCCGCGAGGAAGGGCTCGCACCGAGCCCGGGCTGATGCCAAGACGAGCGGCGCGCGCGCATAACGCGAGGACTACGGTTGGCCCATCCGCGTCGTCATCGGCCGAGCTGACGACGCTGACGGCTCTCGCTCAGGCGCTGAGCGGACCCGCCAATCTCGCCGAGTCGCTCGAGGCAGCGCTGGCGACGGTCGCCGATGTGCTCGGCCTCGAGACTGGCTGGGTGTGGCTTCTGGATGAGTCGAACGAGCCTCGTCTCGCAGCAGCCCGTGCATTGCCCGCGTCGCTCCGCGAGCATCCGGATGCGATGCACGGCGACTGCTATTGCCTCAAGACGTTCCGCGCCGGCGACCTGCGTGGTGCGGCCAACGTGAACGTCGTGTGGTGCAGCCGCCTTGCGATGCTGATCGACGACGATCGCGGCGACGAAGTTGGGCGACTGCAGTGCCACGCGAGCGTACCGCTCGCCGTCGGTGACCGCCGCCTCGGCATGCTCAACGTCGCGAGCCGTGACTGGCGAGTGTTGTCGGACGCGGAGCTGAGCCTGTTGACGACGGCAGGGGCGCTCGTGAGCCTGGCGGTCGAACGGAGTCGGCTGGAGTCAGCCGCTGCTCGCACGCACGCGGCCGAGGAACGCAACCGACTCGCTCGCGAGATTCACGACACGCTCGCGCAGGGGCTCGCCGCACTCACGATGCAGCTCGAAGTCGCCGACTCCCTCGCGGCCGTGAGCTCCGAAAACGACGCCCGACTGGAGACCGCCGTTGCCCGCGCGCTCGTACTCGCGCGCTCGACGCTCGACGAGGCCCGGGCATCGGTGCTGGACCTTCGCGAAGCGCCGCTCGACGGCCGCACGCTGCGAGAGGCGCTCGAGATCATGGCGACTGACGCAGGCAGCGCATTCGGTGGTCGCGTGGGCATCGCGATCGTTGCCGAGCGCGACGCCGACGCTGGTCTGCCTCCGGCGGTCGCCGGCGGGCTCTATCGAATAGCCCAGCAGGCCGTCGTCAACGCAATGCGACATGCCAACGCGCGCCGCATCGTCGTACGCCTGGTGCGCTCTGAACGTGGCGTCCGGCTCCGCATCGAGGACGATGGCAGCGGCTTCGAGCCGACGGAGGTTCCGAGCGACCGCTTCGGCCTGGTCGGGATGCGCGAGCGGGCGAGGCTACTCGGAGGCACGCTCACCGTCGAGAGCGGCCGTGACGCCGGTACGGCCATCGACGTTGTCCTCCCGACGATCGTTAGGCCGGCGGCCGGTCGGGAGAATCGATGAACGCCCCCGCAGCGGCATCTGGCACGATCCACATTGCGGTCGCCGACGACCACCCGGTCGTCCGCGACGGACTCGTGGCGATGCTCGAGACGCAGCCGGACTTCGAGATCGTTGGGAGCGCAGCAACGGGAAGCGATGCCTTGGCGCTCGTCGCTGCTTCCCGCCCCGACATCCTGTTGCTCGACCTCGAGATGCCTGTGCTCGACGGCGTGGGCGTGCTCCGCCAACTTCGCGCCGAGGGGACGCAGGTGCGGGTCATCGTGTTCACCGTGTTCGACACCGATGAACGCATCATTGCGGCAGTAGAAGCCGGCGCGGCCGGGTACCTGCTGAAGGGCGCTCCGCGAGCAGACGTCTTCTCCGCCGTGCGTATTGTCGCCGCCGGCGGCTCTCTGCTCGCCCCACTCGCGACGTCGGCGGTGTTACGGCGCGTGCGTGGCGAGGCCGCGCCGGAATCGGGGCCAAGCCTAACGCCCCGGGAGCAGACCGTTTTGGAGCACGTTGCGCGCGGGCTGGGCAACAAGCAGATCGCCGCCCGGCTCGGGATCTCGGAACGTACGGTCAAGTTTCACGTGAGCTCGGTGTTCGCGAAGCTGGGTGCGGGCAATCGAACCGAAGCGGTCACGCGAGCTGCGCAGGCTGGGCTCATTCAGCTCTGATTCCGCTCATTCCTCGCGCAAGGCCGTGAGCACGTCGACTTTCATGGCGTCTCTCGCCGGCAGATAGCAGGCGAGCACCGCGGCCACCGTGAGCAGCGCGGCCACACCGGCATAGGTCGGCGCGTCGAGGCGAGTCACGCCGAACAGCAGGCTGGCCATGTACCGCGACAATCCGATCGCCCCAAGCACACCTGCCGCGAGGCCTATGACGACCGGACGCATCCCCTGCGACACGATCAGACGCAGCACGCTCGATCTGCTCGCGCCGAGTGCCATGCGCATGCCGATCTCGGTTTTCCGTCGCGACACGCTGTAGGAGAGCACGCCATAGACTCCAGCCAATGCGAGCAGCAGCGCCACCGCCGCAAGGGCACCGAGCAGCAACATCGTGAACCGCCGCGCCGCGACCGATTCGCCGACGAGATCGTCGATCGTCCGCACGTTCGACACCGGGCTCGATGGCGAGAGCTCGGCCAGCATGGACCGGACGATGGGAACGATCGCCGTCGGCGCAGCCGTCGTGTGCACCACGAACGTCGACGGATTCCATCCCGCGCCGTTGAACGGCATGTACACCGTGTACGATGGCAGGTCGGCCAGGTCCCAATCGCGCATGTCGCCCGAGACACCGATCACCTCGGCCACGCTCTCTTGCTGGCCCTTCCAGAGAATGAGCTGGCGGCCGATCGCGCTCTCGCCCGGCCACAGGCGCTCCGCAATGCGGTGGCTGATCACGACCCGCCACGGCCTGGCGATAACGTCTTCCGCGTTGAAGTCGCGGCCCGCGACGATGGGCACGCCTAACGTCTTGAAATAGTTGGGCGTGATCATGCGCCACCCGGCCCACGGGACGGCATCGCTCGGCGGCGACGGCTTGTCCTGCGCCGCGAACCCCATGCCGGTGCCCGTACCACGAAGGAGGCCGATGCTTACCGCGGCGACGTCCTTCACCTGCGGCAACGCCGCGAGCCGCGCCTGGAGCTGCGTGCGAAGCGCGCTGAGTCGCTGAACGTCAGCCTCGTTCTGCGCGTTCGGCAACGTCACGTTGAACAGGACACGATTCTCGGTCTGGAATCCACGGTCCACGTCCAGGATCGCCCCAAAGCTCCGGATGAGGAGTCCGGCACCGACGAGCAGCATGAGCGACAGTGCGACCTCGACGCTCACGAGCGCGCCGCGCAGTCCGACCGTTCTCCGGTTGCCGACGACGCTTCGGTCGCCCTCCCGGAGCGCAGCGACGATGTCGTGATACGGCGTTCGGAGCGCGGGCGCCAACCCGGTGATGATGCTCGTGAGGAGCGCGGCGCCTAACGTAATGGCGAGCACGAGGCCGTCGATCGATACCTCGGAAAGGCGCGGAATGTCACCCGGGTCGAAGGCCCGAAGCAGGCGCACGGCACCGAACGCGATGGCCAGCCCGATCGCCGCGCCGAGGACGCCAAGCAGGACGGATTCCGCCACGGCGGTCTGGATGACGCGTGCCCGGCTAGCGCCCAGCGCCGCCCGCATGGCGCGCTCGCGGATCCGGCCGGTCGAGCGCGCGAGCAGCATGTTGGCGAGGTTGACGCACGCGATGAGCAACAGAAATCCAACGGCCGACATCAGCACCCACAGCGCGCGCCTGAGCGAGTCGCTGGCTACCCATCCCTCCGACGGCTCGATCGTAACGCCCATTCCCTTCGCCTCGGGATACTGACTTGCGAGCTGGCCGGCAATGCGATTGAGATCCGCCCGTGCCGCGTCGATCGTGACGCCGGGCTTGAGCCGCGCGATGGCCGAGAGCTCGAAGCTGTCGCGATCCTCGTTAGGCCCTCGGCGGAGCGGCATGAACAGGTCACCGGCGTCGAGCCACGGTGTTCCCGGCGGAAGCACGCCGAGAACGTGATACGCCTGACCGCTCAATGTGATGTCTCGCCCGACGATCGACCGATCCGAGCCGAATTGGGTGGTCCACAGGCGATGGCTGAGGACGACGATGCGGTCGTCCGCACCAACGCGATCCTCGCCGTCGGCGAACGTGCGCCCTGCCACAGGCGTTACACCGAGCGCGCGAAGGAATCCGGTAGTCACATAGGCGACGCTGAGCAGCTCGGGGTTGTCCTTGCCGGCGAGGTTGATCGATCCATACGTGATCGCGCCCATCGCGGAGAACGACCGGTTCATGTCCTGTACGTCCCAGAAGTTCGCGTGCGTGAACGACGACTGATTCCAGCCGCGGTCGCGCCGGGACTCCCAGACCTGCACGAGACGATCGGGTTGGGGGAACGGCAGCGGCCGGAGCAGCACCGTACGCACGACGCTGAAGATCGCCGCGTTGGCCCCGATGCCTAACGCCAACGTCAGGACGGCGATCAGGGAGAACGCGGGGTTGCGCACCAGGGCGCGGGCGCCGTAGCGCAGATCCGCCAGGATCGTAGTCATTCGCTCGCTCCCGCTGAGGGAGGGTTCAGGGACGTGAAGCTCGGTTGGCGGCGTAAGCGGGCCACCGGTGAGAATCGCCAGCCTGACGCGGATCGCAAACGCGGGGACCTGTCCGCGATACCAGCGATTGGCGGCGGCGCGCCCATACTGGGCCACGCGAAGCAGATACCCGTCACGGAGCTCGTCGAGCGCCTCGTCTCGCACGGCGTTGGGCAGCAACGCCCTGAGCACCGCGGTGGAAAACCGTGGAGTGACGCCGCGCATCACGACGGCTCCGCCACCGGGTTTCCGGTGCCCCACAACCGCTCGAACGTCCGGCGCGATTCGGCGAGCTTCGCCTTGCCGGCAGACGTGATCTGAAATTCGCGGCTGCCTCGGCCGCCCTCACCGGGTCGCGCCTCTCGCTTCAACGAGCGCGCATAGCCACGCTGCTCGAGCCGGCGGAGAGCGACGAAAACCGCAGCGGGAGAGACCGCACGTCGGGTGGCTGACTCGAGCTCGAGGACGATCGGCGCGCCGCGGGATCGCCCGCCTAGCCGCACCAAGGCCAGCATGACGTGATGCTCGAATTCGCCGAGTGCCGTTCGTGACATGGCGAGGACTCCGGGGCTAGCGAACTTGCAGTGATAGTATGGTTGCCGCCACCGCGGCGCAAGACGCGCCCGGCCACTGATACCTGTCACCTGTCCATTCGGACAGGGTGCGGCTGCACGATCGCTCAATGCCCTGCGCGCAATGATCCGATGATCGTTCGATCCACGTTTCCTCCCCGATCATTGGACATGACCATGACGACCAACAACGGACGAACCGCGCTCATCACGGGCGCCTCACGCGGGCTCGGGCTCGCGCTCGCGCGCGGGCTCGCGGCCCGTGGATGGAACCTCATTCTCACCGCGCGGGATGCAGAGCGGTTGCGCGGAGTGCGAGACGAGCTGGCGACGCGCACGCATGTGGCGGCGCTCGCCGGGGATGTCATCGATCCGAAGCACCGTGAGGCACTCGCCGTGCTCGCGCGCGGCCACGGCGGCCTCGACGCCATCATCAACAACGCCGGGCTCCTCGGACCGAGCCCGCAGCCGCCACTGTACGACTACCCGCTCGAGACGTTGGTCGAGGTGTTTCTCGCCAACGTGCTCGCTCCACTCGCGATGATCCAGGAGCTGCACCACGAGCTCAAGCCGGGCGCGCGGATCGTGAACGTCACGAGCGATGCGGCTATCAACGCATACCCGACGTGGGGCGGCTACGGTGCGAGCAAGGCCGCGCTCGAGCAGCTGTCGGCGGTGCTCGCGGCCGAGAATCCCGACGTGCGGGTGTACTGGGTGGATCCGGGTGACATGCGCACGGACATGCAGCAGGCGGCCTACCCCGGCGAGGATATCAGCGACCGGCCACTGCCGGAAGCGAAAGTGCCCGGCTTCGTCGCCGTGCTCGAGGGTGATCTGCCGAGCGGGCGGTACATCGCGTCGGAGCTGGCGCCGCTCGCTGTCATGACCGCATCGGTGGCGGCGTGACGTCAGCGATTCGCCTGAAGCACCGGCGAGCCGGCTCGCCGGAAGCCGTCGACGCGCTCGACTTCGAACTCCCCGAGAAGCTCGTCGCTCGCGAGCCGCCCGAAGCTCGTGGCCTCGCGCGCGATGGTGTCCGCCTGCTCGTGTCCGATCCCGACACTGACCACGTTAGGCACGCCGCCGCGCGAGACCTGCCGGACTTTCTTGGGGCTGGCGATGTTCTCGTCGTAAACGCGAGCGCGACGATCAACGCGGCGCTTGACGGGTGGCGGTCCGAGCGCGGCTCCGCCACCGGAGAGCTCGTTGCCGTGCATCTCTCGTCACCGGTCCCGTGGAGCACCGACGATCATCGCTGGGTGATCGAGCTTCGACGATTGACCGGCGAGGGGACGCGTCCCCTGCTCGATGCCCGCGCGGGCGACCGCGTCCGCCTCCGTGGCGGCGGCTCTGCCACGTTGCTCGCGCCATTCGGCGAACGCGGCTCGAGACTGCCTAACGAGTCCGTGCGATTGTGGGAAGCCGAGCTCACCTGCCCGGGCGGCGTGATGGCGTACGCGGAGGAGTTCGGCGCGCCCATCCGCTACGCCTACGTGCGAGAGCGATGGCCGCTCTACATGTACCAGACGATGTTCGGCACGGAGCCCGGCAGCGCCGAAATGCCGTCGGCGGGCCGGCCGTTCACGGCCGATATCGTCATGCGACTGCAGTCGAAGGGTGTGGTGGTCGCCCCGATCGTCCTGCACACGGGAGTGGCGAGCCTCGAGGCTGGAGAGCTGCCGTACGCTGAGCGCTTTCGAGTCACTGGATGCACGGCGGAGGCGGTGAATCGAGCGCGCGCCACTCACCATCGAGTCGTGGCGGTCGGTACAACCGTCGTGCGCGCGCTCGAAACCGTCGCGTCGCCCGACGGGACCGTGAGCGCCGCGGAGGGCTGGACCGACCTCATAGTTACTCCGGAACGCGGCGTTCGCGTGGTCGATGCTCTGGTTACGGGCTTCCACGAACCTCGCGCGTCCCACCTGACCCTGCTCGAAGCCTTCGCCGGAAGGCGTCACGTCAGTCTCGCCTACAAGGCGGCCCTCGAAAACGGTTATCTCTGGCACGAATTCGGGGACCTGCACTTGATCATAGGGAATCGGGAATAGGGAATCGGGAATCGGGAATCGAGCGTCGCCCTTTGAGCTGATGGCCGATGGCTGATGGCTGATAGCTGGGTAGTAGCGTCCATCCCGACGCCCTACCATAGTTAGGCCCCATGCATTCGCCGTCCCGTCGCGCCATCGCCCTACCGGCGCTGGTTGGCATCATCACCAGCGCGACTCTGCAGCAGCCCTCACTCCCGCGCAGTCCGAGCGCCGTCATCCTGGCGGCAGAGCAGGCGATAGCGAGCCGTCGCGCCGCTGCCGTGCGACAGGATTGGCTCGGCCGTCTTCGCCGCGATCCGTCCAACCGCTTGGCCCGCCTTGGCATCGCGTCGTTCGCCCGACTCGCGTATGACTACGCTGCCGCCGACTCGTTCATCGCTCCGCTGCTGACGCGATCCGGAGCGCGCCCGGACAGCATCGCCGCCTGGGCACGAATCGAGACCGCGCTCTCGGCGGGCCAGCAATGGCGAATACGTGACGCCGACTCCCTGTTCGCCCTGGCCGCGTCCGAGGGGACGGCGGCGCGAGACGGCAGCGCTGAAGGGGGCGCACTCACCCGACTCGCGTTGATACGCGGCCGCACACAGGGCGTCGAAGCGGGACTTCGCCTCCTGGACAGCGCAACGCGTGTTCTTCCCACGAACGACATTGCCAACCGGGCTCTCGCCCTCGCCTACCGCGCACAGCTCGTGCTCGCGCGCGGGACGCCGGGCGCCGGTCCGCTCGCCGATTCCGCGCTGATTCTCGCGCGACGCGCCAACGCGGCCCGCGTCGAAGGCATCGCGTACAATGTCCTGGGCCGCGAACAGTATCGCGTCCGACGGCCCGATTCCGCCGAAGTCCTGTTCGGACTCGCCGTTAGGCGCCTGAAGGACGCGGGAGACCTCGTAGGCTACGCGGGCGCCCTCCAATGGCGCGGTTATCTCCTTCGCTCGCGCGGCGAGCTCGGAGCGGCCGAGCGCGATCTGCGCGCCGGACTCGCCGTCGGCACCATTGCCGGCCAGCTGACGCTGGGCTGGACCGAGATGAACCTCGGTTACGTGGCGATGGCACTCAACGACTGGGGTGAAGCGCGACGGCACCTGGCTGCCTCCCGCGTACTGCTCGATTCCGCCCGCGACCGATGGGGCTCCGCGACCGCCATGACTGCCGAGGCGTCCGTCCGGTGGGCCGTGCGGGATTGGGCCGGTGCGGACTCGCTCCTCCGCGACGCCGAGACGCAGCTCGCACAGTCCGGCAACACGTCGCAGGTGCTGGACACGCGCGTCCAGCGCCTTCGCTATGCGCTCGCGCGGCGCGATTGGCCGCGCGCAACCGAGATGCTGGCACTCGCACGCGACACGACTATGCGTGGGCGGTCCGCGGCGTACGTCGACCTGGACTACTACGACGCCCTGCTCGCGCTCGGCACGGGCAGACCTAACGATGCCCGCAAGGCGCTCGACCGATCGCAGCGCGAGGCCGCGCGCGCGGGCGAACCCCCGACGTACCTCCAGCTCGCGCGTCGCGCCGAGGCGGAAGCCCTGCTCGGACGGCTCGACACGGCAGAGGCATCGCTGCGCGCAGCGATGGCGCGCTTCGAGCGCTATCGCGCCTCCCGCGAGACCCGCGAGCAGCGGCTCGCCGCGTTAGGCTACGCAGGTGACGAAAACGACCCCGACGTCGGCGTCGCCACCGTGGTGGCGGCGTTGGCGCGCGCGGGACACACGACATCCGCCTTCGACTTTTCGGAGCGGACCAAGGCTCGCGAGCTGCTCGACGGAATGGCTCGGCGCGAGGCGCTGCGCGACCCGAGCACAGATCGCCCGGAAGCTCGCGAGGCGGCGCTGACAAAGGTCTACACTCGCCCCATCACCCTCGCGGAGCTGCAGGCCGCACTCCCGGAATCCACGGCGGTGGTGCACTTCAACACCGGTACGTGGAATGAGCCGACAACCGCGTTCGTCCTCACGCGCGACGGCACATCGGCCTACATCGTTCCGCCGGCCGACTCGCTCGTGGACCCGGTCCGCCGACTGGTGCTCGCGCTGCAAGCGAAGAACGACGCCAGGCCGCAGGCACGCGCCCTTGGCGCTGTGTTAGCCGCGCCCATCGCATCGGCGCTCGGCGCCGGCGTCTCACGCCTCGTCATCGTTCCCGCCGCACCCTTCAACACGCTGCCGTTCGACGTGCTCGAGCTCCCCGATGGCCGTCGTATGATCGAGCGCTTCGAGATCTCGTACGCGCCGAGTGCGTCGGTCTATGCCGCACTCCGTCGGCGCTCGCTGGGAACAGACGGCGACACGCCAGTGCGGGCCGCGGCTGGCGCGCGCGGAGTGCTCGCGTTCGGAGCGCCGGAGCGTCCGCGCCAGTCCGGCTTGGCGCGGTGGGACACGCTGCCTCCGCTCCCCGAAGCCGCCGCCGAGGCCCGGGAGGTCGCCCGAACTGCGCCGCGATCGCTCGCCCGAATCGGACGCGACGCGAGCGAAGCGGCGCTCAAGCGAATGTCCCTCTCCGATGTGTCTGTTTTACACTTCGCGTCGCACGCGGTGGTCGACCCCGCGGGATTGCGTGGGACTGCACTGCTGCTCTCCCCTGGAGGTGGTGAGGACGGCATCGTACGCCCGGAGGAGCTGAGCGCCCTCTCGCTCGACGCGGATCTCGTTGTGCTGTCCGCCTGCGCGACCGCGGTGAGTGGCGGCCACGCCGGCGACGAGGGACTTCGTGGACTGGTCGCCCCCCTGATCGAGGCGGGCGCTCGAGGCGTCGCCGCGACGCTCTGGGCCGTCGACGACCAGGCGCAGCGTCTGCTCGTTCGACGGTTCTACCAGCGACTCGCTCGCGGCGAGCCAACCGCGGCGGCGCTTCGCGGCGCCAAGCTGGAGGCGCTCCGAGGCGGCGCGGCACCGAGAGACTGGGCGGCGCTCGTGCTCTGGGGCGACCCGTTGACTCGACCTCTGGTGACTGGACAGCTCAGCCAAAGCCCGGCGACGGCCGCGCGCCCGCACTGACCGCGGCGTCAGCGCCACACGTAGGCTCGCAGCACGCTCTTCCGCTGGCGACGGCAGCGTGTGCGGTTGCAATATCTGTTTGTGTCCACCCATTGTGCGCCCACCGCCGGACCATCCGATGACGTCCGTGATGCAGCCTGACACGGTGTCGCGGGCGCTCGAGTCGATATTGACGAGATACTCCGGCGTGCTTCGGACCGTCGGGGCCCGCTATCGGCTTCCGAGCGCCGATCTGGACGAGCTCACACAGGAGGTTCGGGTTCGACTCTGGGGTGCGCTGAGCACCAATGAGAGGATCGACGCCGTCAGCCCGTCCTATCTGTACCGAGCGGCGACAACGGCTGCCATCGACATCGTGCGTCGGCGGCGATCAGCCCGAGGCGACTCGCTCGACCTGGTGGACGACGCGGAATTGAGTGCGCGTCGAGCCCCACCAACGCCGGAACTGGATGCGTCGCTGAAGGAGCTCGGAGAGCGGGTCGAGCAGGCACTGCAGTCGATCGTCGCGTCGAGGAGGCCGGTGGTCCGAATGTACCTCGCCGGCTACGGCACCGCGGAGATCGGAGAGTTGATGGGCTGGACCGAAGCGAAGGCGCGAAACCTCGTGTACCGCGGGCTGGCGGATCTTCGCCTGCGACTACGGGCCATGGGCATCGACGGCGGGGGATACACGTAATGCAATCGAACGACGAACGACTTCGCCTCGCGTACGGGACGACTCTCGAAAGTCGCGCTGACGCTCGCCGCTCGCACCCGGAACCCGAAGCCCTCGTGGCGCTCGCCGAGCGGTCGGGGAGTGAAGCCGTCCGGCTCGAGGTGCTCGATCATGTCATGGCGTGCGACACCTGCCGACGCGAGCTCGATCTCGTTCGGGCGAGCCTCTCTGCCGCGGGAGTGCCACGCCAGCGCTCGTGGTTCCGGTCCCCGTCGGTCGGGTTGATGGCAATCGCGGCGAGCCTGCTGATCGTCGCCGGTGTGCGGTTGCTCTCCACATCCGGCGACGTCGAGACTGGCCCGCGGCTGCGCGGGGGATCCGCTGTTTCGACCTATCCCGTTCGTTGGCTGCCCTCCGGCGATGCCGGACTGGCGTGGCGACCAACCGCCGATGCCGTCAGCTACCGGCTCGAGGTGATCGACGAGGCAGGTAGCGCGTTGGTAGATTCCACGATGCGCGACACATCGTTCGTGCTCGCCGATTCACTCGCCAAGAACCAGCGAGGACTCTCGTGGACCGTGACTGCCACGCTGGGCGATGGTTCGACGGTTGCTTCCCTTCCCCTTCGCCTCGCGCATCCCGCGAGGTAGGGAATTTGACGAGATCGATCGTCGCGCTGCTCGCGGCCGTGATCGTCGCGGCGTGCAGTGGGAATGACGTCGTCGAGCCGGTACCTGCGATCGAGATCGGGTTGTCAGCCGGAACGCTCAGCGTCACCCAAGGTGAGACGAGCACGCTCAACCTCTCGCTGACGCGTTCCGGTGGCTTCACGGGCGATGTTTCGATCGTGATCGAAGGGATGCCGAGCGGCATCTTGACTACCGTCGCCCCGCCCTCTCTCGACCCAGCTGTTTCGTCAGCCGTCATCACGCTCCGCTCTTCTAGCATCGTTGCCCCGGGTGTCTACAACGCGACGGTGCGCGCGACCGGCACTGGGGTAATGGCCGCTACCGCCGGCCTGTCGATCACCGTGGTCGCGGCATCGTCATTCGGTCCGTAAGAGGACCTCCGCACGCCTTCCACGACGGGTACCAATAGAGCACGTCGTTCACGGCTGGCTGCTCCCTCGGAAAATCCCAGTTAGGCGTTCGTCTATTCGGCAAAGGGGAGAAACGCCGATGATGGTGCGCGCTCATACTCCCACGAATTAGCTCGCGTGCGGCGTATCGCTCCTCCCATTCACGACAGGAGGCGATGTGCGTACCGGACTGAGCGACGTAACGAGAGTCATGTCCGCACTAGTTGCCGCGGCGACGATTGCGGCCTGTGGTGGTGACGATGACGATGTAACCCCTCCGACACCGGCGATCAGCATAGCACTCTCATCGAGCGCGCTCGACATCACGCAAGGCACGAACGCTACGGCCACTGTGAACCTTACGCGGTCAGGAGGGTTCATGGGCGACGTGGCGATTGCCGTCGAGGGGCTGCCCGGTACCGTGACCTATGCGTCGGCTCCAGCCACGATCGACGGTAACGCCTCGTCGGCCATCATCACGTTCGACGTGGGCGAATCCGCGACCCCCGGCGTCATCAACGCAACGGTGAAAGCGGCGGGCACCGGCGTGAGCGCGGAAACGGCACCTCTCGCAATTACCGTGGTCGCCGCGCCAACGTACACATTTGCCGTCGCCAACGCGACGGTTGCGGCGACGCAGGGTGGAGCGGCGACGCAGACCGTCAACATCACGAGGACTGGCGGCTTCGCCGGAGCTGTTTCGCTCACAGCGGAAGGCCTTCCAACAGGCGTGACCGCAGCATTCGATCCGGAAAGCGCCGCCGGCAACTCGTCAACTCTGACACTCACCGCTGCCGCCAACGCGGCAACGGGCAACGCAACCGTCACGGTGAAGGGGACGGCAGCCGGCCAGGCCGACAAAACCGCCACGTTCCAGCTGACCGTCACCGCTGGGACGGCCGGTGGGTTCACGGTGGCCATGAATCCGAAGACGCTCACCATTCAGCAGGGAGCGAGCGGCACATCGACTGTGAAAATCACGCAGGCCGGCGGGATCGTCGTCGGGGTCTGGCTTACGGCGACCGGTTTGCCTAACGGCGTGACGGCGGTGTTCGCTCCCAACGTAACGACCAATTCTTCCACCTTGACGCTGACGGCGTCCGCGACTGCGGCGACCGGCGTAGCCACCGTGACGATCCACGGACGCAACCCCCGCCAGTTTTTCGACCGGACGACAACGCTCGCCTTGACCGTGATCCCGGCGGCGGGCGGCAGCAGCAACACATCGCTCGAGCTCTCTACCGTTGACCAGACGCCCATCTGGATCGCGCCCACGAACGTTCCGGACGGCGCGCTGGCGCTCACGAACTACTTCACCGCTGCGGGGTCTGGAGCGGCCGGCGCTACGGTCGGCACGTCTGGCGGGCCGAGCAAGGGCGAGTACATCTACTACGGCGGCGCGGCCTCGAAGCGGACTGTCGGACGCTGACCCACGACCCTTCGATCGCCGTTCGCGGCATCGTCATTCGTCCGTAAGCGGGCGTGTCTATACCACTCGACCGTTCCGAGACGACGTAGGTCGTTAGACCGCTTTCATCCCTCGAAATCGTGGTTAGGGTTCGGTTGTTCGCCACTGAGCTGAGGCAGACTAGCGTGTGTTCGTGCTCTCACGGGATTCGGCCCGCGTGTGGCGTATCGCGCCTCTCATTTGCGCCAGGAGGCAACGTGCGCGTCGGCATGCTCGAAGTAACGAGACTCATGTCCGCCCTCGTCGTAGGAGTAATGGTTGCGGCGTGCAAGCACAACGACGATGGAACCCAGCCGACCACGCAGACGTACACGCTCGCCGTCGCCAACGGGACGGTAACCGCAGCGCCGGGCGGAACGGCTACCCAGATCGTCAACATCACGAGAACCGGCGGCTTCGCCGGAGCTGTTGCGCTCACCGCCTCTGGCCTACCGACCGGCGTGACAGCCGCATTCGATCCGCAAAGCGCCACCGGCAACTCGTCAACGCTGACGCTCACCGCCGCCTCCAACGCAGCACCGGGAAACGCAACAATCACGGTGAAAGGGACGGCAACGGGGCAGACCGAAAAGACCGCCACGTTCCAACTGACCGTCAACGCCGGGACGGCCGGTGGGTTCACGGTGGCGGCGAACCCGGCAACGCTCATCGTTCAACAGGGAGCTCCCGTAACATCGACGGTTACCATCACGCGAACGGGCGGGTTCGCCGGCGCGGTTACGCTCACGGCGACCGGTCTGCCTAACGGCGTGACGGCGGCGTTCGACCCGGCAGCGCCGACGACCAACTCGGCCACCTTGACGCTGACCGCATCGGCGACCGCTGCTACCGGCGTGGCCACCGTAACCATCCACGGGAACGCAACAGGGCTGACCGAGCAGACGACCGCCCTCGCCTTGACCGTGAACGCCGCTTCGGCAGGTGGCTTCACGCTCGAGATGAACCCGGCGGCGCTGACGGTCATCCAGGGTCTCTCCGCTACGTCCACCGTGAGCATCACGAGAACCGGTGGATTTGCCGGCTCGGTCAACCTCACGGCGACCGGCCTGCCTAACGGCGTCACCGCGGCGTTCAACCCGACGGACGCCACGGGAGCGACATCAACCCTCACGCTGACAGCGTCCGCGACGGCCGCGATTGGTGCCGCAACGATCACGATCAAGGGCACGTCGCAAGGTCAGACCGATCAGACCACAACGCTTGCGCTGACCGTCAACATCCCCGGCAGCTTTTCGCTAACCGTCGATCCGAAAACGCT
>Ga0207645_10000843_pt1 | contig 25581 bp, 24 predicted proteins | sample KBSM53metaG_FD_184331 | JGI IMG/M metagenome (GOLD analysis project Ga0207645, IMG submission 184331) | Miscanthus rhizosphere microbial communities from Kellogg Biological Station, Michigan, USA - KBS M5-3 metaG (SPAdes) (version 2) | ecosystem: Host-associated > Plants > Roots > Rhizosphere >...
AGGAACTCGTAGTCCGTGTCGTCCGCCTCGTCGAGCATGTCGTCGAGTTCGTTCAACAGCCAGGGATTGATCCGGGCCAGGATTTTCCGGGTTTCCTCGACAGGAACGGCGGCGTAGAGCACCGGGCGGGCATCATCATAGCGGGTGACCGGGGGCTTGTCCGGCCACTTTTCGGCCAGCGCCTTGACCCGTTCGGGCAGCGAATTGTGCGCGTTGTCGGCAATCTTCACGAGCGTGGCGTCGTGGTCCTCGGCGATGTACCGGATGCCGGCCTGGTAGTCGTCCGGATTCTCATGCAGGCGCTTCGTGACCCGTTCGATGATGTCCGCGGCACGCTCGGAGACACCCATGTCCAGCAGTGCCTGCCGCGTCATCGGGGTGTCCTCCGCGATGTCGTGGAGGTACCCGGCGATCCGGATGTCGTCGTCGAAGTCCGCCAGGGCGTCCCCGACGGCGAGCACATGCTCCCGGTATGGCCGCTTGAGCTTGTCCTTCTGGCGGTTGTGGGCCACCTCAGCCAGGACCTTGGCTGTCTCGACAGTGAAGCGGGGCTGGGGGTGTGCGGGCTCGGTCATGAATCCAGCCTACGCGCCGCGGCTGTCCGTCCCTGCCCGGAGGCCGGTACCCGGATGCGCCCCCTTGTGCGCTCCCGGCACCCCGGGCCACACCCAAGGCTCGCGGGGCAGGGCGGCCGGGTCGAAGGCGGCGAGGACATCGCCGAGGCGGCCCGGCGGGAGGCCAAGGGAGTCCAGCAAAGTGTCCCGGACCTGGTCCGCGCCCACCCCGGCCAACGCCAGGTCGGCGAGCGTGACGGCGCCGTCGCGCTTGGCCAGCCTGGCGCCGTCGGCGTTCAGTACCAGCGGCACATGCGCATATTCCGGAACAGGCATATTGAGCAGCGACGCCAAATATGCCTGCCGCGGCGTGGACGGCAGCAGGTCATCGCCGCGGACCACCTGGTCGATCCCCTGCGCGGCGTCGTCCACCACCACGGCCAGGTTGTAGGCGGTCACGCCGTCGTTGCGCCGGAGCACGAAGTCGTCGACCACCCCGGTGTAACTGCCGTGGAGCACGTCCCACACCGTCGCCTCGGCCACGGTGGAGCGGAGCCGGACAGCCGGCGGCCGGGCGGCCCGCTTGGCCTCGCGATCGGCGCCGCTGAGGTTCCGGCACGTTCCCGGGTAGGCGCCCAGCGGAGCGTGCGGTGCCGAGGGGGCCTCCTGGATTTCGCGGCGGGTACAGAAGCACTCATAGGTCAGGCCGGCCGCCGTCAACTCCGCGATCGCCCCGTCATACAGGTGCTCACGCTCCGTCTGGCGCACGACGCCGCCGTCCCAGCTCACGCCGATCGCCGCCAGGTCGCGGAGTTGTTCGGCCTCGGCGCCGGCCCGGGCACGGTCCAGGTCCTCCACCCGCAGCAGGAACCGCCGCCCCCCGGACCGGGCGAACAGCCATGCCAGGATGGCCGTCCGGAGGTTGCCCACATGCAGTTCGCCGGAGGGACTGGGGGCGAAGCGGCCAGCTGAGGTCATGTGACTAGCCTATGTGGAGCAGCACAAGAGCCCCTCAGCTACCGATGACTTCGGGAAATCCGACGTCGGTGGCTCAGGGGCTCTTGCCGCGAGTGCGTTGTGCGGAAAGACGATGCGTGAACAAGAGTCAATCAGCGGCTGGTTCCTTGCGGGAGCCTCGTCCGGGGTCCGGGTGGTGTGCCGGGATGTCCGTAGCCTTCGGGATCGTGGCGGTGGCCTCGTCCCCTTGTTGTCACCATTTGAGCAGAAGCCCTACAGTTGATGCAACGGACCGGCCCCAGAGTAGTCAATCTGATCAACCACAGCCCGGGCCGCGAACAGGAAGTGGTCATTTTGCAGGAGCTCGACGCGACGGACCGGCGGATCCTCGCCGCGCTGGACGAAGATCCCCGCGTGCCGGTCATGGTGCTGGCGCAAAAGCTGGGCCTGGCCCGCGGCACCGTCCAGTCCCGCCTGGAGCGGATGTCGGCGTCGGGCGCGCTCCGGCCGAACAGCAGCCGGGTGCTGCCGTCCGCCCTGGGCCGCGGCGTGGCGGCCGCGGTCAGCGCGGAACTGGACCAGAGCCACCTCAACGAGGCAATCGCCGCCCTGCGCGACATCCCGGAAGTGCTCGAATGCCATGCCCCGGCTGGCGATACCGATCTCCTGATCCGGGTGGTGGCCAAGAGCCCGGACGATCTCTACCGCGTGTCCGAGGAAATCCGGCTGTGCCCCGGAATCGTCCGGACCTCAACGAGCATGTTCCTGCGCGAGGTCATTCCCTACCGGACCACGGGACTGCTCGGCGCCTGAGCAGGCGGCCGCTTTAGACCGGCGGCCCGGCGTTGGCCTTCAGGTTCTTCATGACCAGCGTTGACGTCAGGCGCTCGACGCCGGGCAGCGAGGTCAGTTCACTGTCGTAGAAACGCTGGTAGGAGGGCAGGTCCTCCGCGATGACCTTGAGCAGGTAGTCCGGCGACCCGAAGAGCCGCTGGGCCTCGACGATGTTGGGATTGCCGGCCACCCGGCTCTCGAAGATCTCCATGGTGGAACGGTCCACCTGGCGCAGGGTCACGAACACGATCGCCTCGAAACCGAGCCCCACCGCGGCCGGATCAATATCCGCCCGGTAGCCCCGGATGATCCCGGCGGCCTCCAGATCCCGCAGCCGGCGATGGCACGGAGCCACAGTCAACCCCACCTTGGCCGCCAGGGCCGTGGCAGTCATCCGGCCGTCCGATTTGAGGTAGCGCAAAATACTTCTGTCAATGGCGTCAATCACGCAATTATCTTACCCAATAGCGGTGATTCACCAGTAAATAAGCGAGCACTTCCCGGCCGAATTTGCCTAGAGTTTTTCTTGTACCCGCCACGGGGTGCCGCACTCCTGGAGCCCGCCATGAACCCCCAGCTTTTCCTCGCCTTCCTGGTTGTCGCCGTCGCCCTGGCATGCACCCCCGGCGTCGACTGGGCCTATTCGATCGCGGCCGGGCTCCGGCAGCGCAGCTTCGCGCCCGCCGTCGCCGGTCTTTGCGGGGGCTACGCCCTCCACACGGCGCTGCTGGTGCTGGGCCTGGCGGCACTGCTCGCCGGGATGCCCGGCGTGCTGGGCTGGCTGACCGCGGCGGGCGCCCTCTACCTGCTGTGGCTGGGCTTCAGCACCCTGCGGTCCTGGCGCGGGGCCAGCTTCAGCACCGGCACCGCTGCTCCCGGTGCCGCCACACCCGCGAGCCAGTTCCGGGTTTTCCTCCAGGGCATGGGCATCAGCGGAATCAACCCCAAGGGCCTGCTGTTCTTCGTGGCCCTGGTGCCGCAGTTCGTCAGCCCTGACGCCGCGTGGCCGGTCCCGGTCCAGTCGGGTCTGCTCGGGCTGACCTTCATCCTGCTCGTGGGCGTCATCTACAGCTGTGTGGCACTCCTGGCGCGGAAACTGCTGCAGGCCAGGCCGGGCGCAGCGCGCCAAGTGACGCTGGCCAGCGGGATCATCATGCTGGCCCTGGGCGCCTTGCTGCTCGCCGAGCAGATCGTGCCCGCCCTCAGCGCAGCCATGACGCACGGGTGAGGGCGCGAATCCGCCCTGGGGCTACTTGCGCTGCATGTACCACTCGGTGAAGGACGACGCGCGGCCGTCCGCGGTCAGTTGGATGACCCACAAGTTGTCATAGCTCCGGCTGTTGCCGCGGTACGTCGTCAGGCCCTGCACAAACGCCCGGCCGCCGTCGACCCCCAGCAGCTTCCACTCAAACATCCAGTCATCCGGCTCATCGCGCCCGGCAAGCCAGTGCTCCACGATATCGTCCCGGCCCTGCCACGGTTCGGCTTCCTGGGGGCTGGTCGCATAGATGGCGTCCTCGGTAAACAGCGCCCGGATGTCCTCCGGATCGTTCGTCGTCCACGCTGTGATGTAGTGCTGCATCCAGCGCTCCACCGCATCTCTCATGCCTCGTTTGTACTCCCCGCCCCAGGGGCCCGCAAGAGTAGTGAATACGTGGATTTGGCCGCGATCGGGCGTGGAAACCTGTCAGTCGTCGTCAGCGCGCCCGTATTCGCGGTCCCAGAGTTCGTGCATTTCGGCGTCTTTGCGAATGGCTTTCACGGCCTCCAGCTGTGCAGGTTTGTGGCGCTGCCAGTCCCGGCCGCCAAGGGTTTTGCGGCCCGCCTCGAGGAGGAGCAGGGCGGTGTCCGTCAGCGCGTCGCTGCGGAGGGTGAAGTCAGTCTTCCTGCGCCGCAGGACTTCCTGCAGGGCAGACCGGGATGCGGTGTAGGCGCCGAGCCTGCGCAGCGACCTGGCACGCACCAGCAGCAGGGCCGCGGACAGATCATCCGCGTTCAGCAGGCCCTCGGTCTCTGCCACCACGTCGACGTCGCGTCCCAGCTCGGCCTCCAGCGAACAGCGCGCCAGGGCGAGCGGCAACGACGGCGGCAGGCCGGCCAGCGCCGCCAGCGCCGCCTCCGTCTGGCCGGTCTCGCGCAGGGAATGGGACAGCGCCAGGAACACGGCCTCCTCGGAGAAGAGCACCGGAACCTCAATCCGCTCGGCCACCTCCACCCTGGTGACCACGCCGGCCAGGTATTCGCCGGCGTAGCGGTTGGCGTCCTCGTCGTTCCGCAGTCTCAGGCCGTGCTGCAGGAGTTCGGACGCGCGCAGGTGCCCGCCGTGGGCGTACGCCAGCAGCCCGGCCATGAGATAGCACACCCCTGCCCAGCCGGGGTAGGAGCGGGCCAGGATTATCAGGCGGTCAGGATCGGTGCTGCCGAAGACGGCGGAGTGCACGGCTTTCATCCTCTTGGCCGAGGTCCGGCCCCCCACCTTGCCCAGCCGCGGCACCCCGCCTTCGGCGGCCAGCGTCCCGGGTGCCCGGCCCGCAATGAGTCCGGCCACCGCGCCGCCCACTGTGCCGGCCAGGCCGCGGACGGGCGTCCGGACCACTACCTTGCGGAATGGCGTCAGGTCGCGGGTGTCCGTGTACGGCCTGCGCTGGCCGTCGGGACTTTGGCCGTCAGCAAGCTGGCCAGCGGGCCGGCCGTCGGGAATTTGGGGGGCGGATTCGCCAAGTCCGGCGCTCATTCCCCCATGGTAGTAGGCTCCGGCAGGCCGCTGCTAGGCCGCCGAGGCCACCCAGAGGCCGATCACCCAGGTGCTCGCGGCGAGGCACGCGAGGCCGAATTCCACGATCATGCCCAGGCCCGTGGCTTTCAGCGCGGCCCAGCTCGAGGCCAATGCGGTGCCGAACACACGGGTCCGCTGCAACTCGCTGAGCAGGAGCCCGGCGGCGAAGCCCACAAAGAGCCCCACCACGGGGATGACGAACATGCCGGCCACGCCCAGCACGAGGCCCACCACCACGGAACGGCTCGGGATGCTGTGCTCCTTGAGCTTCCGGCCGGTCAGGACGGTGCTGGCGGCCATGCCGGCCAGAACGAAGAGCATCCCGATCCCGAAGACCACCCAACCGGTGGTCCCGGCGCCGCCCCACAGAGCCCAGGCCAGCAGGCTCGCCCCGATCAGGATGCTGCCGGGAAGAACGGGAATGATCGTCCCGGCAACGCCCACCACGATGGCGAGGCCGCAGAGCACTGTCACGACAATCTCGGGGTTCATCGCACCAGTCTATGGCCGGGCCCGGGGCTGCCGTTGACGGCCCCGGGCCCGGGAATGCCGGCGCCTAACTTCCGGACGGCTCCCCGTACATGACGGAGTAGTGCGAGATGTCCTTGCCCGAGTAGTGCGAGATTGTCACGGACAGCTGGCTGGAATAGAAGTAGTCGATCTGAGCGCCGAGGCCCTGCTTGGCCGAGCCGGCCTTGACGCAGACGGCAATGATCTCCAGACCGTCCGGGGCGGTGATTTCCAGCGACTTGATGCCGTCGGCCACGTCTATTCTGCCGGTGTCCCATTCCGGACAGAGCTGGCCCTCCGGCGGGGCCGCGTTGGCCGGCGCCAACCCCCCGCCCAAGAGAACAAGTCCTGCAATGGCCCCCGCCGCTAGCAACTTCTTCATGTCCTGCTCCTTCTCACGAATCGGAAACGGTCCGGGTGCCGTGAGCTGCTGCTCGTGGCACCGGTGTTTGGGCCGCGGAAAGTCCACAGCCGCGACCCGGAGCTTCCGGATGCCTGGTGTGAAGTGAGACTTCGATTCCCCGCCCAGCCGGCAGACCCCCGTAGCAGGCCCTGGGTCCGCTGCGGCTGGAATGCTGGGCCCAGCTTAGGTCGGCGCGGCGGCCTGCAGCCCGAGTAGTCAATACTCGAGTTTTCCGGATCCCGGACGGAGTCCTAGTGGTGTCCCGCCGAACGACAGCGGCGACGCTCCCCCTCAGGGAAGCGCCGCCGTCGTCGTCCGGTGTCGGATGTTTTCTGACGCGGTCCGGCTACTCGGCGGACACCGCCGCGGCGACTGCCGCGGAGACAGCCGGGGCCACGCGCGGATCCAGCGGGCTGGGCACGATGTAGTCCGCCGAAAGGTCATCCTCGGCCAGTTCCGCGATGGCCCGGGCCGCGGCGAGCTTCATGGCCGGCGTGATCCGGCGGGCGCCGGCGTCGAGGGCGCCGCGGAAGATGCCGGGGAAGGCCAGGACATTGTTGATCTGGTTCGGGAAGTCGCTGCGTCCGGTGGCGACGACGGCCGCGTACTTGCTCGCGACCTCCGGCAGGACTTCCGGGTCCGGGTTGGACAGGGCGAACACGATCGAGCTGTGGTTCATCAGCTTAAGGTGCTCCTCGTCCAGCTTCGAAGAGGAGACCCCGACGAACACGTCGGCGCCGAGCAGCGCCTCCCCCGGGCCGCCTGTCACGCCACGCGGGTTGCTGCGGGCGGCGAGCTGGGCCTTCTTGCTGGCCGGATCGGCGGCGATGTCCGCGCGGTCCTTGTTGATGGTGCCGCGGGAGTCCAGGAGGACGACGTCGCCGATCCCGGCCGTCAGCAGGATTTCAGCGACCGCGATCCCGGCGGCCCCGGCGCCGGAGACGACCACACGCAGGCTGTCGAGGGTCCGGCCGGTCACCTTGGCGGCGTTGGTCAGGGCGGCGAGGACTACGACGGCGGTGCCGTGCTGGTCATCGTGCATGACCGGGCAGTCCAGCGCCTCGATGAGTTTCTCTTCGAGCTCGAAGCAGCGGGGCGCGGCGATGTCCTCAAGGTTGACGGCGCCGAAACTGGGGCGCAGCCGGACAAGAGTCTCGATGATTTCGTCGACGTTCGTGGTGTTGAGGACCAGCGGGATGGAGTCGAGTTCGCCAAAGGCCTTGAACAGCGCGGACTTGCCCTCCATCACGGGCAGCGAGGCGCTGGCGCCGATGTTGCCCAGCCCCAGCACGGCCGTGCCGTCGCTGACCACCACCACGAGGCGCTGGGCCCACGTGAGCGTCTTGGCGAGCTCCGGGTTGGCGTGGATGGCGCGGCTGACCTGGGCGACACCGGGGGTGTAGGCGATGGAGAGGTCGCGCTTGCTGGCAAGCGGGACGGTGCTGGAAATCGACAGCTTGCCGCCCTCGTGGGATGCGAAGATTTCCTCGTCGCTGAGCACGGCTACTGCCTCAGCCGGGGAGGTGGAATCGGCGGGAATGATCGTTTCAGTGGACACGTCGTTGTCTCCTGGGGCTCACCGTGGGCGCACGGCTCATGGAAGCTCAAGCAAGGATGCTCAAGTTGGTCTGGCAGGGGCGGCGGCGACCAGAGGTGGCGGTCGCCGGTGTTTCCCCGAATTGCTGGCGTCAGCCGGCTCCGGTCCAGCAATGGTAAACAGGACATCGCGCCCGTTACGCCCGCCGGGAGCGTTACCGCCCCGTGGTGAAACGTTTCTTCTCCAGAATATGTGACCCGGATCACGCGCGGGAGGGCATATTCCGGGTCGCTGGTCTAGACCAGTTACGCGGCCTGCGGGGCCCGCTGAAGGAGGGAACAGGCCTTCTTCAGGTCCTCCTCCGCTTCGAAGAGGGACAGCCGGCGGCAGCGGACGGCCTGGACCAGGCCCGTAACCGTCAGCAGCAGGACCCGGGCAATGGCCGGGTCGCCGCACGCCGCAGTCACTGCCTTCTCGGCCGTCGCATCAATCTCGCGCAGCAGCCGCGTTGTGTCGTTGTCCTTGACATAGACCGCCCGGTTGAGGGACTGCTCCACGGCGGGCTGCATCAGGCGCATGTGGAAGATCTCCATCACCACTCCCGCGAGGGCCTGGGCCGCGACCTTGCCCGCCGCCGGCGCGCTCCCCGCGAGCAGTTCGCCCAGTTGCTTGCGGTACAGCGCCAGGACCAGCTGGGTGGCCGACGGGAAGTAGCGGTACAGCGTCCCCAGTGGCACGTCCGCCTTGGCCGCCACCTCGGACAGGACCACAGAGTCCAGGCCCTTGCGGGCAAACCCCGCGGCGACATCAAGGATCCGCACGTAACGGAGCCGCTGCCGGGGCAGAGTGGGTGGAGGGGCCATCGGTGGAAGATCTGAGTGAAAATCAGGCATCAGCAGCGTTCCGGGGGTCGTTTTTCTCGGCAGCCGGGCGCGATCCGCCCACCGCGCTGCCGCGGCAATTGCCGTCCACTATACGCCACGAATCCGGGCGCCCGGCGAGTAGACCGGGGCGCCGAAGCCCCCTGCACGGAACGCGGGCGGCTCAGTCCACGCCCTTGATCTTCACCACGAACACGGCCCCCAGAAGCCCAATTACGGCGGCCGCCACGTACAGCGCCACATAGCCGCCCCAGAAGGCAACAAAGGGGTACGCGATCAGCGGGGCGAGCACTTGCGGCAGCGAGTTGGCAATGTTGATGACGCCAAGATCCCTGCCCCGGTTCAGGGCCGTGGGCAGCACCTGGGTAATGAGGGCAAAGTCCACCGCCAGATAGCAGCCGAAGCCGATGCCGAGCACGGACGCGCCGATCAGCGCACCCGGCCAGGTGGGGGCGAACGCAAGAATGAGGGAGGCTGCGGCGATCACGGCGGAAGAGATGATGACCAGCGGCTTCCGGCGGCCCAGACGGTCGCTCAGCCGGCCGCCGACCACGCTGGTGATGATCACCATGACCGCATACAGGCCCGTGAGGATCAGGACGCCAAACTCGGGCTCGATACCCTGGGTTTCGCGGACGCGGACGGCGTCGTTGAGGAAGAACAGCAGGTAGAGGGTGACCATATGGTTGCCGATGTTCACCAGGAGCCGAGTCAGCCAGGCCCAGGCAAAATCCGGATGGCGGGCCGGGGAAATCCAAAAACCCCGCACAAAGCCGCCCAGGCTGAACGGCGGACGGGCCTGCGCAGGCAGCGGAACGTCGTCGTTCTTGAAGTAATAGAGCACGACGCCGGCGAGCAGCGCCACCGCGCAGACAACATACCCCGCGGCGAAGTTTCCGGCGACGGCGGCGGCGATCGCCGCCCCTGCCAGGATTCCAGCTGTCTGGCCCATGGCGGCAAGGCCGCCGACCATGCCGCGCTGGGGTACCGGAACGCGGTCCGGGATGGCCGCCGCGATGGCGGCATAGGCGCCGTTGCAGCCGGCCTGGACGAGGCACCAGAGAAGAGTCATGGCGGCAACGCCCGGGGCTCCGGCCAGTGCGATCAGGGCCGCGGCACCCAGGACGGCACCGAAGAGCACCCACGGCACCCGCCGCCCCCGGCGCGCGGTGGTCCGGTCGCTGAAGGCGCCGAAGAGGGGGTTGGCCACCAGGGACACGGCCGCACCCGCACCCGTCACGAGGGCGAGGATGGCTTCCTTGTCCGGTTCACTGAAGGCTGCCGCCTGTTGGCCGAGGAGCACCTGGAGCGGGCCGAAGAATGCCGCGTTGATGCCGACGTTGACCAGCACCACCCCTGCCGTCCAGACAGGCCGGACGCGGCGTTCGGGTTCGGCGAGCGCCGGCGCGGTGGTATCGGACATGCTCATGGCTCCCCCTGGAACTGATGATCAGGCATATGTATCAGTGCGCAGCCAGACTACCGGGACTCGGCGGATCTGGGCGCAATGTGCGAGTCTCGGTCATGAAACACGCTGCCAACCCGCTCTGCCACGCCATCCGGTTAACACGCAAGGAGTCACTGTGAACGCTTCCGCCCTGAATACTGCAGACCTTTACGACGAGCGCGGCGGGGAGCTGGAATCCGTGTCGGTGCAGTTCCAGTCCCTGGGCGGGCACACGCATTTCAGCGGGCCGGTCCGGACCATTCGCTGTTTTGAGGACAACGCGCTGGTCAAGACCGTGCTGGCCACTCCCGGCCACGGCTCCGTCCTGGTGGTCGACGGCGCCGGTTCCCTCCGCACGGCACTGATGGGGGACATGATCGCGGCGAGCGCCGTCGCGAACGGCTGGGCCGGCGTCGTTATCAACGGTGCCATCCGGGACCGGCTCGCCATCGCCGGGCTGCCGCTCGGGGTCAAGGCACTGGGCAGCAACCCGCGCAAGAGCGCCAAGGACGGCGCCGGGGCAATCGACGTGCCCCTGGAGATCGACGGCGTGGCCATCCGCCCCGGCGTGATGATCTGGTGCGATCCGGACGGGATCCTGGTCGAACGGTAAGGACTTTCTTCTCCCCGAGGTAGTGGCGGGAACAATTCAGCCAGTAACATAGTTACTGAAAGCAACTATCCGCTTAATCCCCCACTTCACCTTGGAGCAGTCATGTCCAAAACCACCTCCGTGCGCGCCGCGGGAGAGGTCCTGACCCACCGTCAGACCATCACCGTCATGGTGGGACTCATGCTCGGCATGTTCCTGTCTTCGCTGGACCAGACGATCGTGTCCACCTCGATCTACACGATCGCCAACGACCTCGACGGCCTCTCCCTGCAGGCCTGGGCCACCACCGCCTACCTCATCACCTCCACGGTGAGCACGCCGCTCTACGGCAAGCTCAGTGACATCTTCGGGCGCCGCCCGCTGTATCTCATCGCCATCGTGATCTTCCTCGCCGGTTCGCTCTATGCCGGCTCGGTCCACTCGATGACCGAACTCGCCATTGCCCGCGGCATCCAGGGCATGGGCGCCGGCGGCCTCCTGGCCCTCGCCCTGACCATCATCGGCGACATCGTGCCGCTCAAGGACCGGGCCAAGTACCAGGGCTACTTCATGTCGGTCTTCGGCATCTCCTCCGTCCTGGGCCCGGTGATCGGCGGCGCCTTCGCGGGCACCGAAACCATCCTCGGGATCGACGGCTGGCGCTGGGTGTTCCTGATCAACATCCCGATCGGCCTCGCGGCCCTCACGGTGGTGTTCATGTACCTGCACCTCCCCGCCAAGCACGTGAAGCAGAAGATCGATTACTGGGGCGCCGCGGCCATCACGCTGGCCATTGTGCCGCTCCTCCTCGTGGCCGAACAGGGCCGCACCTGGGGCTGGAGCTCCGCGAACTCCTACCTCTGCTACGGGCTCGGCGTCGTGGGCATCATCGCGTTCCTGCTGGCCGAACGGCACGCCGCCGACTACGCGCTGATCCCGCTCCGACTGTTCCAGAACATCACCTTCGGCCTGTCGTCGCTGCTGAACTTCATCATCGGCATCGGCATGTTCGGCGCCATCGCGATGCTGCCCATGTACCTGCAGCTGGTCAAGGGCCTGACCCCCACCGAGGCCGGCCTCATGATGATCACCTTCACCGTGGGCATCCTCACCGGCTCCATCACAGCGGGCCGGACCATCTCGGCCTCGGGCACCTACCGGATCTTCCCGATCCTTGGCACCGCTACGCTGACGGTGGCCGCCGTCGTCATGGGCCTCTCCCTCGGCGTGGACACCCCGCTGTGGGTCCCCGGCGCCATCGCCGTGTTCTTCGGCCTGGGACTCGGCTTCTGCATGCAGCCGCTGACGCTGGCCATGCAGGTCTCCGTGCCCTCGAAGGACATGGGCGTGGGCACTTCCTCCGCCGCGTTCTTCCGTTCCATGGGCGGCGCTGTTGGCACTGCCGTGTTCATCTCGATGCTTTTCAGCCTCGCGGCGGACAAGATCGCCACGGGCATGAAGGACGCCGCGCAGAATGCTGACTACCTCAAGGTGCTCAAGGATCCGGCCGTGGCCGCCGACCCGGCCAACGCCCAGCTCTACGACTTCTTCAAGAACGGCGCCAGCAACGACTCGCTGAACGACACCAGCTGGCTGCACACGGCCAACCCGACGCTCACCCGTCCCATCGTCGAGGGCTTCGCGCAGTCGATCGACGCGGTCATGCTCACGGCCGCCGTGCTCACCGGCATCGCCTTCCTGATCACGTTCGCCCTGCCGAACAAGAAACTCACGGACCCGAAGGCGGTTGCCCGGGAGGGCGCCGTGGCCGCCGCCCACTAGGCGGTCCCGAGGTCTGGAACACGACGACGGCCGGCAGTCTTTCTGGACTGCCGGCCGTCGTCGTCTGTCCTCAGCCGCAGCAGCGGCAAAGTGTATGTTTCGTCTCACTTTCCGGTGGTTGTGACAGGCGGCACGCCGGGTCGGGTGCAAGACTGGGTAGTTGCGGCGAAGGCCGTGGACCGCGAACTGCCAAGGGAGCCGTATGACCACCACCCATGACCAGACCGCCGCCAAGATCCCAAAAAGGGTCATTTGGCTGGCCGTAGCGGGCGCCGTCGGCGGCTTCCTCTTCGGCTTTGACTCCTCCGTCGTCAACGGCGCCGTCGACGCGATCAAGGACGAGTTCGCCCTCAGCGAGGCCGTGACCGGCTTCGCCGTCGCCGTGGCCCTCCTCGGCTGCGCGGCAGGGGCCTACCTGGCCGGCAAGATCGCCGACCGCTACGGCCGGATCCCGGCCATGAAGCTGGGTGCGCTGCTGTTCCTCGTCAGCGCCATCGGCACCGGGTTCGCGTTCGGCGTCTGGGACCTGATCTTCTGGCGCCTGGTGGGCGGGCTCGGCATCGGCCTGGCCTCGGTGATCGCGCCGGCCTACATTTCCGAAATCTCCCCCCGCCACGTCCGGGGCCGCCTGGCCTCGCTGCAGCAGCTGGCGATCACCACCGGCATCTTCGCCGCCCTGCTCTCCGACGCCGTGTTCGCGACGTCGGCCGGCGGCGCGGACCAGGCCCTGTGGCTTGGTTTGGAAGCCTGGCGCTGGATGTTCATGGCCGCCGCCGTCCCCGCGGTCGTCTACGGCTGGATCGCCTTCACCCTGCCCGAATCGCCGCGGTTCCTGGTGTTCCAGGGCAAGGACGAAGAGGCCCTCAGGGTCTTCAAGTCGATCGCCCCGGACGAGGACTCGGACCGGCACCTGCGCGACATCAAGAAGGCCATCGACGAGGACAAGCTCGCCGGCCAGAAGGGATCCCTGCGCGGCAAGGCCCTGGGCCTGCAGCCGGTGGTCTGGATCGGCATCATCCTGTCCGTGCTGCAGCAGTTCGTCGGCATCAACGTGATCTTCTACTACTCCACCACGCTGTGGAAGGCGGTGGGCTTCCAGGAAAAGGATTCGCTCACCATCTCCGTGGCCACCGCCGTCACCAACATCCTGGTCACGCTCGTGGCAATCGCCCTGGTGGACCGGATCGGTCGCCGTCCGATCATGTTGGCCGGCTCCATCGGCATGGCCCTCTCGCTGGGCACCATGGCGCTGGCCTTCGGCTCGGCCACCGGGTCCGGCGACGCGATCTCGCTGCCCGGGGCGTGGGGGCCGGCGGCGCTGGTCGCCGCCAACGTCTTCGTCATCAGCTTCGGCGCCTCCTGGGGCCCGCTGGTGTGGGTACTGCTGGGGGAGATCTTCCCGTCCCGGATCCGCGCCCGGGCCCTGGGCCTGGCCGCGGCCGCGCAGTGGATCGCCAACTTCGCCATCACCCTGAGCTTCCCGGTTATGGCCGCGGCCTCCCTGCCGCTGACGTACGCCATGTACGCGCTGTTCGCGGCGGCGTCGTTCTTCTTTGTCATGTTCAAGGTCCCGGAGACCAACGGCATGTCCCTGGAGCAGGCCGAAACCCTGTTCGTACCGAAGGGATCCGCGAAGGAAGCCGCCAAGGAATCCGCGAAAGAGTCCGCCAGGGCCTGAGCCGGCGCTTCTGTCAGGCCCGCCGCGCCTTCAGCGTTCCGACAAAGAACGCCCATGCTTCCTCGGAAGCATGGGCGTTCTTTGTCACCTCAGCGGGTTCTGCACAACACCGGGCGTTGCTACACCACGTGCGGCTCGTGCGCCGCCAGGTAGCGGCGTCCGCCGAAGACGACGGCAATGGCGGCCACCATGGCCAGCGCGCCGGCGAAGAAGGGCACCTGCGGGCCGAAGTGCTCGCCCAGCTGCGCCGCGGCAAACGGTGCCAGGGCGCCGCCCATCCAGCGCACGAAGTTGTAGCCGGCCGAGGCCACCGGCCGCGGCGAGTCGGAAACCCCCATGGCCAGCTCCGTGTAGATGGTGTTGTTGATGCCAAGGAGCGCCCCGGAAATAACCACGAGGACGACGACGGCCGGCACCGAGTGCCCGGCGGCCAGGCCCAGTCCCACAAGGTCGAGCATCAGCAGGACCAGGGTGCCGGTGAGGACCCGGACCGCTCCGAAGCGGTTCTGCAGCACGGGGGCGGCAAACACTGAGAAGACCGCGACGGCCACACCCCAGCCGAAGAACACCCCGCCGATCCCGTAGGCGTCCATGCCGAGGATGAACGGCGTGAAGGCGAGGACGGTGAAGAAGCCGTAGTTGTAGAACAGGCCGCTGGCCGCAGTCGTCCGCAGCCCCTTGTGTCCGAGGGCCAGCAGCGGATCCCGGAGCCGGACTTTCCGCTCGGGCAGCGGCGTCTTGGGCAGCAGGGCAATCAGCGCGATGAATGCGGAGGCCATCAGCACGGCCGTGCCGAAGAACGGGGCGCGCCACTGCCAGCCGCCCAGCAGTGCGCCCAGGAGCGGGCCGAGGGAAATGCCCAGGCCGAGCGCGGCCTCGTAAAGGATGATCGCCGTGCCGGCGCCGCCGCTTGCGACGCCGACAATCACGGCCAGCGCCGTGGCCACGAACAGGGCGTTGCCCAGCCCCCAGCCGGCGCGGAAGCCGATGAGCTCAGCCACGCTGCCCGACGTGCCGGACAGGGAGGCGAACACGACGATGACCGCCAGCCCGATCAGGAGCGTCCGCTTCCCGCCGATCCGGGAGGAGACGTAGCCGGTGATCAGCATGGCGACTGCGGTCACCAGGAAATAGCTTGTGAAGAGCAGCGACACCTGGCTCGGCGAGGCGTCCAGGTTCTTGGCGATCGCCGGCAGGATGGGGTCCACCAGCCCGATCCCCATGAAGGCGAACACTGCCGCGAGGGCCGTGGCCCACACCGCCTTGGGCTGTTTGAGCAGTGAGGCCTTCTCGGCCTCGAGGGTTACTTCCGCTGCCGGCAGGGTGTCGGCGGGCTGGCCGTGCATGGGGGCACTCCTAAGTGATTGGAATTGTTGGGTGAAGATCAGGCCAGGAGCGTCGCGTTGATCCTGCCGATGACCGGGAGGGCGGCCGCGAGGGCAGCGCGGTCTTCGTCCGAAAGGGACGAGAGGACGCCGGCCATGACGGCGTTGCGGCGCTCATTGGCGGATGCGACGGCGGCGAGGCCGGCGTCCGTGAGGGTGACCCGGACGGCGCGGGAATCGTCGGGGTCCGGCTCGCGCCGGGCGAGGCCGGCGCGTTCGAGCTTGATGATCTGCTCGGTGGCACTGGGCACCTTGACGCCGAGGTTCCGGGCGATTTCGCCCACCCGCACACCGCCTGCGGCGGGCCCGGCGTCCAACAGCATCTTGAGCATGCTGAGCTGGGCGGCGCTGAGTTCGCCGTCGGCGTCCAAGCGGCGGACGAGGTAGATGCTGTGGCGGAGGGCCTCGCGGAAGTCCTCGGCGAGAGCGAGGAGGCCGGGGTCAGCCGGTTCACTGGCGTTCATAGTTAGGTAGCCTAACAGTTAGGCAACCTAATGGTCAACAGTCAGTCCCTCCCTCACTTTTCGCGTCAAAAACACAGACCCTCCCTCACCAGAAGTGAGGGAGGGTCTGTGTATCGGACAATCATCTGAGGGAGCGTCGCCCAAAAACCCGCGCGATCTGAGGGAGCGTCGTTGGGCTGGAGCGGCTAGACGACCGCTTTGGCCTCCTCGATGAGGGAGGAGACGGCGGCGAAGAGCGGGTGGTCCGCCGGCAGGCCGGTGATCTTCTCCGTGGCCTCGTCCGGCGTGGATGCGGAGAGGATTTTCGCCAGCTCCACGGCCTCGGCGTCGGCCGGATCATTGAAGCGCAGGGCCGCGGCGATGGCCCCGAGCAGCGCCTCGGGGACAATTCCGCGTTCGGCCAGCTCGGCAGCGGGACCGATGAAGCGCTCATGCCGGCTGAGTTTGCGCAGCGGGGCACGGCCCACCCGGGTGACGGTGTCCGGCAGGTGCGGGTTCGAGAAGCGGCCCAGGATTTTTTCCACGTACGCCTCCTGCTCGGCCCGGTTGAAGCCGTGCTTGGCCACCAGCAGCTCCTTGGTTTCGTCCAGGACGGCGCGCACATCGGCCGCGACGTCCTGGTCGGCCATGGCCTCGGAAATCTTGCCCAGGCCGGCCTCGAATCCGAAGTAGGCCGCCGCCGCATGCCCCGTGTTGACGGTGAACAGCTTCCGCTCGATATACGGTTCCAGATCGTCCACGAACGTCGCGCCCGGGACCACCGGCTCGTTCCCGGCGAACGGGGTACGGTCGATCACCCACTCATAGAACGTCTCCACCGTGACGTCCAGGCCCTGCCCGGCCTCCTGGTTCGGCACAATCCGGTCCACCGCCGTGTTGGCAAACACGGCGGCCGCGTCCAGGGCGCCCGCGGCCGGATCCCACTGGGCAACGACCTCGGACTTCAGGATGTCCGTGGCGTTGATCGCGTTCTCGCACGCCATCACCTGCAGCGGCGCCAGCCCGGCGGCACGGGCGGCAATCCCCTTGGCGATCACGGGCGCCACGAACTTCAGGATGTGCGGCCCCACGGCGGTGGTGACGATGTCCGCCGTCGCGATTTCCGCGACGACGTCGGCTTCCTGGGTGCCGGAGTTCAGCGCCCGGAAATTGTTGACGGTACGGACAGCGGGGTTCTCTCCGACTTCGTGGACCTCGTAGCTGTCCGCGGCGGCCAGCTCGGTGATGAGGGCGTCCGCGACGTCGGCGAACACCACCTCATACCCCGCGTCGTGCAGCAGCAGGCCCACGAAGCCGCGCCCGATGTTTCCGGCTCCGAAATGAACAGCCTTCACTAGGAATTGACCTTTCCGAACAGGGCCAGCACTTCGTCAACCGTGGTGGCCGCCTCGAGCTGGGCCACCTGGGCCTTGTTGGTGAAGACCTTGGCGATTGAGGACAGGATGTGCAGGTGTTCGTTGTTGACGCCGGCCACACCGACGACGAACTTCACTTCCTTGCCGTTCCAGTCGATGCCGTTCGGGTAGCGGATAACGGAGACCGCCGACTTCATGATGTGGTCCTTCGCGGCGTTGGTGCCGTGCGGGATGGCCAGGAAGCTGCCCATGTACGTGGAGACGGATTCCTCGCGTTCGTGCATGGCGTCCACGTAGCCGGAGTCGACGGCGCCGCGGTCCAGCAGAAGCTGCCCGGCCTCGTCGATCGCGGCGTCCCGCGTGGTCGCGTGGCCGTTGAGGACGACGCTTTCGGCCACCAGGATGCCGGCGGGACCCTCCTCGGCTTCTGCCTCGGCGGCCGCGACAGGGGCCGCGGCAGGGGTCGTTTCCGTGGTGCCGGCTTCCGTATTGCTGGCCTCGACCAGTTCCACGATCTCGTCGTACCGGGGGCTGTTCATGAAGTTGTCCACAGAGACATGCACGGCGCTGGCGGTCGCGGGCTTGGCCCGTTCGGTCAGGTCCTGGTGGGTGATGACGACGTCGTACGTGTCGGTGAGGTTGGCGATCGCGGAGTTGGTGACCTTGACGTCCGAGAAGCCGGCGGCCTTGATCTTGTTGCGGAGCACCGAGGCCCCCATCGCGCTGGAACCCATGCCGGCGTCGCAGGCAAAGACGATGTTCTTGATCGGGGTGGCGAGGACGGCGACGCCGCTGGCACCCACGCCCTCACCGATCAGGGCTGCGGACACCGAGCTCTTCTTGCCCTTCAGGGCCTCCATCCGGTGGGTGGCCTGATCGAGGTCGTCTTCGGCGGGCGCCTTGCTGGCTTTCAGGACCACCGAGGCGATCAGGAAGGACACCGTGGTGGCAAAGAGGACGGAGAGCGTCACGCCAACGTAGCTGTCGCGTGCCGTGGAGGCGTAGACCGCGATGATGCTGCCCGGGGCTGCCGGGGACCGGAGTCCGGCGCCGGTGACCACGAGCGTGAAGATGCCGGTCATGCCGCCGCCGATTGCGGCGAAGATCGTCATCGGCTTCATCAGGACGTACGGGAAGTAGATCTCATGGATACCGCCGACGAACTGGATCACGGCTGCGCCCGGCGCGGACGCCTTGGCCAGACCCTTGCCGAAGAATGAAAAGGCGAGCAGGATGCCGAAGCCCGGACCGGGGTTGGCTTCGAGCAGGAACAGGATGGACTTGCCCTGCTCGAGCGCCTGCTGCGTGCCCAGCGGGGTGAGGATGCCGTGGTTAACGGCGTTGTTCAGGAACAGGACCTTTGCGGGCTCGATGAAGATGCTCGTGAAGGGCAGCAGGCCGTTGGTGACCAGGAATTCGACCACGGCGCTGGCGCCATTGCTGAAGGCCTTCACGATCGGGCCGACCACCAGCATGCCGACGACCGCCATGGCGGCGGCAACGATGCCTGCCGAGAAGTTGTCGATCAGCATTTCGAAGCCGGGCTTGACGCGGCCTTCCCAGATCTTGTCCAGCTTCATCATGATCCAGGCAGTGAGCGGGCCAAGGATCATGGCGCCGATGAACATGGGGATGTCGGTACCGACGATGACACCCATGGTGGCCACCGCGCCCACCACGCCGCCGCGCACGCCGTAGACCATCCGGCCGCCGGTGTAGCCGATCAGCAGCGGGAGCATGTACGTGATCATGGGCCCGACAAGCTTGCCGAGCTCCGCATTGGGGAAGAAGCCGGCCGGGATGAAGAGCGCCGTGATGAAGCCCCAGGCGATGAAGGCGCCGATGTTGGGCATGATCATTCCGGACAGGAACGTCCCGAATTTCTGGACGTGTACGCGCATGCTGGTGCGTGGTTTCGCAACTGTCTCTGTTGCCATGTGAGTTCCTAACCGTCGTTCCCGCTGCATTGCAGGATGGTCCGATAATTTCGCCGAGCTAGCTGGTGGAGCTGTTGGAGATCCGGTGGAGCCATTCGAGGAAGAGCTTGAGTTCCGAGCTGGAGAGCTGGTCCGAGTGGGACGCCTGGAGGGCTGCGTTCAATGCGATGGCCGCCACAACCACTGAGGACTTTCCACTGTCCACGGAACCGTTGTCCCGGGCCTGCTCGGTGGAAACCGCAAAGATCATGGCGTCGCGGGTCATGGCGGAGAGCTCGAGGTTCCGCTCCGGCACCTTTTCCGCGATCAGCATGAGGGTCATGCCCACATTGGCCGCCAGGATGGACCTGGCCGCCTCCTTGGGCGGGACGTTGAGCTGGCCGGAGACAGCCGCCTTGTTCAGCATTTCCTCCATGAGGGCCTCAGCATCGGCGACGATGGCCGGGCGGCTCTCAGGGCGGATATTGCCGAACATGACGAGGTACAGTTCCGGCTGTTTCAGCCCGAACTGGACATGGTTGTCCCACATCCTCCGGATGTCCTCCAGAGGCTGGCCAGACGGTGCGAAGTCACGTTCGCCCGCGACATATTCGTCGAAACCTGCTGCGACGACGGCGTCGAACAGCCCTTCCTTATCACCAAAGTGGTGGTAGAGGGTCGGTGCCGTGACACCGGCCAGCTGCGTAATCTGGCGGGTCGAGACTGCGGATCCGCCGGAGTTGGCCAGCAGCTCGGCGGCCGCACGCAGCAGCCGGGCCTTGGGTGGTAGCTGGCCATCGATACTCATAACCGCTACCCTAGCACCTATAGCAACGCTATATGAACTGCATCACATACAATTTTTCCAGGTGCCGTGACCCGCCCGCTGCCGTAGCCGTCAGCCGCAGGCGCAAATGATCAGCAGGGTCGCTGCGGCACCTGGTTTACCGGCTTAGTGGCCACTGGCCTACGACAGAAAATGAGGACCTTCAGTGCAGAACTTCCCAGGAGTAGGCGTTAGCCCCGGCCGCATCATCGGCACCGTCCGGCAGATGCCCAAACCGATCAGCGAACCGCCCGCCGGAGAACAGCTTCCCGCCGGCGTCACGGCGGAAGACGCGACGGCGGCGCTGAAGGCCGCGGCGAAATCCGTCCACGACGAACTGAAGGCCCGCTCTGAGACCGTCACGGGCGACGGCAAGGCCGTCCTCGAGGCCACTGCCCTCATGGCCACCGACACCATGCTGCTCAAATCCGCCGCCAAGCTGATCGGCCGCGGCGCCTCCGGGCAGCGGGCGATCTGGGAAGCCGGCGCCTCCGTCTCGGAAATGCTGCACAACCTGGGCGGCTACATGGCCGAGCGCGCCACGGACGTCCTGGATGTCCGCTCCCGGATCGTGGCGGAACTGCGCGGAGTCCCCGCGCCGGGCATTCCCGTGTCCGCCACCCCGTTCATCCTCATCGCCGAGGACCTGGCCCCGGCCGATACCGCCACCCTGGATCCGGAAAAGGTCCTGGCCCTCGTCACCGCCGGCGGCGGCCCGCAGTCCCACACCGCGATCATCGCCCGGTCACTGGGTCTGCCCGCCGTGGTCGCCGCAGTCGGGGTCGACGAACTCGCCGACGGCACCGAGGTGTACGTGGACGGCGCGGCCGGGCTCATCACCGCGAACCCCGACGAGTCCCAGCGCGCGGCCGCAGCCCACTGGGCCGCCACCGCCTCACTGCTCGCCGCCTTCGACGGGACCGGCACGACGGCGGACGGCCACCTCGTGCCGCTCCTGGCCAACGTCGGCGGCGCCAAGGACGCCGTGGCCGCGGCCGGCCTGAACGCCCAGGGCGTGGGACTGTTCCGGACCGAATTCTGCTTCCTGGAGCGGGACACCGAACCGACCGTGGAGGAGCAGGCCGCCGCCTACCAGGGCGTCTTCGACGCCTTCCCGGGCAAGAAAGTGGTGCTCCGCACGCTCGACGCCGGCGCGGACAAGCCGCTGCCGTTCCTGACCGACGCCACCGAGCCCAACCCGGCCCTGGGCGTCCGCGGCTACCGGACCGATTTCACCACGCCGGGGGTCCTGGAGCGCCAGCTGCAGGCCATTGCCCTGGCGGAGAAAGCATCCGAGGCCGACGTCTGGGTGATGGCCCCGATGATTTCCACCGCTGAGGAAGCGGCCCGCTTTGCCTCGCTGTGCACTGCGGCAGGGATCAAGACGCCCGGCGTCATGGTGGAGGTCCCGTCGGCGGCGCTGACGGCCGAGGCCATCCTCCGCGAGGTTGGCTTCGCCAGCCTGGGCACCAATGACCTCACCCAGTACGCCATGGCAGCCGACCGCCAGCTCGGCCCGCTGGCCGCCCTGAACACCCCCTGGCAGCCGGCAGTACTGCGGCTCGTGGGCCTGACCGTGGAAGGTTCCGCGGCCGAGGGCCACAACAAGCCGGTGGGCGTGTGCGGTGAGGCCGCGGCGGACCCTGCCCTCGCCGTCGTCCTCACGGGGCTGGGCGTCACCACGCTGTCCATGACGGCGCGTTCCATCGCGGCCGTCGCCGCCGTGCTGAAGACCGTCACCCTGGCCGAAGCGCGGGAGCTGGCCAAGCTGGCCTTGTCCGCGCCGAGCGCTACGGAGGCCCGGGCCTGGGTGCGGGCAAAACTGCCGGTCCTGGAGGACCTTGGGCTGTAGCGGCTGCCGCTAGGATGCACTCATGGCACTGATAGCCCCCCGGGTGACGGCCGGCCTCCCGGCCGAGGATGCGCAGAACCTCAGGTACGCCCTCGACGGCAGCCACGACATTACGGTGTTCGTGGACGGCACCGTCCACCGGCTGCCGCCCGCGGCGCGGGACGCCGTCGTCGATCTGCTGGGCCGCTTCAGCCGCGGCGACGCCGTGACGGTCAGCAGCGTCGAGGAAATGCTGACGACGTCCCGGGCCGCGGAGCTTGCGGGAATCTCGCACACATATCTGCGGAACATGACCGACCGCGGCGAGATCCCGGTGGAGTACCGCGGAACGCACCGCCGGATCCGGCTGGCCGACATCATGGCGTGGCTCGAAACGCAGAAGAAGAATGGTGCGGGCGCCGGGACGCCGGCCGGCCAGGATGACGAGGCTGCCGGTGCTTCATGAAGCAGTGATAAGGATCAAGCAACGATCCCTGTCCGGCGCGGAAGCACTGATATCCCGCGGGTTAAGCTTGGAATGTGGGTAAATTCAGAGGGTGGCACATCGTGGCAGGGATCGCCGCCATGCTGCTCGCTGGCATCTTCGGAACCGCGATGGGCCTGAACAACACCGCCACGTATTTGGCAAGCGGCGTCGCTTTCGTAGCGGTGTCGCTCTGGGTGGACAGCCGGATTTCCCGCCGCCGCAGTGCCGCCGGCATCGCCGGCCCCGGCCAGGACCTTGGCCAGGACGCTGGCCACGATGCGAAGCCGGCCCTCGACGCCGACCCCTCCAAGCGCGAGGGCTAAGCCCGCCGCTAGATTCTGGGCCGGCCAGCCCAGCGCCGCGCCTTGAGCCCGGCATGCAGTTCCAGCCGCACCATTCCCTTCAACGGGTCCACGCCCAGCAGCTGGCGGATCCGGCCGAGCCGGTTGTAGATGCTGCTCCGGTGCAGGTGCAGTTTGGCCGCGACCTCCTGGACCGAGCCGTCGTTGTCGTAGAACAGCTCCAGCACGGGCAGCAGCTCGTGGTTGCGGTCATGGTCCTCGAGGAGGCGGAAATACACGGAACCCGCGTCTGCCCAGGCTCCCGCGCCGCCGCCGGCCGAGGCCAGGAGCTGGTAGACGCCGGTGGCCCGGCAGTCGACGAGCTCGCCCAGCTGGGGATCCACCGCCGCGGCCTGGGCCGCCTGCCGTGACTGCCGGTAGGCCTCGGCCAGTTCCCGCGGCTTGGCGAATCCCTCGGACGTGCCCAGGATGATCCGCCGGACCGTGCGCCCGGAGCGTTTGGCGAGTTCGAGCTGGTAGTGGACCAGCACCTGGGCGTGGTCGGCGCGTCCCGTGGATTCCTTGAAGAGCACCACCGCATGGGTCTCCGTGCCGGCGCTGAACAGTGCGGCGTCCACCCCGATGGTCGCCTGCAGCGCCGCGGAGCGGTGAATGAGCGTGTCGGCGATGGGATCCGAGCCCCCGGCCCAGCCATCCGCGTCCAGGACGGTCACCAGCTGCCATGGCCCCTTGCCCTGGACCTCTTTCCAGCCCGCGACGGCCGCCGCCGCGTTGGCCTCCCCGGCGCACGCGGCCAGGAACTCCTGCTCTCGCCGGCGCCGGAACTCGGACTCCGCCGTGTTGGAATCCAGCAGCAGGGAGGACAGCTGCTCCAGCTCCGGCGCCACGTCCGGCAGCTGGGCGAGGACGGTCGCGGCGCTGGGCTCCTCGGCGTCGAGCTGGACCCACAGGTACCCCACCCGGAAGCCCCGCACCAACAGCGGCACGCACACGCGCCCGAGCATGCCGAGGTCCGCGTTGGCCGGCACGACGACCGGCCGGACCGCCGTCGCGATCCCGTGCGAGAGCTGCCACGCGATGACATCCACGGGGACCCGCTTGCTGAGCAGGAAGTTCACCCGGACGCGGTCCGCATGGGATTGGTTGGAGCTGTAGGCGAGGAGCAGACCGTCGAGGTCCTCGAGGGAGAGGCCGCGGCCCAGCCGCTGCGCCACCTGCTCCACGAGCTGCTCCACGTCCTGCTGCTGCATCCTGCCAGACTACTGCCCCCGCCCGCCGCACTGCGAATGCATCCGGGACGGACACGAGCCGACACCTGACGTCCGCGCCCTCGACAAATGTCTATTCCAGGTTTTGAAAAACCCCGGAATGACGCGGCGGGCGCCCGATGCCCGGCGGCGGCACCTGTCGCGTGCCTCACAGCGGGATTTATTCTGGAAGTACGAATCCCCCGCTCATCCAGGCCCACGAGGCCACCAGCTACTGGAGCTAACAAATGATCATCGGCGTACCCAAAGAGATCAAGAACAACGAGTTCCGCGTCGCCATCACGGCGGCCGGCGTCCATGAATTCCGGACCCACGGCCACGAGGTCCTCGTCGAGCGCGGCGCGGGCCTGGGCTCCGGCATCACGGATGAGGAATACGCGATCGCCGGTGCCGAGATCGTCGCCGAAGCCGACGACGTCTGGGGCCGCGCCGACATGGTGCTGAAGGTCAAGGAACCGGTCAAGGCCGAATACCACCGCTTCCGCAAGGGCCTGATCCTCTTCACCTACCTGCACCTGGCCGCCGAACCGGAACTGACCCAGGCCCTGATCAACTCCGGCGTCACCGCCATCGCCTACGAGACCGTCCAGGAGGGCAGGTCCCTGCCGCTGCTGGCCCCGATGTCCGAGGTTGCCGGCCGGCTGTCCGTACAGGTCGGCGCCACCTCCCTGATGGCCCCGGCAGGCGGCAAGGGTGTGCTGCTCGGCGGCGTCCCGGGCGTCCGTCCGGCCAAGGTCGTTGTCCTCGGCGCCGGTGTTGCCGGCACCAACGCCGCCGCCATGGCCCTGGGCCTGGGCGCCGACGTCACCATCCTGGACATCAACATCAACCGCCTGCGCGAACTGGACGCCCAGTACCAGGGCCGCCTGAAGACAGTCGCGTCCAACTCCTACGAGATCGAGAAGTCCGTGGTCGACGCCGACCTCGTGATCGGTTCGGTCCTGATCCCCGGCGCCAAGGCACCGAAGCTCGTCACCAACGAGCTCGTGTCCCGGATGAAGCCCGGCTCCGTGCTGGTGGACATCGCCGTGGACCAGGGCGGCTGCTTCGAGGACACGCACCCCACCACGCACCAGGAACCGACGTACAAGGTCCACAACACGATCTTCTACTGCGTCGCCAACGTGCCCGGCGCCGTCCCGAACACCTCCACGTACGCGCTGACCAACGTCACCCTGCGCTACGCCGTCTCACTGGCGAACCTGGGCGTCAAGGCTGCGTTCGAACGCGACGCCGCCCTGGCCGCCGGCCTGAACATCGCCGGCGGCAAGGTTGCGCACCGCTCGGTCTCCGAGGCGCACAACCTGCCCCTCGTCGCCGACTGGCACGAGCTGGTCTCCGCGTAGCCAGCACCGCGTAACCAACACATCTCCGCGTAGCGGCACTTCATCGGCTGCTCCGTAACCGCCCTTTTGGACCCCCAGAACGGCAGTTACGGAGCAGTCGATGGCTGTTTAAGCCAGGGACCGGGCCTGCTCGATCAGCTGCAGCACTTGGAGCGGGCCCGCGGGGTCGACGGGGACGGGCAGCGCCGAGCTTGCGCCGCCGTCGGCGATCTTGGCGGCCAGGATACGGTAAAACTCCGGATAGGCGCCGCGCTCGGTGGGCAGCCGGTCCAGGTGCCCGTCGCGCCCCAGCAGCCCGGCCCAGTCCGGATCTTCCACGCCGTAGGCGGCATCCAGCGGGCTTCCGCCGGCCAGGATGTACGGCTCCTGCGGGTCCACGCCGTGCTTGGTGAAGCCGCCCTCGCTGCCCAGGATGCGGTAGCGCGGGCCCTGCTGGGCGCACAGCATGTT
>Ga0207645_10000846_pt1 | contig 25530 bp, 21 predicted proteins | sample KBSM53metaG_FD_184331 | JGI IMG/M metagenome (GOLD analysis project Ga0207645, IMG submission 184331) | Miscanthus rhizosphere microbial communities from Kellogg Biological Station, Michigan, USA - KBS M5-3 metaG (SPAdes) (version 2) | ecosystem: Host-associated > Plants > Roots > Rhizosphere >...
CGAACATCCACAGCGCCAATCCCAGCGTCCACATGTTCTTGCAGCGCAGCGCTTCCTTGTTGCCGAGGCCGAACGGCTTCACCGCGTCGAGGGTCAGCTGCGAGATGTTGAAGTGAACGAGTTGCCAGCGGGCAAGGCTGCCGTCGTCCAGCGGATTGGCGTCATAACCGGCCTTGGCGAGATTGCGCGGCGTGAACTCGCCCTCATCGGCGATGATCAGCCCGCCTTCGCGCAGCGCCGTGGCATTCATCTTGAGCGCCGCCGGGTTCATCGCGATCAGCACGTCGGGCTGGTCGCCCGCCGTCTCGATCGCCGAAGAGCCGAAATTGATCTGGAAGGCGGAGACGCCGAACGTCGTGCCTTGCGGCGCACGAATCTCCGCCGGGAAGTCGGGGAAGGTGGCAAGGTCGTTGCCGGCTAGCGCCGTGGAAAGGGTGAATTGTCCGCCCGTCAATTGCATGCCGTCGCCGCTGTCGCCGGCAAAGCGGACCACCACCGCCTCCTGCGGCGGATGGGATCGTGCCTCTTCCTCAGTTACATTATGGGTGGCCGTGGCCATGTCGGTCCTTCAAATGTCTGGCTTTGTTCGCACAATAGGACTGCCAAGGTGATTCCGCCACCTTTCTTGTCGGCGTGCGTGGCCCTTCCCGCCATTGCCGCTTTGGGGTCGAGGCGCTGACCAGGGATCTATTGAAGAGGATCGAGGGCCACGAAATTTGACCGGGTGGCAACGAGGCGGCCTCTCGGCTACCAGCCGGGGAATGTCGGATGACCATCTGTATCGCCGCGGGGTAGGCATGATGCTGCTCAATAGCGAAAGCCTCGTGTTTGTCGGGCGGCGGATCGATAATCGCGACGAGGCCTGGCAAATGCCGCAGGGGGGGATCGACAAGGACGAGAAGCCTTGGCCTGCGGCACTGCGCGAGCTGGAGGAAGAGACTGGCATCCGCCCGAAACTGGTCGAGCAGGTCGCCTGCCTTCCCCAGCAACTGCGCTACGACATCCCCGACGCGATCGCGTCACGCCTGTGGGGCGGAAAATGGAAGGGCCAGCTCCAGGACTGGTACCTGGCCCGGTTCCTCGGCACGGACGCGGACGTCAACATTGCGACCAAACATGCCGAATTCAGCCATTGGAAATGGGTCGAGCCGCACTTGCTTCCGGAACTGATCGTTCCGTTCAAGCGCGACATGTACCGGACGATCGTCGCAGGGTTTCAGCCCTATTTCGATTGAGCCTTGTCGAGGCTGTCGATCAGCGGCTTGAAATCCTCTTCGGACAGATATTGAGCATATTCCCCAATGGCCTTGTCGACGTCCGGGTTACCCAGCAGTTCCTGCATTGCGACTTCGCCGAGCGCTCTTCCGACCAGCTCGAACGCCTCTTCAAGGTTGGCATTGGCAATCGGCCGGACCTGCTGAAGGCAATCCTTGATGACGATCCGGGTGATCAGCTTGCCGAATTCCTTGTCCAGCTCGACCTTCCGTTGGGCGCTAACGGACGCAATGGGCGCAATGTGAGGGGAACGGGACATGGCCGCAAACATCCATTGCGCGGTCATGGTCCGGTCGGCGCCAGTGGTCCGCATCACCACGCATTGTGCCAGCTCGGTCCTTTGCGCTTCCGTTCCCGATGCCGGCGCCGCTGCAGCCGGCTGGACCACCACTCCTGTCAAAAGTCCCATCGCCAAAAGGGCAGATTTCATTTCACTCTCCAAAACATAAGGGTGTGATCTATGGGACGGCGCGGACGCTTAGCCGCTTTCTCACAACAATGGGTAAACGCGGCAGGTGTGGCCTTACGGAAGCCGCCACGCTAGAGCCGCTGCGCATGGGGGAATTGACCAGCCCGGAACGCACCTGTGTCGAAGCGGCATCGGCCGAGCCGATGCTCATGCAGCTCGAGAATTGGGCAAACATCAATTCCGGATCACGCAACCTGGCAGGGCTGGCGACTGTCGGCGCCCGGCTGGCGGACGCCTTCGCCGTCCTGCCAGGCGCGCTTGCGATGCGAGAGCCCGCTCCGGTCGAGGCGATCGATGCGTCCGGCAAACGCGTCGAAGTTCCGCACGGCAAGAATTTGCATTTGAAGGTCCGGCCGGACGCGCCGGTCCAGCTGCTGCTCACCGGCCATATGGATACGGTGTTCGGCGTGGAACATCCGTTCCAGTCGCTGACCTGGCTCGAGCCCGGCAAGGTTCTCGGCGGCCCGGGCGTCGCCGACATGAAGGGCGGGATCGCCGTCATGCTGGCGGCACTGAAGGCGGTCGAGGCCAGTTCGGCAGCAAGCGTGCTCGGCTATGAGGTGATTATCAATTCGGACGAGGAGGTCGGCTCGCTGGGCTCGGCCGTGCTGATCGCCGAAGCCGCTCGCGGCAAGCGGGCGGCATTGACCTACGAGCCGTCAGCACTTCCCGATGGAACGCTGGCGGGAGCGCGGCCCGGCAGCGGTAATTTCTCCTTCACCGTTCACGGCCGCTCGGCCCACGCCGGCCGCAACCCCGAGGAAGGCCGCAACGCGCTGATCGCGGCGGCCGACCTCGCGCTTCGGCTGAAGGCGGCGGTGGGCCCGGGCCTGAATATCAATCCGGCCAAGATCGACGGGGGATCCCCCAACAATGTCGTCCCGGACCTCGCCGTGCTGCGGGTCAATCTGCGGCCGGAGACCCTGGACGACCAGGCGCGGGCGCAACAGCTGATCGACGCCACCGTTGCCGCGGTGGCAGGCGAACATGATGTCCGGATCAGCGCACACGGACATTTCGCCCGCCCGCCCAAACCGATGACTCCCGAGACGGAGGGCCTGTTCAACCTGGTCAAGCAGGCCGGTGCCGACCTTGGCCAGCCGATCGGCTGGAAGTCGACCGGCGGCGTATGCGATGGCAATAATATCGCCGCCTGCGGAGTGCCGGTGATCGACACCATGGGTGTGCGCGGCGGAAGCATTCATTCGATGGAGGAATATCTGATTGTCGACAGCCTTGCCGAGCGCGCCGCGCTGTCGGCCCTGACCATCCTCCGACTGGCGGACGGCGCATGAGCTTTCGCATTCGCGCCGCCGGACCAAGCGACTTCCGCGCTTTTTACGACCTCGCCAAGCTGACCGGTGGCGGCTTCACCAACCTGCCCGCCGAGAAGGCGACGCTGGAGGCCAAGCTTGAGCGATCCGAGGCGGGGTTCAAACGCGTCGGCGAGAACCAGTCGGAAGACCTTTATGTCTTCATGCTGGAGGATTTCAGAACCGGCGCAATTCGCGGCACCTGCCAGATCTTCGGCGCGGTCGGCACCGACCGCCCTTTCTACAGCTACCTCATCTCGACGCTCACCCAGAAGAGCGAGGAACTGGGGCGGATCTTCCGGAACCAGACGCTCAACCTCACGACGGACCTGGAGGGCTTTAGCGAAGTCGGTGGCTTGTTCCTTCATCCGCAGGAACGGGCGGGTGGCCTCGGCATGTTGCTTGCCCGCTCCCGCTATCTGTTCATCAAGCAGCATCGTCCGCGGTTCGGGGATTCCGTGCTCGCCGAACTGCGCGGCGTGATGGACCAGGCCGGCCACTCGCCCTTCTGGGATGCGCTCGGGGGCCGTTTTTTCGGCATGACTTTCCCTGAAGCAGACGAATTCAACGCGGTTCACGGCACGCAATTCATCGCCGACTTGTTTCCCAAGTCGCCAATCTATGTGGCGATGCTGCCGGAAAGCGCCAAGGCAGTGATCGGCCAGCCCCATCCGACCGGCCGGGCGGCGCTGAAAATGCTCGAGAACGAGAATTTCGATTGGGACGGATATATCGACATTTTCGACGGAGGACCGACCGTCACGGCCCGGACCGACAAAATCAAAACGCTGGTCGAAGGCGAATGGCTGCGCGTGGCCGGAACCAACGGCGGCGGCGGCCATACGATGATGCTGGCCACCGGCGTGATGCATGATTTCGTTGCCTGCTACAGCCATGCGACACGCAGCGACAATGGCGAGCTGGTGATCGATGCCGAAGCGATGGAGATGCTTGGGATCGGTCCGGGCGATCTCGTGTTGGCGGTAACGCGGTGATCCGCGAGATTAATTTCGACGGCATCGTCGGGCCGAGCCATAATTATGCCGGGCTCAGCCTCGGCAATCTCGCATCCGCCCGCAACGCCGGCCATGTGTCGCAACCGCGCGCGGCAGCACTTCAAGGCATCGACAAGATGCGCTCGAACATCAGGCTCGGCTTGGTGCAGGGCATCTTCGTACCGCAGCCGCGGCCGGGACGCGCCTGGCTCGCCGAACTCGGCACGACGATCAGCGAAGCCGAGCATCATATCGCCGCCAATGCGATGAGCGCGTCGTCGATGTGGGCGGCCAATGCCGCCACGGTTAGCCCGTCACCGGACACCATCGACGGCAAATGCCACCTGACGGTCGCCAATCTGAAGACAATGCCCCATCGCAGCCATGAATGGCCGGCCACGCTGGCTCAGCTGAGGCTGGCATTTTCCGGGGATGGATTCGCCGTCCATGGCCCCGTTCCTGCTGCTTTTGGCGATGAAGGCGCGGCCAACCATATGCGGCTGGCGCCTTCTCATGGCGAACCGGGCGTCGAGGTGTTCGTCTATGGCGTAACGGGCGGCCCCTTCCCGGCCCGCCAGAATATAGAGGCATCGAAAGCCATCGCCCGCCTGCACCGGCTTGACCCGGCCCGTACGCTGTTTGCTGCCCAAAGCGAGGAAGCCATCGCCGCCGGCGCGTTCCACAATGACGTGGTCGCCGTGGCCAACGGGCCGGTGCTGTTCTCTCATGAGAAGGCATTCGCCGATCGCCACCAGCTGGTCGCCGAGCTTGTTTCAAAGGTGCCGGGTTTCGAACTGGTCGAGGTGCCTGATGCCGAAGTGCCGCTGGCCGATGCCGTAAAGAGCTATTTGTTCAACGCGCAATTGGTGACCCCGCCCGACGGAGCGATGACGCTGGTTGCGCCGACCGAATGCCGCGACACACCCTCGGTTGCATCTTGGATCGAGCGTCACCTGGCCTCCAACGGCGCCATCCGCCGAGTCAACTTCGTCGACGTCCGTCAGTCGATGGCCAATGGCGGCGGGCCCGCCTGCCTGAGGCTGCGCGTCCAATGTGACCCGACACAAGTCGACCCGCGCTTCCTGGTCGATGAAGCCAGGCTGGATAGACTGGCCGAGGTGATCGGTTCGACGTGGCCGGCCGAAATCGCATCTGCCGAAATTCAGTTCCCCGCCCTGGTTGGCGAAATCGAGCGCGCTCGCGCAGCCTTGCTCGACGCCCTGGACCTGGCGGAGCTCGACTAGTCCGTTTTGGGACAGCCGGCAGAAAGCCATTCGACCCGACTCAATTTCTCGGTTACCGATGAATCGTTAAAGGGCGTTTAACCACTGTCCTTAATCGGGAAACGGCGGAACGCCGCCATTCGAGTGACGTTGGGTTTACCATGACGAAGCTTCGCAAGATCGGCCGACTGTTTGTCATCAAGACGCGCCTTGAGGCCTATCTTGTCACCTACGCGATCGCCGTCGGAGCGGTCGAGCGCGGCGTTCACTACATGCAGAATTATCCCGGCAATGGAGGCGTTTTGTTGGCTGCCGCCTGCCTCGGCGTGCCATTCATCGCCGGGGCCAAGCTGCTCGACAGCGTCAGGCCCCAGCCCGCCAGTTCCGTGGCAGTTAAATTGTCCCCGCGTCACGCGGCGCGGTCAAATGTCAGTCGTAATCGACCCAGACATCTCCGCTCGGACCGCGGTTCAACGTTACCGTCGTCACATCACACAGATTGACCCCGCTGAAGGTGGCCGATTGGCCGCCTGCCAAGGTCGCCTTGATATCGAACGCGCAGTCGGGGTTGGCAAAGGCAACGGCGACCCTTGAGCCGTTCGCGGGGTTGCCGCCCAGCGATTGCCAGGCGTTGGTTCCAACGCGGCGGATCTGCAGCGAGCTGATTTCCGCTCCAGTCTTGTTGACGAGCGTGAAATTGCCGGCAGCAGCGGTGGCGGGCGCAGGAACTGCGACGATTGCCGCAGCAAGCAACGGGGCGAGGAAGCGTTTCATGTCCGCAATATAATCCCGGCGAGGGCGCCATTCAAATGGCTGGCAGTCAAACGGTTGGCGCGCGCCCACCCCGCTCGCTGGACGCGCGCCAGAGCCCCGCGGCTAAGCCGCGAAGGCCGAAGGACTATACGGACGCGAGCGGGTGATGATGACGGCGGTCGCCGGCTGACGAAAGCTTTCGTTCAACGGCAGCGCAGTTGCGCAGAACCCGCACTCGGCAAGGGTCCGGCCGACGTACCAATGGGTGCGTCCGCATCCCGGGCAATGGTTCACTTCGTTATCGCGGTACACGGCATGATAGCCGCGGCGAGCAGGATCGAAGCCTGTTACATTCGAACTCAGCATGGCCGTTCATCCTCCTTTTAAGGCTCGAACGTGCGACGAGTCGTTAGGTTTCAACGATAAGGCGATTCGCAAAGGGTGTCATCACGGGAGAAACCCTTGTGCCAGATAGGGACTGACAACCCCCTGTGGATATTAACCATCACTTTACTTTTTGCGCGCAAGGTTGCCGCTGCCGAAGTGTTGGTCGGGGGAGGCGACTAGTGGAGTCGAACCAGCGTTTTTATCTGCGTCGAGCAGCAGAAGAGCGAACGGCCGCCCATCGCGCCGTGACCCCCCAGGCCCGCGAATGGCATAGCAAATTGGCCCAGGATTTTGCCCGCCGTGCGATCGAGAGCGGCGCCGCCGTCACGGCCGTCGCGATCAGCGCCTGACGCCAAAGACTTCAATTTTGCAGTCCTGCTGACCCGGGCCAGATTGTCCCGGAAATTTCATATATTTGAACCATTCATGCCTGCTCTAGCGATCAGAGTTTAACTCTGTTAAATAATCCGGGTTCGTCACGAAAAACGGGGGATAATCATGATACGTCGAGCTTGTGCCGCAGCTTTGCTGGCATCCGCGATGATCGCCACCCCGGCGGTTGCTCGCGATAGGACACTTTATTTGGGCGTTGAACTTGGGCCGATGTGGGCCAACGACACGGATTTCGACCTCGATACCACGGAAGGCGAGTTCGATTTTGCCAAGGTCGACCACAAGCTCGGTTACGATGTCGGCGTGATCTTCGGCTACGACGCCGGCATCGTCCGCGCCGAACTGGACCTGTCCTACAAGCGGGCAGCCCATGACGAATATGAGTTTGGTGGTTCCTGCGAAGTCGATTGTACGGTCGATGCCGACGGGCACACAAGCTACACCGCCATCATGACGAACCTGTTGCTGGATCTGGGCGACGAGAACGGGTTCAGCTTCTATGCCGGACCGGGCGCCGGTTTCGCCTGGGGCAAGTTTAATGTGGACGACGCCGAATCCACTGATGATTCCTTCAAGGAAGGCGGATTCGCTTGGCAACTCGTCGCTGGAGCTCGCTATGCGCTCAACGACAACGTCGATCTCGGCCTGAAGTATCGTTACTTCCATCCTCACCGGATCAATGAAAGCCTTGGCCAGGGTGTGGACGCCGTAGGCCGGTTCACGTCGCATTCGTTGCTGGCGACGCTGACCTATAATTTCTACAGGGCTCCGCCGCCGCCGCCACCGCCGCCACCTCCGCCGCCGCCTCCGGCGACGCAGACCTGTCCGGACGGTTCGGTGATCCTGGCGACGGACGCTTGTCCACCGCCACCGCCACCTCCGCCGCCTCCGCCGCCTCCACCGGAGCCGGAACGGGGCTAACAGCTACACCCGCTAAGGGGCAGCGACATGCCAGCTTCGCTGTCCCTGGGGGCAGGAACGGTCCGGGAAGCAATTCCCGGGCCGTTTTGCATGCGTCAAGGTCGATCGGCTGCGATCGCCGAATGTCGTATTTGGGAAAATGGCGCGCCCGGAACGATTCGAACGTCCGACCCTCAGATTCGTAGTCTGATGCTCTATCCAGCTGAGCTACGGGCGCGTGCCGGGGCGTCCATTAGGGGGAGGGACCGTCCCACGCAACCCCCCTTGCCGACAAATGAGGCTGCATTGCGTCGACCGGCACAGGCCCTTAGACCGATCGCAATGCGCGCCCTTGTCCCCCTCCTCGCTGCGTTACTCGCGGCGGCCTGTTCGGCACCGCAAGCGGAACCTCAGCCCAGCCTTGCGCCCCGTGCCGCCGAAGCAATCGATCCACGCTTGCCCATCCCGAGCGACGTCCAGCCGACCACGGTCGATCCTTCGCTCGCCAGCCAATTGGCTGGACTGGTCGGAGAGGCTCAATCCGGCGTCGCGGCTTTCGACGCCAGACAGGCCACTGCCGAGCGGCTCGCCTCTGCGGCCGGACCAATGGCCAGTGAGAGCTGGGTTGTTGCGGAGCAGGCCCTTTCCCTGCTGGTCGAGCAACATGGGGTAACGACGCAGGCCGCTGCCAATATCGACAAGCTTGGCTCCAGCCGCATTCAGGCACAACGCTGGATCAGACCCGCGGACCAGCAGGCCATCGCGTCCGCGGCCTCCGAAGTTGCCGCGATCAGCGGTCGCCAGGCGGAAGCGATCGATCGGCTGAAGAACCAGCTCGCTCGCTGACCAGGGCGGCGGCGCGCGCGGCCGGCCATTCATCGGCATCGATGCGATAGACGATCGAAGGATTCATCTCCGGGCCGAAGCGGGTATCGATGAAGTCGAGGTCTTCCCTGCGTGCCATCCCGAGCCGCTTCATCAATCCCCGGCTAGCGGAATTCGTACCAGTGGTGAGCGCAACGACATGCGGAGCGCCAAACCGGTCAAAGGCTAGGTCGAGGCAGGCGATCGCCGCTTCCTTGGCGTAGCCTTTCCCCCAGGCAGTCTCACGAAGGCGCCAGCCAATTTCAAATTGGCCGGCGAGGTCGGTACCGCCCGGAGAATTGACCCGCTTCAATCCGCAGAAACCGAGCAGCTCATCATCCTCCTTGCGCTCGACCAGCCAGAAGGTGTGCCCAAGGTCGCGCTGATAGCCTTTCAACCGCTCGAACGCAGCATCCCAACCATCCCGGTCCTGCACACCGCCCAAGTGCCTCATCACCTCGGGAGTGTTCATGATCGAATAGAAGAGCTCGCCATCCGTCTCGCCCCATTCGCGCAGCCTGAGCCGCTCGGTTTCAACTGCGATTTTGATCATGCGTTCCTGCGGCCCAGCCGGGTGCCCAGGTAAAGCAAGGCGCCAACCGCGAGGAAAGCGAAGAACGCCCGCCATTCTTTCCAATTGGAATGGGAGGCTGCCCACAAGACCAGCGCGCCGGCCAGAACAGGAAGGAGCACGCCTCTGGTCAAACGCACTTTGCCTGCCAGCCAATCGAGACGTGGCACCGCGGCGATGCAGGCCAAATAGGCGAACAGCCGCGACACCGTGCTGATCACCGCTAAGGTAATGAAACTCCCCGAAAGAGCCAATGCGAGGCCAATTGCACCAACCGCCACAATCGAATTGGCCGGCGTTGCGAAGCGCGGGGAGATCTTGCCAAACCAACGCGGCAGCAACCCCTGGTCGGCGAAGCTGGAGGTGATCCGGGAGATTGAAGTGACCGCACTCAGCTGATTGGCCAGGACGGAGACAATCGCGGTAACGCCGAGAATGATGACGCCGGTCGGCCCCAGCGCCTTCGATGCAAGAGCGGCCAACGGCGCATCGCTTTGGCCGATGCCCGACGCCGTGTAGGCGAGCTGAACCAAGAAATAGAGCAGGGTAACGCCGGCAACCGTAAGCAGCAGCGCTCGCGGAATATTGCGCTCGGGATCGCGGGTCTCACCGGCGGGAATAGTCGCCGCCTCAAATCCAACGAAGGCATAGAGCGCGGCCAGCGCGACACCTTCAACGGCAGAGAATTCGGGCAACTGGGGCGCCGGGATGTCGGCCAGCAGCAAGCCAAGCGCCCCGATCAGGATCAAGGGCGCCAGCTTCAACATGGTCATGCCGCCGAGCGTATCGACCGCGCGGCGAATGCCGATGACATTGACCAAGGTAATGGCACTTACTGTGACGATTATCGTCAATCGGCCGTCGAGCGGCGGCCAGAGTGCGCCGGCATAAGCGGCAAGCACATGCGCATTGGCAGCCAGCGAAGCGGCACGTGCCGCGTAGAGCATCCAGCCCGCCTCGAAGCCGATAAACTGGCCGAATGCCTTGCCGGCATAGAGTTGCGGCCCGCCGGAACTATCGAAACGACTGGCGAGATCGGCGTAGCAGAGCACGACCGGCATGATCCCTATCCCGGCTAGCAGCAGCAGCCAGGGAGCGAAGCTGCCGACCGCTGCATCAAGCTTGCCCGGAAGGCCGAAGATCGCCGCGCCGATCATGCCGTTCAGCGCCAGCAGCGCCGCGCCCCAGATGCCGACGTCGCGGCGTGTTGTGACTGCTGATTGAGCTTCGTCAGCCATTTAGGGCTGCAACCCCGCGCTGGAGTGCCTCAATCGCTTCATCGACATGTTCGACATGGGTCCGGAACGAGAGAATCGCGCATCGAATGTGGAATTGGCCGTCGATCCGCGTTCCGCTCAGCATGACGCGTCCTTCTTGCAGCAAATGCTGAAGCAATCGTTCCGTCGCCGTGTCGGCGTCGCCATTGTCCGGCACATAACGAAACGCCACGACTGACAGGTCCGGCGGGGGACCGGCGTCGAAATCGGGAAGCTCCGACAGGCGGGCGTGGAAGTAGCGAGCCAGCCCCAGCTTTTCCTGCTGTGCGGCGCGAAATGCGGCGATCCCTGCCAATTGCAGCGGGAGCCACATTCGTAGCCCGCGGAAATGACGCGTCAGCTCGGGCGACAAGTCGGCCGGAGACGGTCCAACCTCACTCTCGCCCAATGGGGTTATATATTCGGCGGTGGCAGTGAAGGCGTGCAACAGCAAATTGCCGTCACGGATCAGCGTGGCGCCGGTCCCATAGGGCAGGAACAGGGTCTTGTGCGGATCGAGTGCGACGCTGTCCGCCCGCTCGATCCCACGCAGCTTATCCCGGCCCTCGTCGCACAGCGCAAACAAGCCGCCATAGGCCCCGTCGACGTGGAACCAGACGCCGTGCCTCGCGCAAACGTCGGCTATCCTGTCGATCGGATCGACCGAGCCGGTGTCGATCGTGCCTGCCGACGCAACGACCATCCAGGGCTTCACGCCATCGGCAACGTCCCGCTTGATCGCCTCCTCGAGCGCCGCAACATCCATGCGGCAGCGATCGTCGGTTGCGATCAGCCGTTTCGGTGCCCGCCCGCGCCCGGCAATGTGCAATGCCTTGTCGACGCAATGGTGGACGAAGCGGGTCATGTAGATCGCTCCGCCGCCGTCGGGATCGCGTGCTTCGCGAGCGGTGACGATGGCCGTCAGATTGGCCAAGCTGCCGCCCGACGTCAGCGTGCCGGCGCTGGTATCGGGGTAGCCGATCACCTTGGCCATCCAGGCGCAGCAGGCATTTTCGACCCGAACCGCGCCGGGACTGGCCGAGGCGAAACCGGAGTATTTGTTGGAGACTGCGGCGAGGAAATCGCCCAGAGCGGAATGGAACAGCGCGCCGCCCGGAATATAGGCCATGAAGCGTGGCGAGGTGGTGGTGAACCCCGGCCGGTTCACGCACTCCCCGAAATAGGAAAGTATCTCGTCGGCCTCGCGCCCTGTTTCGCTGAATTCCGGATCCAGCCGCTGGGCGAACACCCCGTCCCAACTGTTGTTGGCCGGCAATTCGGGCAGGGCGTCGAGATAATCGAGCGCATGCTGGAGCGCCTTGGTTCCGAGGGTCTTTCGAGCTTCAGAATCGGGCTCCAGCGGCCGCATGGCGGCCTTCAGCGCCTCCAGATCCCCCCGCGAGGCGCTCACCCCGCGATCAGCTTTGCTGCGAGCGGTGCATGGTAGGTGAGCACGCCGGACGCGCCGGCGCGCTTGAATGCCAGCAGCGTTTCCAGCACGAGGGCATCGCGCTCGCCGGCGCCGGCCGCTGCGGCCGCCTCGATCATCGCATACTCGCCGGACACCTGATAGGCGAACGTAGGAACGCCGAAGTGGTCCTTCACCCGCGCCAGCACATCGAGATAGGGCAGGCCAGGCTTCACCATCACCATGTCGGCGCCCTCGGCGAGGTCGAGCGCGACCTCGCGCAGCGCCTCGGCGCCATTGGCGGGGTCCATCTGATAGCCGCGCTTGTCGCCCTTCAGCAGGCCGCGGCTGCCGACCGCATCGCGGAACGGGCCATAAAAAGCGGAAGCATATTTGGCGGCATAGGCCATGATCGCCGTGTCAATGCGGCCGGCTTTCTCCAACCCCTGGCGAATCGCGCCGATGCGGCCGTCCATCATGTCGGAAGGTGCGACGATGTCCGCCCCGGCGAGGGCCTGGACCAGCGCCTGCTGGACGAGGACGGCGGTCGTCTCATCGTTCAGGACCCGCCCCCTGTCGTCGGTCAGCCCGTCATGGCCGTGCGTGGTGTAAGGGTCTAGCGCAACGTCGGTCAGCACCCCAACCTCTGGCACCGCATCCTTGATCGCCTTGATCGCCCGGCAAATAAGGTTGTCGGGATTGAGCGCCTCGCGCGCGTCGTCGGTCCGAAGGTTTGGCGGCGTGTTCGGAAACAGGGCGATGCATGGAATGCCAAGGTCGCGCGCCTCCCGCGCCTTGTCCGCCAGCCGGTCGACCGACCAGCGGCTGACTCCGGGCAGCGTCGAAATCGGCTCCTCCTGACCATCGCCTTCGCAGACGAACAACGGCCAGATGAGATCGCTGGGATGAAGCCGGTGCTCGGCCAGCATGTCACGGATCCAGGGCGCCGACCGTCCGCGACGCATCCGCATCGCCGGGAATGAGGGTGTTACCATGCCGCGCGCTCTAGCCGAGTTGGCCGCGGGAATGGAAGGCCATTAGGCGGCCGGGCTGAGTGCGCCGCCAGGCTCGCGCGTCGCCTGCGCTTCTTCGACGCACTCGTCGTCGCCTGGCTGTTCCTCGATCGTGAATCGCGCTTTTCGCCAACCACCCTGGAAGTAAAAGGCCATCGCCAGGGCCAGGTTGACGGAGGAGCTGACCGGGAAGCTCAGCCAAATCGCATCGGCGTTGAGAGACGGATAGCTGGCGGCAATGAAGCCGAAGCGAACCGGCACCAACCCGATGCAAAGAATGATCAAGGGTCCCCAAACCGAGCCATTGGCCCTGACCGTCCCGAACAGCACCATGGTCACCCCGAACAGCAGGAAGTTCCACGTCGCCAGCACATGGATATGCCGGGCGATTGGCAGCGCCGGACTGGCCGGGCCCATGAACAGGCTGAGCACCGCGCGGTCCGAGAGGGTCATCAATATGATCAGCACACCAGTGATGGCAAAGGTGTAGATCACGCCCGATCGGGTGATGGCATTGACCCGGTCCCAGCGGCCCGCGCCGATATTCTGCGCGGTCATGGCGCTGACCGCTGCACCGAGCGCCATCGCCGGCATCTGGACATAGGTCCACAGCTGCATGGCGACGCCGAATGCGGCGGCGGTATCGACTCCTTCGCGATTGACGATGCCGATCAGCGTCAGCGCCGACATTGAAATGACGATCATCTGGATCCCCATCGGCAATCCCTTGGCGACCAGGGTCCGCAGGATCGACCAATTGGGCAGCAGGTAGGAAAGCTCGCGCCCGCGCAGCCTGAGGGGAAGATCGCGGGCGTAGATGAAGATAAGGAGCCCGATTAGTGCGACATAGTTGGCAATGGCCGTCGCGGTCGCAGAGCCGGCAATGCCCATTTTCGGCGCGGGCCCCAGCCCGAGGATGAAAACCGGATTGAGGCCAGAGTCGAGCAGGACCGATACGATCATGAACCATAGCGGGGTTATGCTGTCCCCCGCCCCGCGCAGCGCCATCATCAACAGCGCCATCAGGATCATGGTCGGCATGGCGATGAAAATGACGCGCAGGTATGCAAGCGCCAGCGGCGCCGCGTCGGCGGGCGTCCCGAGCAATGCAAGGATCGCCGGCGACAGGAACCAGCCCGCAACGGCCATGATGATGGTGGCAAGGCCGAAGGCGCCGGCGGCCGTGCCGAAGATGCGGCGCGCCCCGTCGACGTCCTTCCGCCCCCAATATTGGCCGATGAGGATGGTCGAGGCCATGCCGAAGCCGAACACGAAGGCGTTCAGAAGGAACATCACCATATTGGCGTTGGACGTCGCCGCCAGCGCATGTTCGCCGAGGAAACGGCCGACCCAGATGGCGTTGATCGTGCCGTTCAACGACTGGATGATCGACGAGGCCAGCGTCGGCAGCGCGAAGCTGAGCAGGGTTTTTCCGATATGGCCCTGGGTCAGGTCGCCGCGGCCAGTTCGTCGAGATGCTGCGTCGGCCATGGCTTCTCCATTTTTGTGCCCCGGCGAAGGCCGGGGTCCAGGAGCGCGCAGCGCTCTACGGCTTCGCCGCCTGGGCCCCGGCCTTCGCCGGGGAACGGCTAACCGAGCCGTTCCAACGCAGCACGAAGCCGTTCGGCTTCACCGGCCTTGGCCTCATGATCGCCACGGGCCTTTTCGACCGCTTCGGGCTTGGCCCGCTCGGTGAAGGCAGGATTGGCGAGGCGGGCGGCGAGGCTGTCGCGCTCCTTTTCAGCCGCGGCGATGCCCTTCGACAGACGTGCCTTTTCGGCCTCGAGATCGATCGCACCTTCCAGCGGAAAGGCGATCGTGACGCCGCCCGCCACGATCTGCGCGGAGCTGGGCGGTACGGCTTCGGAAGCAACCGGCGTCCCGACCTTGGCCATGCGCGCCAACGTCGGCGAATTTATTGCCAGCCGCCCCATCATCGCCGCGTCGCCGCCGATGACATGCGCTGTCAGAGTGGCGCTCCACGGAATGTTGAGCTCTGCGCGCATCGCGCGGACCTGGTCGATCACCTCGACAAGGCCGCCAATGTCGCGTGCCGCGTCGGGATCGCGCCGGGCTGCCGGCTCAGGCCATTTGGCGACGATCAGGTCGTACGGCCGCGTCCCCATTGAATGCCATAGCTCTTCGGTGACGAAGGGCATGAACGGGTGGAGCATGACCAAAATCTGGTCGAACGCCCAGGCGGCGACGGCGCGAGTTTCATCATCCCACGCGCCCTTCACCAACTCGACATACCAGTCGCAGAAAGTGCCCCAGGTGAAGTGATAGATGGCGTCGGCCATGCCGTCGAAGCGCAGCTCGGAGAAGGCCTTGTCGAGACGGCCAAGCGTCTCGACCACCTCGCCGATGATCCAGCGGTTGACCGGCAGCTGCGCGTCCGGAGCCGCGATGCTTTGCGAGGCACCAACGCCATTTCCCTGCAGGAAGCGCGCGGCGTTCCACAGCTTGGTGGCGAAGTTGCGGTAGCCCTCCACCCGCTTTTCATCGAGCTTGATGTCGCGGCCCTGGCTTTCCATCGCCGCCATGGTGAAACGCAGCGCGTCGGCGCCATATTTGTCGATCAGGCCGAGCGGGTCGACCGTATTGCCCTTCGACTTGGACATTTTCTGCCCGTGCGCGTCGCGGACCAGCCCGTGGAGATAGAGCGTCTTCCATGGCGCTTCGTCGAGAAACTCGATCCCCTGCATCGCCATCCGCGCATCCCAGAAGAAGAGGATGTCGAAGCCGGAGATGAGCACATCGTTCGGATAATGGCGCTTGAGGTCGTGGGTCTGCTCCGGCCAGCCGAGCGTGGCGAACGGCCACAATGCCGAGCTGAACCAGGTGTCGAGCACGTCATCGTCCTGGCTCAGGACAGTGCCCTCCCCAGCCTGCTCTTGCGCCTCTTCAAAAGTTTCAGCGACGAAAACGTTGCCGGCGTTGTCGAACCATGCCGGGATGCGATGCCCCCACCATAGCTGGCGCGAGACGCACCAGGGCTGGATATTCTCGAGCCAGTTGAACCAGGTTTTGGACCAGGTTTCCGGCACGATCTTGATCTCGCCGGCGCGGGTCGCGGCCATCACCCGCTCGGCCAGCGGCGCGACGTTCACATACCATTGGTCGGTCAGCCACGGCTCGATTACGACGCCCGAGCGGTCGCCATAGGGCGTCGGGATGACGCGTTCCTCGATCTTCTCGAGCGCGCCTTCCTCCTGGAGAAGATCGACAACCGCCTTCCGCGCCGCCTCGCGCGACAGGCCAATCAGGTCTGCCGGGATCAGCCCGTCGGCGGTCTGCACGACCTTCGCCTGGCCATCGAACATGTTGAGCATCTCGGCCGGCTTGAACCCGGCGCGGCGCCCGACTTCGAAATCGTTGAAGTCGTGACCCGGCGTCACCTTGACCGCGCCCGACCCCAGCTCCGGATCGGCATGCTCGTCGGCGACGATCGGGATCAGCCGGCCCGTGATCGGATGCTTGAGCATCTTGCCGACCAGCGCCGAATAGCGCGCGTCATCAGGGTGCACCGCGACGGCCATGTCGGCCAGCATCGTTTCCGGCCGCGTGGTGGCGACGTGGATTGCGCCCTTACCGTCGGCCAGCGGATATTTCAGATGCCAGAAATGACCCTGCACTTCGCGGGTCTCGACCTCCAGGTCGCTGATCGCGGTCTGGAATTTGGGGTCCCAGTTGACCAGCCGCTTGTCGCGATAGGCGAGCCCGCGCCGGTACAGCTCGACGAACACATGGATGACCGCGCTGGCGAAACCCGGGTCCATCGTGAACCGCTCGTTCGACCAGTCGCAGCTGGCACCGAGGCGGCGGAGCTGGCGGGTGATCTGCCCGCCGCTTTCTTCCTTCCACTCCCAGACCTTCGCCACGAATTCATCGCGGCTGTAGTTGGTGCGCTTGTCCTGCCGCTCCTCGAGGTTGCGCTCCACCACCATCTGCGTGGCGATGCCGGCATGGTCCATGCCAACGACCCACAGGCTGTCCTTGCCCTGCATCCGCGCGTGCCGGACGAGGATGTCCTGCAGCGTATTGTCGAGCGCATGGCCGATGTGCAGCGAGCCAGTGACGTTGGGCGGCGGCATGACGATGGTGAAAGGCTCGGCGTCAGGCCGCTCCGGGCGGAACAGCCCCTGCCCCTCCCAATGGGCATACCAGCGGGCCTCGATCGGGCCCGGCTCGAACGTCTTGGCAAGCTCGGTCATGGGCCGCGACTAACGGCCCATGTGCCGCACCGCAACAATCAGTTGGCGGCGGGCTTGCCGAGATAGGTGCCGAGCCAGCCGACCACCTCATCGTACCAGCGGATCGAATTCTTCGCTTTCAGCACCCAATGGTTCTCGTCCGGCCACACGATCAGCTTCGACGGGACTTCCCGGCGCTGGAGCGCGGTGAAGGCGGCGATACCCTGGGTGTATGGAATGCGGAAATCCTTCTCGCCGGTGATCACCAGCATCGGCGTCTTCCACTTGGCGACATGGTTGACCGGGTTCCACCGCTCGAACGCGGCCGGATCCTCATAATAGGCCTTGCTGCCATGCTCCCACTCGTCGAACCAAAGCTCCTCGGTTTCATAGGCCATGGCGCGGGCATCGAATACGCCGTCGTGCTGGACAAGGCACTTGAACCGGTCGGGCCACTGGCCGGCGATCCAGTTCATCATATAGCCGCCGTAGCTGGCGCCGAGCGCGCAGGCATTGTCGGCATCCAGCTGCGGATCGTTGGCAGTGGCGAAAGCGAGGCCCTTTTGAAGGTCCTCAAGCGGCCAGCCGCCCCAATTGTTATGGATCGCGTCGGTAAAGGCCTGGCCGTAGCCGGTCGACCCGTGGAAATCGACGCTGACCACCCCATAGCCGGGACCCGCGAACACGCGCGGGTTCCAGCGATAGGACCAACTGTTGCTGAAGCTGCCCTGCGGCCCGCCGTGGACGACGAAGGCAATCGGCAGTTTGCCGGTTGCCGCCTGCGGCTTCAGCGTGAAGCCCCACACGGTGTCGTTGTTGGCGCCCTTGAAGCTGAACTTCTTGAAATTGACCGCATCGAGTTCGGCCAGCAGCGCGTGGTTGACGTCGGTTAGCTGGGTGACCTTGCCCTTGGCGTCGACCCGGAACAGGTCGTCCGGCGCCTTCACGCTGTTGGAGGTGTAGACCGCACCGCCCCCGGCCAGTGGCACGACATTGCCGGCGTGGCCGTCGCCGGTCAGCTTGGTGACCCTGCCGGACGCCGCGTCGACCCGGAAGACCGGCTGCTCGAGCGTATCTTCGGCCGTGACCAGGATCGACTTGCCGTCCTTTGACCAGGCGATCGAGCCGACCGATCGGTCCCAATTCTGCGTCAGCGCCCGGACTTGCCCGGTGGCCAGGTCGCGGACCTTGAGCACCTGACGGTCGGCTTCGTAGCCGGCCCGCGCCATCGAGAAATAGGCAAGGCTGCGGCCGTCGGGCGACAAGGTCGGCAGATTGTCGGTGCCGTCATTGTCGGCGGTAAGGTTGGCCGGCTGGGCCGATCCGTCCGCAGGCGCGGAGAAAATGTCGAGGTTGGTCGACGTCGCTTCGATCCGCCCCGCCTCGCGCAGTGCGAAATAGACGGTCTTGCCATCGGTCGAGATATCGACCTCCTCACCGCCGCCGAACGGCTTGGACGGCGTGTCGCCGACCAACGCGGCGGTTACTGGCACGCCGGGGCCCGCTACTCGTCCACCCTCGATCGGGAACGCAAAAATGCGGCTGCGCACGCCGGGCTCGGCCCAGGTGTCCCAGTGGCGGATGAACAGCTGATCATATTCACGGGCTGACCCGCCCTGGTCGACCTTCTTGACGCTCTCGCAGGCGAAGTCTTGGCACTTGAGATCGCGGTCGGCCCAGACGATCAGCCTGCTGCCGTCGGCGCTGACCTTGAAACCGGAAATATCACCCTTGAGATCCGACAGCTGTGCCGGCTGGCCGCTGACGGCCATGCGAAACAGCTGATCCTGCCCATTGACGGGTGCCAGGTACCAAATTGCGCCATCGGCTCCGAACGCTGCATCATGAGCGCCCTGGGTCGCGCCGGCCAGCGGCTGCGGAGCCGCGCCCTTGGCCTTGAGGTCGAGGATATGGACGACATTGTTGCGCTTGTTGGCAGCCAGGTCGGTCGTCGACAGGGAGAAGACGGCATAGCGCCCATCGGGCGATACGCTGGGCGCGCCAAGCCGGCGCATCATCTGCATGTCGGTCGCAGTCATCGGCCGTGCGATGGCCGGAGTTGCGATTAGGGCGGCGGCCGCGACACTGGCGGCAAGGGCGATGCGGTTGATCATGGCGCGTGGCGTAACGATGAGCGCTTAGCTATTCAATAAGGCCGGACTTGGTTCCCAACCCTCGTCGAGCCAGCGGGCGCGCTGGTCGAAACTAGACCGGCCGCCCCGTGATGCGGTGGATCTCGCGCTTCACATGCTCGTCGACGATCGCCGGCAGATGCTCGTCCAGCCATTGTTTGAGGATCGGCCGCAGCATTTCGCGGATCATTTCCTCGAGCGGGTTGTACTGCGGCGGCGGCGGAGCCGTGGCGGCCACACTCGCAAGGGCTTCCAGCTTTTGGCGGCTCTCGTCGGCCGCATCGGATTCAAGCAGCGGCGGCCCAAGATCGACCGGCGGCGGCGCCGCCTCCATGGTTTCGTCGAGTTCGAGGACGTCCTCGCCTTCACCCTCGACCAGCCGATCGGCTACCGTAGATGCGGTCACCGCGCGAATCTCCTTTTCTTCGGCGATCACGCGTTTGATCGACGCGAGAATATCTTCCATCGAAGGCTCACGAGCACCGGCCATGGCGCTCCTATTACTTATTGGGCGTCCGGAGTCACGCCCTGAGGCTGTTCCTGCGGTGTGACGGTGCTGGTCGCGACCGGATTATGGCGGGGGTCGTCCGACCAATCGTTCCAGTCGCCCGCAACCCGGCGATAATTGCCGAGGGGGTCGTAAAGCGCTCCGCCATCGAGGCCGAGATCGTCGGCTTCGGCCTGCCCCATGGCGTTCAGAAGCTGAAAGCCGGCGACATAGGCATCGCGGCGCGCGGTCACCAGCAGGACCTGGGAATTCAACAATTCCTGTTCGGCATCGAGCACGTCGAGGATCGTGCGGGTGCCCACGCTGTTTTCCGCGCGGACGCCTTCAAGGGCCAACTCGTTGGCCTTGACCGCCACCTCGTTCGATTTGATCGCGTCCATTGCCGCCTGATAGTCGGCGAAGGCGGACCGCGTGTTGGATACGACCGCTCGCTCGGTGGCGATGCGTTGCTCGAACGTTTGTCCTTCAATCGCTTGGGCCCGGCGAATACGGGCCGAAGGCAGGCCGCCTTGATAGAGCGGGACTCGTGCCTGGGCGCCGATGCTCGTGGCCGTACCGGACTGAAGGCCGAAATCGTCGCCCGTCGCATCGAAATAATCTGCCGAAGCCACGCCGGAGATTGTCGGAAGGCGGGTGCCGCGAACTGATTTGACGTCATAGCCGGCCGCCTCGGCCTGACGGGTGATCGAGATCAGGTCGGGATTGTTGACGAGGGCGATCCGGACCGCTTCATCGGCGGTGGCCGGGAAGGGTGGCAAGGGCGGCGGGGGTTGCAACTGGCCGGGTTGCTGGCCGATGACCCGCCGGTAGTTTTGCTCGCTGGCGGTGGCACGGCCCTGGGCCAGAGTAAGCCGTGACTGGGCCAGCGCAAGCCGCGCTTCGGACTGGGCGACATCGGTGCGGGTGACGTCCCCGATTTCAAACCGGTCACGGGTCGCTTCCAAGTTGGTCTGCAGCACTCTCACGTTGTTGGCATTCAATTCCACCGTCGCGCGGTCACGAATTACGTCCATGTAGGCCGCAACCGCCTCGGTGAAGACATCGCCCTCGACAGCGCGCAACGTTGCGCGACCTGCCTCGACCCGGGTTTTTGCTGCCTTGATATCGTTCTTGACGGTCCCGCCCTGGAAGATCGGAACCGCCAGATCTGCGCCCGCCGTCAGAAACGGCCCCTTGCCGGTACCGACTTCGAAACGGCCGCTGCGCGAAATGTCTCGGGTGAGGCCGGCGGTGCCGGTTACCGTCGGTCGCCCGGCCGACCGGGCGATCGCTACGCCAGCGTCAGTTGCTTTCAAGGCTTCCCGTTGAGCCGTGAGCGTGGGGTTGGCGCGGTAGGTCGACCCCAGCGCCTCGCGCAGCGTGTCGGCCGAAGCCGCCCCTGAAGTGAGCGTAATCAGCAACGAGGCTAGGACAAGGCTACGGGTCACAGGCGTTTCTCCGCTCTATCAGAAGGTGAAGGCCCGTGGCCGTTCGAAGCCGGGTAACCGCTCCACGTCCGCGTCGGCAATGCTGCGCCTCCCTAGCGCGCCGCCGGCAGCCATTCCAATAACCAGGCGAGACACGCCGCGCTCCACGACGGCGCCCGCAAGACGCCCTCCTTCGCGAAGCTGCTTGACGAGCGCGGCCGGAATTTCTTCGACAGCTCCGCCGAGAAGAATGAGGTCATAGGGCGCACCCTTGGCCCATCCCATTTCCAATTCCCCAACCGACGTTTCAACGCCGGCCGCCGCTGCAGCCGAAGCCAATGACCGGTCGGATTCCAGCGCGACGACATCCAGTCCGATGGAGCGAAGCAAGGCGGCAGAATAGCCAGTGCCGGAGCCAACCACGAGAGCTCGCTCTCCCGCTCTCGGTCCAAGCGCGTTCAGCAGCTTGCCAAGTGCGGCTGGAGGCATCATCGATCGCCCAGCGCCAATTTTCACTGGCCGGTCGAAATAGGCCAGTGCCCGCGCTTCGGCCGGTACAAAATCTTCTCGCGCAACCTTGCTCATCGCCGCCAGCACGTCGCGGTCGGTCACGCCTTCGGGGCGAAGTTGACTGTCGACCATCGCTCGACGGGCCAGGCTGAAATCCTGCATGAACTCCTCGTTCGTCACGAACTGTTATATGCCACTAACACAGTGGCCCTTCAAGGGCTCCATATCCTGCACTTGTTGCTCCGCCAAGCAAGACGCCCCTCCATTCGTCGAATGGCGCTGACCAGGCGATGATCAATGCTCCCGAAATGCCGCCCATAGGGTGTCAGACAGCGGTTCGAACGCATACTGCAGCGCAGTTCTCTTCTTCAGCGGGACCAGCACCGCCACCGGAGCGCCCGCCCGAAACTCAAAATCCTTGCCTCTGATCTTCTTGACGGCCTGCATTTCATTGGCGGGCACCCGAACTTCCGCTGTGTAGTAAGGCAGGCCGGACTTCTCGTCGACGAGCGTGTCGGCCGACAGGCGCGTGAGCTGGCCCATGATGATCGGCAGGCTGCGATCGTGAAGTCCGAGAAACTTGACCTGCGCTTGCTGCCCGACCCGCAAGTCATCGGCATCGTCGACCGCCACCTTGGCTCCAACGACAAGATCGGCATTGGCCGGCACAATATCCATTAGCGTCTGGCCGGGCGCGATCACGCCACCCACGGTGAAAATCGAAAGGCCGATTACGGTTCCGGACACGGGCGCTCTAATCCTCAATCGCTCCAGCTGGTCACTCGCAGCGCGATATTTGGGCAGCAGCTCGCCAAGCGCAAATTCGACTTCGCGCAATTCTGAAGAGGCCCTTTCACGGTAGGTCTTTTCTGCTTCGATCTGGCGTAGACGCCCGCCGCTGGCCGAAGCACGGGCCTCGGCCACGCTGGCCTGATATTGGCCGCGCTGACCATGAAGATCTGCTTTCGCTCGCTCCAGGGCACGCATGCGCGAAACCGAGACAAATCCTTTGTCGGCAGCCGGTCGCAAGGCATCGATTTCCTGCTGGATCAATCGCTCCTGCTCGGCCGAAGAGACCATCTTGGACTGATAACCGCTGGCGCTTTGAATAGCCTGAGCCGATTGCTGTCCAAGTACGGAGGATTGCGCGGAAAGCAGCGTGCGGCGAGCTCGAAACTCATTCGACTGGACGCGGATCGCTTCATCGACCTCTGCGCGCCTTGGGCCCTGAGCCGTACTGAATTCCGCCGGCCAGGTGACTGTCGGCGCGCCCGACAACTCTGCTTCGAGCCGGGCCTTTTGTGCCTGCAAATTGACCATTTGGGCGGCAAATGCCCGCTCCTGCGCCCGGACTTCCGCCCCGGCCAGCTCGATCAGCAGATCACCCTTGTTGACCTGGCGGCCCTCCGCAACGTTGATCGCCGCGACCACTCCGCCGTCGCGATGCTGGACCGACTGGCGCTGACCGGAAACGACAAGTTGGCCCGATGCATAGGCAGCCGCATCCAGTGGCGTGAATGCGGCCCATCCCAGGAACAGGACGAAGAACAGGCCGGCAACGATAATTCCAAGGCGGATATCGCGGCGGGAATCGTCGATACCACCCTGTGCCTCATCGACCGAGCTATCGCCGACAATCATCAAGCTGCGATGAATGTTTTGAAGATAACCGCTCATAAGGCAGCGCTCTTCTTGATCGGCCGAGGAGCAGATTCGATCGGTGTCGCCGGACCGCCTCCAAGACGGGCAATGATCTCATCGCGGGAGCCAAAGGCTTCCAGCCGACCGTCACGAAGCACCATGATCTTGTCGACGGCGGCGAGGACGCCCAGGCGATGTGCGACCACCAGCACCGCGGCCTGCCGGGCCTTCAGCGCAACCAGAGTGTCGACCAGCTGGCCTTCACCGCTAGCGTCGAGATGGGCGTTGGGCTCATCAAGCAGGATGATTGGCGGATCGCCATATAGTGCACGAGCGAGGCCGACACGCTGCGCCTGTCCGGCTGAAAGGCCGCGACCGCCCCAGCCAAGCGTCGCATCATAGCCGTTGGGAAGCTTCAGGATCAGCTCATGAGCAAAGCATGCCTTCGCCGCGGCGATCGCCTTGGCATCGACGTCTTCGTCTCCAGCATTCGAATCCTCGAAGCGCGCGATATTTTCCTTGATCGTTCCAGCGAACAGACAAACGTCTTGCGGCAAGAATCCGACATAGGCCGCAAGGCGCTCAGGATCCCAATCGAGGACATTTGCATGATCGACCCGGATGATGCCCCGGTCGGGTCGTCCTGCCCCGGCAAGCATGCGCAGCAACGTCGACTTTCCAGCCCCGCTTGGCCCGACGACCGCGACCACTTCGCCAGGCACCAACTGAAAGCTGATCCCGGCGAGGATGGCACCGTCTCCGGCCGCGTTAAGCACGGTAAGCTGCTCGACGTCCATGCGGCCTTCAGGCGGCGGCAGCTGAGTCATGGCGGTGTCGGTTTCCCGAGCTTCCAGCAGGCTGTTGAGCTTGTCGTATGCAGCTCTTGCCTGAGCAACCGTCCGCCACGTGCCGAGCAATTGCTCGATGGGTTGGAGCGCGCGGCCCGCCAGGAATGATGCCGCAAAAACCGCTCCGCCAGAAATGCTGTTGCCGATCGCCAGCCAGGCGCCAAGGCCAAGTGCCAGCGATTGAAGGGCTAGTCTCAGGAACTTGCTGATGGTGACGTAACGGCTGCCGGCAAAGCTTGCGCCGCTTTGCAACGTAAGCATGGCATCGCGCTCGGCCAGATGGCGTCGGACCATCGCTCGGCGCATGCCCAGGGCGCGGACATTCTCGGCGCCGGCCAGCACTTGTTCCTGGCTGGCATAGGCGCGGGCAGCTGCATCATGTGCGCTTTGTATTGGGCCGCTGGTCGCGGTGCTGTTACGGACTGCGACGGCCGCCAGTATCGCTGCACCGACCAGCACCAGCAAGCCGATGAGCGGGTGGATCACGAAACAGATGAGTATGTAGATGGGCGACCATGGCGCGTCGCACAGTGCGACTATCGCCGGTCCCGTCAGCGCCTGGCGGAGCGTGTCGAACTCGCGCATTGATTGACGGGCGACGGCATCGAATGTTCGGTCGCGCCGGGCCAGTGAAGTGTCGAGCAGCACTCCGGCCAGCTGCCGGTCGAGGCGGATCGATGCGCGGACGAGGAGACGCGCGCGGACAAAGTCGAGCAGCGCGAGGGTCGTCAGGCCAAACACCAGCACCAAAGTCAGGAAGAAAAGCGTTAGGTGGCCCCGCGTCGGGATGACCCGGTCGTAGACCTGCAGCATGTACAGCATCGGGACGAGGAACAGCAGGTTAAGCAAGGCGCTGAACACCGCCACTGCGACAAAATGCCTGCGGCATGCACGGAGCGCGCCGGCGACGATTTCAGTTGGAGACGCTACAAATTGCATCGGCCTAGGATCTGCCCCCCAGCGTCCGACTCGCACGGAGTCAGCCGTCACATTCACCCCTAACTAATTGAATTTGGCGAGGTTGGGCAAGTTTCTCCAAAACTACTAACTAAAGATAGTTAACGCAAATTAAACAAGAGTGCTAATTGCCTCCCCGTTGCCTGAGTCGCGAAATCACTGTGATCAAACCGGAATTCGCAGATCGCCCAGTTTTTCGCGGCCTACGGCGGGGCAAAGTCATATCGATCGCGCCCCGCTTTACCCAGGGGAGAGCGTACGATGGCCGACTATGATGTCCGCGGTTTCGACGACGATGGCGCCAACCACACCAACGATTTCAACTCAGTCACTGACGAAGGATGGTTTGTCCCGGCCGATTTTACGCCGACGTCAACGACCTACCCTTTCTTCCTGAAACACTACAACACGGCTGAATCGGCCGAGATCGGCGCGACCGGCACCGGTCTATTCAATCCGTTCCTGAATATGAACGGCGACGCCACGTTGCTGGGCTTCAACACCGATGACGACAT
>Ga0207645_10000847_pt1 | contig 25517 bp, 24 predicted proteins | sample KBSM53metaG_FD_184331 | JGI IMG/M metagenome (GOLD analysis project Ga0207645, IMG submission 184331) | Miscanthus rhizosphere microbial communities from Kellogg Biological Station, Michigan, USA - KBS M5-3 metaG (SPAdes) (version 2) | ecosystem: Host-associated > Plants > Roots > Rhizosphere >...
AAATGATGCGGTTCCTGTAATTGTTCGGGATGTTCGGGATTTGAAGCCAATACCCACAGTTGCCGAACTCCAGTCTGCCGCAATCGGCATTATAGACCAGCCGGGCGGACCCGAAACGGGTGAAACACCGGGCGGTGGGAATGGAAACTCTTCCGCCGATCCGGCAGCAGAAACGGTGCCGGATGAGTCTTTCATTACGGACCACCCCGAAGTGATGCCGGCGTTTCCCGGCGGAATGGAGGGACTGCGGCGGTTTTTAATGAAAAACCTGCGGTCGCCGGAAGGAGGATCCGATGAACAAACTGCTGTAAGGGTAGTGGCCCGCTTTGTGGTGGGCGCAGATGGAAAAGTGACCGCCGCAGAAATTGTCGGCCCGGGAGCCCCTGAATTCAATAAGGAAGTGCTGAGGGTGATATCTAAAATGCCGGACTGGACACCCGGCTCCCAGAATCACCGTCATGTTGCCGTTTATTTCAATTTGCCGGTGGTTTTTCAGACAGAATGAGTGCGGGAGTGACGGTCTACGGTTTATGGTAAATGGTTCATGGTTTATGGGAATGGCAATTATCATATATAGGAGCCACAGCAGACGATCCGCCAAACAGGATTCACGATAAACCATCTGCCATAAACCATGAACCATAAACCATATACCAAACTGATTTCCGTATCTTTCCCGTCCGCTAAAGTAAACGATGCTATGCCCGAAGATCAGGATTTGGACAACCGCTCCAGGAACTACAGGATCAGGAGGTCCATCATGGACTATGGGATGGGTCTGGTCATCGGTTTCGTCGGCATTTTCCTGTTCCTTGCCCCGCATTTCGGTGTTAGTTTTGACCTTGATGACCTGTTCCGGTATATGTTCGCCGGCCTCTGTATCCTACGGTGCTTTCAGGATCTACCGTGGGTATAAAAAAAATTATTTTAACTAATTATTAAATATCGGATGAAGGTTTACCCTGAACGTCTTCCGTCGTTTTTGCTTTTTTTCGCTCTTTTCTTACAGGCATGTCAGTCAGGACCTCGGATCCCGGTGGAATCTCCCACTTCGGGCACTATTCACATCAGCGTGGATGAGTCCTTTAAACCTGTGATCGATTCTCAGCTCAAAGTATTCGAAAGCTCTTTTCCAAATGCCCGTATCCTGGTGGACTACAAACCCGAGGCGGCCTGTATCCGGGACCTGTACAACGACAGCACAAGGCTCGTGATCATCACCCGGGGACTGACCCTGCCCGAGGAACGATATTTTAACGATACAGCCCGTACACCGGCGATTTCGGGTATCCTGGCCTATGACGCGATTGCCATGGTCGTCAGCAAGTCTTCGTCAGATACGCTGATGACTATGGACCAGGTGAAGGCTCTCTTAAAAGGCGACTCGAAAAGAGAGGCTGTCATGGATGGTACAACGGCCACCAGCACAGTCCGCTACCTGATGGATTCAGTTTTGAGGGGCCAGCCATTGGGGAAAAATGTAGTCGCTGCCCACTCCAGTCCTGAAGTCATTTCTTATGTGGCCGGGAACAAAGAGGCAGTGGGTTTTGTGGGGGTCAGCTGGATAGGAGACCGGGAGGATTCAACGGCGCTGGCCTTCCTGAAGAAAGTAAATGTGGTTGCCGTAGCCTGTGATGCCTGCCCGGGGAAGCCATTTGTTTATCCCTATCAGGCCAATATAGCGCTGATGCGTTACCCCATGGTACGGGGATTGTATTATATTTTAAAGGAGAATTTCAGTGGAGTGGGAAATAACTTTATAAATTTTTTGCAGTATGAGAGAGGGCAACTAATTTTCAAGCGCTCTTACCTGGTCCCCGGACGGATGAGCTTTGAACTGAGGAACATGGAAATACAGCAGTAACAGGGTTTTAGAAATATTTTACACACAATAAACGGAGATTCAGAATGAGACAAATTAGCATCGGCCTACTGACGGCGTTGGCCTTTCTCAGCAGCACGGCTTCTGCGCAGACACTGGAGGAAGGCAGAAAGTTTTTATACTACGAAAGGTTTCAAAGTGCCCAGAACACTTTTGAAAAAGTGCTTAATGCCAATCCCAACAACATTGATGCGGTCTACTGGCTAGGGCAGACAATGATCCACCGCCGCGATACCCGCGATACGGCTGGCGCGAAAGCCCTCTACTCGAAAATGCTGGCGGCCAATGGCAATGCACCCCTCCTGCTCGTAGGCATGGGCCATGTGGAACTGCTCTATGGCAACAAAACGGATTCCAAACAGCGTTTTGAAACCGCCATCAGCCTGACGAAGGAAAAAGACATCAACGTGCTTAACGCTGTAGCCTATGCGAATGTCGATGCAAAGGCCGGTGACCCGGATTACGCCATTCAAAAACTGACTACCGCCACCCTGATCAAACGTTTTGCTGATCCGACGACCTATGTACTGATGGGCGATGCCTACCGTCGTAAGCTCGACGGGGGAAGTGCCGTTCAGAGTTATCAGAAAGCCCTGGGCCTGGATCCCAAATATTCCGAAGCGCAAATGAAGATCGGTATCATCTATCTCACGCAAAACAACCGTGAGTTCTTCCTGCCTGCTTTCGAGTCGGCCACCACCCTGGATCCGAAATATGCGCCGGCTTACGAACAACTCTTTCTCTACTGGTTTCTCCGCGACGTCAACAAAGCCGCCGACTATCTGAATAAATATGCTGCAAACTCCGACCCCGGCCCGGATCTCGAATACCTCAAAGCCGGTATGATGTATGTATCCGGAAAAGTTCCGGAAGCCCGCACCCGTGCCCAGGAGCTGATCGCCCAATATGGCAACAACGTGAATCCCCGCATGTACCGCCTGGTGGCCTATGCATCGGATTCCCTCGGCGATTATACTGCGGCGCGTGAAGCGATGGCCAAACTGATCTCCGTAGCCGATTCCACGATGATCCTACCTACAGACTATGAAGAATATGGAAAAATCTATGGCAAGCTGAGTGACTCCGTTACCCGCAACATGGCTTTTCAATATTATATCAAGGCCATCAGCATGGATACAGTAGAAGCCGATAAAACCAAGTTCGCCGGTGAAGCCATGGAACTGGCCAAACAGTTGCACAACAAACAGGCCGCGGCCCAGATATCGGGTGCCATTTACTATGCGTTGAAAAACCCGACGAACTCCGATCTGTATAAATATGGAATGGCTAATTATTCGGCGGGAAATTTTGAGACGGCCGACAGCATTTTCTGTAATATGTATATACCGAAATATCCGCAGGAGATCTACGGATATCTCTGGTGCGCCAAAAGTGCGCAGGCCATGGACGACAGCTCCAATTCAAAGGGCCTGGCCGTGGAGCCATATACGAAGCTGGCGCAGTTTGCGCGATCGATACCCGATTCCAATAAATATAAGAGCCAGGTCGTCGGTGCGTATTTCTATCTCGCCAGTTATTACAACGATGTGAAAAAAGACAAGGCGAAAGCGCTTTATTACATGCAACAGGTGCTGGAAGTAGATCCAAATAACGAAAGCGCTAAAAAAATCGTGGACATGCTCACCAAGCCGCCAAAACAGCCTGCTACCAAGCCGAAGAGCGGTTCCAGCAAATAATATAATATCTCCGGCCAGGCCTGCGGAAAGAACGCGCTGGAAGGAGATAAAAAAGGACCTTAATAAGAGATCCCCGGTATAACACCGGGGATTTTTTTATTATATATGCATAACAAAACAATCCGATGAAATCTGAACCCCCTGCCTTACTTTTGTCAGGCAATGGATCGATGCTTATGACCTCCTTTTTTCTCCAGGCAACCAACCTGATCCCGGACGCTGACAGCGCGACAGACTACTTGCCGATTGCCATACAACTTATTTTCGCCGCTGGTTTCGTTTTCCTTGTGCTGGGCGTCACCCATTTACTCGGACCAAAACGCAAAACGGACGAAAAGCTGAGGAATTTTGAAAGTGGTATCGAAGGCGTCGGTAATGCACGCCAACCGATGGCGATCAAATACTTTTTAATAGCCATCCTCTTTGTGCTGTTCGACGTGGAAGTGATATTTTTCTATCCATATGCCGTCAATTTCCGGTCACTCGGGTGGGATGGATTTTTAGCGGTCATTCTCTTTGTGGCTTTCTTTCTGGCGGGCTTTGTCTATATCATCAAAAAAGGAGCCCTTCAATGGGAAGATTGACTTTTTAGTTAGAACCCGGCGGCTGCAGGATTGTTTATATAGTGTGCCCCGCATGCCGGAGTACGCAACAAAAAAATAACATGGCCAGACCCGTTCGATTTAACGTAAATACCGTACCCGCTGATACGAAAAATCATATCAGCACCGCGGAAATGCCTCCAGGATATACCGGCGAAGGTTTTTTTGCCACCAAACTCTCCGATGCTGTCGGCCTCGCGAGAAAAAATTCCATGTGGCCCCTGCCTTTCGCCACTTCCTGCTGCGGAATAGAATTCATGGCGACCATGGCTTCCCATTATGATCTTGCCCGGTTTGGCGCGGAAAGACTCGGGTTTTCCCCGCGTCAGTGTGACCTGCTCATGGTGATGGGAACCATTGCCAAGAAAATGGGACCCATCTTAAAACAGGTATACCTTCAGATGGCCGAACCCCGCTGGGTGATGGCCGTCGGCGCCTGTGCCTCTTCGGGCGGAATTTTCGATTCTTATTCTGTTTTACAGGGTATCGATCAGATTATTCCGGTGGATGTTTACGTGCCGGGCTGTCCGCCCCGCCCGGAAGGAATTCTCGACGGATTCATGCGCATCCAGGACCTGGTGGGAGAGGAATCTCTGAGAAGAAGAAACAGTGAAAAATACAGCGAGCTCATGGAAAGCTATGGTATAAAATAAATTGCTTTGGACAACGCACTGATCAGACAAAGACTGCAGGAAAAATTCGGGGATTCGCTCCTGAATGTAGACGAACCCTATGGCATGCTCACCTTTGAAGTTCCAAAGGACATGAATCTTAAGGTGCTCCAGTTTCTTTACGACGACCCGGAGCTGCGTTTTCAATTCCTCACCGACCTCACCGCCGTTCACTATCCGGGCCAGCCCGGCCGCGAACTGGCCGTGGTCTATCACCTGCATAACCTGGTTGATAATATACGCATCCGTTTCAAGGTCTTTACTTCCATCGAAAAACCCGACGTGTTTACAGCTACCCAGCTTTATGAGTCGGCCAACTGGATGGAAAGGGAGACCTATGATTTTTTCGGGATCAATTTCGTCGGTCATCCCAACCTGCGGAGGATCCTGAACGTGGATGAGATGACTTATTTTCCGATGCGGAAGGAATTCCCGCTGGAAGACCAGTCGCGGATTGATAAGGATGATGAGATGTTTGGGAGGGGATGATGGAATGGTAGATGGTATATGGTAAATGGTATATGGGAAAACCATTAACTATATACCATACACCATAAACAATAAAGGCCAACGACTAACGATACACAGATGACAGAGCACCATATAAAATTACCCGAAGGGAGTATCGAGAAGACGACGACGACCCTGAATCTGGGACCGACGCATCCCGCCACCCATGGTGTTTTTCAAAACATCCTGGAACTGGACGGTGAACGCATCGTCTCGGCTGAGCAGACCGTAGGCTATATCCACCGCGCCTTTGAAAAAATTGCGGAGCGCAGGCCTCTTTACCAGATCACGCCGCTGACCGACCGCCTCAACTACTGTTCATCCCCGATAAATAATATGGGATGGCACCTGGTCTGCGAAAAACTGCTGCGCATCAAAACGCCCAAGCGCGTTGACTATATGCGCGTGATCGTGATGGAACTGGCCCGGATCTCCGATCACCTGATCTGTAATTCCGTCGTGGGTGTAGACTCCGGCGCTTTTACAGGATTTCTTTACGTGATGCAGTACCGCGAGCTCATCTATGAGATCTATGAAGAGATCTGTGGCTCGCGCCTGACGACCAATATGGGCCGCATCGGCGGATTCGAAAGGAATTTCAACCAGACGGTTTTTGAAAAACTGGATAAATTTCTGGACGAATATCCCGCCGTGCTGAAGGAATTTGAAAACCTGTTCAACAGGAACCGCATTTTCATGGACCGAACCATCGGCACCGGTGGTATAAGTGCAGAGAGAGCGCTGAACTATGGATTCACCGGTCCCAACCTCCGCGCAACAGGAGTTGACTACGACGTGCGCGTACATTCTCCTTATTCGAGCTATGAGGATTTTGATTTTGAGATTCCGGTTGGAAAGACGGGCGACAATTACGACCGCTTCCTGGTGCGGAACCAGGAGATGTGGCAGTCGCTGAATATCATCAATCAGGCCTACAAAAAACTGAAAGAATTTAAAGGCGCGGACGCGGAAGTCTATCATGCCGACGTGCCCGAATATTACCTGCCAAAAAAGGAAGACGTCTATACCAAGATGGAAGCCCTGATCTGGCATTTCAAGATTGTGATGGGCGAAACGGAAATCCCGCCCGGTGAAGTGTATCATAGTGTGGAAGGGGGCAACGGTGAACTCGGATTCTACCTGATCAGCGACGGGGGAAGGTCTCCCTACCGGTTACATTTCCGGAGGCCATGTTTTATTTATTACCAGGCCTATTCGGAACTGACAAAGGGATCCATGCTGAGCGATGCCGTGCTGACCATGAGCAGCCTGAACCTGATTGCAGGGGAGATGGACGCTTAGGGAGTTAATGGTATATGGTTTATGGTTTATGGAAGACCATATACCATAAACTATAAACCATAAACCAAATTAATAATTAATAATTGATAATTAATAATTAAAATGAGCTATTCATTGCCGGAAGAAAAGCTCGATAGAGTGAAAGAGCTCATTTCCCACTATCCGGAGGGAAAATACAAAAGTGCATTGCTGCCCGTGTTGCACATTGCACAGGATCATTTCGGCGGATGGCTGAGCCCGGAAGTGATGGACTATGTAGCGGAGCTGATGAATATCCTGCCCGTGGAAGTATATGAAGTGGCGACTTTCTATTCCATGTACAACCTCAAACCGGTGGGCAAGTACATTTTTGAAGTCTGCCAGACCGGCCCCTGCATGATCAACGGAAGCGACGACATCATCGAATATATTAAATCAACCCTGGGCATCGGGGTGGGAGAAACCACGAGCGACGGCCTTTTCACACTTAAAACCGTGGAATGCCTGGGCGCCTGTGGATATGCACCGATGATGCAGCTGGGAAAAACATACAGGGAACATCTGACAAAGGAAAAAGTAGATTCGATCATTGCTGAATGCAGGAATTTGTCTGCGATGAATAATTAGGTGTATGGTGAATAGTGTATGGTTTATGGTGTATAGTAGATGGTAACGGGTTTTACCATAAACCATATACCATATACTATAAACTGAAAAGTGTAAAGAATTAAAAATGGCAAGGAAACTATTATTGGAAAAGGCAGACGTGGAAGGGATCCGCGGGTATGACGTGTATCGCCGTGAAGGCGGATACCGCAGCGTGGAAAAAGCCCTGAAGCAAATGAGCCCCGACCAGATAACCGAAGAAGTGAAGAAAAGCGGTCTGCGCGGCAGAGGCGGTGCAGGATTTCCTACAGGAATGAAATGGAGTTTTATTGCCAAGCCTGAAGGCGTTCCCCGCCATCTCGTCTGCAACGCTGACGAAAGTGAGCCCGGCACCTTTAAGGACCGATACCTGATGGAATTTATTCCCCACCTGCTTATTGAAGGACTCGTCGTTTCTTCCTATGCGCTCGGAAGCAACACCACCTATATTTATATACGCGGCGAATACGCCTGGATCATCGATATCCTGGAAACAGCCATCGGCGAAGCAAAAGCCAATGGTTTCCTTGGAAAAAATATTCTCGGTTCCGGTTTCGACCTCGAGATCTATGTGCACCGCGGGGCAGGTGCCTATATCTGCGGTGAAGAGACGGCCCTGCTCGAAAGTCTCGAAGGCAAACGGGGAAACCCCCGCATCAAGCCTCCCTTTCCGGCCGTCAAGGGCGCATGGGACAGACCTACCGTGGTTAACAATGTTGAAACACTTGCCGCCGTTGTTCCGATCATCAATTTCGGTGGCGAAGAATATGCAAAGATCGGCGTCGGTAAATCAACCGGCACCAAGCTGATCTCGGCCTGCGGCAATATCAACAGGCCCGGCGTCTACGAGATCGACATGACCATTTCCGTGGAAGATTTTATTTACAGTGATGAATACTGTGGTGGTATCGCAAAGGGTAAAAAACTGAAGGCCTGCATTCCCGGCGGATCATCGGTTCCTATCCTTCCTGCCAACCTGCTGTTGAAAACAGCCAAGGGTGATAAGAGGATTATGAACTACGAAAGTCTCTCCGACGGAGGCTTCGCAAAGGGTTCCATGATGGGATCAGGCGGCTTTATCGTATTCGACGAAGACCAGTGCGTGGTGAAACATACCTATACCCTGGCCCGCTTCTACCGTCACGAGAGTTGCGGTCAGTGTTCTCCCTGCAGGGAAGGAACGGGCTGGATGGAAAAAATCCTGCTCAATATTGAAAAGGGAAAAGGAAAAATGAGCGACGTCGATCTTTTGTGGGATATCCAGCGCAAGATCGAAGGAAATACGATCTGTCCCCTCGGTGACGCAGCTGCCTGGCCCGTGGCCGCGGCAATTCGTCACTTCCGGGATGAATTCGAATGGCATATTCAACATCCGCAGGAGGCACAGTCACGCAATTTCGGACTGGCGCATTATGCGGATCCGCTCGAGGTACCGGTTTCGTAATACTGCGCTGGATTCGATATCAGTGAATCGGCGAAGAATTCCGGGATTCAATATCAGCGAATCCACGGAAAAGACGGATTCGGGAAAGCAAGGGTTTCATAAATCATGGAAAAATTTCCATATGGCTGACGAAAAGAAATTATTTAAAGTAACGATCGACAACATCAATATTGAAGTCGAACCCGGCACCTCGATCCTAAACGCCGCGCGCAGAATCGGCGGGGACGTGACGCCGCCGGCGATGTGTTATTATACTTCCCTCAAGGGTACGGGTGGTAAGTGCCGCACCTGCCTGGTGGAAGTAGCGGCCGGTTCAACCGCAGATCCGCGCCCGATGCCCAAGCTCGTGGCCAGCTGCCGTACGAACGTGATGGACGGGATGGTGGTGAAGAATATAACCAGCGAAAAAGTATTGGACGCACGCAAGGGTGTGGTGGAATTCCTGCTGATCAATCATCCGCTCGACTGTCCCATCTGCGACCAGGCAGGCGAATGTTCGCTTCAGGACCTGAGTTACGATCATGGTGCCGAAGGCACTCGCTACGAATTCAGGAGAAGAACTTTCCAGAAACACGATATCGGTCCCTATATCCAGCTGCACATGACGCGCTGCATTCTATGCTACCGCTGTGTGTATGCTGCTGAACAGCTCACCAACAAAAGAGAACATGGCGTGCTCGACCGCGGGGACCATTCCGAAATCGCCACTTATATTCATAAAGCGCTCGACAACGATTTCATCGGAAACGTGATCGATGTATGTCCTGTGGGCGCGCTGACCGACAAGACATTCCGTTTCAAGAACCGCGTGTGGTTCCTCAAGCCGCAGGACGCGCACCGTGACTGTCCCACCTGCTCCGGAAAAGTAACGCTCTGGAACCGCGGGGAGGAAGTCTACCGCGTGACGGCGAGAAAAGACCAATGGGGCGAGGTGAAGGAATTCATATGCAACGAATGCCGCTTTGAGAAAAAGAAAACGAGCGACTGGGTGATTGAAGGCCCAACGCTTGTAAGTCGTCATTCGGTAATCTCTGCAGGTCACTATGTGGGTACTGTCAAGCCGAAGGAAACCATTTCGGACGTGATGGGCGGAAGGGATCCCAAACTGCTCATGGATATCCACACCGTAAGTGAAGTGAACCGGCCTGAGATTGACCTTTCACAAATCGAAGGACCTGCGAATTCGGAAGTATTTAAGGATGATCATTTTCACTTCAACCCTAAAGTAAATCCGCTGACCAAAAACGGAAATAAATAAAATTGGAAGGACCGGCCAACGGCAAACGGCCACCGGCCCCCGAATCGTCAACCGTCAACCGTCAACAACAAATTGAATGAACTAACACTTAATAATTAATAATTGATAATTAATAATTATTAAAATCTGTCAACGAAATGCATATTCTGCTCACTATAGACTGGTTCCTGATCATCGAGAAAGCCGTTCTCATTTCCATCATCATTGCCGTTTCGCTGCTGGTGGCTATGTACGAGACCTATGCTGAAAGAAAAGTGGCTGCCGTAATCCAGGACAGGCGCGGTCCCAACAGGGCGGGTCCTTTTGGCATCCTGCAGCCGCTGGCCGACGGACTCAAACTTTTCATGAAGGAAGAGATTGTACCGAACCTGTCGAATAAATTTCTTTTCATCCTCGGTCCGGGTATCGCCATGCTGACGGCCATGATGACCAGCGCGGTTGTTCCCTGGGGAGGCACCATCCATGCCTTTGGAAGGGATATCCATTTGCAGATCGCCGATGTCAATATCGGTATTCTCTATATTTTCGGGGTCGTCAGTATGGGTGTTTACGGGGTGATGATCGGAGGATGGGCTTCCAATAATAAATTCTCCCTGCTGGCAGCCATCCGCGGCGCTTCGCAGATCATCTCCTATGAACTCGCTATGGGCCTTACCCTGATTGCGATGCTCATGCTCACGGGATCCCTGAGTCTGCAGACCATCGTAAACCAGCAGCTCGACAAAACCTATTATGTTTTCTATCAGCCCCTCGGCTTCGTGATTTTCCTGATCTGCGCCTTTGCAGAATGTAACCGCACGCCCTTCGATCTTTCCGAAGCGGAGAGTGAACTGAATTTCGGATACCACCAGGAATATTCATCCATGAAACTGGGCTTTTATCTTTTTGCGGAATATGTGAATATGTTCATCAGCAGCGCCGTGATGGCAACCATTTTCTGGGGAGGCTATGATATTCCGCTTTTGAACGATACACATTTCGGAGAGGCGCATGGGCAAAACCTGCTGGCCATCCTGCAGGTGCTGAGCCTGTTTTTGAAAGTGTGCATCTTTATTTTCTTTTTCATGTGGGTGCGGTGGACGATTCCGCGCTTCCGTTACGACCAGCTGATGAAGCTCGGATGGAAGACGCTGATCCCGCTGGCCATTGTCAATATGCTGGTGACCGGCTTTGTGGTTTTATACCATCAGATCGGGCATCTGTGATCCGCCATAATATTATTGGCGGGTTGAAGGGATAAAAATATTTTTGCCTCCCGCTTCGAAGGGCTGCAAACGCAACATTCGAAGCGAGGAGGACCAAAAGACTAATTATGCAGGCACTTACTTCCAAAGCCAGACCCGTCGAGCGCAAGCCGATGTCGATCTGGGAAAAAATGTACCTACCGGCGATCTTCAAAGGAATGGCGATCACCTTCGGACATATTTTTAAGAAGAAGCCCACCATCAACTACCCGGAAAAAACGAGACCCTTCAGTCCTGTATTCCGCGGGGTGCAGGTATTGAACCGCGATGAAGAAGGACGTGAACGCTGCACGGCATGCGGACTCTGTGCGGTGGCCTGCCCGGCAGAAGCCATCACCATGGAAGCGGCCGAACGCCTGCCCGGCGAAGAGCACCTCTACCGGGAAGAAAAATACGCGGTCAAATACGAGATCAACATGCTGCGCTGTATTTTCTGTGGACTCTGTGAAGAAGCATGTCCCAAGGATGCCGTCTATCTTTCCGAAACCATGGTTCCTTCCAACTACGACAGAAAAACATTTATATACAGTAAGCAGGAAATGCTGATCCCGAATCCCCTGACGGATCCTGAAGCCTATGCCAAAGCAAGGGGAAACAGACCCGAAAAACACAGTTGATGAGCGCCACGCAATTTCTATTCTGGTTTCTGAGCGTCATGGCCATTTTCAGCGCCATCATGATGGTGGTGAGTAAAAACCCGGTGCACAGTGTGCTCTGGCTGATCATCGTATTCTTCGCCATCTCGGGTCACTACATCTTATTGAATGCGCAGTTCCTCGCCATCGTAAACCTGATCGTTTACGCCGGCGCCATCATGGTCCTCTTCCTTTTCGTGATCATGCTGATGAACCTGAACGCGGATTCGGAACCACAAAAAAATAAATGGCTGAAGATTGCCGGTGTGATCGCCGGGGGCGCCCTGTTACTGGTTCTTGTGGCAGCTATGAAAGACGCCGACGTGCGCAACCGGATCGCAGAAACGAATCATGGTGATATCGGGCTCATCCATAATCTCGGAATGGTGTTGTTCAAAGATTATGTGATCCCTTTTGAGATCAGCAGTGTGCTCTTTTTAAGTGCCATGGTAGGAACGGTGGTGATTGGGAAGAAAGAGTAAACGAATTATAAATTATTAATTATTAATTATCAATTGAGGTCGGCCAACTGAAAAACAATTATAAATTATTAATTATTAATTATCAATTGAGGTCGGCCAACTGAAAACAAAATGAATTAATAATTAATAATTGATACTTAATAATTAACCGACATGCCCATAAACTATTACATTTTTCTGGCCATCGCCCTGTTTTGCATAGGCGTGGCGGGGGTGCTGACAAGACGCAATGCCATCATCATCTTCATGTGCGTGGAGCTCATGCTGAACGCGGTGAACCTGCTGCTGATTGCATTTTCCAAGATGCACCACGCGGAAGTCGCCACCGATCCCAACGCGGGCATCAACGGCCAGATCTTTGTTTTCTTTATCATGGTGGTGGCTGCCGCTGAAGTGAGTGTGGGACTGGCCATCATCGCAATGCTTTACCGGAATACCCATTCGGTGGACGTGAATTTTTTAAACCGGCTAAAACACTAACATTTTTCCCTTGAACACGCTGATCTGTCTCGTTTCCCTGCTGCCACTGATCGGATTTCTGCTGAACGGCCTGTTCAGGAAGTCGATGCCCAAGGCGCTCGCCGGGATCATCGGAAGCGGAACGATCCTCGTTTCCTTTATCATCACGCTCGTGATTTTCGTCCAGGTAAAAAAGGAAGGTTTTGAACCAATAACCGTCAATCTCTTTCCCTTTATTACGTCGGATACTTTAAAAATCGGATTCTCTTTCCTGATAGATCCCCTGTCGACGCTCTTCATGCTCATCATCACCGGGGTCGGTTTCCTGATCCACTGGTATTCGACCTCCTACATGCATGAAGAATCAGCGCCGGACTACGCAAAATATTTCTGCTACCTCAACCTTTTCGTATTCTTCATGCTCCTGCTGGTGATGGGTGCCAACTACGTCATCCTTTTTATAGGATGGGAAGGCGTCGGCCTCTGTTCCTACCTGCTGATCGGGTACTGGTTCAAAAACCTCGACTACGGAACGGCGGCAAAAAAGGCATTTGTGATGAACCGTATTGGCGACCTGGGATTCCTGATCGCCCTCTTTGCCCTTATCAGCCAGTTCGGAAGCGTGAATTTCGACGAAGTATTCAGCAAGGCTCCTACTGCCTCCACGCAGTTTATCACCTGCGTGACCCTGCTGCTCTTTATTGGCGCTACGGGCAAGTCGGCACAGATACCACTTTATACCTGGCTGCCCGATGCAATGGCGGGTCCGACGCCGGTATCCGCCCTGATCCATGCCGCTACAATGGTGACGGCCGGCATCTATATGGTTGCACGCAGTCACGTGCTCTATAACCTTGCGCCGTTCAGTCAGACGGTCGTTGCCGTGATCGGCTCGGCCACCATCATTCTCGCAGCCACCATCGCGGTGAAGCAGAATGACATCAAGAAAGTGCTTGCTTATTCCACCGTGAGCCAGCTGGGTTATATGTTTCTCGGTCTGGGTGTAGGCGCTTATACCGAAGCTGTTTTCCACGTGATGACGCACGCGTTTTTCAAAGCTCTTCTCTTCCTTGGCGCCGGATCTGTTATTCACGCTATGAGTGGGGAACAGGATATCCGCAGCATGGGCGGACTGAAAAAATACCTGCCCATAACCCATATCACCTTCCTGCTGGGTTGTCTGGCCATCGCAGGCATACCGCCCTTCTCCGGATTTTTTTCCAAGGATGAAATCCTCACGGCGGCTTACGAAAGAAATCCGGTATACTATATCGTCGGCGTGGCAGGTGCCATGCTTACTGCTTTTTATATGTTCCGTTTATATGCCACTACCTTTCTGGGCGGCTTTCGCGGAACGGAAAAACAACAGCACCACCTCCATGAGAGCCCCGGCGCGATGACGATCCCGCTGATTGCGCTGGCTATCCTCGCTACCGTAGGCGGCTTCCTGGGAATCCCGGAAGTCTTTGCAAAAAATTCAAACTGGCTGGGACATTTCCTCGGACCTGTACTGGGAGAACACGCACCGGAAGCCTCTATTTCGGTATCCACCGAGTGGATGCTGATGGGCGTTTCCACTGTGCTGGCCGCCTCCATGGTTATATATGCCTGGGGCAGGTTCAGCAAAAAACCGGAACTCGACACCCCGCGCGGGATTGGCAAATGGATGGCGGATAAATGGTATGTGGATGAAATATACCAGGCTCTGATTGTAAGGCCCCTGAAAGCGTTTTCGGGATTCCTGGATAATGTGATGGAAAAAGGAGTGATCGACGGCGTCGTAAACGGCACGGGCAGGCTGGTTCAATACAGCAGCCGTCAGCTTCGGTACCTGCAGAGCGGGCAGGTGGGAGGATATGTGTTGCTGATGGTCATCGGCATCATCGCTTTATTTGTAGTACAACTGTTTTTGCGTAAATAAATAATATGGTTCCTGTTTTACTCATCGGGATTCCGCTGCTGGGGGGTCTGATCGGGTTTTCTCTGAAAGATATTGCTGCCAAAGGATGGTCATTGCTGATTTCCCTGCTGGTGCTGGCCGTTATTCTTTTCGGCATCAGCCTGCCGTCGGAAAGCAGTAGCCTGTTGTTCAATGTTCCGTGGATGGGCAGTCTTAACAGCCACTTCGCGATAGGACTGGACGGTACGGGCAAGATCCTTTGCCTGCTTACGGCCATTGCTTTCCCTGTCATATTTATTTCCACCTGGAGTGAAACCTATGCGAGGGCGAAGAATTTTTACAGCCTGATGCTGCTGTCGCTGACGGGCCTGCTGGGTGTTTTTCTTGCCGCCGATGCCCTGCTCTTTTATTTTTTCTGGGAGCTGGCACTCATCCCCGTGTATTTTCTGGCTTCACAGTGGGGAGGTGAAAAGAGGATTGCCGCCACCTTTAAATTTTTCATCTATACTTTCCTGGGCTCTCTGATGATGCTGGTCGCCATCATCTATATTTATTTTCATACCAGGGACCATTCTTTTTCCAGAAACTCTTTTTATAATGCCCACCTGCTGATACAGGGCGAGACGCAGAGCTGGTTGTTCTGGCTGATGTTTGTCGCCTTCGCGGTGAAGATGCCGATATTCCCTTTCCATACCTGGCAGCCCGATACCTACGAACAGGCGCCCACCGCCGTTACGATGGTGCTGAGCGGCGTGATGGTGAAAATGGGCGTCTTCGGTGTGCTGCGCTGGCTGGCACCCGTACTTCCGCTTGGCACTTATCTCTGGGGCGACACGGTCTCCACACTTTGCATCATCGGAATGATCTATGCTTCCCTGATCGCGATGAGACAGAACGACCTGAAAAGACTCGTGGCCTATTCATCGATTGCGCATATGGGACTCATGTGCCTGGCGATCTTCGCGACAACCAGGGCCGGACTCGAAGGCGTGAATATCCAGATGTTTAATCATGGCATCAACATCATCGGACTCTGGATCATCGTATACCTGATCGAAAAACAATTCGGCACGCGCAAGATCAGCGAGCTCGGCGGACTTGCCTCCACCGCGCCCGTCCTCACCATGATGATGGTCGTCATCACGCTGGCCAATGTGGCCCTGCCGCTGACCAATGCATTCATCGGGGAGTTCCTGATGTTCACGGGCATTTTTCTTTCCAAAGCGACGTCTTACAATGTGGTGTTTACGGTAACGGCCGCTATCACCGTCATCCTGTCGGCCGTCTATATGCTGAATATGATCCAGCGGGTATTTTATGGTGAAACCAATGCGCTGACGGCCCGCGGCATCGATGCGCGTGGATATGAAAAATGGATACTGGCCCTGCTGGTGGTGATTATTCTGGCTGTTGGCGTGTATCCGCAACCCCTTATCAGGCTCACTGAAGATTCGGTGAACCTGCTCTTGTCAAAAATGTTTACGAGACCAACCTAAAAGAAGAAGCGTCAACATATGAATTCGATTATCCTGTCGGCTGTTTTGGGCGTGATCATGATGTTCAGCGGGCTCTTTCTGAAAAAGAGCAGTTCCATCCATGTGCTCGCCATACTCGGCATGATCCTGCTGCTCGTGGTGGCTATACAGGATATGAGTGGCATGCATTATTTCCCGGTGGAGACCCACAACATGCTTTATTTCGATGTATTCGGACTCCTGGTAAATTGTACCATATTTTCCTGCACGCTGGCTTATTTCATGCTGAATGCCCGCGACATCACCAGCGTCGGCCACAATCCCGGCGAATATTTCGCGCTCATATTTTTTGTGCTCTGCGGCATCTCCATTGCCACCTCCTTCAACAGCCTGCTGATGCTGTTCCTCAGTATTGAAATCATTTCGATCCCGCTTTATATTCTAACGGGGAGCGACAAGCGAAACCTGAAGAGTAACGAAGCCTCGCTGAAATATTTCCTTATGGGCGCCTTCAGTACAGGCCTCATGCTGCTCGGAATTGCTTTTATTTATGGGGCTACGGACAGGGGCAGCTTTTTCCTGGAAGACATCGCCTCCAGCCGTTCCATGGGATCGGCCATGATGACAACGGGCCTGATCCTCCTGCTTTGTTCCCTGGCCTTTAAAGTGTCTGCCGCGCCCTTTCATTTCTGGACACCGGATGTATATGACGGAGCACCCACCGTGTTTACGTCCTTCATGGCCACGATCGTGAAAGCCGGGTTATTCATCGCGTTTATCCGCCTTTTTAAAGATGCTTTCGGCGACGCCAAAGGAGTATGGCAACCCTTTATGATCATTATCACAGTAGCCACACTTTTCATCGGCAATATCACGGCGGTATTCCAGCAGAGCGTGAAGCGCATGCTGGCTTATTCCAGCATTGCGCAGGTGGGGTTCATGCTGTTTGCCCTGCTTTCCCTGAACAGCCTTGCGCAGGAAGGGATATTATTGTATATCACCGTTTACAGTATCTCGACCATCGGGCTTTTTGCCGTCCTGACCCGGATGAAGGACCTGAGTTTTGAAGGCTTTAACGGACTGGCGAATAAAGAACCCCTGCTGGCGGCGACGGCGGCGATTTTCCTGCTTTCCCTGGCCGGCATCCCCCTGACGGGCGGCTTCCTGGCCAAATATTATATGATAGCGTCTGTTATGCAGACCAACCACCTGCTCTGGCTGGTGATCTTTGCCCTGCTTTGCGCGGCCGTCAGTGTGTATTATTATTTCCGGGTGATTCAGGCTATGTACTTCAAGGATGGCGATCCCCAGTCACCCGCCGTAACACCTGCCTTTAAAATCCTGCTGGTTATTTTGGCGGGGGCTGTCATCCTGCTCGGCATTGCGCCGCAGCTGCTTACCGACCGTTTATACATCATTTATATATGACGGGTCCGTGAGCCGTTGGCCGTGGGTCGTGGGCCGTCTATGGTTTATGGTTTATGGTCTATGGTTTTTTCCGTCAACCGTCAACTGTCATCCATTAACAGTCAACGAGATATTGAATGGAGCAACAATTAATAATTAATAATTGATAATTAATAATTGGTAAATTAGCAGTGTGGTTATAATATGAAAATCCGCGACGTTCTTTCGCTTTCCTTTCGTACCGTCCGCAGCAACAAGCTCCGGACCGGGATCACGGTTTCCATTATTGCTTTTGGGATCATGGCCCTCGTGGGTATTAACACCGCCATCGAGGCAATGAAACAAAAATTTACAGAAAGCTTCGCTTCCATGGGAGCGACCGGGTTCACCATCCATTATAAGGACTATAATTTCTTCGGCAACAACAACCAGGTGACCAAGGAAAAGAAGGGAGCCAAAAAAGAAAAGGTTTCCAATGCCAAAGTGCCCATCACCAAGGACCAGGCGGAAGCTTTTAAAAGAGAATTCATTTTCCCTTCCAAGGTGTCCATCAGTATCCGCGGGGGCAACAGCAATATCGTTTCCCTGGGCAGCAGCAAGACCAATCCGACGGTGCAGGTCATGGGAGGCGATGAATATTATGCCGAACTCAACGGGTATAATTTTACGGCAGGCCGTTCCCTGAACGACCTCGATATACAATCGGGCCGCAACGTCTGCATCCTGGGCGCCGACCTGGTGAAAAAATTCTTCGACGACAGGCCGGAACTGGCTATAGAAAAGATTATCAAGATCAACAACATGCCCTACCGGGTGGTCGGAACCCTGGAATCCAAGGGATCCAGCATTGGCCGGAGCTGGGACAATATGGCTATTACATCTTATAATAATGTGAGGCGTTTCTTCCTGAATCAGCCCATTGCACCCTGGTTCCCCACACCTTCATTTAACATACAGGTAAAAGTACCTGATGTCAACCAGATGTCACTGGCCATCGGGGAGGCCGAAGGGGTATTCCGGCCGATACGCAAGGCAAGCACCATGGACGCGAGCAATTTCGTAATCGACAAGAGCGACCGTTTTGTGGAAGAATTGCTGTCCAATCTTTCCCTCATTACAATGTGTGCCGTGGTGATCGGCGTCATCACACTCGTGGGCGCAGCCGTGGGCCTGATGAATATTATGCTGGTTTCTGTTACGGAAAGGACCAAGGAAATCGGCCTGGTGAAAGCCATCGGCGGCAAGAAACACAGCATCCGTATGCAATTCCTTTATGAATCCATCCTGATCAGCCTGCTGGGGGCCGTCCTCGGAAGTTTCCTTGGCATCCTCGTAGGCAATACTTTTGCAATAGTACTCAATACAGGATTTGTTTTCCCCTGGACATGGCTTTTCTTCGGCATGGTCATCTGTACACTGGTTGGTATTTTGGCCGGTCTCTATCCCTCTTTTAAGGCGGCCCGTATGAATCCTATTCAGGCTCTGCGTTACGAATAATTCCAGACCATGGAATGCATGCAACGCATTACCAATGCACGGTTTATCCTTATGGAAAGAAAATCGAATTTCCGTTTGTCATTCCGGAAATTTACTATATTGTGTTCCCTACGAAAAATCGTTGCACCGAATTCCTATTGAAAGGTATTGAGAAGCAATCCCAGCGCTTGTAAATAATAACTAACGATTCATTTTCAAATTTTTTTTAAACACTAAAAACAAACGATCATGGCTGAGACAAGACCGACTGCAACGGTAGCAGCGAAACCTACCACTAGCGTTCAGGCTGTAAAAAAGGGCAATTCCATTTCCTGGCTGGCGCCCTTAATTTGTATTATTCTTGGGTATATCATCTGGAGATTTTTAATCGGATCTGATGGCAATTTTACCAAACCCGATCCCAATGGCGGATTCTGGCCTAACCATGAAGGTGCAAAGACGGCCCTTTCCCGTATGTACCTCGGAGGTATCATCGTACCGATCCTGATCGGATGTCTCCTTACCGTAATAACTTTTGTGATCGAAAGATTCCTTACCGTATCCAAGGCAACGGGAAGCGGAAATATCAATGAGTTTATCCGCAAAGTGCAATATCATCTTGCCAACAAGAACGTGGATGCGGCCATCGCCGAATGCGACAAGCAGAAAGGCAGTGTAGGTAATGTAATGAAAGCCGGTCTTCGCAAATACAAGGAAATGATCACCGTTCCCGAACTCGACACCGAACAGAAAGTGCTGGCCATCCAGAAAGAAGTGGAAGAAGCCACCGCCCTTGAACTGCCGATGCTCGAAAAAAATCTTGTGTTCCTTTCCACCATCGCTTCCGTAGCCACCCTGTTGGGGCTGTTGGGAACGGTAATGGGAATGATACGTTCATTTGCCGCGCTGGGTGACAGTGGTGGTGGTGAAGCGGCTTCCAAGCTGAGCCAGGGTATCTCTGAGGCCCTTTATAACACGGCCCTCGGTATCGGTACCTCCGCCATTTCTATCATCATGTATAACGTGTTCACCACCAAGATCGATGGTATCACATATGGCATCGATGAAAGCGGATTTACACTGACTCAGAGTTTCGCGTCACTGTATAAGTAGTTTATGGTTAATAGTGAATGGTTTATGGTCAAACTATAAACTATACACCATATACCATAAACCAGATATGGAATTTTACCCAATCAGCATCTAAATAATAAAAAATGGGAAGAGCAAAACTACCGAGGAAGAGCACGAACATCGACATGACGGCGATGTGCGACGTGGCCTTTCTCCTGCTTTCCTTCTTTATCCTCGCCACCAAGTTCAAACCGCCGGAAGCGCTTTCGGTAACTACACCAAGTTCGGTGCAGACCAAGGTCGCCCCGGAAAAAGATGTGGTGATGGTGATCATAGATAAGGATGGCAAATTATACCTGTCTGTTTCCGATGCCAACATGTCGGAAAAACAGGCCATGATCGACGAGATTAATACAGCCAAAAATCTCAACCTGACACCGCAGGAAAAAGCCAATTTCGTTAAGATACCCAACGCCTATATCGGAGCGCCGTTCAGCCAGCTGAAGTCGTATCTCGACCGTACGCCGGAACAATTGCAGAAGGTCGTCAAGCCCGGCATCCCGGCTAAAGACAGCACCGAAAACGAAATGATCGACTGGATCAAGGCGGCCAAGAATGCCTTCCAGGGAAAGAGAATGAACGTGCTTGTCAAAGGGGATGATGCTTCAAAGTATCCTTCCTTCCAGGGCTTTATCATTGCGATGAAAAAGAACGATGAAATGAAGTTCCAGGTTGTGACGGCTTCCATCCCGGTCCCCATGGGCAGCGAGTTGTATAACACGCAGCAGAAAGCGGGAACCAAGGCGGTTGAATAATATTAAAACTTAAAAAGAAGAGACATGGCAGAAATGGATACCTCAGGCGGCGGCGGCCATAAAAAAGGCCCCGGTGTCAAAAAAGGAAAGAAACTGTCTACCCGCGTGGACCTTACCCCGATGGTGGATCTCGGTTTCCTGCTGATTACTTTTTTCATCTTTACGACAACCATGAGCCAGCCGACGGCCATGAAGTTGTTCCTGCCCAAGGACGTACAGAATCCTGAAGAGCAGAATAAGGTGAAGAATTCAGCGGTTATCACGCTGATGCTGGGCAAGGCAGACCAGATCTATTATTACGAAGGGGATAGTGCCGCAACACTGAAGCCCACCGACTATAAGAAAGTCCGCGACATCCTGCTCGATAAAAAGAGGAGGACCGATGCCAAGGATTTTGTTGTTGTCATTAAACCCACTGTGGATGCTACCTATAAGAATACGGTGAACATACTCGACGAAATGACCATCGACGAGATCCACCGTTATGCGATGGTAGATATCTCACCGGGGGAGTATAAGTTTGTGCAGGCGACTGAAGTGGCGAACGGGATCAAATAATTATTAATTATCAATTATTAATTATCAATTGCCAGCCCTCGGCCAACGGCCCACAGCCAACGAACTGAAATTTTGAATCTACTAAGTCAAGTAAAATGGAAATAAACAAAATCTTAACCGCGGATATCCTGGATATCATCTTCGAGGGGAGGAATAAGGCCTATGGGGCATACGAACTGCGTAAGACCTATAACCGCCGGATCCGGAATGCCCTGCTGATCATGGTCGGGATCGTCGTGGCGCTGGTTGCGATCTATGCGATCAACAACTACGCCAGTGCGCACACCAAAAAGGTGGAAGTCGTGCAGGACGTCCAGCTCGAGGATATTAAAGAAGAGAAGAAGAACGAGCCGCCTCCTCCTCCGCCCCCAAAAGTGGAACCGCCCAAGGTGGAAATGGCCAAGTTCACCCCGCCCAAGATCGTGAAGGATGAGGAAGTGAAGGAAGAAGAAAAACCACCGGAAGTAGAAAAGCTGGAAGACACCAAGATTGGTGCTGTCAACCAGGAAGGTATTAAAGACGACAATATCACCGCACCACCCGCCGAAACCAAGGGGGTAGTGGAAGCGCCCAAGGATAATACCGACTACGACAAAACCTTTACAAAGGTGGAAATCGAATCGGAATATCCCGGAGGAGCTGCCGCCTGGTACCGTTACCTGAGTAAGAACCTGGTTTATCCTGATGAAGCCGTGAGTGCTGAAATCCAGGGACAGGTAGTAGTCAGGTTTATCGTGGACAAGGAAGGCAATGTGAGTGATGTGGAAGCCGTCAGCGGACCTGAAGAGTTGCGCGACGCGGCCGTAAGAGTCATCAAGAAATCCGGTAACTGGAACCCAGCGATCCAGAACGGACGTAAGGTGAAATCTTACAAGAGCCAGCCGATTAACTTTAAGTTGGAGTCTCAGTAGAGTGAATGGTTAATGGTATATGGTTTATGGTGAATGGGAAAACCATTAACTATATACCATAAACCATCAACCTAATTATTCCTCGGCCCGGAGCCCAAAGCAGGTAACACTGTGGAGGATACTCCGGGCTTGTTTTTGTGTATGGTGGATGGTTTATGGTAGATGGGGTTTTGTTGACGGATGACGTTTGACGGATGACGGTTGACGGTTAACGAATGACGGATGACAGTTTTTGTATTGGACGATAGAGATAACAATCCCGGCTGTTGTAACTTCAGACCAACAACCTTCAACTGTCAACTACACATGAAACATCTCTTCTTAGTAGCGCTTTCCATAATAACGATAGCCTCCTATTCTCAGAAACCCAAAATCTTTGAGCTAAAGTCACCGGACAATAAAACCACTCTGATCATATATGCAGGAGAACAGATCAGGTGGGCCGCGGAGCAGGATGGACAACCTGTGATCTCGCCATCTGCCATTTCCATCACGCTGGAAAATGAAATCCTGGGCCGCAACGTTAAAATCACTTCTTCTAGGGAAGAAAAGATTGCACGGTCCTTTAAGGCAATCAACTATATCAAAGAAACAGTCAAAGACGAATGTAACCAGCTTACGCTGGATTTTGCCGGAGAATGGGGATTGATCTTCCGCGCATACAACAACGCCGTGGCATACCGATTTTTTACCAAAAGAAAAGACAGTCTCATTATCCAGAAAGAAGAATCGAATTTCAACTTTCCGGCAGACGAAAAACTCTTTGCGCCCATTCAATGGGACTATCGTGATGGTAAAAACTTCAATTCCTCCTTTGAAGCCCTCTATCATGAAATCCGGTGTTCCCAATTCCCCAGGGACTCACTTGCTTTCCTGCCCCTGCTGGCCGAAGCAGGCGGAGACAGGAAAGTGCTGATTACCGAAGCCGACCTGGAAGACTATCCCGGCATGTACCTCAACCTGAATTCCACAGGCCAGGGACTGCAAGGAGTCTGGGCGCCCTATCCGCTCAAATCCCGCATTTTCCATATCAACTATGTTCCTTACGAAAGAGCAAATTATATCGCCAGGGTTTCCGGAACAAGAGTCTTTCCCTGGCGCGTGGCCGTGATTTCACGGAGCGATAAGGAGTTATTAAACTGTGATATCGTGCAGGTTCTCGCCAGCGATCCGCGAATCGGCGATGACCACTCCTGGGTGAAACCGGGACAGGCGGCATGGGACTGGTGGAACAACTGGAATATCTCAGGCGTTGATTTCAAGGCCGGCATCAATACGAAGACCTATCAATACTATATCGACTTCGCCGCGGAAAACAAGATTCCTTATATCGTGATGGACGAAGGCTGGTCGGACGACCTCGATCTTACGAAGAGGATACCTGATTCGGTTCTCAACCTGCAGGCCGTCCTGGACTATGCGAAGCAAAAAAATGTGGGCGTCTTTCTCTGGGCGACCTGGTATGCTGTGTCGAGGCAGATGGATGAAGTCTTCCCGCTCTATGCGAAGATGGGCGTGAAGGGATTCAAGATTGATTTCTTTGACCGCGATGACCAGCTGGTGGTAGCAAGCACCTATGCCATCGCAAAGAAGGCCGCAGAAAATAAACTCATGGTGGACTACCACGGCATTTACAAGCCCACGGGGCTGCAGCGCACCTGGCCCAATGTGGTGAGCTATGAGGGCGTGAAGGGGCTTGAGAATTTCAAATGGGCCAATGAAGATCAGCCACGGTATACGGCGAGCATCCCCTTCATCCGCATGCTGGCGGGTCCGATGGACTATACGCCGGGCGCCATGCGCAATGCGACGGCGCAGGACTATCGTCCGGTGAATGGAAATCCCATGAGCAAGGGCACGCGATGCGAACAGCTGGCCGAATACGTGATCTTCTTTACGCCTTTCCAGATGCTGTCCGACAATCCGACCACCTATCGCCGTGAAAAGGAGAGCCTCGATTTCATTACACGGATTCCGACGACTTTTGACGAGACTGTGCCCCTGGAATCCAAAGTAGGCGAGTGGGCCGCCCTTGCCCGAAGAAAGGGAGGGAGCTGGTGGGTAGGAGCCCTTGGCGATCTTCAGCCGAAGGATATTGTAATCGACCTTAGCTTTTTACCCGCGGGTGAGTATAACGGCGAATTTTTCTACGACGGAGTCAACGCCGATCGCAAGGGAACTGATTATCGTCGTGAGACAGTAACCGTTCGCTCTGGTGAAAAACTTAAAGTCCATCTTGCACCGGGCGGAGGATTTGCAGGAAGGATTTCGCCCACCGCTGCTTCCATGTTACAAAATCGAATCGATGATTTTGTAATCATCGCTGTATCTGATCTCGAGCCCATTACGGTAAATAGATAGAATATTTGAACTTCGCTCCGTCAACCGTCAACTGTCAACTGTCAACTATGCTGGGCAAATTAACAGGCTGGGACGACACCATCGTGGCACTCGCAACCGCACCGGGCATCGGTGCGCTCGGCGTGATCCGCCTTAGCGGGCCGGAAAGCATCACCATTGCCAATGCGCTTTTTTCTTCCAAAGATTTGTCGGAACAACCTTCGCATACCCTGCACGTGGGGCTCCTGAAAATCGGGAATGAGATCCTGGACGAAGTGGTGGTAAGCATCTACCGCGCGCCGAAATCCTATACCGGCGAAGACGTGGTGGAGATCAGTTGTCACGGTTCGCCCCATATCGAAGAAAAAATTATTACGGCCTGCGTACAGTTGAGCGCGAGGCTGGCCAGGCCTGGAGAGTTTACGCAACGCGCTTTCCTGAAAGGCAAGATGGACCTGACCCAGGCGGAAGCGGTAGCGGATTTGATTGCCAGTCATTCGGAAGCCGCGCGCATTTCTGCGCTGCACACGTTAAGAGGAGGCTTTGCGGAAGACCTGAAGCGACTGCGGGAGCAGCTGATGGGATTCTCGGCGTTGATCGAATTGGAACTCGACTTCTCACAGGAAGACGTGGAGTTCGCCGACCGGGGCAAATTTAATTTGCTGATAGAAGAAGCGCGTACGTTGACGGAGAGCCTGATCGAATCATTTGCCTATGGCAACGTGGTGCGCAACGGTGTGCAGGTAGCAAT
>Ga0207645_10000848_pt1 | contig 25498 bp, 24 predicted proteins | sample KBSM53metaG_FD_184331 | JGI IMG/M metagenome (GOLD analysis project Ga0207645, IMG submission 184331) | Miscanthus rhizosphere microbial communities from Kellogg Biological Station, Michigan, USA - KBS M5-3 metaG (SPAdes) (version 2) | ecosystem: Host-associated > Plants > Roots > Rhizosphere >...
ATCCGAGTTATTTCCGAAACTCCTTCGACGGCGTTGCTCGATGGGGATCGCGGCATGGGGATGGTCATCGGCCATCGCGCGATGGAATTGGCCATCGACAAAGCGCAGAGCTGCGGCATCGGTATGGTGGGTGTGCGCAACAGCCGCCATTACGGCATGTCGGCGCAGTACGCGATGCAGGCACTGGCGCACGACATGATCGGAATCGCCATGACGAATGCCGGCCGACAAGTGGTGCCGACATTCGGCCGTGAAGCTAGATTCGGCACGAATCCCATGTGCTTCGCCGTTCCTGCGGATAAGGAGCTACCGTTTGTTTTGGACATGGCGACCACCACTGCGGCAGCGGGTAAGCTCGAGCTTGCCGCCCGTTTGGAAAAATCAATTCCAACCGGCTGGGCGTTGGACGAAAAAGCGCAAGCGACTCAGGACCCGCGTATCGCGCAGAGGGCGCGCCGGCTACTGCCCCTCGGCGGCTCGAGGGACAACGGCAGTCATAAGGGATACGGCTTGGCGGTTCTTGTAGAAATTCTCTGCGGCGTTTTGACCGGCACTGTGACTGCGCTCAATGCCGATCAGGATCCGCGCGGCCATTTTTTCGGCGCCATTCGTGTCGATGCCTTTCGTCCTGTCGCCGAGTTCAAGAAAGATATGGATCGGCTCATCCGGGAATTGAAATCCACCCCGCCCATCGAAGGGCAGCGCCGCGTCTACGTCGCTGGCGAGATCGAATTTGAAACCGCTGAGGAAAGAGCCGAGCGCGGCATCCCGTTGTTGCCCTCAGTGCTAAAGGGGTTGCGCGAGGTGAGTGAGCAGCTCGGGCTACCGTACAATTTGGAATAATTCTCGCGGGAATTCTGCCGATGCGTGTGAGGGCCGACACTTAGGTCGGCCCCTACCTACCTGAACATTCCGGAGGCAATGAATTCTTTGATGAAGCGATCGTCAGCGAATTGATCCCATTTCGCGCTTTTGGCTTTCGGCGTCGTCGATGATGCGAGTACCGCTTCAATGGCGGATTGTGATGGCGCGGGAATTTTTTCCCATGCCTTGTCGTAGGCATCGAGCGCTTCATTGAGCTGCGCCGGATCGGTGATCTTGGTGTATTTCGACATGATCGCGACCGCATCCGCACGATTCTTGCGTAGGAAATCCAGCCCCTCGGCGGCGCTTCGTACAAAGCGCCGCACCACTTCTGGATTGGCGCTGATATACGAGCGAGTCGTGCCTATGGCGTGCTGCACGAATGGAATTTTCAGCTCCGTGACATTCAAGAGCTCCTTCAAACCAAAATTTCGCGCCGTCAGCGTGGCTGGCGGGGTGAGTAACGCAGCGTCAATGATGCCTTGCTGCAGCGCTGCGACCAATGCGGGTATCTCCTTTAAGTAAGCGAATTTCACATCGATATCGGGCTTGAGTCCGTTTTTCGTGAGCAGCATGTGCGCCGCAATGTCGCTCGGTGTGCCTTTGTTGGTCGCGCCAAAGGTTTTGCCTGCCAGTGTTTTGATGTTCGCGATACCCGGCTGGCTATAAAGAGAAAAGACGAAAGCGTTCACCGGGCTCATGATGTACACCGTGTCCGACCCGGCGAGATTTGCTTCCAGGATCTGCGGACCCGCGGTCACGAAATTGACTTTCCCCCCGACCAGCGCCTGAACTGCCTGGTTGGTGGGAATGTGCGTGAGATCGACCTGAAGGCCGTTCTTCTGAAACAACCCCTTATCTTGGGCAATCCACAGGTAAAGAGGATCGGTGGCAATGACGCCGTAAACCGCAGTGGTTTGCAGCAGCGCGGGCTCGGCGGCCAGGCTGGGCCGCAACAAAGCTGACACGACAAAAAGGGTGAGAAGCGCCGCCCAACGATGTTTTTTCAAGCCGCAGGTACGGCGTTTCATTTCTTCACCTCAAAATTCCGGTTATAGCTGCCCCGCGTGATGACCACTTCTTTGAGCACGACATCTTTGCTCGGTCGGTCGCGCGCATCCCGCGGCACATTGGCGATGGCCACGACCACTTCCTGGCCTTTGACCACCTCGCCGAAGACGCTGTGTTTGCCATCGAGAAAGGGCGTGGCCTGCTGGGTGATGAAAAACTGGCTGCCGTTGGTATTGGGTCCCGCATTCGCCATGGAAAGGATACCGGCTTTGTTGTGCCGAAGGTCGGGACTGAATTCGTCTTCGAATTTATAACCCGGGCCGCCGGTGCCGTTGCCAAGAGGATCGCCGCCCTGAATCATGAAGCCTGGAATGACGCGGTGAAAAATTGTTCCGTTGTAAAGGGGGCGCTTCACTTTGTCGCCAGTCTTGGGATCGGTCCATTCTTTGGTGCCGCTGGCGAGGCCGACGAAGTTGGCCACCGTTTTAGGCGCCTTGTCTTCGAAAAGTTGAACGACAATATCGCCCATGCTGGTTTTCAAAGTCGCGTAAAGCGGCCCTTTCTTTTCCGGCGTCTCAGCCGCGGTTGCAATCGTTGCACTCAGTAGCAATGCCACTAGAAAAACAATTTTCCGCATCATGAACGCCTCATTTCTTTTCCAGTTCCGCCATGACTTCTTTGACAAAACGCAAATCCATATAATCGCGCGCCGGCCGTTTGGGCGCCACATTCAAAGCGATGGACTGCCAGTGCGCCATCAGCTCGACGCCCTTTTCGGTGGGCACGGGGATCAACGCTTCCCTGACGAGGTTGTATGCATCCACCGAAACATCGCGGTCCATATGCCAGTGTTTCATCATCGTTTGAATCGCATCTTCGGGATAATCCCGGCTATGGATCACGCCCCGAACGACGGCGCGCACCATGCGTTTGACGAATTGCGGGTTCTCTTTGATGGTTTTTCCGGTCGCGGCGAGTCCGCTGAAAGACGTGTCTTTGAAAAGGTCGGCTAAGTTGACCAAACGCTTGAATCCGGCTTTGAGCGCGACGTAATCCGAAGGCGGCGCCAGGAGCGCGCCCTGAATGATGCCTTGCTGCAGAGCGGCGATTTTCGGCTGGCTCCCAGGAATACTGACATACTGCACGTCCTTGTCGGGATTCATCTTGAAGAGTTCCAAGACCGCTTTCGTCCCGGCAAACGTTGATCCGCCGAAGCTCACGCCGATTTTTTTGCCTTTGAGATCCGTTACTTTTTGGATATCCGAGGTCACGATCAACGAAAATGTCGGCCGGCCGATCATTTGCGCGAGCAAAATGATATCTGCGCCTTCCCAAACGGACGGCATCTGCGGTCCGACGGAAAAGATGAAGTGGATCTGGTTCCCGAGCAGCGCCTGCACGGCGGTAACTGCGCTTCGCACCGAAATGAGCTCCGCGTCGAGTCCCTCGCGCTTATAGAAGCCTTTATCGAGCGCAACGAATGCCGGTAAAAACTGCACATTGGCCGATGGATACGCTCCGCGCACCGGTTCGGCGTTAACACCCGCCGCGCCGAGCACGGAAGCAAGCACAATCATGACGGCGACCCGCCGCATCATTGATCGTCTGCCGCGGTTTGTCATCACCGTGCCTCGGCTTTTAGCTCCTGGATCAAAGAGAGGTCGAAAAATTTGTATGGCGGTATCGCGAGAAAAGCCGGATCTTCATAACTCATTGTGCGGAGCACGTTGAGAATCGCTTCTTCGGTGGGAAAGAGATCGGGGCGCGCATCCGCGCGCATGGCTTGATAGGCATACTCCACGCTGTCGGGATCGTCCATCTTGAGCACCTGCCGCATGACAGTGATCGTCGAAGCTTTATCCGCCATCATCAGCCGGACGGAATCCGAAAGACCACGCAGGTAGTTTTTGACGATATCTCTGTTTTTGCTTAGGTACGATCGCCGGGTCAGATTGATACCCCAAATATATTCCAGCGGCACCGGGATCACAGTGAGGCCGAGTTTCTCCGCCTGCCGTCCTTGCAGCGAAGAGATCAGTGTGGCGTCGAGGTTGCCGGAAACCACGGCTGCGAGGCGAACCGAGGAACCACCCGATAGCGGGATGATCTGCGCATCGCTGCGCGGGTCGAGTCCGACCTTGGAAAGCATAAAGCGGATATAGGCGTCAGCCCGGCCGCCCGCGCCGCTCGAGGCGATCTTTCGTCCTTTTAGTTCTTTTAACTCTTTGATTTTCACTCGACTCGCAAGGCTATAAGGCGAGGAATTGTTCCACGAAGCGAGCCCGACGGCATCGAGGCCTTGCTTGCCGAGATAGAAAAGTCCGGTTGAGCTCGAAGTGAGGAACTGCACGCTGTCGGACATCAGCGCCTGCATATTCATCTGCTCGTTGCGAGTAGCGATCACTTCCACCACGAGACCATACTTGCCGAAAACGCCCTTTTTGCCGCCGAGGTAAATCGGCAATGCGCCGGTCAGCGCTCCTGGCGTGGCGATGCGCAGCAGCGTTTCAGCACAAGCAAGCTGAGAGGATGCAAATCCGGTAACGATAACGAAAACAAAGACGAATAGGCGACAATGATCTTTCATAACCGGCAGGTAACCTAAACAAACTGCACTGCGCGGTCAAGGCGCTGAGCGGCAGGCATGCGAAAACATCAGTTCTATCCCGAAAATTGTCACTCCATGGGTGCGAATTGGACGGCTTTCCAGAGGTTATTTCGGTTTAGTGTTTTGACAATAAGATGAGTGAATGGTATAGCAAATTTGCCCTGAACGGGGGGACCAAACGCATGACATGGTTTGATCGGACCACAGGTGGTAAAAAGATGCCCGAGCCACAACCGGAGAAGCTTCCGGAAGCGCCCAAACCCATCCCTGAACCAGGGCCGGTGGTGGTAGTCGCTCCGGATGCGAAACCCACTCTACCGAAGGAAGAGGCTCCGCCGAAGCCCGCTGAGCCGGGGCCCGTTGCCTATCTCTATAAAGGCAGTCGAGTTAATGGGCAGCTGAGTTTCCAGGGAGCGGTGCGAATTGATGGCTCGGTAGACGGGGAAATTCAATGTCAGGGAACATTGACCATCGGCGAAGGCGCCGATATTCGCGCCAAAATTTCCGGTCGAGTGGTCATTCTCCGCGGTAAGGTCGAAGGAAACGTAACCGCCAAGGAAAGACTCGAACTGATAGCTCCGGCACGGTTAATTGGCAACGTCGATACTCCTCGCTTGTTGGTCACCGAGGGCGTGGTATTTGACGGTAACTGCGCCATGGGAACAACAAAGCAAAAGGGTGGATTGATTTTACAGGGTGTGAACGCGGACAAGCCTGCGGCGGCTCAAAACCTGCAGGCCGATTCCAATAACTAGACTTCGGTTCGCCGTTAGTTTCCATCCCAAGAGCCTACGTTCATTACCGAAGGTAGGTTTTTTATTATTTTAAGCTTTGGTTTTTGCATCGCCCGGCGGGAATTATGTTCTCCGTCAGGAGCTAAAGAGCGGAATTGTACGAATGATTTCATTAGACATCAGCATTCTTTATCAAATCGTTCTGTTCGTCGTTCTATGGCTCATTTTGAACAAGATTCTCTTCCAACCCTATTTACGGCTGTTGGAACAGCGGGAGCATCGAACCACCGGAGCGGAACACGACTCCGCTGACCTGGAGCACGAAGGCTCCAGACTTCGTGCCCAGTATGAGGAGCAGATCTCGCAAGCGCAGATCGCCGGCTATGCCGCCAAAGAAGCGATTGTCCAGGAGGGTCGCCAGCAGCGAGAAAAAATACTGGCACAAGCTCGGCAGGAAGCTACCAGTCAACTGGACCGGGTGCGGCGCGAAGTGGCACTTGCGCGGGAAAGAGATCAGCCGCTCGCGGCGCTCGAAGCCAAAGCAGTTGCCCGAGAAATGGTCAGCAAAGTGCTTGGCAGGACCGTCGCATGACTGTTGCAGATTTTTTTTCAACTGCGCAAGCCTATGCGTCTGCTGCTGCGGAGGCGGAGCACCACACCCCCTCGATCAACGATATTTGGTTTCCGCTCATTAACTTCCTCATCTATGCGTTTATTATCGTCAAGTTCGCCCTTCCATTAATCCGCGACTTCCTAAAAACGCGACGCAAGGAGATCGTGGCCAAGCTCGCAGAGGCCTCGGCGAAGAAGCAAGCCGCCGAAGCTTTAGTCAGAGATTATCGATCCAGGTTGGCCGGCCTCGGCAAAGAAGTCCAATCGTTACAGGCTGCGCTGCGCGAAGACGGCGAGAGAGAAAAGAGTCGGCTCGTGAGCGAGGCACAAGCGACGGCAGTCAAGATAACGCAAGACGCCAATTTTCTCGCCGATCAGGAAGTCAAAACTGCGCGGCAAAAATTGCGCGAAGACATGGCCGATGAGGCCGAGGCGACCGCGCGGCAACTGATCGAGCGCAATATTTCCGCCGCCGATCAAACTCGCCTGGCGGATGACTTTGTACGATCGGTGGGACAAACCCGATGACCGAAGGAAGCTTGGGCCGTCGATATGCCAAGGCCCTCTTTCAACTGGCGCGCGAAGCCGGCCAGGAAGAGAAAATCGGCCAGGAGCTCGAGCAGTTTGACGTCGCATATACCGAGTCGGATCTGAAACAAGTCCTCGTCAATCCGGCGTTTGCGCTCGAAGTTCGTAAAAAAATCCTCGCACAAGTCACCCAAGCCGAGCAGTTATCAGAATTGACCAGACATTTTTTATCGCTCCTTGCGGATCGCGACCGATTGTCTCACCTGGCGGGGATCGTCAGCTGCTATCGCCGATTGCTCAATGAAGCGAAGGGACGAGTCGAGGCCAAGATCGTGAGCGTAAGCCCGCTGGAGCCCGACCGGCTCGAGCAGTTGCGCGGTCACCTGCGCGGGGTTTCAGGCAAGGACGTGGTGCTGCAGCAGGAAACTGATCCCGAGTTACTCGGCGGCTTACTCGTCGAACTGGAAGGCAAAGTTTATGATGGCAGCATTCGCACGCAGCTGGAAAATATGAAACAGCGCATCGCCCGCGGCTATTAAGGAGCTCAAGCATGGAAATCGGCACAGCGGAAATCAGCCGAATCATCAAAGAACAGATTCGGGACTACGAAAAGACGGTCGAAATACAGGAAGTCGGCACGGTGTTGTCCACCGGTGACGGCATCGCCCGCATCTATGGTCTAGACAAAGTGGCCGCCGGCGAGCTGTTGGAATTTCCCCATCATATCTACGGGGTGGCGCTCAATCTCGAAGAGGATAACGTGGGCGCGGCGCTCTTCGGCGAAACTCACATGATCAAAGAAGGCGATACGGTCAAAAGAACCGGCCGCATCGCCGAAGTCCCGGTCGGCAAAGAGCTGATCGGTCGTGTGGTGGATGCCTTGGGCGAGCCCATCGACGGCCGCGGCCCCATCGATACCAAAGAGCGCCGGCGCATCGAGCTCAAGGCGCCCGGCATCGTCGCGCGCCAGCCCGTAAAGGAACCTTTGCAGACCGGCTTGAAAGCGATCGACGGCATGATTCCCATCGGGCGCGGCCAGCGCGAGCTGATTATCGGCGATCGCCAGACCGGCAAAACCGCCGTCGCCATCGACGCCATTATCAATCAAAAGGGCGGCAACGTGATTTGCATCTACGTCGCCATCGGCCAGAAGCGCTCCACCGTGGCCCAGGTCGTCGATAGACTCAGAGAGGCCGGCGCCATGGAATATTCCATCATAGTGGCGGCGACGGCTTCTGAATCCGCCCCGCTGCAATTCATCGCGCCGTACTCCGGTTGCACCATGGGCGAACAGTTCCGCGACAATGGCGGACATGCTCTGGTCATTTACGATGATCTGTCGAAACACGCAGTCGCCTACCGCCAGCTATCGCTGCTGCTGCGCCGCCCACCGGGACGCGAAGCTTACCCCGGTGACGTTTTTTATTTGCATTCACGGCTGCTCGAGCGCGCGGCCAAAATGAGCGACCAGCGCGGCGGTGGTTCGCTGACGGCGCTGCCGATTATCGAAACCCAGGCTGGGGATGTTTCCGCATACATTCCGACCAACGTAATTTCGATCACCGACGGGCAGATTTTTCTCGAGAGCGATCTATTTTATTCCGGCGTCCGTCCGGCGATCAACGTCGGCATTTCCGTCTCACGGGTCGGCGGCAACGCACAGATCAAAGCAATGAAACAGGTCGCAGGCACGCTGCGCTTGGAGCTCGCGCAATATCGCGAAATGGCGGCCTTCGCTCAGTTCGGCTCCGATCTCGATCAAGCCACTCAGCGCCAGCTCAACCGCGGCTCACGACTGGTCGAATTGCTCAAGCAGGGGCAATATCAGCCGCTGCCGGTCGAGAAACAGATCTTGATCATTTTTGCGGGGACCAACGGCTTCGTCGATGAGCTGCCGCTCACGGCCTTAAAGAAATACGAGCAAGAGCTCTATTCCTTCGTCGAATCGAGGCATCCGGATGTCTTCGCCGAGGTACTAAAAAAACGCGAACTGGACGGCGATCTGCGCGCCAAAATGACCAAGACGCTGGAAGAGTTCAAAGGGGCCTTTAAACCGTAGCGGGTGTATTTGTCATCCTGAGCGTTAGCGAAGGATCTCGACAGATTCTTCGGCTTTGCCTCAGAATGACACGCTCGAATTATCGATGGCAACGCTCAAAGCGATACGTAAGCGGATCAGCTCGGTCCGCAACACGCAGCAGATCACCAAGGCGATGAAGATGGTTTCGGCTGCCAAGTTGCGTCGCGCCCAGGAAGCGGCGGTGGCGGCGCGCCCTTACGCCGAAAAGATGACCGAGCTTTTGAAAAACGTTGCCGCCCGGGTTGCCATCGAAGCGCACCCGCTGCTGCAAACGCGCGAAGAAAAAAAGATCGATCTCGTCCTATTTACTTCGGATCGTGGCCTTTGCGGCGGTTACAACGCGAACTTGATCCGCGCTGCGGAAGCATTTATCCGGCGCCACGCTCCCGATAAAGAAGTCGAGCTGACCCTAGTCGGCCGCAAAGGCGCCGATCACTTTCGACGGCGGCGCGCGCCCATTGCCGATCGTTATTTGAACGTCTTGACAACAGCACCTGACGAGCTGGCAGCGGCGATCGGCCAGAAGCTGATCTCACGTTTTATCAATCGCGAGACCGACGCGGTATACATTCTTTACAGCCATTTTCGCTCTGCGCTTTCTCAGGTGCCGACTCTGGAGAAGCTTTTACCCGTATCATTGAGCGCGACCGACGATGCCGAGCCGCAACAGCTCACGGAATATCTATACGAGCCCAGCATCGAGCAACTACTGGCGAGTTTGCTGCCGCGCATCACCGACGTCGCCGTGCAGCGGGCGCTGCTCGAGGCCACGGCGAGCGAACACGGCGCGCGCATGACAGCAATGGACTCGGCCACCAGCAACGCTTCGAAGATGATCGGCAGCTTGACCTTGCAGATGAACCGAGCGCGCCAGGCGTCGATTACGCGCGAGCTGATGGAAATTGTCGGCACTGCGGAAGCATTAAAGTAGTCCCCGTCCGTCTTCCCCCCAGCGCGGAGAGGAAAGAGGTGGGGCCGAACACGAACACGTTTTTGGAGGTTTCTACATTATGGGCATGGGGAAAATCACCCAGGTTCTTGGCGCCGTCGTCGATGTCGAGTTTTCCGACTCCTCGCTTCCTCCGATTTATAACGCCTTGAAAGTTTCCAACCCGGCGATCAGCGATCAGCAGTGGAATTTGATCGTCGAAGTGGCACAGCATCTGGGTGAAAACACGGTGCGATGCATCGCCATGGACACGACTGAAGGGTTGGTACGCGGCATGGACGTCATGGACACTGGCAACGGCATCACCGTACCCGTTGGCGAAGAGACCCTCGGACGGGTGCTCAACGTGATCGGTGAACCGGTAGACGAGATGGGGCCGGTCAACGCCAAAAAAAGTTACCCGATTCACCGCCCAACCCCGGAATTCGTCGACCAAGAAACCAAAGTTCAATCGTTCGAGACCGGCATCAAAGTTGTCGACTTGCTCGCCCCCTATGCTCGCGGCGGCAAGATCGGCCTCTTCGGCGGCGCCGGCGTAGGCAAGACCGTCATCCTGATGGAGTTGATCAATAACGTCGCCATGAAACATGGCGGCTATTCCGTCTTCGGCGGGGTCGGCGAACGCACCCGCGAAGGCAACGATCTTTGGCTCGAGATGAAAGAGTCGGGCGTTATCAACAAGGCCTCGCTCGTCTACGGCCAGATGAACGAGCCGCCCGGCGCGCGCGCCCGCGTTGCGTTGACCGCCCTCACACTGGCGGAATTTTTCCGCGATGATGAGGGCCGCGATGTGCTCTTGTTCCTGGACAACATCTTTCGTTTTACTCAGGCGAATTCCGAAGTCTCGACCCTGCTCGGCCGGATGCCTTCCGCAGTCGGTTATCAGCCGACGTTGGCCACAGACTTGGGCGAGCTTCAGGAACGAATCACGACCACGCACAAGGGCTCGATTACATCCGTCCAGGCGATCTATGTTCCAGCGGACGACTTGACCGATCCCGCGCCCGCGACCACCTTCGCGCATTTGGATGCGACCACGGTTCTCTCGCGCCAGATCGCTGAGTTGGGAATTTATCCTGCGGTGGATCCGCTCGATTCGACTTCGCGCATTCTCGACCCGCTCGTCGTGGGTGCGGAACATTACGACGTGGCGCGGCAAGTCCAGGTGATCTTGCAGCGCTACAAAGATTTGCAGGACATTATCGCGATTCTGGGCATGGACGAATTATCGGAGGAAGACCGCTTAACCGTGGCGCGGGCGCGCAAAATTCAACGTTTCCTGTCGCAACCGTTTCATGTCGCGGAAGCGTTTACTGGTACTCCCGGCGCCTATGTGGAATTGAAGGATACCATCCGCGGCTTCAAAGAAGTGGTCGACGGCAAGCACGACGACATACCGGAGCAGGCTTTTTACATGGTCGGCACCATCGAGCAGGCGGTCGAAAAAGCCAAAAAGATGGCAGCAGCGTAAGGAAGCAGTAGGGACGAGGCATTAAGCACTAGAAGATCTAAGCGTCGCATTCGAAATGGCAGACAAAATCAGACTGAGAGTGGTGACGCCGAGCCGATTGCTTCTCGACGAGGATGTCGACGAAGTGACGGCCCATGGAGAACTGGGTGAGTTTGGCGTCCTTCCCAATCACATCGCATTCTTATCGACCCTCGTCGCGGGCGAGTTGAGTTACAAGCAAGGGGCGGCGAAGCGAACCCTGGTGGTGAGCGGCGGTTATGCCGAAGTTCTGAACAATGTCATGACGGTGCTCGCGCCGACTGCGGAGTTCGCCTCCGAAATCGATGTGAGCCGCGCCGAACGCGCCAAAGCTCGTGCGGAAAAAGCGATAGCGGAAACCGACCGCGGTGGCGCCGAATTTAATCTTGCCGAAGACGCTTTTCACCGAGCGCTGGCGCGGCTCGAGGTTGCGAGCAAGGAAACAAGACGATAGAAAAAGAGAGAGACAAGGAGGACGTTTTATGGCCGATGCCGCCAAACAAGAACCCGTCGTCACGATGTGGAGCAAAGAATTCACCTATGATCGCTGGATGAAATCTAAGGGCATTCCGATTCACCGGGGCTACTTTATCGAAGATTTGCGTACGGTCGAATTGGAATGGTGGGAAGAGCGCGGCTGTAAATCGGCATTTATTCAGTTGCTCGGGCAGGAGGGCGTGAGCGCCTCCCGGGTTTCGGAAATTCCTCCGGGAAAGTCCTTGGCGCCGGTAAAGTTCGCGCTCGATGAAATCGTCTACGTGCTTTCGGGTCGCGGTTTGACCACCGTGTGGGCAGGGGAAGGCAAACCAAAGAAAAACTTCGAATGGCAGGAGCACTCGATGTTTCTGGTGCCGCGCAATCACTGGCATGTGTTCAGCAATATGCAGGGCGACAAGCCGATTCGGCTTTTTCACTACAGTTACATGCCCATGGCGATGTCGGCGCTGCCTGAGCCTGATATGTATTTCAACAACCCTTACGAGCCAAAGGTGACCGTATCGGATGGGGACTTTTATTCGGAAGCGAAAATGGTTCAGGCCAAGGATGCCGATGAAGGCCTCGGCATGCGCGCTTTTTGGTACGGCAATTTTTTCCCCGACATGCGCGCCTGGAACAAGCTCGATGCCAACGAGCGGCGCGGCGCCGGCGGCAAGAGCGTGTTCATGCAATTTCCTAATTCGGAGCTGACCGCGCATATGTCAGTGTTCGCGCCCAAGACCTACAAGAAGGCGCATCGCCACGGCCCAGGCCGCGCGATTATCATCCCCGCCGGCGAAGGCTATTCGATCATGTGGGAAGAAGGCAAAGAGAAAATCGTCTGTCCATGGCATGAGTGCAGCATGATCACCCCGCCCGATAAATGGTTTCACCAGCACTTCAACGCCGGCAAGGACATGGCGCGCTATCTTGCGCTCCATCCGCCGATGCAGTTCCATGGTCATGCGGAAAAGGTCGAAGATCGGGCCAAGGATCAAATCGAGTACCCGAGGGAAGATCCTTTTATCCGGCAGAAATTCGAAGAGGAGTTATCAAAACGCGGCATCAAGAGCGAAATGCCTCCGGAGTGCTATTCCAACCCGGACTATGAATGGTCGAAGGCGATGGGTAAGCAATAGCGCAATAATTTCCAATCGTTCGTTTAGAGAATCCCCGCTCCAGTGAGCGGGGATTCTTTATTTTCAGAAGGACACCGCTAATGGCAGACAGAGGCAAAATCATGCACGACGATATTTATGATCATGACCATCCGGACAATTTCATCATCAGGGAAGATGAAATTGTCACCGACATCGAAGGGCTCGAGATGTTCTCGCTTAAAAGCGTGGGCATCGACATCGGATCGTCAACGTCCCACCTGATCTTCTCCCACATCACACTGCGCCGCGAAGGCGCTTCGCTTTCGGGAAAATTCAAGGTTACGAACCGCGAGGTGCTGTATCGCTCGCCGATTATGCTGACGCCATATCTTTCGGCCACCAAAATCGACACCGATCAAGTGAACGATTTCATTCAGGCGGCCTACAAAGAAGCCGGCTTGACACCGGAAGACGTCGATACGGGAGCCGTCATCATCACTGGCGAGGCCTTGAAGAAGGAAAACGCCCAGCCGATCGTCGAGAATTTCGCGAAATATTCCGGAAAGTTTATCTGCGCCGCGGCGGGTCATAATCATGAAGCGCTGCTGGCCGCCTATGGCTGCGGCGCGGTCGATCTTTCCAAGAGCGAGCACAAAACCGTGCTCAACGTCGACATGGGCGGCGGTACCACTAAGTTCTCACTGGTCGAAGACGGTGTCGTGACGCAGACCGCTTCCATCAATATCGGCGCGCGCCTGATCGCCTTCGATGAGGATGACACGATTACCCGCATCGAAGGTGCCGGCCGCACAATGATGAGAGAGCTTGGCTATAAGATCGAGCTCGGTCAAAAGATCACCGAAAAGATGAAAGAGGATTTCGGCGCCTACATGGCGAAGATTCTTTTCGAAATCATCGAACACGGGCCGAAGTCGCCAATGGCGAAATCCCTGATGGTGACTCCGCCGTTCGTCAACTACCGCGGCTTCACGCAGGTGCAGCACATCGTTTTCTCCGGCGGCGTTTCCGAGCATGTTTATGATCGCGATCCCAAGGCCTATGGCGATATCGGCCCGGTTTTAGGGCGGAACATGCGCGAGTATCTAAAAAAATTGCCCGATGGGGTGCTGCGGGAACCGATCGAAGGGATCCGCGCCACTGTGATCGGCGCCGGCGAATATACCATCCAGGCGAGCGGAAACACCAGCTACGTGTCGAATGAAAAAGCTTTGCCGGTGCACGGCCTGAAAGTGATTCAGGCGCCGATTCGCGACGGCGAATCGGTCAGCGATGCGCTGCGGCAATCGCTGCGGAAGTTCGATCTGCCCCGTTTTACCTCCGGCCTGGCGCTGTCGCTGACCGTGAGCGGTGTGCCCGATTACCAGTCGGTCCGGCGGATCGCGGAAGGGGTGGCGGAAATCCTTAAGGAAGCCGATGACCCGAAATGCCCGCTTTATTTGACTTTGGATCTGGATATCGCCAAATCCCTTGGCAGCATGCTCAAAGAAGAATTCAAAGTCGCCCGGGATATCATCGCGGTGGACGGCATCGAAGTCGGCGACCTGGATTACATCGACATCGGCGAATGTCTGGGCATCACGGAGGTTATTCCAGTGACGGTCAAATCCCTGATGTTCCCGACCGCGCCAGACGATTGATTCGGCGCTGGGTGATAAATTTGAAGGCCTCGCTTTCGCGGGGCCTTCGTTTTTGTGGGCTCGCCGAGAATTTTTTTCCCGTGTCGAGAGTGATATGAGTTTTACCAGTGGTTGAGAGGAGCACCTTCATGTCCAAAGCGATGCAAGCCGAACGCAAAATGTGGAGCAAAGTGTATACGTACGACGAGTGGATGGAAGCCCAGCGGATTCCGATCTATCGCGGTTACTACATCGAAGACCTGCGGACGCTCCAGTTGGGCTGGTGGGAGTCGCGGCAGTGTCATTCGGCCTTCATCCAGCTCCTCGGTCAGGAAGGCGTCACTTCGGCGCGCGTCAGCGAGATTCCAGCCGGCAAAACTTTACCGCCGCTTAAGTTTGCCCTGGACGAAATCGTTTATGTCGTCGAAGGCCGTGGGCTCACGACCATTTGGGCCGGAGAAAAGCGGCCGAAGAAGACTTTCGAATGGCAAAAACACAGCATGTTTCTTCTGCCCCACAACTACACGCATCAGTTCAGCAACATGCAAGGAGACAAACCGGCGCGCTTGCTGCATTACAATTATATGCCGCTCACGCTCTCGGGTGTGCGCGATCCTAATTTCATCTTCGCCAACGCCTACGAAGGGCCGGACATCCAGAACGAGATAGATTTCTATTCCGAAGCGAAAATGATTTCACAACAGAATCTAGACGAATCCTGGGGACGGCGCGCGTACTGGTACGGGAATTTTTTTCCGGACATGCGCGCCTGGGACAAGCTCGACAGCAACGCCCGGCGCGGCGCCGGCGGCCGTAGCGTTTATATCCAATTTCCCGACTCGGAAATGTCCTGCCATATGTCGGTTTTCGATGCCCGTCTATACAAGAAGGCGCACCGCCATGGTCCCGGCCGAGTCATCGTCATTCCCGTCGGCGAAGGTTATTCGATCATGTGGGAAGAAGGCAAAGAAAAAGTCGTGGTGCCCTGGCATGAGGCGAGTTGCTTCGTACCACCGAACAAATGGTTTCATCAGCACTTCAACGCCGGCGGCGAGCCGGCACGCTATCTTGCGCTGCATCCGCCGATGCAGTTTCATGGACACGCGGAGAAAGTCGAAGACCGCGCCAAAGATCAGATCGAGTATGTCAATGAAGACCCCTGGGTGAGAGAAAAGTTCGAAAGCGAGCTGGCCAAGCGCGGCCTCACGTCGTTGATGCCGCCGGAGACCTACACGAATCCTGATTTCGAATGGAACTGGAAGCCGTTTTTGAAAAGCGCGAAATAGGCGAATCGCGAAACGGCCGAGTTTTTGAACTACGATGACGCGCTGGATTGACACAGGCGAGGTTTCTCATTTAGAGTGCCGGCCATTGCACTGATTCTGTCGGCAAATCATAGGAGGTCCGAAATGATCAACGAGAATCATGCCAAAGAGAAAATCTTCTGGCCCAACAAGCAGCGCGTTGCGGTTGCAATCACATTCGATTTTCAGGGCGGTGAGCCCGTGCGGCCCGGCCCCAATGGCAAGTTGAACAACGAGGATTATGCCGAAGGCGAATATGGTCCCAAGACCGGCATCTGGAGAATTCTAAGAATGCTCGACGAAGTCGGTGTGAAAACCACGTTTCTGACCTGCGGCGGCATCGCCGAACGATATCCCGATGCCATGAAGGCGATCACCGAGCGCGGCCATGAAGTCGCCAGCCACGGCTACCATCACGAGATCGCGCGGGATCTCACGCGTGAACAGGAGCTGGACTGCATCCGGCGCACCACCGACATGCTCCTGAAGCGAACCGGCAAGCGGCCCGTGGGCTGGCGCACCTGTACTCAAAGCGACAACACCGTCGAATTGTTGATGGAAGAAGGCTACGTCTGGAATAGCAACTCTTTCGCAGACGATCTCCCCTTCGTTTGGGAAAACAGCCAAGCCCGTTTGGTCGAGCTTCCGCGCCAACCATTTGGCGACGGCAGGCTCTACGGCCATCAAAACCGGGCCGGCGACCACCCCGAAAATGCGCTCCGTTTGTGGAAACGGTTCTTCGACGATCTTTATAAAGAATCGGGACTTGGGCCGATGTTTACCACGTTTCAACTGCACCCATACGTATCCAGCAGGTTGGGCCGGACCAGCGCGCTCAAAGAAATGATCGAATACATGAAAGATCATGAGGGCGTATGGTTTGCGACCGGCATCGAGATCGCCAACTGGTGGCTGGAGCAAAACTTTTCCGAGCAGCCGGCTCCGCTCCGTATCGCCGCGGCATCCTAGATACTGCGCCACTCATCTTATCCGCGAAGCGGAAGACGCGCCATGCTCAATGCGCGTCTTTCGCGCATTGCCAACCCTCGCTGGCGGTGAATGACCTTCAATCCCCGCGTCGAGAGCTCACCGGCCCGACTCTGTAAAAACGCACCGGCCGCGGTTGTCATGTCAAACCCAATGAGAGATCCCACAAAACCAAGAACGCTCACATAATCACCTGTAGCCGGTCCCGCATGGATAATTCGGGCCGGTAATTTCGGGCGAGCGGATAATTGCATTCTCGGGAAAAAGTTCTGCGGCCTTGTTTCGTTTTCGACACAAACACACGCCGCAACACCCTGAAGAGCGACCGCCGCCGACCCATGCAACAACCGTATACACCGCGCGACCAAGACGGATAACCATGGCATATATTCTGCTCGCCGCCGTAACTAGACCCATCACGTGCTCGGTGATCGATTAGCAACCCCGGCGAGGAGGAGCTTATGTTCATAGAAACCTATTACGACGAACGGCGATCAAGTTTCGACGGCAGTGGCGAGCTGATCATTCCCTATCCGGAACTGGTCGGAGAAGAGTTGGCGGCATGGCGGCAGTATCTGCCGATCAAGCATACGTTTGGAATCTATTCGCTGGAGCTTGGGGTGCCCGAGCCGGTGCTTTCGGAGGTAAGGCGACTGAGAGTAACTCGACTATTCGATCGGGTAGAAATATGGGCCCGCAAAGACCCTGATCCTATGGCAGTGGGAATAATTGCTCCAGACGGCGGCAGAACACGCTACTACTCAATTGCGCGCTGGGGTGACGCGGAGATCACCCTTGGTGAAGTCAAAAGAAAGCTGCGGCTGCAAGAAGTGGTCTCCCGGGCGATTCTCACTGCAGCGATTTTGTTGGTCATGGTCAGTATTTTTCTGGTTTTCTCCGCCTAGAGCAAGCTGCCAGATCAAAGCTGCTGTGCGCCGGCTTAGACGCGCAGAGATGCTACGCAAGTAGGGCGCAGCGGATGTCGGTGGCTCAGTGCTCTATAGGCCATCAAGGAAGATGATATGCCAAACCTGGAACTTACATCGGACGAGGCGCTATTGCTGAAAGAAATTCTTCAGAGTCATCTGGGCGATTTGCGCATGGAGATCGCCGGCACCGATCTTCAAAGTTTTCGCGACAAGCTCAGAAACAATGAGGAGGCCGTTAAGCGCATCATCGAGCATTTGGGGAAAATGGATCTGGCGGCGCAGTGATTCAATATCAGCTGTTAAAAAATTTCGCGTTGGCACAAAGTTTTTGGATCGGAACCAGATTACGTCTCAGAGGGAGACGGGAATGACGGATTACTGATTTTCTTCAGCGCCGCTTTTCTCCTGCTCGTCACTCGGTGTTTTCTCCAGGTCGAGCAGTCGACTGATTTCTTTTTGGGCCTCTTGATAGCCGCGCGTGTATCCCTCGGAATAACCGCGATCGTAAGTGGTGTCGGGAGCCGGCGGAGGCGGAACCGCAGCGTAGTCGTAAGGTGGGTAGCTATAATACGGGTATGGCGCCATGTAGGGGTAATAACTCGAGGCATAGTAAGAACCATACCAGCTCGGCCCGAAAAAGAACGGCGACTGGATCACCACCCGATTTGGGAAAAATCTAAAAGGCACGCGGGCAAAAGGTCTTCCGACAATGAAACGCGGAGAGAACCGACGAACGACGACGGTGCGCGGAAAAGATGGATGAACGACGACCGCGCCACCCCGCGGCCCCCAAGCGAAAGACGAGCTTGGAATCGAAATCATGGCGGTCAGCGCAACGATTGCAATAGCCTTCATAGCGTCCTCCTACAATCGTTCATGACATTATCTATCTTGAGAACGACAAACCGAGCACCTTCAGATGGCCAATCCACCTGTTTCGCCAAAGTTTTCTTCGACAGCCCTTTACTTACCTGATCTTCGGTAGCACGTTTTCGCCAAAGAGATCCAGCTGTCGCGGATCCGGATCGGCAACGCCGATAATCAGCGTATCGAGACCTCTGGACAGAAAAGCGCCGATGCGCTCGGCGATCGCTGCCGGCGCACCCACCAGAGAAGTGTTCGCCACATCGGCGCGCAGCCGGCCGTAGTAACGCATCACGTAATCTTCGACGGTTTTGACTGCTTTGCTCTGGTCCTCGTCGATTGCCATGAAAGTCAGGCCGGCCTTACTTATTTTGTTCGGATCTCGGCCGGCGGCTTTGGCATAGCTGGCGATTTTTTCCCATGTAGAGGGAAACTCGGGAATTGCCGAGCTGCCACAAATAAATCCATCGGCCCAACTACCGGCGCGCTTCAGCGCCACTTCAGCGCTGCCCCCCGTCCAGATCGGTGGATGCGGCTTTTGAATCGGCTTCGGCCCGACGCTCAGGTTCTCCACGTTGTAAAACTTGCCTTTGAATGTAACGTTGTCCTCGGTCCAGAGACGTTTCATCAATTGCACCTGTTCCACTGCTCGACTACCGCGATGCTCGAAGGGAATCTCAACGGCTCTGTAATCGTTTTCGCGGCTGCCGAACCCAAGCCCAAGAGTAACCCGGCCGTTAGAAATAAAGTCCAGCGTTGAAACAATTTTGGCAGCGTGGCTCGCATGGCGCAAATTGCCGAGCAATACCGATGTGCCGAGGCGAATTTTTTGCGTCGCGCCCGCCGCCGCTGCCAATACGGTTAACGGTTCGAGATTATCATACGCGATTCGATCGATAGTCCACATCGAGTGGCAACCCATCGCTTCGCATTTTTTCGCAAAATTGACGACATTCTCCGGTTTAGTGAGCGGTGCGGGATTCACCCAGGCAAGGCCGATGTGAGCCATTATTTCTCCTTACATTAACGTTTTGCGGCGTTCAAATCGTTAACCAGTTCAACGCTTGAAAACGTTTGACCAGAGCAAAAATAGACCAGGCTTGCGGCTCTTTTCAAGGTTTCGGCTCTGCGCTATACCGGACTCGACAGGAGGACGACAAATGGAAGCGACGACCTTCAAACTGAAAACACCCCATATCACCGGCGGGCGCAGTCACATTCCTCTTGCGCAAACCGATCACATGACCGTCGGGCTCAACTACTACATTCCCGGCAGAAAAAATAAGCTACATACACACCCCGGCGAAGATCATATTTTCGTGGTGATGGACGGCCAGGCAACTTTTTACAACAAAGAACACCAGCCGACCGTGCTCAACAAAGGCGAAGGCATCATGCTGCCGGAAAATCATTATTATTATTTCGCCAGCACTGGCGACGTGCCGCTGGCGTTGTTTCGGGTCAACGCCAAAAAAGGCAACAAACCGAAAGTGGTGCGGGTCGATGCCGAGGGAAACAAAAGACTCGACGAAGAAATTGATTTTATTGTGGTCGACGGTGAAGTCGTCGAGGGGCAATTCTGGGAGATGAAGTAACCTTTAATGAAAATTACCGACGTTCAGACGCTTCGGTTGCGAGCGCCGATTCCGGCCGAAGGGCAAGTCTTTAGTCGTTCCGGTGTGCGCCGCACGCGTTCCACCACATTACTGCGAGTCGAGACCGATGAAGGTATTTGGGGCATCGGCTCGGCCTCCGGTAACGGCGAGCTTATCGAACTCATCATCGCCAAAGTGATCAAGCCGCTGATCGTCGGCATGGATCCCACTGACATCGAGGCGATCTGGGACAAAGCCTACGTACGCGGCGGGCACAAAGAATTCGGCAGCCGCGGCATCGGTGTCGTGGCCTTGAGCGGTGTCGATATCGCGTTGTGGGACATACTCGGGAAAGCTCGCGGCCTGCCGGTCTATCAGCTTCTCGGCGGCAAATCACGCGACAAAGTTGCGGTTTACGCCACCGCGCTGTATCCCGAAGAGCCGGCCAAAGTAGCACGTCGGGCGAGCGCTTTTGCCGAGCAGGGTTTTCACGGTGTCAAGATCAAAGTCGGTTTCGATCTCGATCAAGACATCCGCATTGTCCGTGCCGTGCGTAATGAGTTGGGGAAAAATTTCATCGTCATGACCGACGCAAACCAGGGCTACAGTATCGATGTCGCGCTCAAAGCTGCCGATGCGTTCGCAGACTGCGGCGCCTACTGGCTCGAAGAGCCGCTTTTTGTCGAAGACATCGAAGGCCATGCGCTTTTGCGTGAGAGAGGCAGAACCCCGATTGCCGTCGGCGAAAACTTGCACACTCGCTACGCCTTCGAAAACTTCATCGTCCGCGGCGCCGTCGATTTCATCCAGCCCGACGTGGCACGCGCCGGCGGTATCTCCGAAATAAGAAAAATCACCGCGCTGGCATCGACCTACAAAGTCCCAGTGTCCTTTCATACCTGGGGCGACGGTGTAGCGCTCGCCGCGAGCGTGCATCTCTCGGCAGCACTCGAAAATTGTATCGTGATGGAGCTCGACTACACCTACAATCCGCTGCGCGAAGAACTGTTACGCGAGCCGTTCAAAGTGCAAAACGGTTATTTGCTTCCGCCGGAAGCGCCCGGACTGGGGATCGAGCTCGATGCCCTTGCCCTCGAGCGATTCGCATTTTCCGGCGCCGAAGATCTTGCCGTCCGACAGAAAACCCTGAATTAGCAGACCGCTTTTTTCCGCCGAGTGAGCATTCTTCCGCTGCATCGCTGACAAGCTTGAGTTCCGCTTCCGTCCTGTCCATCTACTGAATTGGGGCCCGTGCGCACTCTTGCGCAGAGCTTCCGCGCGTCGAGGAGCATGCGGTAGTTCGCTTGTGAAATCATCGACAACTCTTACTGGCATAACGCTTGCGCTGCCTCCGCGCACTTCATTTTCACCTCCGGAGGCATGCATGATTAAACGCAATCTTCGTCGTTTGGCGAGGCGATTACCGTCGGTCGTCGCCATCGTGACTTTACTGGCGTTTCAAACGACTTCCTTCTCAAACGCTTGGGCAATGAACGCGGTTCGCGGTGGCGCACTACCGCAGCCGCTACCGCTTTTTCCCGCGGGTAATTGGTGGAATCTCGACATCAGCAGTTGGCCAGTGGATCCGAATTCGGCGAGTTTTGTCGCGTTCATCAACAACGGCGGAACGCGGCGGCTTCATCCTGATTTCGGCGGTAACGCCGGATCAGGCAATTCCATTTACGGGATGCCTTATGCGGTCGTCACAAGTGTAGCCGACGGGGATCTCAAGACGGTGCAGTTTCAATACAGTGATGAAAGCGACGGCGTCGATCACTCCACCGACGCGAGTTTTCCATTTTATCCGATTCCGTCAGAGGCGATGATGCAACCCTACTGGATCGAAGGCGGCGATGCGGGCAACATCGACCTACGTAGCAGCGAAGATCGGCATTTGTTGATTGTCGACAAAGACCGGAACTATCTTTACGAGCTCTACAACGTCTTCTACAACACCACTCAAGGCAAATGGTTCGCCGGTTCAGGCGCATTCTTCGACATGAATACGAACAATCGGCGGCCCGACGGCTGGACATCGGCGGATGCGGCTGGTTTGGCGATTCTTCCCGGCCTGGCGCGCTACGATGAAGTTTACGATCCGAATAATAGCGAAATCCGCCACGCTCTCCGCGTGACGGTGCGTGCAACCAATGGGTACGTCTATCCCGCCTCGCACCGCGCCGGCTCGACGGCCGGCGCCCTTCCCATGGGCGCCCGGCTGCGACTCAAGGCGAGCGTGGATATCACACAACGGACCAGCGATCCGAACATACAAAAGATTTTTCGCGCGATGCAAAAATACGGTCTAATCGTCGCCGACAATGGCTCCGACATGTATATCACCGGCACCTACGATACGCGTTGGAACAACGATCTTCTCAACCCGGCGTTTGCTAATGTTTCTGCGAGCGATTTTGAAGTGATTCAACTGGGCTACAACCCCGCACAGACAAGCCAACCGAGCTTGAGTTCGCTGATTTTGAATCCTGCGAGCGTTACTGGCGGACAAAACGCGACCGGAACGGTTACTCTTACCGGGGCGGCGCCATCAGCAGGGACAATGGTCAGCTTATCCAACGCCAACACATCGGCGTCAGTGCCCAACTCGGTAACGATTCCGCCGAATTCTTCGTCGGCAAATTTCACCATTACGACATCAGCAGTATCGATGACTACTGTCGGGAACATTACTGCTGCCTATAGCGGCGTAAATAAATCGGCCAGCCTGACCGTCAACCCAGCGGCGCCCACCGCATTGTCGTCCTTGACCTTAAATCCCTCCACACTTGTCGGTGGTGCAAGCGCGACTGGAACCGTAACTCTGACGAAAGCCGCCCCGGCCGGCGGCATTGTCGTGAATCTCACGAGCAGCAATTCTACGCGAGCGAAAGTTCCAGCAAATGTTGTGATTCCGGCCGGCGCGATTTCTCAGGTCTTCACCATTACAACGACGGCAACAAAACAGAAGGCCAATGTGAGCATCACCGCCTCTTATGCAAGCGTAAATAAACGCGCGACACTGACCATCATCAGAAGATAAGCCCTGGACGCCAATCGCTTCAAACCCGTCCGGCACGAAGTTGCCGGACGGGTTTTTTCGTTTCTGCGCGCGTTGCCTTCGCTTTTCGAGCTGTTAAGATAATCCCGCTTTTATGTACAAACAGGACACCATCGCCGCGATCGCCACGCCGCCGGGTGAAGGAAGCATCGCGGTTATCCGCATGAGCGGCGTCGATGCGGAGCAAATCGCGGCAAGAATTTTTTTTCGGCCTCACAACAAGGATAGTAAGCTGCAGTCGCACCGGCTTTATCACGGCACGGTGCGCGATCCGAAATCCGCGCGCGCTGTCGATGAAGTGTTGCTCGCAATCATGCGCCACCCGAAAAGCTACACAGGAGAGGACGTCGTCGAGATTCACTGCCACGGCGGCGCGTTCATCGTCCGGCGGGTGCTTCAACTTGTCCTTAGTGAAGGAGCCCGGCAGGCAGAACCGGGGGAGTTTACCAAACGCGCTTTCCTAAACGGACGGCTCGATCTCAGTCAGGCGGAAGCCGTGCTCGACCTGATCCGCGCTCGAACAGAGCGTAGCGCAGCCCTGGCGCTCGACCAAGCCAGCGGCAATCTGTCACATTGGGTGGAGGAGTTGCGTTCGCACTTGCTAAGCCTTCTCGTCGAGGTCGAAGCCGCCATTGATTTTCCAGAGGAAGAAATTGAGCTTCTGAAGCGTCAGGAATTGGCGCACGCCATTTACGAGCTAACCAAAAAAATATCAATAATTTCAGATAGTTACGAATGGACGCGACTATTTCGCGAGGGTGCTAAAATATGCATTTGTGGTCGTCCGAATGTCGGTAAATCAAGCCTGCTGAACGCCCTTATTGGTGAGGACCGCGTGATCGTGACCCCAGTGGCCGGCACGACGCGTGATGTGATCGAAGAATCGATCAACCTGGACGGTTTGCCAGTGGTGCTTTGGGACACCGCGGGAATCCATGAGACATCGGATCAAATTGAGCGGATTGGCGTCCATCTCGCGCGCGATTACCTGGAAAAATCGGATGCCCGAATTATCGTCATTGATGGCTCGCTTGCGCTGTCGGCGGAAGACAACGAATTGATGATGGCGACAAATGGAGCGAAAGCTCTGATCGCCGTCAATAAAAGTGATTTACCCGAGTCGCTCAGCGAACATGATCTGAAAAGTCTTGATTGCCGAATCAAGCATTGCCGCGTATCAGCTAAGACTGGCGAAGGCGTTTCCGAGCTCAAGCAAGCGCTCCGCAACCTCATCCTGGATAAAGAAATCGAATTCTCGCCCGTGGCGATCACTAACTTACGCCAGCGCAGCGCCTTGCAGCGCGCGGAATACGCGCTGCGCCACGCCGCCCGGTCACTCAGCGAAGGTTTTGCGGCTGAATTCGTCGCCGTCGATCTCCACGAAGCCCGCGAGGCGCTCGAGGAGATCACTGGGTTGATCAACAGCGAAGACATTCTCGACAGTATTTTTTCCAACTTCTGTATCGGCAAATAATGCCGGGCTGTGTTATAGGGACACCATTGTTTCACGTGAAACCATGAGCAGTGAAAGTAAGATTTTCGACATCATCGTAGTCGGAGCCGGCCATGCCGGCATAGAGGCATCTCTCGCTGCGGCTCGAATGGGCGTGAGCACGTTAATGCTGACACTGAATCTCGACCATATTGGCCAAATGTCATGCAATCCGGCGATCGGTGGGATCGGTAAGGGCCATTTAGTCAAAGAGATCGACGCGCTCGGTGGCGAGATGGGGCGCGCTATCGACGAAACCGGTATTCAGTTTCGGCTGCTCAACACTAAAAAGGGACCGGCGGTCCGCGCTTCGAGAGCCCAGGCGGACAAAGCGCTCTATCGCCAGCGTATGAAGCGAGTTCTCGAAAACTGCTCTGGTCTAACAGTTCGACAGGGCAGTGTCGAAGCGCTAATCGTCGAGGACGCTGAGGTCAAGGGTGTTGAAACTCAAATTGGCGAACGATTTTACGGGCGCAAGGTTATTCTGACCACCGGAACATTCCTAAAAGGTCTGATTCATGTTGGTGATCGCAACTATTCAGCTGGACGAGCGGGAGACTTCGCAGTTCATGGCCTCAGCGAATCACTGGTCAATCTTGGCTTCAAAGTCGGCCGGCTAAAAACCGGAACCTGCCCACGTCTCGACGGCCGTACCATAGAATTCGTCAAATTGGCCGTACAGCATGGTGATCCAGCGCCGCTGCCATTTTCATTTTCCAGCTCCGGAATTACTCAACGGCAGATTCCCTGCCATATCACTTACACAAACAGTCGCACCCATGACATCATTCGCGCCGCTATTCACCGCTCGCCCATGTATTCCGGGGTGATCAAAAGCCGCGGTCCACGTTACTGCCCATCCATCGAAGACAAGATTCATCGTTTCGCGGACAAGAGCCGCCATCAGATCTTTCTTGAACCGGAAGGGTTAGATACCGTCGAAGTGTATCCTAACGGTCTCTCAACCAGTCTGCCTCTCGACGTGCAAATCGATATGGTACGATCCATCGAGGGTCTCGAACACGCCGAGATCATGCGCCCAGGATATGCCATAGAATACGACTACTTTGAGCCAATCCAGCTCAAACCAAGCCTCGAAACTAAGCTCGTCGATGGCCTATACCATGCCGGCCAAATTAACGGCACCACGGGTTACGAAGAAGCTGCAGCTCAGGGCATT
>Ga0207645_10000850_pt1 | contig 25457 bp, 21 predicted proteins | sample KBSM53metaG_FD_184331 | JGI IMG/M metagenome (GOLD analysis project Ga0207645, IMG submission 184331) | Miscanthus rhizosphere microbial communities from Kellogg Biological Station, Michigan, USA - KBS M5-3 metaG (SPAdes) (version 2) | ecosystem: Host-associated > Plants > Roots > Rhizosphere >...
AAGAGCACCTTTGAGAGGTCGAACGGCACACCGAGGTAGTTGTCACGGAAGGCCGAGTTCTGCTCGGGGTCGAGGACCTCGAGGAGCGCCGAGGCCGGATCACCCTGGATGCCCATGCCCAGCTTGTCGATCTCGTCGAGCATCAGCACCGGGTTGCGGGTGCCGGCCTTGCGGATCGCCTGCATGATGTTGCCGGGCAGCGCGCCAATATAGGTGCGGCGGTGGCCGCGGATCTCGGCCTCGTCGTGCGTGCCGCCCAGGCTCACGCGCTGGAACTTGATCCCGAGCGCGCGCGCGATGCTCTGGCCGAGCGAGGTCTTCCCGACGCCGGGCGGCCCGACGAAACAGAGGATCGGACTGCGGCCCTGCGGGTTGAGCTTGCGCACCGCCAGGTACTCGACGATGCGCCGCTTGACCTTCTCGAGACCGTAGTGATCGGCGTCGAGGATGCCGCGCGCCCGCCCGATGTCGATGTCCTCGGCGTCGAGCTTCGACCACGGCACGGCGATCAGCGTGTCGAGGTATGTGCGCGCCATCGAGTACTCGCCGCTCGCCTCGTTCATGCGCTCGAGACGCTTCAACTCCTTGCGGGCATGCTCCTCGATATCAGGCGGCATCCCGGCCTTGGTGATCGCCTCGGACAGCTCAGCGGCCTCATCGGCGCCCTGACCGTCCTCGCCCAGTTCCTTGCGGATCTGACGCATCTGCTCGCGCAGCAGGATCTCCTTCTGGCGATCGTCGAGCGCTTCCTTGGTCTGCTCCTCGATCTGCCGCGAGAGCTTGAGCACCTCGACGCGCCGGGTGAGCAGGTTCGAGACGCGCTCGAGACGGTCCTTGAGCTCGGTCGTTTCCAGGAGCTCCTGTTTGTCGGCAACCTTGATGTCGAGGAAGCTCGCAATCATGTCGGCGAGCATCGACGGCGACTCGATCGCCTGGACGCTGTTGGCGAGCTCCGCGGGCGCCTGCGGCAACAGCGATATCGCCTCCACGGCCTTCTGTTTCAGGTACAGCGCCCGCGCCTCGACATCGGGGTTGGTGGCGCCGGTATCGGGCAGGAACTCGACCCGCGCCACGAGGAACGGGAATCCGCCCACCTGATCGAGCACCCGGAAGCGACGCTCGCCCTGGCATACGAGGTGATGCGTGCCGTCGGGGGCGGTGAGGTAACGCACGATGGAGGCGACGGTCCCCACGCGATGCAGGTCGTCGAAGCCCGGCTCCTCGGTGTCGGGCTTCTTCTGCAGCAGGAAGCCCACCTTGGCTTCTGTCCGCACGGCCTCCTGGGCCCCGGCCACCGTCTTCTCGCGCTTGATCGCGACCGGCATGACCACGCCCGGGAAGAGCACCATGTTGCGCACCGGTAGGATGATCAGCATGTCCGGCGGCAACGTGGGTGCCTGGCGCGCCTCGGCCGACGCATCGGGAACGGGGGTGGGTTTGTCGTTGGTACTCATATGCGCGCCTTCGGCGAACTCAGCGCCGGGTCAGCAACAACCGGAGGCAACCGTGCGCGAGGTCCTGCACGGTCATCGCCCAGGAACCGGGTGGCAGTGCGAGCCGCCGCTCGAACAGCCCGTATGGGATCTCGAGCCGGCGGATCGTTGCGCCGTGCCGGCGATGCGGGAGCCGACGCTCCGCCTGCACGAGCAACTGCTCGCCGTCGAGCTCGACCTGCAGCCGCTCCGGCGACACGCCCGGCAACGCCATCTCGATCAGCAATTCGCCGTCGCCCTCGTAGATATCGACCGGCGGTTCCCATCGGGGTTGCCCCGCCTGCGCGGCAAGTTGAAAGCACTGGCGCTGCAACCGGTCGGCCTCCTCGAGGAGGTGCACCGCTTCGGCCCACATCCAGTGGCCGGTGTCGCGTCGTTTCATTGGCGGCTTCCATCTGGCACGGCAGATCCTCGAAGTTTGGGGCACCCGGGCGTGTCTCAACACCCTCGGGCGGGCTTTGCGGGACTTGTCAGTCGAACTATTCGGCTCGGGGCCAGATTACCCTTCGCCTATTGCGACTCTGAATTGAATATCGGGGGCTGGCGTTGAAAATCAAGAATAAACATAGAATAGCCGTGCCCCTTCAGGCAGAGGCCCGGATATCTGAGACCCGAGAGTGACAATCAATCGTGCCGCCGAGCATCGCTTCGGCAAGCAGTTCTACGACCGCCATTATCGAAATCGGCGTACGCGTGTCGTATCACCCGCCGAGATGGCGCGCCGGGCCGAGCTCATCGCTGCCTTTGTCCAACATGGCGAGCTGCGGGTGAGGCGGATTCTCGACGCCGGTTGCGGCCTCGGACTCATGCGCGAGCCCCTTCTGGAGCGGCTGCCGGGCGCGCGTTACACCGGACTCGAAGCGAGCCCGTATCTCTGCGAGCGGTACGGATGGGAGCAGGGCTCCCTTGCAAACTGGACGCATACCCGCCCGTTCGACCTCGTGGTTTGCTACGACGTCCTGCAGTACCTCGACGCTCGCGATGCGGCCGCGGCGATCCGCGCGCTCGGCCGACTCTGCAGCGGTGTGTTGCACTTCGGCGCGCTGACGCTCGAAGACTGGCGGGAGTACTGCGATCGACGGCTGACCGACCGCGCGGTTCACCTGCGTTCGGCTGATTGGTACCTGTCACGTCTCCGGCCGGGCTTCGTAAATGCCGGCTCCGGCATGTTCGTCCGGCGGAGCGCTCCCCTGCATCTTTGGGCGCTGGAGCAGCTGCGCCCGCCGCGGACCCGCCGGCGCCGCTGATCTCCCGGTCGCCCCGAGGTGCCGCGCGGGACGGTACAATCCGCATCTTTCCTGCTCGTCTGGTTCCCCCCTCATGCGCGGTCCCTGCCAGCGGTGGTCACTCGCCGCATCACTGATGCTCATGCTCACCGCGTGCAATTCGACCCCCAAGTGCGTGGGAGACGACGAGTATCTGCAGGCCGTCGACCGGCGGCGCCTCGATTTGCCCGCCAACGTGACCGCAAGCGAGCGCATGGCGCCGCTGGTGATTCCGCCAGCGGCCCCGGATGCAGAGAAGCTCGAACCAGCACCCAACTGCCTGGACGAGCCGCCGCCGTATGCCACCCGCCGCCGGGCGGCCGCGGCCGCAACGCCGACACCGGGTGGCGGCTGAGCCCGGGGTCTGGGCCGGGGCGCGCGGCGCACAGCATTGACCCCGCGAAGCACGACTCAACTGAGCGGCCTCGGCCTCCAGCCCGGTACCTTGAGGGCGGTCCTGATGGACCGCCTTACACGGTCGCTCGGGCGCGACCCGGACTCGGCAACCCAGCGCGACATCTACAACGCGCTCTCCATGGCCGTGCGCGAGGAACTGGCGGCGCGCTGGCTCGCCACGCAGCGGCGTGTCTCGGAAGCCGGGGTCAAGCGGGTCTGTTATCTATCGGTCGAATTCCTGCTCGGCCGCTCTCTGATCAACGGGCTGGCGAGCCTGGACGGCGACCTGGTGGCGGAAGCTCGCGCGGCGTTGGCCGAGATGGACCACGACCTGGACCGGATCGCCGCGGAGGAGACCGACCCCGGTCTGGGCAACGGTGGCCTGGGCCGCCTCGCCGCCTGTTATCTCGATTCACTCGCCACCCTGCAGTTTCCGGCGGTCGGCTACGGCATCCGTTACGACTACGGGATCTTCACCCAGACGATCGACGAGGATGGCCGCCAGCGCGAAATCGCAAGCAGCTGGCTTCGTCACTACAACCCGTGGGAGATTCCGCGCGACGACGCCAGCTACGTGATCCGCTTCGGCGGCCGCTGCGTCACCACGCAGGACGCGCAGGGCATCAAGCGCACCCGCTGGGCGGAGACTCATAACATCTGGGCGGTTGCCTACGACCAGCTGATTCCGGGCAACCGCAGCCCGACCGTCAATCACCTGCGGCTCTGGTCCGGTCGCGCGATCGCTCCGTTCGATGTCGAGGCATTCAACGCCGGGCGCCACGCCGACGCCTCCGCCGCGCAGGCGGACGCCAAGAGCGTCTCGCGGTTGCTGTACCCGGACGACACGACGCCGCAGGGCAAGGAGCTGCGCCTCAAGCAGCAGTACTTCTTCGTGAGTGCGAGCCTGCAGGACATCCTCGCGCACCACCTGGCCGAAGGCCGCTCGTTCGAGGCGCTGTCGGACGCCGTGGCGATCCAGCTCAACGACACGCACCCCGCGCTCGCGATCGCCGAGCTGATGCGGCTGCTGATCGACGAGCACGAGCTGGAGTGGAAGCCCGCCTGGGCGATCACGCGGCGCGTGTTCTCCTACACGAATCACACGCTGCTGCCGGAAGCGCTCGAGACCTGGCCGGTCGCCTTGTTCGAGCGGTTGCTGCCGCGACATCTGCAGATCATCTACCTGATCAATCGGGCGCTGCTCGACGATGTGTCGACGCGCTATCCGCAGGACCACGAGCGGCGCGGCCGCGTGTCGCTGATCGAGGAGAACTACGGCCGCCTGGTGCGGATGGCGAACCTCGCCGTCGTGGGCAGTCACACCGTCAACGGCGTGGCAAAGCTGCACTCGGAGCTCATGAAGCAGACGATCTTCCGCGACTTCGCCGAGCTTTACCCGGACCGATTCACCAACGTGACGAACGGCATCGCCGTGCGTCGCTGGCTCAAGCAGTCGAATCCGGGACTATCCGCGCTGCTGACCGAGCATCTCGGTAACGCCTGGGAGAACGATCTCGAAGAGCTCGAGCGGATGCGCGACGCCGTGGACGACGGCGGCTTCCGCCAGCGCTTCCGGGCGATCAAGCATGACAACAAGGAGCAGCTCGCGGAGGTGATCCTGCGTCGCGTTGGAGTCGACGTCGACGTCGGGTCCCTCTTCGACGTGCAGGTCAAGCGCATCCACGAGTACAAGCGGCAGCTCCTGAATCTGCTGTACGTGATCACACGCTACAACCGGCTGCGCGAGAACCCGCAGCTCGACCTCGTGCCGCGCACGGTGATCTTCGCCGGCAAGGCGGCGCCCGGTTACTACCTGGCGAAGTCGATCATCCGCCTGATCAACAACGTTGCCCGTGTCGTCAACGACGATCGGACCATCGGCGGGAAGCTCCGCGTGGTGTTCCTTCCGGATTACGACGTGTCGCTTGCGCAGCGGATCATGCCGGCCGCCGATCTTTCCGAACAGATCTCGACCGCGGGGATGGAGGCGTCGGGCACCGGCAATATGAAGCTCGCGCTCAACGGTGCGCTCACTATCGGCACGCTCGACGGAGCCAACATCGAGATCCGCGAGGCGGTCGGCGCCGAAAACATCTTCATCTTCGGTCTCACCGCCGAGGAAGTCGCGGCCCGGCGGCGCTCGGGCTACTCGCCGAGTGAGATTGTCGCCGCCAACCCCGAGCTCGCGGAAACGATCGACCTGATCGATTCAGGTCACTTTTCGCCCGGCAATCTCACCGCGGGCCGACCCGTCGTCGAGCGGCTGTTGTCGGAGAGCGAGACGTTCTTCGTGGTGGCGGATTTCGCCGCTTATGCGGCCGCCCAGGACGCGGTCGACGCACTTTACCGCGACACCGACGCCTGGACGCGCAAAGCGGCAACCAACACGCTCAACATGGGCGTGTTCTCCAGCGATCGCAGCGTGCGCGAGTACGCGCAGCGCATCTGGCGCATCAAGCCCGTGCTTTAGTCAAGGCTCGCCGACCCGTCCATCTCGACAAGATCCTCTTGACGGTGGATCCTATGACGACGGGGGTACTCCAAGGTCGCCGGTAGACAGGCCCCGTAGACTGCATTTGAACGATTTCCTGCAGACTCCTGCTGACCCTGGTAGCCGGGGCACGACGCCGTTGCGGGAGCTCGCATATCTGTTCCATCGCTGGATCCTGCACCGGCCGCACCTGATCGCCGAGATCCCTGCCTTCAACCTGCGCTTCAAGGTGCGGACCTCTGACCGCAATGGCCGGCACCTTTACAAGTATCGGCGCCACGAAACCGGTTTGACTCGATTTCTGTGCCGGAACCTGCGGCTGGAAGCCGGAGACGTTGTGATCGACATTGGCGCCAACATGGGCTGGTACTCATTGCTCATCGAACGCCTGGCGTCGGCGCGCGTGGATATCTTCGCCTTCGAGCCGGACCCGGACAATTTCGGGCTGTTGATCGAGAACCTCGCACTCAATGCATCCGCGATGGTTACGCCCGTGCAGGAGGCGCTGGCTGAGATGACCGGGAAGTCGCAGCTGCACAAGTACAGAGATTCCAATCTGGGCCGCCATTCGTTACTACCGATCAACACCGGTGAATCGGTCACCGTGGCCACGGTGGCGCTCGATGACTTCTGGCAATCGCGTGGCCTCGGCAACCGGGTGCCTCGATTCATCAAGATCGACGTCGAAGGATACGAACTGATGGCGTTGCGCGGTGCGCGAGGGGTCCTCGCCCGCTGTCCGCTGATTCTTGCCGAGTACTCACCCACCTACATGCGCGCGGGCGGCATTCACCCGGGAAGTCTCATCGAGTACCTGACAGAACTCGGATTCCTGCCTTTTGCGCTTCGCGACGACGAACTGGAGGCCGTCGACCCGGTGACATTGCGGAACTCCGACACGCACCGGGACTTGTTCTGGGCACGCCCGGTGCTGTGAAAATCTGATTCGCGCCGTGCGGCGTGGTCGATATCGGGCCATGCCGCATCCCTCGCGCCCGGCTAGACTGAAGCGGTGCCGGGCAAGCTCAAGCTGACCACCGCGGACATCGGCGCGCTGATCGAGGCGCGTCATCCGGAACCGCGCTCGCTGCTCGGCTATCACGAGGTGCGACGCGGCAAGGCCGAGCCGCGCAGCGTCGTGCGGGTGCTCGAGCCCGATGCAGCCGAGGTCGCAGTCGAGTGGCCGGAGGGGGATGCGGGTTCCACCACCCTGCATCGAATACACGAGGCCGGTCTCTTCGAAGGCGAAGTGCCGAGGTTGCGGCCGCTGCAGCCGTACAGGTTGCGGATCCGCTACCGCAATGGTGCGACTCTTACCAAGCACGATCCGTATTTCTTTGCGCCGCAGCTGAGCGAGTTCGATCTGCATCTGTTCGGCGAAGGAAATCACCATCACATCTACTACAAGCTTGGCGCGCATCCGCAGGAGGTCGACGGAGTGTCAGGCACGCGCTTCGCCGTCTGGGCGCCGAACGCGCAGCGCGTCAGCGTCGTGGGCTCCTTCAACCTCTGGGACGGTCGCAAGCACGCGATGCAGTTGCGGGCCGCGTCCGGGATCTGGGAACTGTTTATCCCCGGGGTGGGGCCGGGAGCGGCGTACAAATACGAGCTCCGGACGCGCGGCACTCGCACGCTCCTCAAGGCGGACCCATACGGCTTCGCGATGCAGCTGCGGCCCGACAACTGCTCGATCGTCGCCGCGCTCAACGGTTACGAATGGGGCGATGAAGCGTGGATGGCAGCGCGCGCGCCGACCGACTGGACGCGACGTCCCATCAGCGTGTACGAGGTGCACCCGGGTTCCTGGCGGCGCCACCACGATCGGTCGCACCCTTTTCCAGGCTGGCGCGAGCTCGCCGACGAGCTCATTCCCTACGTGCGCGACCTCGGGTGGACACACATCGAGCTGATGGGCGTCGCCGAATATCCCTACGACGGTTCCTGGGGTTACCAGGTCGTGGGCTACTACGCGCCCACGGCGCGTCACGGCTCGCCGCAGGACTTCATGTACTTCGTCGACCGCTGCCACCAGGCGGGTCTCGGCGTGATTATCGACTGGGTGCCCGCGCACTTTCCGCGCGATGAGCACGGCCTGGCGTCCTTCGACGGCACCGCGCTCTACGAGCATGCCGACCCGCGGCTCGGCGAGCACGCCGATTGGGGCACCAAGATCTTCAACTACGGCCGGCACGAGGTGCGCAACTTCCTGGTCGCCAACGCGCTCTACTGGCTCGAGCACTACCACGTCGATGGCTTGCGGGTCGATGCCGTGGCGTCGATGCTGTACCTCGACTACAGCCGCAAGGCGGGCGAGTGGCTGCCGAACCAGCACGGCGGGCGCGAGAACCTCGAGGCAATCGAGCTGCTCAGGCAGCTGAACGTCGCCGTCGGACGTTATTTCCCGGGCGCGCTCACGATCGCAGAAGAGTCCACCGCGTTTCCGGCGGTGACCCAGCCCGTGCACCTCGGCGGTCTCGGCTTCCATTTCAAGTGGAACATGGGTTGGATGAACGACACGCTGCGCTACGCCGCTCTCGATCCCATCCATCGTCGTTTCCACCACCAGCTGATCACGTTTTCCTTCGTGTATGCCTGGTCGGAGAAATTCGTCCTGCCGCTGTCGCACGACGAGGTCGTGCACGGCAAGCGCTCGTTGCTCGAGAAGATGCCAGGCGATCGCTGGCAACGACTCGCTAACTATCGCTGGCTGCGCGCCTACATGACGGCGCATCCGGGAAAGAAGCTGCTCTTCATGGGCCAGGAGTTCGGCCAGTCGCGGGAGTGGAGCCATGACCACTCGCTCGACTGGCACGAGCGCGATGCGGACGGGCACCGGGGCCTGGTCGAGCTGAACCGCGAGCTCAATGCGCTCTACGCGAGCGAGCCGGGTCTGTACGCGAGCGATCCGGACCCGGAAGGCTTTCGCTGGGCCGATCACGAGAACGCCGAGCAGAGCGTGTTTGCGTTCCTGCGCCGTGATCCGACGGCGCCTGATCGCCCGCCGCTCATCTGCGTGTTCAATGCCACCCCGGTTCCACGCGACAATTACCGGATCGGCGTCGAGCGGCCCGGGAACTATCACGCGCTCATCGATACCGATGCCGCGCGCTTCGGCGGCTCGGGCTACAGCACGGCCACGCAATGGATCGCCGATGGCGGTCCCTGGCACGGCTTTCCGCACAGCCTGCGGCTCGACCTGCCGCCACTGTCGGCAGTCTTCCTGAGCGCGGTACCTTGAGCACCACCGCTCCGGTGCTGGAGGCGGGCGCGCCGCAGCCGTCCGGTGCGCACTGGACGGGCAATGGAACGAACTTCGCGGTGTTCTCCGCCATCGCCGATCGCGTCGAGCTGTGCCTGTTCGATGCGAGCGGCCACGAGCGTGCGCGACTCGCGCTGCCATCGCGCACGGGAGACATCTGGCACGGCTTCCTGCCAGCCGAGTTCGGCGGTGTCGGCACCCTGTATGGCTACCGGGTGCACGGACCGTACCATCCATCCGCAGGGCATCGGTGCAATCCGGCGAAGCTGCTGATGGATCCGGCGGCGCTCGCACTGGCGGGCGACTTTGCCTGGCATCCAGCGCTCAACGGCGGCTCGCCGCTCGATGATGGGAAGCCCGATGCTGCCGATAGCGCAGCCTGGGTTCCCAGGTGTCGTGTCGTCGATCGTGCGTTCGACTGGGGAGGCGGTCGCCGCCCTCACGTGCCCTGGCGCGACACGGTCATCTACGAGCTGCACGTCAAGGGATACACGCAGCAGCATCCGCGTGTCCCACCGGAACACCGTGGCAAGTACCTGGGTCTGGCGCATCCCGCGGTGATCGACCATCTGCACCGCCTGGGGGTCACATCGATCGAGCTCATGCCATGTCATGCATGGGTGAGCGAGCAGTCTCTGGTCCAGCGGGGATTGACCAACTACTGGGGCTACAACCCGTTCGCGTGGTTTGCACCGGACGCGCGTTACGGCGTCGCCGATCCGGTCGCTGAGTTCAAGATCATGGTTCGCGCGCTGCACGCCGCGGGTCTCGAGGTGATCCTCGACGTGGTCTTCAACCATACGGCCGAGGGCGACCAGCGTGGGCCGACCCTGAGTCTGCGCGGCTTCGACAACGCGAACTACTACCGCCTCCCACCTCACGACCGTTCGCAGTACGAGAACTTCTCCGGGACGGGCAACACCGTGAGCTTCGATCATCCCGCGGTACGCTCCCTCGTGATCGACTGCCTGCGCTACTGGGTGAGCGACATGGGCGTGGACGGATTCCGCTTCGACCTGGCGCCGGTTCTCGGCCGCGACAGCAGCGGCTACAGCAGCAACGCGCCCCTGTTTGCGGCGCTGCGCTCGGATCCCGTGCTTGCATACACCAAGCTGATCGCCGAACCCTGGGACGTGGGGCCCGGCGGCTACCAGCTCGGGCACTTTCCGGCGGGGTGGTCGGAGTGGAACGACCGTTTCCGCGATACGACGCGCGCATTCTGGCGCGGCGACCGGCCGCTCCTCGGCACGTTCGCCGAGCGATTCGCGGGCTCCAGCGACCTGTTTCGCCATCACGGTCGTAAGCCAACGGCAACCGTCAACTTCGTGGCGTCACACGACGGGTTCACACTCGCCGACATCGTGTCGTACAACGATCGTCACAACGAAGCCAACCTCGAGAACGGCGCCGACGGTCACACGCACAACCTGAGCTGGAACCATGGCGTCGAGGGTCCGACCGACGACCCGGCCATCGCTGCCCTGCGCCGGCGGCAGATGCGGAACTTTCTCGCCACTGTGCTGCTGGCACAGGGCGTTCCCATGCTGCTCGCCGGCGACGAGATGGCGCGCAGCCAGCGCGGCAACAACAACACGTACTGCCAGGACAACGAGCTTTCCTGGATCGACTGGGATCTCGTCGAGCAGAACTACGACCTGGTCGACTTCGCGCGGCACCTGATCCGCTTTCGCCGCTCGCGGCCGGGGTTGCGCAGGGACACGTTTCTCAAGGGCGCGCGGCGCGGCGCCTCGCCCAAGGACGTGAGCTGGCTGCATCCCGCCGGCCGGGAGCTGTCTGCCGCGGACTGGAATGACGCAGGCGCCCGATGTCTGGGCGTGCTCATGAGCGTTGGGGCGACTACGCGCAGCGCCGCCTACGGCGATCTGCTGGTGATCTTCAATGCCGACGAGGCGTCCAACGAGTTCGTGCTGCCGCCGCCGCCCGCCGATGCGTCATGGTGCGTGCTGTTCGACACGGCGCTGCGCCATCCGGGGCCGGGCGCGCGCATGCTGCGCAATCAGAGGGTCCTGCCGCTCGAGCCTCGCAGCACCGTGCTGCTCGAATCCCAGGTCGAATGAGCGCTCCGGCACCCGAACCCGCGGCCATCGAAAGCCGGCTCGTGTTTCTCCGGCACCGTCTCGCGACGCTCCGGGGCATCGGCGAGGCCTATTACGACCACCGCGGCGAGCTGCGGAGCGTGACCGTCGCGACGCGTGATGCGCTGCTCGCGGCCATGGGTTGTCAGCTTCACGACGCACCGGCGCTCGAGCGCGAGATCGAGGCGCTTGAAACCGCGCGCTGGCACACGCTCGCGCCGCCAGTCGCAGTGCTGCGGCCGGGCCGCATGGGTGTCGCGCTTGCACTGCCGGTCGACCTTCTCGACAGGAACATCGCCTGGCACGTGCGGCTCGACGGCGGTGGCGCGATCGAGGGCACCGCGCTCGCGAGCTCGCTCGCTGAGGGCGAGCGCGCCGAGATCGGCGGCGAGCAACTGTCGCGACGGCTTCTGGTCCTCCCCGACGCAGTTCCCTGCGGCTATCACGAGCTTTGCGCGTCGGTCGACGCGCTGGCGCCTGCCGACTGCACGCTGATCGTCGCACCGGTGCGCTGCTTCGAACCCGAGAGCCTGCAGTCGGGGTTGCGGTCCTGGGGCGTGGCAGCGCAGCTCTACACGCTCCGCTCCGAACGCAACTGGGGCATCGGGGACTTCGCCGACCTCCGCGAGCTGGTCGAACGCGCGGCGGGGTGCGGGGCCGACTTCGTCGGCATCAATCCGCTGCACGCGCTCTTCGGCTCGAACCCTGTGCACGCGAGCCCCTACAGCCCTTCCTCGCGCCAGTTCCTGAACGTGCTCTATATCTCAGTGCCCGAAGTGCCCGAGTACACCGAGTGCGACGAGCTTCGTGAGCAGATGGAATCCGAGGCGGTCCAGGCGCAGCTCATTGCACTCCGAGGTACGCCGCTGGTGGATTATCCCGGCGTGTCGCGCATCAAGATGCCGGCGCTCGAGAGCCTCTATGCGCATTTTCGCGATGCCCATCTCGCCGCGGGCACCCCGCGGGCGCGGGCCTTTCGGGAATATCGGCGAGCGCAGGGCGAGGCGCTGCGGCGCTTCGCGCTGCACGAAGCGATCGACCGGCGCATGCGTGAAGGCGACCCCGCGATCTGGGGCTGGCCCGCGTGGCCCGCGGAGTTCCACGATCCGGAACAACAGGCAGTGATTGCATTTGAGGCTGCACACCCCGACGAGATCGCGTTCCACGAGTGGTTGCAATGGGTGGCCTCCGGGCAGCTCGCGGCAGCCCAGGCGCGCGCTCGCGAGCTCGGCATGAGCATCGGACTCTACGGCGACTATGCGGTCGGCGTGAATGTCGCCGGCGCGGAGACCTGGGCGAATCCGCGCGTCTACCGCACCGGTGCGGCGGTGGGCGCCCCGCCGGACCCGCTGGCCCTCAAGGGCCAGGACTGGGGCATTCCGCCGCAGGACCCGCATGCACTCGCCACGGAACGATACGTCCCGTTCCGTGAGCTCATCGAGGCGAACATGCGTCACTACGGCGCGCTGCGTGTCGATCACGTCATGTCCTTGTTCCGGCAGTGGTGGGTGCCGGAAGGCGCAAGCGCGGGCGATGGCGGTTACGTCCACTATCCGCTCGAGGACCTGATGTCCATCCTCGCGCTCGAGAGCGTGCGGCAACGCTGCCTCGTGATCGGCGAGGATCTCGGCACCGTGCCCGACGAAGTGCGCCACGCGATGGCGGCGTTCGCGGTGTATCACTACAAGGTGCTGCTGTTCGAGAAGGAGGCCGACGGAAGCTTCCGCGCACCGGACCGCTACGCGCGTCGCTCGATCGCGGCGGCATCGACCCACGATCTGCCGACCCTGCGCGGCTACTGGGAAGGCGACGACCTTGCCTTGCGCGACCGGCTACAGCTCTATCCCGATGAGGACACGCGGCGTCGCGTGCACGCCGAGCGGGCGCTCGACCGCGAGCGGCTGCAGGCGGCGCTTGTCGCGGCCGGGCTGGATCCCGCGCAGACATCAGGAGCTGCGACGCGATTCGGCGCAACCCCCGTCGCGGCCGCGCAATGCTTTCTCGCGGCAAGCACCGCCGCCCTCGTCGCGTTGCAGCTCGAAGACCTGCTGGGCATGAGCGAGCCGGTCAATGTTCCCGGCACGCTCGATGAGTATCCGAACTGGCAGCGGAAGCTGACCGCGTCCCTGGACGAGATCTTTGGTGATGACGAGGTACGGGCCGTCCTGCGGCGCATCCGTGAAATACGAAGCGCCGGGGCGGCGCGCTAGGAGATCCGGCGCGGAGCCGGGCGCCCCTTCACGGGAAACCCGGCCCCGGCCTGAGTTCAGCGGCGGGTGAGGCGAACGTCCGGCGCCAACTGCCAGACGGCATCGGCATCCGGGCAGGCCGTGGTCCGGCCTTCGCTCAGCCCGAAGTTGCCGTGCGCGACCAGCCGGAAGCGGCGGCAGCCGTCGGTGGCAACCTTGCCGTCGGAAAGCGGCGTCAGCTGGTAGTTCACCTTCGTCGAAGGGTTGCTCCATGCAACCGTCTGCCCGTAACTGGCGAGTTCGAGTGCATGACCGACGCAGGAGCGATCGGTGCGATCCATGCGGCGGCCGATCTCGGAGCCGATCGCCGCGCCGATCACGGTCCCGAGGACCACGGCGACCAGCCGATCGTCCTCATCGGCGACGTCCGCGCCGATCGCGCCGCCGGCGACGCCGCCCAGCAACGCACCGATCTCCGCCCGGTCGCAGCGACCGAGCCGCACGCCGTAATCGCGCTGCCAGTTGCGTCCGCTGTAGCCGGCATAGGTCGGATCGTGCTTGCTGCGCCAGCCATGTGCCGGGGCGTGCGCAGGCGGTACGCCCATTGCGGCGCACGGCAGCGCCAGGGCTGTGGTGAGCATCAGGTGGCGCAATGTCGTCGAGACGTTCATACGCTCCTCCTCGGACCCATGGATCCACGGATCCGCACGACACGCTAATGGTCGCGGCTCGCGCCGTCCCGGATCGAGGTCGAAGTCGTGATACTGGTCACGAACGCAAGCGCCGCTTAAGTCAAAGACCTAAGCTACGCCGGCGGGCAACACGGAGGTGAGCCATGGAAGCCAGGGCGGAAGCGGCCGGCACCGTACGGATCGGAGGCGACCTGAGGGTGCACCGGCTGGGATTCGGCGCGATGCGGATCACCGGTGCGGACATATGGGGACCACCGCGCGACCCGGCGGAGGCACGGCGTGTGCTGAAGCGCGCCGTCGCGATGGGCGTCAATTTCATCGATACCGCCGATTCCTATGGTCCGGGGGTGAGCGAGGAGCTGATTGCGGAGGCACTGCATCCCTATCCGCCCGATCTCGTCATCGCGACCAAGGGCGGGATCGTGCGACCGATGCGCGCACGCTGGGATCCCGACTGTCGCCCGGAGCACTTGCGTGTGGCCTGCGAGTCGAGCCTGCGACGCCTGCGGCTCGAGCGCATCGACCTGTACCAGCTCCACGCCATCGACCCGCGTGTGCGAGTCGAGGACTCGATAGGCGAGCTCGTGCGTCTACAGTCCGAGGGGAAGATCCGCCACATCGGCGTATCGAACGTGCGCGTCGCGGAACTCAACCGCGCGCGCCGTGTAGCGAAGATCGTATCCGTGCAGAATCGCTATAACGTCGCCGACCGCACCTCGGACGCGGTCCTCGCGGCCTGCGAACACGACGGACTGGTATTCATTCCATGGCGCCCGCTCGCGCAGGGCGCGGGCGAAATGATCGCTACGGGGGGTCCGATGATCGCGTTGGCGCAGCTCGCGAAGCGTCGCGGATTGTCGATGTCGCAGGCCGCCATCGGCTGGCTGCTGGCGAGGTCGCCCGCGATGCTGCCCATTCCGGGCACATCGAAGCTCGGGCATCTCGAGGAGAACGTCGCAGCAGCGGACGTCACTCTGGCCGCTGACGAGGTACGCGCGGTCGCCTGATTCCTGGGGCACGATATGTCCTCGAGTGATCTGTTCCACGCGCGATACGGACCCTGGGCGCTGATCGCGGGCGGGTCGGAAGGCATTGGCAAGAGCTTTGCGATGCAGCTTGCCGCGCGCGGGCTCGACCTGCTGCTCCTCGCGCGCCGCGGCGGCCCGCTCGAGGAGACTGCGCAGGAGATCCGGGAGCGTTTCGGGGTGCAGGTCGTCACCCAAACGCTGGATCTCACGGCTTCGGGGCTCGACTCCGCAGTCGAGGTGCTGACCGGTAACCGTGAGATCGGACTGCTCGTGTGCAACGCAGGTGCCACCCACGGCGCCGCGATGCTGCTCGATCGTCCGGTCGATGCGGCGCTCGCGCTGGTGCGGCTCAACTGCGTCGCGCCGCTGATGCTCTCGCACGCTGTCGGTGCGCAGATGAGAACGCGAGGTCGTGGCGGGGTAATCCTCGTGTCGTCAATGGCCGGGCTCGCGGGTGGCGCGTTCATCGCCGCGTATGCGGCGAGCAAGGCGTTCGAGATCGTGCTCGCCGAGTCCCTCTGGTACGAGTTCGGCACAGCGGGCGTCGATGTGCTTGGCCTGATCGCCGGCGCCACCGCGACCCCGGCGATGCTGCGCTCCGGGATGAAATTCGGCACGACCGATGACGACGCGGCCCGTGCCGCGGGTGGACCGGCCACCAGCACCGTGCCCATGGACCCCGACCAGGTCGTGCGCGAGGCGCTCGAGCACCTCGGGAGAGGACCCATCCACGTCGCCGGTGACACGAACCGACAGGCGGCGAGTGGATTGCGAAGCGCGCCTCGTGAGCAGGTGGCGGCCGCCATGAGCGCCGCCGTCGCGGAGATGTACGGAATAGCACTGCCGGCGCGGCTACCATAGAGCGCGATGGCAGAGTGGATTCACCGCTACGCGCGGATCAACGGCATCCGCATGCACTACGTGGAGCAGGGCGCCGGCGTGCCGGTGATTCTGTGCCACGGCTTCCCGCATCTCTGGTTCAGTTGGCGGCACCAGATCCCGGTCATCGCGCAGGCGGGCTTCCGTGCCGTCGCGCCGGACATGCGCGGCATGGGGCAGACTGACGCTCCCGCGGATGTTGCCGCCTACGACGTCCCGCAGATCACCGGCGACCTGCTCGGGCTGCTCGATGCCATCGACGAGGAGCGCGCGGTCTTCGTCGGTCTCGATTTCGGTGCCTTCGCGGTTTACGACCTGGCATTCCGCGCACCGGAGCGCGTAGTCGCGGTCATCGGTCTCGAGAACCCGGCTGCACCGCACAACCCCGCGATGCCGCCACTCGCCGAGTACGCGGAGATGGCGAAGAAGCACTTCGTCCACATCCATTACTTCGCGCCGCACGGACCGGCGGAAGCGGCACTCGACGCCGCGCCACGCGAGTTCCTGAGCAAGGTCTTCTACGCGCTCTCGGGCGACTATCACTACCTCGACGTGTGGAAGCATCCACCGGGTACCGCCTACCTGGATGCGCTCCCCGAGCCGCCGCCGCTGCCCTGGCAGTGGCTCAGCGAGCTCGAGCTCGAGTTCTACGTGTCGGAGTACGCGCGCAGCGGCTTCACCGGCGGTCTCAATTACTACCGCTCGATGGATCTCAAGTGGGCGAGCCGCAGGCCCTTCGAAGGCCGCACCTCGCCCGTGCCGGCCTACTTCATCGGCAGCGAGCGCGACTGCGACCTGGAGGGCTTTCACGGGCAGGACCCGATCTCGCTGTTCCGCGCGCAGTTTCCGGATCTACGCCGCGTCGAGATGATCGCCGGCGCCGGTCACCTGATGCAGATGGAGCGCCCGCGCGAGGTCAATGCGTTGCTGCTCGAGTACCTGAGCGCGATCAGCGCGGACCGGGGCCGAGTACGCTGATATCGCCGACGTGCGCGCGCTTCAGCTTAAATCGTCGCAGCCGCCGGCTGCGTGTTGAGGGCGGCGTCCCCCGGTTCGTGCAGTACGCACGAGGTGCCACCCGGCGTGTACATCATGGCCACGCAGCGATTGCAGGAGATGCACTCGGAGCGGGTCGCGGTGGCGCTCGCAAAACGGCGAGGGAGGTCTGGCTCGCAGATGAGCGCCCGCCCGAGCGCGACCGCGTCGAAACCCTCGCCCAGCACCTGCTGCACGCTGGCAAGCGACTTGATGCCTCCGAGATAAGCGAGCGGCATCTTCACTGCTGCGCGCACTCTGCGCGAGTGCTCGAGCAGGTACATTTCGCGGAACTCGATGTTCTGCGGCTCGGTGAGCCGCTGGAGGAACATGGCGGCGGCGACGATCGCGTTAGGCGGCCGCGCCCTGTTCTCCTTCGGGAACGACGAGCCGAACATGGTCGTGATCGACTCGACGTTCATACCGGCGCTCAGGACCAGCAGGTGCGCGCCCTCGGCTTCGAGCGCGCGGGCAACGATCGCCCCGTCGGCGGCGGTGTTGCCGCGCCGCACGCCGTCGGTGACGCTGAGCTTGCAGACGACCGCAAGGTCCCGCCCGACCGCGTCCAGTACGCGTCGCAGGACCTGCGCCGGGTAGCGTGCGCGATTCTCGGTACTGCCCCCGTACTGGTCGCGACGTCTGTTGTAGAGCGGCGAGATGAACTGGCTCAGCAGATATCCATGACCCATGTGGATCTCGACCGCATCGAAGCCCGCCTCGCGCGCGAGCTGCGCGGCGAGGACGAACTCGCCCGCGATGCGGTCCATGTCCGTCTCGGTCATCCCACGGCGCAGCATCTGGCCGCTGAAGATGCCTACCTTGTTGAAGCCGCCGCTCGAGGAGAGCGGGCGACCGCTCTCGAGCTCCTCGATGAACGTGAAGCAGCCGCCGTGCGTGATCTGCGCGCTGGCCGCGCCGCCATGTCGATGCACGGCTTCGGTCAACACCCTGAGGTGCGGCACGGCCGCGCGGTTGAGCGTCACCTGGTCGACGAAGGTTCGTCCGTCCGGGCTGACCGCGCAGTAGGCGACCGTCGTCATGGCGTTGCCGCCGGCGGCCATCGACTCGTGGAACTGCACCAGCGCCTTGGTGGGCGTTCCGCCGCGCGCGCGTCCCTCGTTCGTCGCGGACTTGATAAATCGATTACGCAAGGTCAACGGTCCCAGCTTGAGCGGGCTGAAGGGCGAGACCGTCGGTGGCGCTTGCTCGATCATCGGGGACCCTCTCAGGCCTGCGCCACGAGCGGCGCCGGTCGTGGCACCGTCTCTACGCGATGGACATAGAAGAAGAGGAGTGCAGCCGCAGCGGCAAACAACAGCGCGAAGCCCAGGAACACCGCGTGGTAGGAGCCCGTGAGGTCGAACAGCCAGCCGGCGGCGATGGGCATCAGGAGGCCGAATGGCATGGCGCTCAGGGAATAAAGACCCATGACCCGTGCAAAGGAGCCTGTGCGGAAGAGGTTGCCGAACAGGGTCGCGACAACCGGAATGACGGCGGACATGGAGAGTCCGAAACCCGCGGTCACGAGCGCAAGCGCGAAGTATCCGCCGCCGCTCAGCAGCGCGGGCCACAGCAGCGCGAGCGCGAGGCACATCAGTCCCAGCGTCCGTGCGCCGCCGATCCTGTCGGCGAGCAGGCCGAAGAACACACCGCCGGCCATGCCCGCCCCGCCCATGACCGTGAGCAGGTATGCAGCACTTTGCAGGCTGTACCCGGCGCCGGTGGCAAATGGGACCAGGTGCGTGCTGATCGTCACCCCCGTGCCGGCGACGATCCCTCCGCAGTAGGTGGTCGCCCAGAAGGTCGGTTCGCGCATCGGATACGCGGTGTCGATGCTGTCGCTCCCCTGCGCGGCGGCAGGTATGGGCACAGCGCTGTCCGCCCCCAGCGCCGACTGCCCGATGTCGCCGGGCCGGTCGACGATCAGCCGCGTGAGCGGCAGGAGCAGCAGGACCACGACGGCAAGTCCGACGGATGTCGGCCGCCATCCGAAGCCGGTGATCGCCGCCGCCGCCAACGGCGGCATTGCCATCACCAGGAAGGGCATCATGACCAGGCCAGTGGCCTTGCCGCGCTGCTCGACGAACCAGTTGTTGATCAGGGTCGTCGGCGGCACGATCACCAGGCATGCGGCGGCCACGCCGCCCAGCAAGCCGAAGATCGCCACGAACTGCCACGCACTTGCAGCCATGCTTGCAAGCACGAACATAAGTGCCAGCGCCATCAACCCGATCGACATGACGCGCCGTATCGACCAGCGTCCGACTGCGCGACCTATCGCAGGTGCGAGGAGTCCCATCAACGTGACCACGAGCGCCAGTCCGCCCGAAAACAACGACCGCGAGGCAGCGAACTCACCGGATATTCCGGCAACGAACGGCCCGTAAATCCCGAACGTGAGCCCCAGCACGAGGTTCGTGCACAGAAAGGCGAGCACCACCATCCGCCAGCCGAGAAATCGTCCGGGTGACGTCGAGGATTTCAATCGGTGATCTCGCCGCTCACGATCGCGGTCTCCGGCGTGAGCGCCGCCCAGCCCTCGTGCGCGAGCGTCGCGAGCGGCAACCTGTGGAGCGTCACCGGTGGCGGCTCTCCCTGTGTCTTTATGAGCCGCAGGCTCATCCCGCCGTGAGCATGACCGTACGGATCGATCCAGTTGCCGCCGACGCCGGGATTCGCGTCGGCGATGACGATGCGCACCGAGCCGTCCGGTTCGTACGCGGCGCGGTACTTGGTGACGTACCCCTGGCCCTCCTCGTAGCAGTCGAGGTTCTCCTGCCAGATGTTGCAGAGCTGGAAGATCCAGTAGTCACAGGGCGTGGGTCGAAAGCTGATCACGAGTGCCTCGCCGGCTGATCGCACCCAGGTGCCGAAGCCGTGGTGGCGATCCGGGACACCGCCGTTGCTCAGGTAAACCGCGCGGCTGAAGCGGATGCGGTTGGGGCGTTTGCTCAAGCCTTCCTGCCACCAGCGCCGGACCAGCTCCGCATAACCGAGCACCATCTGTGCCGACTTGGCGAGCCCCTCGCTCACCTCAGCGGGGCGGATCGGCCGCGGTGCGGCCCCGTCGCACCGCGCGATGTGCATGACGGGCCCGAGTGTTTCCTCCCGCCGGTGGTGCACGACTCGCACCAGCAGGCCGACGCAGTCCTCAGTGATCGGCAGCCAGTCCGCTTCACCGGCCGGCCGTTCGCGGCTCACGATGACCTCGAAATTACCTTCCGAGTCGAAGCGGATCTCGTCGCTGGTGAGGAACCCGGTCGTCCGCAATGTCGCCGGATCGAACTCCGCGAGCCCCTCGACACCCTGTCCCGCCCAGTCGCGCGCGCCGAGATCGGCGGGGTGTTTCGCCGTCCACGCGGCCATCACGAAGTAGGGAATGCTCCCGCGGATCCCCGTGATCCGGTAGTCGAACCGTCCGTCAACGAATTCCGCCAGCAGGTGGTCCTGGTCGGGCGACTGGAAGTTGATCCCCTGGCGCCAGGGCGCATCACGCAGCCGTGGACGTTCGGGCTCGCAGTTCTCCATGTAACGCTCGAAGCCATTGCGCATCAGCCGCGTCAGGAACCTGTACCACTCGGCGCGGTCGAGCGCGTCGACATCTTCGCCGAAGCGCTCGATCAGGTGGCCGGCGCGACGCACGGATTCGCAGAAATCGTCCCATGCGCGCCCGGAGGCCAGCCGATCCTCGGCGCGATCGGACAAGAGTGCGGCCGGCGGCTTTTCCGCGTCACTCATGCGGCCTCCCCGGCGGTCGGCTCGGGCCGCACACCGAATCGTTCGCAGTAGAACGCGAACCGCCTGCGCAGTGCCGCGACGTCGACGCCGAAATCACCCGCGAGGTCATAGGCAACCTGCCCGTGCTTGCCACGCGGATTGGCCGCGAGGTAGCCGTCGATCCGGGCCTCGACTTCCGCGGTGAGCGGCAGACCCGACATCGCGTACACGCGCCGGATCACCGCCTTCTGGTCGGCCATGTACTCGTGGAAGCGCACGTCCAATGAGCGCGCGGCCGGCACGGCTTCGCGGTCGCGGACGCAGGCGCGGAGCAGGTGCTCGATCCGCTCGATCCAGTAGCCCGCGAGCGCCGTGAGATCGATGGCTTTGCGGCGGATGCGATCGCCGTACGCGAGCATCGTGATCGCCGACTGGATCACCGCGACCGGATCGCGGTGGGTAATGATCACCGTGGCATCGGGATACGTGGCGTCGAGCGCGGGCAGGTTCTCCATGTGCGGCGGCGACTTCATGACCCAGCGATTGGGACCTCTTAGCCAGGTCAGCGCCTGCAGCACCTTGCGTCCGTAGGCGTAGTGCGGTCGCTGGTCGTGCGCGTAGTAGTAGTCGCGCCAGCGATAGGGTCGCGCCTGCCATTCAGGAAGATACGACGAGAAATCGATCCCCTGCAGCTCGATGTCCTCGTGGACGTGACCGGGCGCCATCTCGTGCATCGCGGGCATCAAGGGCAGCACGGTTTCGAAGGCGCCCCAGGCGTCGCGCGTGCGGACAAACCGTGGATCGAGGCGGCCGGGTGCGACCACGTCGTCCGGCGCGGGAATCGGCTCCATCGTTTCCCAGAGCTGCATCGAGCGCAGCCGCGGATCGCCCGCGAGGATGTTGACGAGGTGCGTCGTGCCGGATCGTGGGAGCCCAGCGATCACGATCGGCCGGTCGATTGGCACATCGAGGATCTCCGGATGGCGCCGGATGAGGTCCTCGACGCGCAGCCGGCTCGATGCGTAACGCACGGCCTCGCCGAACATCGTTGCGCGCCCGAGCGGACCAAGGCCCGTGTCCTCCTCGAAGCTCGTGAGCCATACCCGGAGCCGTTCGCGGAAATCCTCGAGCCCGAAGTCCTCAAGACCGGTGCGGGCGCGGGCAGCATCGAGCACCGCCTGCTCGGTCATCGTCACCGGCGGCGCCGACTCGATCGCCTGCCGCTGCAGGTCGGTGAGCACGGGGTTCGCAAGGTCGTGGATGCGGATCGTTTCTCGGCCCATCCGGAACGCCTGCTCAGGCCGGGAACGTGATCATGACCTTGCCCGAAACGTCGCGGTCCCTGGCGACGGCGAATGCCCGGGCGTAGTCGTCGAGCGGGAAGCGATGGCTGATGATCGGCTCGACGTCTAGGCCGCTCGCGAGCGTCGCCAACACGTCGGGGAACTCGTTCGGGTAGGCCATCGAGGTCGTGATGGTCATCTCCTTGCCGAGCGCCATCAGGAAGTTCACCGGCACCACCTCGTGATGTACAGCCACGACCACGAGCGACGCATGAAACGGCGCCATGCCGATGATCGAAGGGATCACGGAAGCTGCTCCGGATACCTCGAAGAACGTGTCGGTCCCGACCACCGGCCAACCGAAGAGCTCGCCGCGCCCGTGCAGCTCACCGAGCCGGGCCGCGACGTCGTCGCGCGCCGGATTGATCGTCACGCTCGCACCAAGAGCACGGGCGCGACCGAGGCGCTGATCGGAAACGTCGACGACCGCGATGTCCTCGATGCCCCGCTGCCTGAGAAAAAGCACGATGCCAAGCCCGATCGAGCCGGCACCGAACACCGCCACCTTCGATCCGGTTTTCACGCCGGCGCGGTTCACCGCGTGTAGCGAGACCGAGAGGGGCTCTGCCAACGCCGCCTTCTCGAAAGGCAGCGACTCGGGGATCTGGTGAATCCCATCGCCCACCACCGCATTTCGCACCAGGAGGAGGGGCGCGAACGCACCTTCGGGACTGCCGTTGCCGATCGCGTTGCCGCCACCCATCGGGTTGACGATCACCCGCATCCCGGGCGCGAGTCCCCGCACATCCTGACCAACCGCGGCGATCGTGCCCGAAAGCTCATGGCCGAGCCCGATCGGCTCGACGACCGGGGCCGAGACGCCGCCGGTGCGGAGATACGAAAGATCGCTGCCGCAAATGCCGCATGCCGCGACGCGGACGACGACGTCTGTCGCGCCTGGTGCGGGCTCCTCGATCTCGTCCAGACGCAGATCGTCCCTGCCGTGCAATCTGACCGCTTTCATCGTCGATTACCCTCAGCCAGCAATCGTGTAACCGCCGTCGACCGGCAGCGTCTGCCCCGTGATCCAGCTGGCTGCGGCGCTGGTGAGAAACAGCACCGCGCCCGCGATGTCGAGTGGCAGGCCGTGTCGTCCCGCCGGCGTGCGGGCGAGCGTAGGCGCCGTCCAGGCGGGGTTGGCGATCGTCGCGGCGGTCATGCGGCTCTCGGTGAGACCGGCCGCGACCGCGTTGACGCGGACATTGCGTCTCGCCCAGTGCACGGCGAGGGCCCGGGTGAGGCCGACCAGGCCGGTCTTTGCCGCGCCGTAGCCCGGAACGACCTCGATTCCGAAGTACGAGGCCATCGAGGCGATGCCGACGATCGAGCCGCCGCCTGGCAGCCGGCTGACGGCGATCTTGTCGATGCAGCGGTGTGCCATGCGGTACGCGCCGGTGAGGTGCATGGAGATGGCGCGCTCGAAGATTTCGGGGCGGTACTCGTCGAGACCGATCGAGGGCAGCGCAAGACCAGCGTTGTTCACGAGGACGTCGAGCCGCGGCAGGCTGGCCGCGACTGAGTCGATGCTCACCGCGTCCTCGACGTCGAGCTGCATATACCGGTAGCCGGAGAGGTCAGTGTCGTACTCGCCCACGGAGGCTCGCGTGCCGGTGACGTGCACTTCTGCGCCGGCGCTGCGATAGGCCGCGGCGATGCCCGCGCCGATGCCGCTCGTGCCGCCCGTCACCAGCACCGTGGCCCCGGTGTAATCGAAGCGGACGTTGGGCCAGCTCGAGATCATCGTGGGCTCCGGACCCCTTGAGGGTCGCGCCGGGCTGCGGAGGGATCAGGCTCTTTAGGCTAGCAAGTATGCACCAGATCGCCGACAAACAGACAGAACGCGTAGGCGCGGACGCTTGAGGCTACGCAAACCTAAGCGGGCTCGAGCTCCTCCCAGAGCGGCTCGAAGAGCAGACGCAGGAGCTCCTCGCCGGCATACAAGCGCTCCCCGCTGAGCGCCGACCGGCCGAATTTGAGCAGGCCCATGATGCGGAAATCGCGCATCCCATCGTCGCAGCGGACGCGCAGACGATACTCCTGCAGCACGCCCTGCTCGTTCGTCCATTCCCCGAGCATCTCGTAGCCCGTGATGCGCGGCGCGACGTTTGCGAAGAAATGCTCGTAGTACCTGCGCGCCCGGTCCATGCCCGTCATCCGCAGTGCGACCGGGTATAGCTCATAGCTGGGTTCGGCCTCGAGCGTCGCGAGCGTAGCCGCAAGATCGCCGGCGCCCTCGGCGGCGGCGTGCTGGTGAGCGATCGCCGTCAGCTCGGCGACGGTCTTCGACATGACCTTCTAAGATCCGCGCGGCGCAGTCACGAGCATCCAGTCGGTGGTAAGCGGTTGTGTCTGCGCAAGTGGTGCGTAACGAAACGAAGCAACCCAGGACTTGAGCGCCGCCTGCAGGCAGGCCGGCGCATCCGGCGGCGTGATGGCGCCCAGGCTCCCCGTGCGACCGTCGGTGCCGACGGTGTAGCTCATGCGATAGATGCGGCCGGCGCTCACGACGCAATCGGTCGGCAACTCCAGGCGCCCGGCATCGAGCAGGCGGGCGGGCGGTTCCGGTGTGGGTGCAGCCGGGCGCACCATGGGCTGGCAGCCCGCGGCGAGCGCGACACTGATGATCGTCGCGCACGCCCTCGAGCCTCGCGCCACTTGCGGAATCCTGATTCGCAGGCTCATGTCCAAACCTCCCGCAGGCCGACCCAACGACGAGTCGACACACGACCTTGATTCGCGCTCACAGCGTATCCGGCTCCGAAACCCTGTGCCAATTTGACCACCCTATGGTCTGCTCGCATTTTTTCTACCGTGGCTTCCAGTCTCGGTATTGAATGTTAGCCGGGATCGGTGGAGCGCCCGATTCGCGTTCGACCATGCGGTCGGCCAGCCACTCGAACCATTCCCAACGAGTATCGCGACCGGTCTCGGACCGCAACTCGGCGACGTAACGGCGCAGCTTGCAATGGCTCTGAATAAGCGTCCCGCTGTAGAAGTCGTCGACCATCGCAAGCGTGACCTCCCCCTTGTGGACGAGGATGCCGAGGCTTTCCCATACAGCCATCACGTTGACGAGGTCCACCTGGCTCTCGGTCGGCAGAGCCTCGATCGTGGATTTCGGCGCGTCGTCCGGCAGGCTGTCGAGAGTGATGATCGCTCTCAGAATCTGGGGTGACTGAAACGACTGCATCAGCGCATAGGCCGCGGTGCGTCGTCGCGCGGCGGCGAACTCCCGGATCTGCATGATCCCGAAGCCGACCGCGATCACGACGGCCACGGTCTGGACGACGGCAGCGACAGTCACAAGATCCATCGGCGAACCCTCCCTCCGCGGGGCCGGAGTTTCGTGTCTACTTCGGCCCCCCCAGTCGGCCGGGCCCTCGCGTTCGCCTCTGCCGCGGGGCATCGGGCAACCCGGTATGCTGGGTGCGAAACGGCGTCGCCTTGGATCCGGGCTTACGCGCGCCTTCGTGCGCGCGACCCGTGCCGATCGGCTGGTAGGTGGGCACCAGGTGTCGCTTGCCGTTGCCGATCAGGTCGGCGCGACCCATGCGCCGCAGCGCCTCGCGGAGCA
>Ga0207645_10000857_pt1 | contig 25294 bp, 19 predicted proteins | sample KBSM53metaG_FD_184331 | JGI IMG/M metagenome (GOLD analysis project Ga0207645, IMG submission 184331) | Miscanthus rhizosphere microbial communities from Kellogg Biological Station, Michigan, USA - KBS M5-3 metaG (SPAdes) (version 2) | ecosystem: Host-associated > Plants > Roots > Rhizosphere >...
GCACCGACGCGGGCCTGATCGGCGGCGCCGTGGTGCGCTCCGGCGACCTGCTGATCGACGGGTCGCTCAAGGGCAAGCTCGAGCGGCTCGAGACTGACCTTACGAACTGACCAGAAACGAAGGGTACGGCCGCGCTGCGGCACGGCCAGCAGAGGCAAGCGACATGTCCATCAAGGCTTCCGAGATCAGCGACCTGATCAAGGCCCGCATCCAGAACTTCGCCGCCGCTACCGAGGCACGCAGTGTCGGCTCCGTCGTGACCGTGACCGACGGCATCTGCCGCATCCACGGCCTGCAGGACGCGATGCAGGGCGAGATGCTCGAGTTCCCGAACAACACCTTCGGCCTCGCGCTCAACCTCGAGCGCGACTCGGTCGGCGCGGTGATCCTGGGCGACTACGAGCACATAACCGAGGGCGACACGGTCAAGTGCACGGGCCGCATCCTCGCGGTGCCCGTCGGCCCGGCGCTGATTGGTCGTGTCGTGAATGCGCTCGGGCAACCCATCGACGGCAAGGGCCCGGTGGACGCGAAGGAAACCGACGTCATCGAGAAGGTGGCGCCCGGCGTGATCTGGCGCAAGTCGGTGAGCCAGCCTGTGCAGACAGGCATCAAGGCCATCGACGCGATGGTGCCGATCGGTCGCGGCCAGCGCGAGCTCATCATCGGCGACCGCCAGACCGGCAAGACAGCGGTCGCGATCGACACGATCATCAACCAGAAGGGCAAGGATCTCACCTGCATCTACGTCGCGGTCGGCCAGAAGTCCTCCACCGTCGCGAACGTCGTGCGCAAGCTCGAGGAGCACGGCGCGATGGCCTATACCATCGTCGTCGCCGCCTCGGCTTCCGAGTCCGCGGCCATGCAGTACGTCGCCCCGTATTCGGGCTGCACCATGGGCGAGTACTACCGTGACCGCGGCCAGGACGCGCTCGTGATTTACGACGATCTCACCAAGCAGGCCTGGGCCTACCGCCAGGTGTCGCTGCTGCTGCGCCGCCCACCGGGCCGCGAGGCCTATCCCGGCGACGTGTTCTACCTGCACTCGCGCCTGCTCGAGCGCGCCGCGCGTGTCAACGAGGAATACGTCGAGCGCTTCACCAAGGGCGCCGTCAAGGGCAGGACGGGCTCGCTCACGGCCCTGCCGATCATCGAGACGCAGGCGGGCGACGTATCGGCCTTCGTGCCCACCAACGTCATCTCGATCACCGACGGGCAGATCTTCCTGGAGACCGATCTCTTCAACGCTGGCATCCGGCCGGCGATCAACGCCGGTATCTCGGTGTCACGGGTCGGGGGTGCGGCGCAGACCAAGGTCATCAAGAAGCTGGGCGGCGGCATCAGGCTCGCGCTCGCGCAGTATCGCGAGCTCGCCGCGTTCTCGCAGTTCGCTTCGGACCTCGACGCCACCACGTTGCGCCAGCTCGAGCGCGGCAAGCTGGCCACCGAGCTGATGAAGCAGCCGCAGTACGCGCCATTGTCGGTCGCCGAGCAGGCCATCACCTTGTTCTCAGTCAACAAGGCCTACCTCGACGACATCGAGGTCCCCCGCGCACTCGCCTTCGACGCCGCACTGCGCGCCCACGTCAAGTCGAAGTTCAAGGATCTCTACGACCGGATCCAGAGCAGCATGGACCTGTCGGCCGACGACGAGAAGGCGTTGAGCGCGGCGATCGAGGACTTCAAGAAGAACGGGACCTACTGAGCCGGTAACCGATCATGGCTGGCACGAAGGAAATCCGCCTCAAGATCAAGAGCGTGCAGAACACGCGCAAGATCACCAAGGCGATGGAAATGGTCGCGGCGTCCAAGATGCGCAAGGCGCAGGAACGCATGCGCGCCGGACGCCCCTACGCACGCAGGCTGCTCGCGATCACCGCGCACGCCGCGGGAGCGAGCACCGATTACCGTCATCCGCTGCTCACGCGCCGGGACACGATCAAGCGCGTCGGCGTGGTCGTCATCACGACCGACAAGGGGCTTTGCGGCGGCCTCAACACGAACCTCCTGCGCGTGGTGCTGAACCGGCACAAGGAATGGGCCGCCAAGGGTATCGAGGTCGACTACTGCGCGATCGGCGGCAAGGGCTTCGCCTTCATCAGCCGCATGGGCGGCAAGGTCGTCTCGCAGGTGGTCAACTACGGGGACCGTCCGGCGCTCGAACGCCTGATCGGACCAGTGAAGATCCTGATCGACGCTTACCTCGAGGGCCGCATCGACGAGGTGCACCTGTTCAGCAACCGCTTCGTCAACACGATGAAGCAGGACCCGCTGCACTCGACGATTATCCCGATCCCGCAGACGTGGACCACTCCGGAAGGCCAGGAAGTGGTCGATGCAGCGGGCCAACCCGGTGCACACGCCTGGGACTACCTCTACGAGCCGGATGCGAAGACCGTGCTCGACGAGCTCCTTGTCCGCTACATCGAGACCTTCGTCTACCAGGCGGCGGTCGACAACATCGCCTGCGAGCAGTCGGCGCGCATGGTGGCGATGAAGGCCGCGTCGGACAACGCGCAGACCATCATCGAGGAGCTGCAGCTCATCTACAACAAGAATCGCCAGGCTGCGATCACGAAAGAAATCTCGGAGATCGTCAGCGGTGCGGCGGCGGTCTAGCGGCAGTCACTCTCAATACTGAAACGTCAATCCAGGAAGCGAACATGGCACAGGTCCAGGGCACCATCGTCCAATGCATCGGTGCAGTCATCGATGTCGAGTTCCCGCGCGAGGGGTTGCCGAAGGTTTACGACGCACTCGTCGTCGAGGAAAGCGACAATCCGCTGGCCGAGAAGGGCTTGACACTCGAAGTCGAGCAGCAGCTGGGCGACGGCATCGTGCGCACGATCGCGATGGGCTCCTCCGACGGCCTGCGGCGGGGCATGAAAGTCCGCAGCACCGGTGACGGGATCAAGGTGCCCGTCGGTCCCGCGGTGCTCGGGCGCGTGATGGACGTGCTGGGCCGGCCGATCGACGAGCGCGGCCCCGTCGAGGCGAAGGAGCTGCGTGTCATCCACCAGGCGGCGCCAAAGTTCGACGAGCTCTCGCCGTCGCTCGAGCTGCTCGAGACCGGCATCAAGGTCATCGACCTGATCTGCCCGTTCGCCAAGGGTGGCAAGATCGGCCTGTTTGGCGGCGCCGGTGTCGGCAAGACGGTCAACATGCTCGAGCTCATCAACAACATCGCCAAGCAGCACGCGGGCTTGTCGGTGTTCGCCGGCGTCGGCGAGCGCACCCGTGAGGGCAACGACTTCTACCACGAGATGTCGGATGCGAAGGTCATCGTCCAGGAGGACCTCAGCCAGTCGAAGGTGGCGATGGTGTTCGGCCAGATGAACGAGCCGCCCGGCAACCGACTGCGCGTTGCGCTTACGGGCCTCACGATGGCCGAAGCCTTCCGCGACGAGGGCCGCGACATCCTGTTCTTCGTCGACAACATCTACCGCTACACGCTCGCGGGCGTGGAGGTGTCCGCGTTGCTGGGACGCATGCCCTCGGCGGTGGGCTACCAGCCGACGCTCGCCGAGGAAATGGGCCAGCTCCAGGAGCGCATCGTGTCCACCAAGGTGGGAACGATCACCTCGGTGCAGGCGATCTACGTGCCCGCGGACGACCTGACCGACCCTTCGCCCGCGACGACCTTCGCGCACCTCGACGCGACACTGGTGCTCTCGCGCGACATCGCCTCACTCGGCATCTACCCGGCGGTCGATCCGCTCGACTCGACTTCGCGCCAGGTGGATCCGAACGTGATCGGCGAGGAGCACTACAACACAACCCGCGCGGTGCAGGCCGTGCTGCAGCGCTACAAGGAGCTGCGCGACATCATCGCGATCCTGGGGATGGACGAGCTCTCCCCGGAGGACAAGCTCACCGTCGCACGGGCGCGCAAGATCCAGCGATTCCTCTCGCAGCCTTTCCACGTGGCGGAAGTGTTCACGGGCAGCCCCGGCAAGTACGTGTCGCTCAAGGACACGATCCGCGGCTTCAAGGCGATCGTGGCCGGCGAGTATGACAGCCTGCCCGAGCAGGCGTTCTACATGGTCGGCACGATCGAGGAAGCGGTCGAGAAGGCCAAGACGCTGCAGTAGCGGGACGGGGAGAGCGAACCATGGCAGCCACGATGCATATCGACGTCGTCAGTGCGGAGGAGTCCATCTACTCCGGCGAGGCGGAATTCGTAGTGCTGCCGGGCATCATGGGCGAGCTCGGCATCTACCCGCGCCACACGCCGCTGATCACGCAGATCAAGGCCGGCACGGTGCGCATCAAGGTGCCGGGCAAGACCGAGGAAGAGCTGGTGTACGTGCAGGGCGGCTTCCTCGAGGTGCAGCCCGACCACGTCAACGTGCTCTCCGACACGGCGATCCGTGCGGCGGACCTCGACGAGGCCAAGGTGCTGGAGGCAAAGCGGGCGGCGGAAGAGGCCGTCCGCGCGCGCACGGAGAAGCAGGGAATCGCGACAGCGGAAGCTGAGCTCGCGGCCATCTCGGCGCAGCTGCAGGCCATCCAGAAGCTGCGCAAGACCCGTCGCTAGGCACGCGCCCGGACACCGCGGCAGAAAAAAAGGGCCCGCGTGGCGGGCCCTTCGCTCAGACCGTCGCGTATCAGTTACTTCAGCTTGAGTTCCCGGATGTCCTCGCTGCCGAGAAGCGTGCGCAGCTTGCCGCGTGCCACTGTCGCCTGGGTCTGCTGATCCAGGGTCCCGAAGACTTTCTCGGTGATTGCGTCGGTCTTGGCATTCAGATCGTCCAGGGCCGCCATGTTCTTGTAGACGGTCACGAGGTAGAGATCGGGATCGTGCGGACTACGCGGATTGGCGGCATAGATCGCATAGTCGATGATCACCCCCGCCTTCTTCTGTTCCTCCATCGACTGCTTGTAGGGCCCGGCCAGGTACTTCATGTACTCCTCGAACATGCCGGGTTCCGTCCGGACGGCGGAGACGTTCATGACCACCCCCTCGGTGTAGGGTCGGTCCGCTGCCGCGGCTGTGCCGCCGGTGATCGCTACGAGCGCGAGAAGACCTCCAAGTGCGCAGAGCGCACGTCTGACGATACGCATGAGAACCCCCTTACGGCTTGTTGCGGTAGATCCGCGTTTGATGTCGCGAGGCGGCTGCCTCGCGAGTGCGCACTCTACGCCCGGGCCGGCGGGAACTCACGTTGCACCGCGGTGCGGCAGCCGCGGCTGCTCGCTCCGGTACAATCCACGCGTTTGGCCCGGAGTGGATCCAGGAAATGCCTCTCAGCGTCGTGATCCTCGCTGCAGGCCAGGGCAAGCGGATGAACTCCGATCTGCCCAAGGTTCTGCAGCCGCTGGCGGGACGTCCGCTGCTGACCCACGTCATCGACGCCGCGCGCGCGGTGGGCGCGGCGGACATCCACGTCGTCTACGGTCACGGCGGCGAGCGGGTGCGCGAGGCGCTGCACGAGGACACGCTGCGATGGGCGCTGCAGCCCGAGCAGCTGGGCACTGGTCACGCGGTCACGCAGGCGATGCCCGGCGTGGCGGACGATGCGCTGGTGCTGGTGCTGTACGGCGATGTGCCGCTGGTGCGGCCGGAGACGCTGCGGCGGCTGGTTGCCGCGGCCGGCGCACACACGCTCGCGCTGCTCTCGGTGCGGATGAAGGATCCGGCGGGCTACGGACGCGTGGTGCGCGATCGCGGCGGACGTGTCGTGCGCATCGTCGAGCACAAGGACGCAACGGCGAAGGAGCGCGCGATCGACGAAGCGAATACGGGGCTGATGGCCGCGCCGGCGGCGCAGCTCAAGCGCTGGCTCGGACGCATCAAGAACGAAAACGCACAGGGCGAGTATTACCTGACTGACGTGGTGGTACAGGCAGTCAAGGACGGGATGGCGATCGAGGCGATCGTCGCCGACAGCGAAGACGAGGTGCTGGGTGTGAACGACAAGCAGCAGCTGGCCGAAGTGGAAGCCGTCAACCGCCGCCGGCGCGCGGAGGAGCTGATGGCCCAGGGCGTGACCCTCGTCGACCCCGCGCGCTTCGATGCGCGTGGCCCGGTCGAGGTTGGACGCGACGTCTACATCGACGTCAACGTGGTCCTCGAAGGCACCGTCAAGCTCGGTGACCGAGTGCGCGTCGGCCCCAACGTCGTGCTGCGCAACTGCGTGATCGGCGCGGACACCGAGATCTTCCCCAGCTGCGTCCTGTACGACGCCGTCGTCGGCGAGCGCTGCAACGTCGGGCCGTTCGCCCGTTTCCGCCCGGGCGCGGTGCTCGAGGACGAGGTGCATATCGGCAACTTCGTCGAGGTGAAGAAGTCGCGGATCAAGCGGGGCGCCAAGGCGAACCACCTGAGCTACATCGGCGACGCGACTGTCGGCCAGAAGGTCAACGTCGGTGCCGGGACGATCTGCTGCAACTACGACGGCGCGAACAAGTGGCCCACCGAGATCGGCGACGGCGCCTTCATCGGCTCGGGCACGATGCTGGTTGCGCCGGTCAAGGTCGGCGCGAAGGCGACGATCGGCGCGGGCTCGACCATCACCAGGGACGCGCCACCCGACAGGCTCACCCTGGAGCGCGGCAAACAGGTCACGGTCGAAGGCTGGAAGCGTCCCGAAAAGAAGTGACGAAGCCGCTCGTCCTTCGTCGAGGCCACATCGTGCGCCGGCCCCTTCATCAGGGCTTCCAGTCGAGGGAGTAGTCTTCGAGGTGGCCGTCGACGGCCGCGCCCACGGTCGGATAGAAGGTCCCGAACCGCTGGTAAAGCTCGAAGCGCTTGAGCTTGTCCTTGACCGGGTCCTTCATCTCGGCGAACCGCAACTCGATTCCCGCCTCGCGCAGGGACTGCTCGAGCTCGTCGAGCATGTCCGCTGACGTCACGTCGATGCTTGTGACGGGTTCCGCGGTGACCACGACCCGGCGCACTTTTGTCGGAGATTGCGCTACCGCATTCAGCACGCTCTGGTGAAACAACTCAGCGTTGGCGAAGAAAAGCGGGGCGTCCCAGCGGAACAGCACCAGGCCGGGTACAAGACGCGCTTCGGGATAGCGCTTGAGGTCGTGGTAGCCGCGGATGCCGTCGACGCGGCCGAGGACGGCGTGATGCGGCCGCCAGCCGTCCCACAGGAATTCGATGACTGCAAGGAGAACCGCCAGGCCGATGCCGGGGATCACGCCGAACACCGCCACGCCGACGAAGCAGACGATGGACAGCCAGAATTCCCACGGCTGAACGCGCAGGATGCGGCGCAGATCGGCGAACTCGAAGAGACCGATCGCGGCGGCGATGACGACGGCGGCAAGCGCGCTGCTTGGCAGGTTGCGCAGCAAATTGGGCGCCAGGATGAGCAACAGCGCGACGAAGACCGCGCCGAACACACCGGTGAGCTGCGTCCTGGCCCCGGCTGCTTCGGCGACAGGCGTTCGCGAAGAGCTGCTGCTGATCGGGAACCCCTGGAAGAGGCCAGCGGCGAGGTTGGCCGCACCGAGGCCGATCATCTCCTGGTTTGGATCGACCGGCGTGCGAGTCCTGGCCGCGTAAGTGCGCGAAAGGACGCTGGTGTCGGCGAACGCCACCATCGCGACCGCACTGCCGCCGATCACGACCTGGGCGAGATCGGCAAACCCGATCCATGGCAGCACGAACGAAGGCAAGCCCTGCGGCAGCGAGCCGAGCACCTTCACCCCCGCCGTCTGTTCGAGACCCAACGCACCGACCACGATCGTGGCGCCGACTACGGCGATCAATAGACCCGGGATCCGCTTGAAGGGCTTCAGTAGAAGGATTGCTACGAGCGTACCGGCGCCGACGGCGAACGCGATCCAGTTGGCCTTGCCGTCCAGCACGGCCTCGGTGATCCGCACCAGGTCGCGCAGCGGCCCTGTGCCGTCGATCGAGAAGCCGAACAGCTTCGGAAGCTGGCTGATCAGCACCGTGAGCGCGATACCGTTCATGTAGCCGTAGCGGATCGGCTTGGACAGTAGCTCTGTGACGAACCCCAGCCGCAGCACGCCGATCAGGATGCATACCAGGCCGGAGACGACCGCCATCAGGCTCGCCACGGTCACGGCTCGCGCGGGATCGCCATGCGAAAGCGGCAGCACGACGGCGATGATCACGGCGGCGAGCGAGGAATCCGGTCCCAGCACCAGGATCCGGCTCGGGCCAAACAGCGCATACGCAAGGAGCGGCACGATCGTGGCGTAGAGACCGTAAATGCCCGGGACACCCGACGCGACCGCGTACGCGATTCCGACCGGGACCAGCATCGTGGTGAGCACCAGACCCGCCACGAGGTCGGCAGGCAGCCATCCGGCGTCGTACGACCGGAGGGTCTGCAGTCCTGGCAGCCAACGTATCCAGCCCCTCATGGATTGTCTTCGCCCGCACCGTTCGCTGGGTTACGGGACGACCGCTCGACCCGGGCCAGGCTCGCGCCCGGCGGCGGCCGTTGCTCAGTACACCTCATCGATGAACTTGAACGGATACTTCGGCTCGCGGTAACCGCCCCGCTTCTGCCGTTTCGGCAGCTTTATCTTCTCCCGTGGCAGCTTCTTGTAGGGAATCTGCTTGAGCAGATGCGTGATGATGTTGAGGCGGGCGCGTCGCGTGTCGTCGCTCCGCACTACGTACCAGGGCGCGAAGTCCGTGTCGGTCGCGGTAAACATGTCGTCGCGCGCCCTGGAGTAGTCGTACCAGCGACTGTACGACTTCAAATCCATGGGCGAGAGCTTCCAGATCTTGCGAGGGTCGTCGATTCTCTCCTCGAGCCGCCGGGTCTGCTGGTCGGGACTGACCTCGAGCCAGTACTTGATGAGCTGGATTCCGGAATCGACAACGGTCTTCTCGACCAGCGGCGCCATCTTGAGGAACTCCCGCACCTGTCGCTTGTCGGCGAACCCCATGACGCGCTCGACCCCGGCGCGGTTGTACCAGCTGCGGTCGAAGATCACGACTTCACCGGCCGCGGGGAAGTGCCGCACGTAGCGCTGCAGGTACATCTGGCTCTTCTCGCGATCGGTCGGTGCGGGCAGAGCGACGACGCGAAACACGCGCGGGCTCACCCGCTCGGTGATCGCCTTGATCACGCCTCCCTTCCCGGCGCCATCGCGTCCCTCGAATACGACACAGACCTTGAGTCCCTTATGCAGGACCCAGAGCTGCAGCTTGACGAGCTCCGCATGCAACTCCTCGAGTGCTTCCTCGTATTCTTTCCGCTTGAGCTTCCCGGACTTCTCGACGTTGGAACTCACGAGGCCTCCTTTATGCGCGTCGAGGAGCGCCGCTGACAACCCAGCTCGCATCGTCACGACCGTCGCTGGATCTTCGGCGATACCCTTCAAATGTTGTCTTCGAGCGGGGAAATCCAGCCACGCCGCTGGCCAGCTGCTCCTGCGAGAGGATACGCCCGTCGACGACCTTCCCAAGGGGTGTAAAGGCTACACAGAGAATTAGCCTCTGTCCCCCCTGGCACATTCTGTGAAATCGTACGATGCGGGTAGCACGCACCGGCTTAAGATCACGCACCGGCTCAAGATTGAGAGCGTATTGAGAGCGTTGAGTCAGGCAGCGACGGCGAGCCTGACTGTAGTTCCGGTTCGATGTTCGTAGACACTTGATTGCAATACAAATTCTGGTAGCCTCCGCAACCCATTTGTGAAACGGCCCGGTCGTGCCGCGAGATGTCCCGGCCGGGCTCAAGCCTCGCGCTAAGGATCAGCTCATGTGTGGAATCGTAGGAGCCGTCGCCGACCATGACATCGTCCCGGTACTGATCGACGGTCTGCGCCGTCTCGAGTATCGCGGCTATGACTCCGCCGGCGTAGCCGTTCTCAACGGCACCGGCACCATCAAGCGCCTGCGCACCGTGGGTAAGGTGCGAAAGCTCGAAGATGCGCTCGAGGCGGACCCGGCGCACGGCAAGCTCGGCATCGCCCATACACGCTGGGCGACCCACGGCGTGCCGAGCGAGCGCAACGCGCATCCGCACATCTCCCGCGACGGCATCGCGATCGTCCACAACGGGATCATCGAGAATCACGAAGAACTGCGCGCCGAGCTGCTCCGCCAGGGCTATGAGTTCGCCTCCGAGACCGACACCGAGGTCATCGCCCACCGCATTCACTACCACCTCGAGATCACCGGCGATCTGTTCAAGGCGGTGCGTGCGACCGCGGCGGAGCTCGAAGGCGCGTACGCGCTTGCGGTGATGTCGCAACACGAACCTGACCGCATCGTACTTGCCCGCGAGGGTTGCCCCGTGGTCATCGGGCTGGGCAAGGATGAGAACTATGTTGCCTCAGACGTCGCCGCGCTGCTGCCGGTCACGCGGCAGTTCATCATCCTCGAGGAGGGTGATGTGGCAGAGATCCGCCGCAAAAGCGTTCGCATCCTCGACCGCAACGGCAACTCGGTGCAGCGACCCGCCCACCAGAGCGAGCTTTCGGCGGACTACGCGGAGAAGGGCGAGTACCCGCACTACATGCTCAAGGAAATCCACGAACAACCGCGTGCGGTCGCGCAGACGCTGCAGGAACGTGTTGCGGGCGGAAAGCTCCTCGAGGCGGCGTTCGGGCCCGCCGCGACCGCGGTCTTTGCGCGCACCGAGGCGGTGCGCATCGTGGCCTGCGGCACCAGTTTCCACGCGGCGTCGGTCGCAAAGTACTTCATCGAACAGATCTGCCGCCTGCCCTGCTGGGTCGAGATCGCGAGCGAATACCGTTACCGCAATCCGGTCGTTCCGCGGAATACGCTGTTCGTGAGTGTCTCGCAATCGGGCGAGACGGCGGACACGCTGGCAGCGCTCCGGCTCGCGAAGCAGGCGGGGTATCTGTCGCAGCTCGCGATCTGCAACGTGCCCGAGAGCTCGCTGGTGCGCGAGTCGGAGCTCGTGATGCTGACGCGCGCCGGGCCCGAGATCGGCGTCGCCTCCACCAAGGCCTTCACCACGCAGCTCGTGGCTCTCGGCATGCTGGTCGTGGCGCTCGCCAAGCACCACGGCACGGACGCCGAGCGCGAGCGAGGGCTCGTGCAGCGCCTGTTGGGAACACCTGCGCTGATCGATAGCGCACTCGCGCTCGACGGGAGGATCCGCGAGCTCGCGCAGCGTTTCGCCGACAAACAGCACGCCCTCTTCCTGGGGCGCGGACCGATGCACCCGATCGCGATGGAGGGAGCGCTCAAGCTCAAGGAAATTTCCTACATCCACGCCGAGGCGTACCCGGCCGGCGAATTGAAGCACGGTCCGCTCGCGCTGGTGGACGCGGAGATGCCGGTCATCGCCGTCGCCCCCAACAACGACCTGCTCGAGAAGCTGAAGTCCAACCTGCAGGAAGTGCGCGCACGCGGCGGAGAGCTCTATGTATTCGCCGATCCGGAGTCGGGCTTCGAGCCCTCCGACGGCGTGACCGTGATCCAGATGCCACGGCACGTGAGCTATCTCCAGGCGCCGGCGGTGTACACGGTTCCGCTGCAGTTGCTGGCCTATCACTGCGCGATCCTGCGCGGCACGGATGTCGACCAGCCGCGCAATCTCGCCAAGTCCGTCACGGTCGAATAGCAGCCCGATCAAGGGACGAACTCGAGGAGCCCGTGTCCATGAACGATCCGCTGCCCGCGGGCGCAGATCCGCGCTCACCCGATCCCGCGCTCGTCAGCTACACGCACTGGATGTACGCCTTGCATGCCCTGGGTGCGTTCATCGGGATCGTGAGCTCTGCCGCCGTTGCCCTGCAGTTCGTGTTCGGCATCCCGTCGATCATCGCGATCGTCATGAACTACGTGAAGCGCGATCAGGCTCGCGGCACCTGGCTCGAGGGTCACTTTGCCTGGCAGCGGCGAACATTCTGGTTCGCGCTGCTCTGGGTCTCGATCGTGTTCGTGCTCTCGTTGCCGCTGTTCCTCATCCTGATAGGCTTTTTTACATTCGGACTCGGTGTGCTGCTGATCGGGCTGTGGGTGATCTATCGCGTCGCCCGCGGCTGGCTGAGACTGCGTGACCGTCAGCCGATCGCGCCCTGAGCGCTCCGTTACATCGGGAGATCCGCATGCACGTTGCACAGGACAGGGTCGTCCTCATTCACTACACACTCACCAACGACGCGGGTGAGGTGCTCGACAGCTCCGAAGGCGGCGAGCCGCTTGCCTATCTGCACGGGCAGGGGAACATCGTTGCGGGGCTCGAGAAGGCACTCGACGGTCGCTCGGCGGGCGAGAAGCTTTCCGTCCGGGTCGAGCCGGCCGAGGGTTATGGAGTGCGCGATGCCGCGCTGGTGAAGCGCGTGCCGCGCCGCTCGTTCGGCTCGGCAGGAAACATCAAGCCGGGTATGCAATTCCAGGCGCAGCTCGAGCGCGGTCAGACGCGCGTGGTGACGGTCACCGCGGTCAAGGGCGACATGGTCACCATCGACGGTAATCATCCGCTCGCCGGCCAGAGCCTCAACTTCGCCGTCGAGATCACCGACGTGCGCGATGCCACGTCCGAGGAGCTCGAGCACGGTCACGTGCACGGCCCGGGCGGGCATCACCACGGCTGACCTCGGAATACTCGGCTCAGAGCTGAGATTCTAAGCTGCTCTTAGCGAGGGCTGACTGCCGCGACGCCGGTCTCGATGTCTTCGACTTCCACCGGCGGCAGACGGAAGTCGCTGTCGAGCGCGGCAAGTGTGGGCGCGTCCCGACCGTAGACGTCGTTGCGGAAGACGATCTGCCCGTCGGGGGTCGGCTGCGCCGTCCAGTAGAGGATCAATACGGGAATCGGCTTTGCCAGGTTGACCGTGCGCGTCTTGCCGCTGTCGATCACCGACTGGATCGCAGCGGCGTTCCATTGCGCAGGATCGTTGAGCACGAGCTCGGTGAGCTCGAAGGGTCGTGCGACGCGGATGCAGCCGGAGCTGAAGGCGCGCTCGTCGCGGTCGTACAGCGACTTCGCCGGCGAGTCGTGCAGGTACACGAGATACGGGTTTGGAAACATGATCTTTACGAGCCCGAGCGAGTTGTCGGGGCCCGGGTCCTGCCGCAACTGATAGGGTATCGAGGTGCTGTAGCGGCTCCAGTCGACCGACGACGGCGGCACTTCGCGGCCATTGGCATCGATGACCCGGATGCGGTGGCGCGCCAGGTACCCCGGATCGCGCTTCACCGCGGGTAGCGTGTCCTTGGCCAGGATCCCGGGCGGGATCGTCCAGGTCGGGTTCAGAACCACGTAGGTGATTTCGGACTTGAACACGGGCGTCTCGCGGTACGGGCGCCCGACCACGACCTTCGACGTCCAGATTGGCTCGTTGTCGCGGAAATACGCGACGTCGAAACCCGCCACGTCGACCAGCACGAACTCGCCCTTGATCTCGTGCAATACCCAGCGGCCGCGCTCGAGGTTGACGCGCAGCTGATCGATGCGCGCCCCGACCGGCACGTTCATCGCGGCGCGCGTCCCGGCACCCACCGCGCCATCCGGCATCACGCCGTGCCGCGTCTGGAAGCGCTTCACCGCGAGCTCCAGCGAGGGATCGAAGAGTTCCGGCTCCGTGATGCGTGCGACACCGAGATCGCCCGTGATTTCGAGCCGCCGGCGCAGGACCGGCACACGCGGGTCCGTCATGCCAGGCTTGAGCGTGGGACCGTCGGGCAGCTCCGGCCAGCCGCCGTTCGCGGCAATGCGGCGGTACTCGCGCAGTTGTTCACGCCCGCGGCGATACCAAACGTGCTCGGGTCGTACCTCGATGAATGTCTCGACGATGCGGCCGCTGTCGAGCGCCCTGACAAGGAGTTCCCGCGCGTCGGGTGTGCGCAGCGGCCGCGACTGATAGTTCCACTGCGTGCTCAGTTTGACTGGATCAACCTTGCCCCCGTGCAGGTGAAAGAGCGCTAGCGCCATCGCGTCGGTCGCGAGCAGCTCCAGATCCGCCTGCTCCGCGGCGGCGAGGCCGGTTGCGGATCGAAGCTCGGTCCGCAGCGCCTGGAGCGTCTCGTAGTGGTAGTCGGCGGGATTCAGCCCGTCGAGCTCCGTGTCGCGCAGCGCCGCGATCAAGTGATCGAGCCGTGAGCCACTCGCCCACACGGGTGCGAACTGCCGGTCCTCGAAGATCGCTGCAACCGCGTCGGCGAGGATGATTCGCTCGCCCCGAACCGAGAACTCCTGCGCGTAGCGAAGCTCATCGATCCGCATCCGGATAGCCTCCGATTGCGGGCTTGGCGTGGAGCTCGCCGTTTCGGCGCCGGCCTGCGCGAGCCATGCGGCGAAAACGAGGGCTGCTGCGGTAATTGCAATTGGTCTCATGTATCCCCCAAGTCGCGACCTTTATCTTCAGGCCACGCGCGCCAGCTTCGCCGTGAGGTCGTAGGCGCTCGAATCCGTGATCGTCACGTCGGCCCAGTCGCCGGCTGCGAGCTTTCCCGGGCGCGCGATGCGCACCGTGCCGTCGATCTCCGGCGCATCAGCCGACGAGCGCGCGACGGCGCCATCCGCGTCGATGGTGTCCACCAGCACGCGCATCGTCCGGCCGACCTTCGCCGCGAGCCGCTCGGAGCTGATCGTGGTCGCAAGCTCCATGAAGCGCTCGTAGCGCTCCTGCTTGACGTCCTCGGGCACGTGATCCGGCAGGGCATTTGCCGCTGCGCCTTCGACCGGCGAATAGCGGAAGCAGCCGACCCGGTCCAGCCGGGCCTCGGCGAGCCAGGTGAGCAGCAGCTGGAAGTCCTGCTCGGTCTCGCCGGGAAAGCCGACGATGAACGTGCTGCGCAGCGTGATGTCAGGGCAGATTTCGCGCCACCGCCGGATACGAGCCAGCGTGTTCTCGGCGTGCGCCGGGCGTTTCATGAGCTTGAGTATCCGCGGACTGCCGTGCTGAAAGGGCACGTCGAGATAGGGCAGCACCTTGCCGTCCGCCATCAGCGGGATCACCTCGTCGACGTGCGGATACGGATAGACGTAGTGCAGCCGCACCCAGGCGCCCAGCGTGCCGAGCGCGCGAACGAGGTCCGCGAACTTCGCGCGCACGGGCCGTCCGCCCCAGAAACCGGTCGCATAGCGCAGGTCCGCGCCATACGCGCTGGTGTCCTGCGAGATGACCAGCAGCTCCTTGACCCCGGCCTTCACCAGGCGCTCCGCCTCGAGCATGACCTCGCCGATCGGCCGGCTCGCGAGATCGCCGCGCATCGAGGGGATGATGCAGAAGCTGCAGCGGTGGTTGCAGCCCTCGGAGATCTTGAGATACGCGTAGTGCCGCGGCGTGAGCCGGATTCCTTGCGGCGGCACGAGGTCGACGAACGGATCGTGCAGCGGCGGCAGCTGCTCGTGCACCGCGCTCACCACTTCCTCGTAAGCCTGCGGCCCGGTGACCTTGAGCACGCTTGGATGGCGATCGGTGATCGTCTCGGGTCTGGCGCCCAGGCAACCGGTCACGATGACCTTGCCGTTGCGCGCCACCGCTTCGCCGATCGCCTCGAGCGATTCGTGCACCGCATCGTCGATGAAGCCGCAGGTGTTTACGACGACGAGATTGGCGTCTTCGTAGGAGCCGACGACGTCGTAACCCTCGGCGCGCAGGCGTGTGAGGATGCGCTCGGAATCGACCAGCGCCTTGGGGCAGCCGAGCGAGACGAAACCGACTTTGGGTGGTGCGGTCACTCGAGCCGGCATGCGCCGTGGGCGCGGCAGTGGTCGTCGTAGATCGGCATCAGGGCGTCCGGGCGACAAGCGGGCGGCCATTCTAGCGAAAGCACACGCTCCGGCGGCCTCGCTGCTCCCCGCCGATGCCGCTGTACGGCGGAGTCCGGCTTGCTTACTTCGCCATCTGGAACTTGAACGCCTGGCGTTTCGCCCTGTGCGAGCGATTACGCCGATTCTCGCGGCACGATCTGCGCCGTGATTCGATTGCGCCCCCGCAGCGCCTCGATCAGGAGCGGTTCGCCCTCCGGCCATCGCGACAGCAGCCGGTGCAGGCCGTCGAGACCACCGAGTGCCTCACCACCGGCGCCGATGATCAGATCACCTATTCTCAGATCCGCAGCCGAGGCGGGACCGCCCGAGTCCACCTTCATCACTTCGATCGCGACACTGGTGTGCAGCTCGAGCGCTCGAACGAGACGTCGATCGAGCGGCCTGTCCCGGCCCGCGATACCCAGGTAGCCACGCCGCACGCGACCGTGCGCGAGCAGCTCCGTGAACACCCAGTGTGCCGTGCTCGACGGGACGGCAAAGCCGATACCCTGCGCGCTCGCGATGATCGCGGTGTTGATGCCCACGACGCGGCTCGCGCTGTCGGTCAGCGGGCCGCCCGAGTTGCCCGGGTTGAGCGGGGCCGTGTGCTGCACGATGCCCTCGATGAGCCGCCCGTCGCGGCTTCGCATCGCGCGGCCCAGTGCGCTCACGACGCCGGCGGTGACCGTGGCTTCGAATCCAAGCGGGTTGCCGATGGCAACCACGAGTTGGCCGGGGCGCAGCCCCGGCTGCTCGGCGATGCTCGCATAGGGCAGATCGTTGCCGCGGGCGCGAAGCACCGCGAGATCGGTTGCCGCGTCACGGCCATGGACTTCGGCCGGCGCGCGGTGACCATCCACGAATGTCACCGTCAGGCCCTGCGCGCGCCGCACAACGTGCTCATTGGTGAGCAGGTAGCCATCCGGCGTTACGAGGACGCCCGACCCTTCGCCCTGACGGCCGCGCGCACCCTCGACCGCGATGCTGACGACGGCCGGACCCGTCTTCTCGACCGCGCTTATGACGGTCTGCGAGTAGGCATCCAGTGCGGCCAGGTCGGCCGACTGGCCCGCATCGAAGGGAGCGCGCATGCGTGCTAGATGTGGTCGGCGGCGCGCGTTTCAAGCGAGCCAGCTCAGGGAGCGGCGGCGCTCGTGCCGCTGCCAAGCTCCAATTCCCGGCGGTACGCGTCGACCGACCAGTCGCGGCCGAGGAAATTCTTCGCCAGCGTGTTCATCGACGCCGAGCCTCCCGGCGCCAGGATCTGCTCGCGGTAACGCTGCGCGGTGCCCCGGTCCCGGAGTCCTGCGGCGCGGAACTGGCTCAACAGATCGCTCGCGAGCGCCTTCGACCACTGGTAGGTGTAGTAGGCGGCGCCATAACCACCGAGGTGGCCGAACGAGTCCTGCGGATGCGCACCCTCAGGCTCCGGCGCCAGCGCGTATCGGTTGTACGCGGTGTCGTAAGCCCGGGTGAGATCCTTGCCGCGCATGTCCGTGGAGTAATAGTCGAGCGAAACCACGGACAACCCGAGCTGGCCCATGACGCCAAAAGCTTCGGCAAAACGCCGGCCGGCATTCATTTTTCGGACCAGGTCCTCCGGAATGGGTTCGCCTGCGTCGTTGGTGGCGAAGGTCTTGAGCGTCGGATAATCCCACACCCATTCTTCGAGCAGCTGCGAAGGCGCCTCGATAACGTCGTTTTCGATTTCCGAGAAATTCTGCGCCGCGAGCGGCCGCTGACCGGCAAAGAGCCAGTGGATCAGATGGCCGAACTCGTGCAGAAAGACGACGACGTCGCTGTGCTCCATCAGGCCCTCGGCGAAGTTGCACTCCAGGATCGCCACGGGCACCGCCCGGCCCTGGATACCGATACGAACCGGGGACATCTGGGCATGCGTGAATTTTCCTTCACGCGGATGCATGTCGAGATAGAAGCGGCCGATCACGTTGTCGCGCTCGACCAGCTCGAACGTCTTGACGGCCGGATGCCAGACCGGCGTCTGCCAGGGACGAATCTCGACCTGGAACAGCTCCTGGATCAGGGTAAGGATGCCCTTCTCGACCTTTTCGTAGCGGAGGTACTGACGAATGAGCTGAGGATCGACCGCGTAGTCCTCCTTGCGGATGAGAGCAGCGGCATAGGAGGTGCTCCAGGCGCCAAGGGTGTTGACGGAAGGGTCATCTTTCTGCAGGCGGGCCAGCATGCGGGCGGCATCGGCCTTCGCGGTGGGACGGGCGGCGGCGGCAATGTCGTCCAGGAAGGCCCGCGCGCGGACCGGTGATTGCGCCATGCGATTGGCAAGATCGAACTCGGCGTAGTTCTTGTAACCGAGCAGGGTCGCGAGCTCCGCGCGCTGAGTGAACAGCCTGCTCAGCACGGCGTCGTTGACGGGGTACGCGCGGCTTTGAAAGGCCGTTCGCAACCGCTTTCGCAGGTCAGCGCTCGTTGAGTAACGGGAAACCGGAAACACATCCGGATAGGCCATGGTGATGCGTACCTGGCCGTCGGCCTCCGGCGCGTGCGCCGCGATGTAATCCTGCGGCAGCCCGGCCAGTTCCTCAGGCCGCGCGCCGACGGTACGTTTGTCATCGGCGATGTTGCGCTCGAACTCGAGCGTCGTCGCCGTGATAACTTCCTGGAGATCCGCAATGCGCTTGCGCGTGGCATCGTCACGATCGACGCCCGAGCGCCGGTAGTTATCCAGCTGGCGCTGGACGGTGTAGCGCAACTCGGGTGCCACGCCTTTCGCATCGACTGCCTTCAGGCGCTCGTAGATCGGACGCGACATCGAGAAGGCGGTGGCCGCGGCCACGGCGCGCTGCACGCAATCCTCGGCCGCCTTGCGTACCGCGGCGTCGGGGTGCGTGTCCTTGAGCACCGATGGCTCGGTGTAAGCAGTGGTGACGACGAGGTTGTATGTGTCATCGTAGGCCGCGAGCAGCGAGCCCGGCTCGGTGGTGACCGGCATGGCTTCCAGGTTCGCTTGTTGGTCCTTTATCGCCGCAAGCCGGCGGTCGCACTGCTTCGTCACGTCCGCGGGGCCTTTCGGAGTGAGGCTGATCGGGCCGATCAAGGCATCCGACGACGGCGTGTGCGGAGCCGCCGGTGCAATGCCTGCCACCGTCATCAGCAGCGTGGAGGCCATCAATTCCGTCAACCTGCGCATGATCGAATCCCCCGGTATCGCCGCGGAGCGCTCAGCATTACTTCAAGGCGTACAGATTTCCATCGGTGCTGCCGACATACACAACGCCCTCTTCCACCGCCGGCGAACCCATGATGGCTCCAACGGAAACGAAACGGTAGAAATCGACGTACATGTCCTGGAAGTCGCCGAAGGTCGGCGTCATCGCCTCGCGATTCAGGCTTCCATCCGCATTCAGGATTTTCATCGAGTCGCGCTTGGCGCCCTCGGTCTGGAACTGCCAGGCGAGATCACCGGTCTTCGCATTCACCGCATAGAGGCGCCCGTTGTGGCTGCCAAAGTACGCCAGATCGCCGGCGAGCGCTGCCGAAGAGAAGATGTATGCCCCGGCGGTGTATGTGAACTTGAGCCGCCCGGTGCGCGCGTCGAGCGCCATGAAGCGCGAAGTGTCCGAGGTGCCTACGTACACCGTGCCGTCGCGCACCGCGGGCGTGCCGTTCACCCAGGACTTGGATGTGGGGTAATCCCATTTCTTGCGCCCGGTGGCGGCGTCGAGCGCGTACACATGAGCGTCGCGGCAACCCACGTACACCATCCCATCCACCACCGCGGTCGACGACTGGAAGCCGACCTGGTTGTGATAGGTCGGATCCTGTCCGGCCTCGAACGTCCACTTCTGCTGCCCGCTCTCGGCGTCGATGGCGTAAAGCCGGCCGTCGAAGCTCCCTATGTACACCGTGTTGCCGGCCACGGCGGGTGACGCATGCACCACGTCACCCGTCGCGAACTTCCAGGCGAGCACGCCGCTCTTCGCTTCGATCGCGTACACGTTCCCGTCGCCGCTGCCGAAGTACACCTTGCCGTGCGCGACCGCAGGCGACGACGTGAACACGTCCCAGGCGTCGGGAATCGTCTGTTTGGGATAGGGGTAGCCATGCAGACCCTGCGCTTCGAACCGGCGCTCATGCTCGATCGCATAGACCCACTTCGGCTGACCCGTCGCGGCGTCGATCGCCGCGAGCGAACCCGCCGAGGAGACGAAGTACACCGTGCCGTCATCGAACGTTGGCGAAGATGCGATCGGGCGGCTCGATTTGAAGTTCCATTTTTCCTGCCCGGTCGCCTGGTCGAGCGCGTACAGGTGTCCGCTCAGACTCGCGATATACACGACCCCGCCGGCGACGGCAGGCGACGTGACGATCGGTCCTGCGGCCTTGAAGGTCCATTTCAGGGACGGCGCTTGCGCCGGGCCCGCGCCCGCGTAGGCGCCGCTGCGCGCGACATTGCCATGAAAGGTCGACTGCGCGACGGCGGGCGAAGAGACCACCGCCAGGAATGCCAGCATCGCGACCGGTCTCATCGTGGTCCCCCGGGTATTTCTTCGTGATGAAGCGCGGCCACGATAACGGCGCTTCGGCGAACGCGGAGCGGACGGCAGGACGGTTCGTCGCTCCTGCGTAACGGTTCGGCGATTAGGTGGATTCCGGCGCAGGCCCGTCCACCGCCGGTCCCGGTGGCAGGCTGCGGACGTGTACGTCCTGCTGCGGGAAGGGGATCCCGATCTTGGCTTGTTTCAGCGCATCGTGCACCCGGACCGCGAGGTCGGTGCGGACTGTGACCCAGCCGAAGAAGTCTTTGGTCCAGGCGCGGATTCCGAAGTTGAGCGAGCTCGGACCGAAGCCCGTCAACAGGACAGCAGGAGGCGGGTCAGTCGCTACCCGCTCGGTGGTCCGGGTAACTTCCTCGAGGAGCGCGATGACCTTTCTCGGGTCGCTGCCGTACGCGACACCGACATCGACGTCCAGACGGCGGTTCGAACTCGTGAGCGTCCAGTTGATGAGCTTCTCGGACAGCAGCGTGCCATTGGGGATGATCGCGTCGGCGCCATCGCCGGTGGTGAGCATCGTGGCGCGCATGCCGATCTCGCGCACCGTGCCGGTCGTGCCGGTGATTTCCACGACGTCGCCCGGTTGTATGGGCCGCTCGAACATGAGGATAAGGCCGGAGACGAAGTTGTTGACGACGTTCTGCAGGCCGAAGCCGATTCCGACGCCCAGCGCGCCGACGACGAGCGCCAGCTGGCTGACCTCGAAGCCTGCCGCAGCGAGTGCTATCAGCAGACCGAGCAGGAGCACTGCGTAGTAGGTCAGGCTCGAGACGCTGCTGGCGACTCCCCGCGGCAGCGACATTCGACCGAGGACCTCGTCCTGCAGGACGCTGCGCAGCGTCCGCGCGATCCAGAATGAGACGTAGACGGATAGTGCGAAGACCAGGATGTTGCCCAGGGTGAGCGTGATGGCGCCATAGCCGAACTCGTACGCCAGCACACCGCGGGTCCACTCCACCACCGGCCGCAGCGCGCGGAATCCGTTCAGGGTCACCAGCACCCAGGCGGCGATCGCCGCATACTTCACGAATCTCCAGAGACTCGTGAACAGTACCCCTGCGTGCCGGTTCAACGTGGAGAATCGTTCCGATTGGCGGCGCGCGATCACGAGCCGCGCAATCGCTCCGAGCACGGTGGCGCTTGCGAACAGGACCAGGCCGAGGTAGCCGCTGTCGAGCGTGCCGCGGGTGAGCACTTCTGCGAGCGACAAGTTGCCGAGCAGGTTGGCGGTGACGGACACCGCGAGCAAAAATACTCCGAGCCATCCTGCAGCTCGCGCCGCCTTCTTCAGCTTCGTGGCGCTTGCCGACGGCACACGCCGTCTCGCCTCAAGCAGTATCCACAGCAGTGCGGCCAGCGACAACAGCGTCACCACCAGCAGGTGCACGCGATACGCAAGCGCGTCGGCGACGAACAGGAACCCCAACCGTTGCAACACGTATAGCGCTGTGGCGGCGTACGGCCAGCCCCCGAGTGTCTGGAAGACCTCTTGTGGCAGCAGCCGCAGCACCGGGATCACTGCCATCAGCAGTGCCGCCTCGTGCAGCACGATGGGTGCGTCCGACTGGAACACGAGCGTCCCAATCAGCACCAGCACCAGCCAGGAAGAGAGAGGGCGGAGCAGTGCCTGTGTCGAGGACCGCATCTCCGGGTCGTGTGCAATCAAGGCCTGCGTCCGCTTGCGGAGCCAGACCAGGACCGGAAGTACGAGCAGGGCGAAGATGGCGTGCACCCAGAACTGCTCGCTGCTCGCCGCGAAATACTGGCGCAGGAACGTGCGGTCAAATGCCAGCGACTTGGTCTCGCCAGGACGATCTGCGCCGGGCAGGCGCCGCTCTCGCCACGCATTCCACAGCGGTGGCGCGTCGGATGCCCAGAGGCGACGATCGTAGCTCTCCGAAGCGGACGCAACGGCTCGCAGGCCCGCATCGATTGATGCCTTCACGGTGTTGGCCCGCCTGGCAAGTCCGAGCTGGCGACCGAGCGGGACGGAAAGGGCACGATCCGCTCTTTCGATGCGCTTCAGCACGTCATCGATGACGTCGACCAGTGCCGGCGGCAACGCTGACTGCTGCGCCGCGTCGCGGGTGGCCTGCCACTCGACGCGACGGGAGGCGAGCTGCGCGGCGTCCTCGGTTGAACGATCGAGCTCTCGCTGCAGCTCGCGTCGCCAGCGACCGAGTTGCCGGTCGAAGAATTGCCAGTTCCGCCGCAGGCTCACGAGCCGCAGGCCTGGGAGCTGTTCCAGCGGCTCGCTGCGCATGCGGGCGCCCAATGCCGTCACTCCCGCCGTCAGGTCGTCGAGCGGTTTCTCCAGGTTGTCGACTGCGGACTGCGACGCGCGTCGCTGCAGGTCCTGGGCGAACTGCTGGTCCGCATCGGCGCGGGCCGGGATGTCGCGGGCCGCGATCGGGGCTGCAGTTGCCTTGTCGCTGTCAGCCTGCCCCGTAACTGCCGCGACGAGGTCCTGCGCGCGGAGCGGCGCGCCCGCCAGCAGCAGGCACGCGGTCGACAGGAGCAGCCATCGCCAACAAAGCGCGTGCCGCATTGCAGATTCGACCCCGGCTAGTGACGAGCCGAATTGTCGCATCACTTCGTGATCGCTCGCACGGCTGTCGAAGCGGTCCACGCCGGGGAATCTGGCAAAATGCGCCTCGCTCGGCCCCTGACCTGCCTGTCCGAGCCCCGCGATGGATGGATCCGCATGCATGAACTCGTCAGATCGTTCCTGGAGTGGTATCTCGGCGCGCTCGACGCCGGCGGCTATCCGCTGATCATCTTCCTGATGGCGCTCGAGAGCTCGCTCGTGCCGCTGCCGAGCGAGGTCGTGATACCGGCGGCGGCGCACGTTGCGTATACGCGCGGCACCATGTCGCTCACCGGCATCGTGGTCGCAGGCACCATCGGCTCGTGGCTCGGCGCGACCGTCATGTACTGGGCAGCGCGGCTGCTCGGCCGCCCGTTGCTGATGCGATACGGGCGCTACGTGATGATCACGCCGGAGAAGATCGAGCAGGCGGAGACCTGGTCGGCCACCTTCGGCACCGTCGGCATCTTCATCTCGCGGCTGCTGCCCGTGATCCGTCACCTGATCGGAATCCCGGCGGGGATCGTGCGCATGGACTATCTGCGGTTTTCCGCGGCGACCGTGGTCGGATCGGCGATCTGGTGCACGGTGCTCGCCTGGGTCGGTGTGACCATGGGGCAGGACCAGGAACTGATGGCCGGCAATCTGCACCGGATCTCGATGTGGGTCGGCGGACTGATGCTGTTCCTGGGGGCGCTCTACTACTTCTTCGTTCACCGACACATGCGGCGGTGAGCCGCCCCTTCAGGTCCGGTCATGAGCACCGAAACTCTGGTGGCCGCGCCGGCGGCTGCGACACCGCCTGCGCTTCCCGCGCAGCGCGTCGACGCGTTCGGGCAGGCACGCGTCGACTACAAGACGATCGCGCTGCTCGCGCTGCCGCTGATGCTGAACAGCGGCCTCCAGGCCATCGTGAGCCTCACCGACACCTGGTTCGTGGGCCACATCTCGACCTCGGCCATCGCGGCGATGGGCGCCGTCTACTGGGTAGTGCTCCTGTTCCTGGTGCTGATCGGCGGTGTCGGGTTTGCGGTGCAGACCTTCGTCGCCCAGGCGGAAGGCAGCCGGCGCCGCTGGCGCGCCTCGCATGCCACATGGATCGCGATCTGGGCGGCTCTGCTTAGCCTGCCGATATACGCGGCGCTCGCCTGGGCGGGCGGCGCGATGTTCCGCGCGTTCGGCCTTGATCCGGAAATCGAGCAGCAGGCGATCGCGTTCTGGCGGCCGCGAATGCTGGGCGGTCCGCTCGGAATCGCCGTCTGGGCCATCCTCGGGTTCTTCAACGGCATCTCGCGGCCGCGCGTATCGGTGATGACCACGGGGCTGATCGCCATCACCAACGCGCTGCTCAACTGGCTGTTCGTCATCGAGCTCGACTGGGGCATCGCCGGCTCGGCGTGGGCAACCAATGCGAGCCTGGCCTGCGGGATCCTGTTCGCACTCCGGACGTTTCTGCGCCCGGATCTGCGTCGTCTGTACAGGACCCATCTCACGTGGCGACCGGATGTCCGCAACCTGACGCGGCAGTTCCGCCTCGGCGTCCCGATGGGCGCGATGGCTGCGGCCGATCTCTTCGGGCTCTCGCTTTTTCAGCTCATGCAGGTTCGCCTGAGCCAGGTGGAAGGCGCGGCGTCGCAGATCATCCTGATGCTTACTTCGGTTGCGTACATGCCAGGCATCGGTATCGCGCTCGCGAGCACGACGCTGGTCGGTCAGTCGATCGGCGCCGGCGATCGCGTCTGGGCGCGCACGCTCGGCAATCGCATGATCGTGCTCAACGTCGCATTCATGGGCGCGATCGGGGTGCTGCTTGCGGCCGCGGGCCCCTTGATCCTGCCCTCCTTCGTCAATGCCGAGGATCCGTCGTCCGCGGCAATCATAAGCCTCTCGGCATGGCTCCTCTGGATCGCCGCGGCCTACCAGGCATTCGACGGTCTAAATTTGAGCAGCGCCTTCGGGCTGCGGGGCGCGGGCGACGCACGATTCCCAGCGCTCGTGTTTCTCGTCCTGTCGTGGGGCGTGTTCGTGCCGCTGGCGCACTCGCTGTCGTTCGCACCCGGTCAGGGTTGGGTGGACGTGCTGCCGCAGTTCGGTCTCGGCGCGACGGGCGGCTGGATCGCGATGGTCGTGTACGTGGTCCTCCTCGGCAGCGTGCTGTTCCTGCGTTGGCGGTCGCGCGCGTGGGAACGGATACGGCTCTGACGCCTTCAGTATCCCGGAACAACGCGTAGAGGCGTCCGGGTCGCTCAGGTGCCGGTCGCTGATAGCGGCGGAGTCTCCCCTGTCGGCTGCTCGATCGCGTTGGCGATCGCGTCCTCGACACGCTCCATCCACACGAACTTGAGTTCTCGGCGCACGCTGTCCGGGATATCCTCGAGGTCCTTGCGGTTACGCGCCGGCAGCAGCACCGTGCGGATCCCCGCGCGATGCGCGGCGATCGTCTTCTCCTTGACGCCGCCGATCGGCAGTACGAGCCCCCGCAGGCTGATTTCACCCGT
>Ga0207645_10000864_pt1 | contig 25187 bp, 16 predicted proteins | sample KBSM53metaG_FD_184331 | JGI IMG/M metagenome (GOLD analysis project Ga0207645, IMG submission 184331) | Miscanthus rhizosphere microbial communities from Kellogg Biological Station, Michigan, USA - KBS M5-3 metaG (SPAdes) (version 2) | ecosystem: Host-associated > Plants > Roots > Rhizosphere >...
CCCCGCTTCGCGGGGCGAGGGGACAAGATCTATCCGCCGTCGCCCGTCGCCTGTCGCCTGTCGCCTGTCGCCTGTTCTTTCAGACTCAGGGAACCGCGTCGATCGCTTTTTGCAGCAGCGCTTCCGCCTGCGCGGGCGTGCAGATCTGCTTCGAGACGTGAAGTCCGATGATCCGGCGCCCCCGGCCGGCCCACAGCACGGTCTGCTTCTCGAGCAGCGCGGACTCGTCGGCGGAGCCCACGGCCTCGAAGCCGATCGCGTCGCGCAGGGGGACCTTCTTCCACTTCCACGGCAGCAGCGGATCGGGACCCACCGGCGCGGGCGCACCGGCCGGGATCACCGGGTGGCTGACCATCACGTACGTCTCCTTCGGATCGCTCGCGGGCTCGCCGCCCTTGAAGTACAGCCGGCACGCCGCGCCGTCGCGCGTCTCGCCCAGGTACGCCGCCGCGCTGGCGCCGCACGCGGCGACGACGTCGGCGCTCTTCACCAGACCCGCCGACGGCTGCACGCAGCACTGAGCGCCGCCGCGCACCTTGACGTCGCGGAACACCTTCCCACAGAACGGCGTGTCCTCTTTCTTCGGCTCTTCCTGCGCAGGCGGCGGCGGCGCCTCGCGGCTGGGGCAGCCCGCGCCCGCCATTGCCAGCAACACCGTCACCGCCCTGAGCGCCCGCGTCGTCATGTCGATCTCAATACGTCAATCCATGCCCGTAGGGGAAGAGCGGATCGCACGCGTCGCCCACGTTGATCGGGATCTGGTCCATCGCGCGCGGCCACGTCATGGGCAGCTTGCCCGTCGGGCTGACGTCGCCGAACAAGATGTCGGTGACGCCGGCGCCCTCGCTGCCCGGCAGCCACGCCATCACCACGGCGTCCGCGCTGTCCAGGATCGAATCGAGGATCATCGGCCGCCCCGCGATCAGGACGACCACGACGGGGATGCCCGCCGCCTTCAGCGCCTTCACCGTCGTCGCCTCGGGCACCGCGAGGTCCACCTTGTCGCCCATGCCTTCCGAGTAAGGCGTCTCGCCGATCACCGCGACGGCGACCTGGGCACCGGCGGTGTTGCTGCCGTTCGCCGAGTACAGCACGTTCCCCGCGCCGATCTCCGCCTCCATCGCGGTGCGGATGCTGGTGGCGCCCGGGACCTTGTCACCCGTCATGCCCTGCCAGGTGATCGTCCAGCCACCGCACTGGTTGCCGGTGTTCTGGGCGCTGCTGCCCGCCAGCGCGACCTTCGCCGTCTTCGACAGCGGCAGCACGTTGTTGTCGTTCTTCAGCACCACCAGCGACTTCTGCACCGCCTGCCGCGCCAGCATCCGGTGCTCCGGCGATCCGACCCGCGCCGTCGCCGCCGCGTCGATCACGCCCTCGGTGTCGAACAGACCCATCTCGCACTTCACGGCCAGGATGCGGCGAACGGCGTCGTCGAGGCGCTCCATCGGCACGGTGCCGTCCTCGACCATCAACCGGATGGTGCTGAGGACCGTCGTGCCGGCCCCGATCACCTGCGGCGAACCGGTGTTGCCGCCGAAGATCATGAACATGTCGGCGCCCGCGTTCATGCACGCGGCCAGCGCGGCCTTGGGTGGCGAGATGTCGACCTGGAAGCAACCGTTGTAGTCGGTGACGACGAAGCCGCCGAAGCCCAGCTCGCCCTTCAACACGTCGGTGACCATCGTCTTGTTGATGTGCATCTCGACGCCCTGCCAGAGGTTGTACGACAGCATGATCGACCCGACGTGCGCGGCGACCGCCGCGCGATACGGCTCGAGGTGCAGCGCGCGCAGCGCCGCCTCGTCGCCCGTCACCGGGCCGCCCGTCACGCCCCCCGCCGTCCCGCCATCGCCGACGAAGTGCTTGGCGTTCCCGAGGATCGAGATCTTCGTTCCGCCCGTCGGATACTGCAGGCCCTTGATCATCGCGACGCCCAGCGACGACACCAGGTCGGTCGTCTCCGCGAACGCCTCGTACGTCCGGCCCCAGCGTTCGTCGCGCGCGACCGCCACGACGGGCGCGAACGGAAAATCGGCGCCCACGCCCGCCGATTCGTCGGCGATGACGCGCGCGATCTCCTCGACGAACGCGGGGTCGCCGATCGCGCCCAGCCCGATGTTGTGCGGAAACACCGTCGCGCCGGCGACAGGACCCAGGCCGTGAACGGTGTCGAGTCCATAGATGATGGGGATCTTGAGGCGGCTCGCACGCGACGCGGCCCGAAGGCTGTTGATCATCGCCGCCCAGCCCGCGGGCGTGTTGGTGGCGGGCGCCGAGCCGCCCTGGCTGTAGATGGAACCGACCGCGTACCCGGTCACCTGCGAGGGCGTGATCTGGGCGCGCTCCGCCTGGATGGTCTGGCCCGCCTTCTCGTCCAGCGTCATCATCGCGAGCAGCTCGTTCGCCTTGTCGATGCACGCCTGGGTCGGGAATCCGGCGCCCGGCGTACCGCCGGTGCCGGTGCTGCCACCGCTGCCGGCGGCGCCGCCGCTGCCGGTCCCCACGCCGTCCGTGCTGCAACCGGTGGGTGTCGGCGTGGGCGTGCCAGATCCCGAACCGCCGCAAGAGAACCCGATCGTCGTCGCGAGGACCGCGAACGCCGTGGCCATGGAAAAGGAAAGAAAGGTCAAGCGCATGGGCGGAGGATAGGCCAGATCGGTTCGATCAGCGACGGTAGTTCAACCGCGCGGCGGCGCGGCGGTACAATGCGCGCGGGAGGTACCTCATGCGGCGTTTCGGTTTGCCCCTTTTGTTCGCGGCGCCCCTGATCGCCTGCTCGTCGTCGGGCGGCGAGAGCGGACCGCCGCCTGACAGCTGCAGCAACGTCCCCGCGAGCGCGCAGATCACGGCGTGGACCGCCGATTCGCACTACTGCATGATCCGCTTCGCCAGCGGTCTGCAGGGCGCCCGCCAGCTGGCGATCGCGCCCAACGGCGACATCTTCGTCGCGCCCAGCGGCCAGATCGTCGCCCTCTTCGACAGCAACGGCGACGGCGTCTCCGACATGACCGAGCGCTCGACGTTCGCCAGCGTGCCGTCGGGCAACCACGGCCTCGCGATCACCAGCACGCACGTCTACGCGTCATCCACGTCGACCGTCTACCGCTGGCCGTACAAGTCGGGCGACCGGATGGCGAGCGGCGCGATGGAGACCGTCGTCCATGACATCCCCACGGGCGGTCATTCGACGCGGACTGTGGTCGTCGACGCGCAGAACCGTCTCTACGTCAGCATCGGCAGCGCGGGCAACGTCGACATGGCCTCCGATCCCCCCTCCGCGCTGCGCGCGGTGATCCGGCGCTACGACCTGGCGTCGGTTCCCGCAGGCGGCTACTCGGTGAACGACGGCGAGCTGTTCGCCTCCGGACTGCGCAACGAGGTCGGCCTGTTCATCGACAGCAAGGGCCGCATGTGGGGCGTCGAGAACGGTCGCGACAACCTGATGCTCGGCGGCGACATCCACTACGACAACCCCGGCGAAGAGGTGAACCTGTTCGACACCGCTCGCCCCGGGCGCAACTACGGCTATCCGTTCTGCTGGAGCGAAGGCATCTGGATGGACACGGCGATGGCGAAAGGACCGGGCACGCAACACCTGGATCCCGATCAGCCGGGCGCGTTCACGGAAGCGAAGTGCCAGGACACCAGCGCCGTCGTCGCGCCCGCGTTCGTGCTGGGCGCGCACATGGCGCCGCTGGACATCGTCGAGTACACCGGCGCCGGCTACCCGGCGGAGATGCGCGGCAACATGTTCGTCGCGTCGCACGGGTCGTGGAACCGCGAGATCGAACAGGTCGGACGCGTGATCGTCCGGTTGAAGATGGGCGCGAATGGTCCGACCTCGGCGGAGCCGTTCCTTGGCCAGGCGGATTCGGCAGGAGAGCTCGCCCAAGGTTCGTGGAACATCCGGCCGGTCTCGGTCCGCGTCGAGAAGGCCGGTTTGCTCGTGTTCTCGGACGACGGCTCCGGCACGGTCAACAAGATCGGGTACAAGCCGTAGGTCGCGCAGACCTTCGCAGCTCGACGTGCTGCGTTTCAGGGAGTCCACGTAAGGCCGACCTGGCATTTTGCGGACGTCCGCGTTTTTCCCGTTCGTCTTGCCCTCCGTAAACGACCTACAAATGCTGACCGATCGATCGGTCCGCAAGCGCGGAGGGGACCATGTCTGATAAAGCGAGCGAACGACCGGCGCGCCGGCAGGCGCGCCGGATGCTACTGGGCCTCGGGTTCTTGGTGTTGGCGGCGGGCTGCTGGGGCGACGACACGCCTGGCAAGGCACCGTCGACGTCGTCGACGAGTTACACCGGCCAGACGCGGGAGTACTGGATCCAGGCGCAGGACGTGCTCTGGGATTACGCGCCGTCGTTCCCGACCAACCTGATCACCGGCGAGCCGTTCGACGACACGGCGAACGTCTTCGTGGCGCCGGGGCCGGATCGGATCGGACACCGCTACTGGAAGGCGCTGTATCGCGAGTGGACGCGCGACTTCGGCCGGCAGAAGGATCATCCCGCCAACCTGGGAACGCTGGGACCGGTGGTCACGGCGGCGGTGGGTGACACCATCGTGATTCACTTCCGGAACCGCGCGCAGTTCCCTGCCAGCTTGCACCCGCACGGTGTCTTCTACGACAAGGCCAACGAGGGCGCGCCGTACGCCGACGGCACCAGCGGAAACGCAAAAGGCGACGACGCCGTCGAGCCGGGCGCGACACGCACGTACACCTGGGCGGTGCCGGAGCGCGCGGGCCCCGGGCCCAACGACGGCAGCTCGGTGTTCTGGATGTATCACTCGCACACCGACGAGGTGATGGATACGTACACGGGCCTGATGGGTCCGCTGGTCGTCACCGGCGCCGGCAAGGCGCGCAGCGACGGCTCGCCCGCCGACGTCGACGTCTCGCTGTACACGATGTTCTTCGTGTCCGACGAGAACCAGAGCCACTACCTGGATCGGAACATCCAGCTCGCCGGCGATCCGGCCAGCATCGACCCCGAGGACGAAGACTTCATCGAGAGCAACCTGATGCACTCGATCAACGGCTACGTGTTCGGCAACCTCCCGGGTCTGAACATGCGGCTCGGCGATCGCGTGCGCTGGAACGTGATGGGCATGGGGACCGAGGTCGACCTGCACACGCCCCACTGGCACGGCAACACCGTGCTGTTCCACGGCCTGCGCCAGGACGTCGTCGAGCTGCTGCCCGCGACGACGCTGGTCGCCGACATGAAGCCCGACGATGCCGGCACGTGGCTTTACCACTGCCACGTGAACGATCACATCCTGGCCGGCATGCTGGCCCTGTACAAGGTGCGGTAGCAAGCGCCGCGTGCGCTCGCGCCTGCGCCGGCTGCTTCCCGTCGCCGTCATCGCGGCGGCGGGGTGCGGCGCGAACCAGCCCGCACCGCCGGACACCGGCGGGACGGATCCGTGCGGCGCGCGCACGCTGGTGCTGGTCAACTGCTCCGGCTGTCACGACGGCGTCTCCGAGACCACCGGCTTCCTGGATCTCACGTCGCCGGATTCGGTCGCGAGCCTGGTCGGCAAGGCGGCGGCCGGGCCCAAATGCGCCGCTGGCGGCGCGATTCTGATCGATACTGACGGCAGCGGGCTGTTCGTCGACAAGCTGCGGTCGCCGCCTCCGTGTGGAGACCAGATGCCGCAGGGAACGTTCCCGCTGTCGTCCGAGGAGATCGCATGCGTTGCCTCATGGGTCGCGACGGTCGCTGCCGCGCATTGATCGTCGCGCTGGTCGCCGGCGTCGGCACCTGCGGCGGCGGCGCCGGCGGCGGCCCGGTTGACGCCGGCACGGACGAAGCGGTCACCGACGACGCCGGCGACGACGACGCGAACGACGACGTGAGCGCCGAAGACGTTCCGGCGGCGGTCTGTGCGCCGGCCAGCGGCGAGATCACCAACGCGACCTGCAACGACGTCGTCGCGTCCGGTCCCTGCGTCGCGCCGGTCATGGTCGACGACAACGCGCCCGGGCCCGAGGGCGGCGCGCTGGTGGCGGGAACGTACGACCTCGACGCGCAGATCGTTTACACCAGCCCGGGCGGACAGACCGGTTCGGCGGGCGATCCCGTGCAACAGACATTCGTGCTCGCCGGCGACGGCAGCAACTGGTCGCTCGACGAGGCGACGCTGCGGGCGGGCGTCGCCGCCCGCCGCGCCAGCGCGCTGACCGTGACGGGCGCGTTCATGCAGTTGCGCGCGACCACGACCTGCCCCGATCCGGGTGCGGGCGTTGGCGGCAGCGGCGGCGCCGACGGCGGGGTGCCCGCCAGCACGCTTTACTACACGGCCGGAGACGGGATGCTGGTCGTCTACCACGTGGGGGCGAGCGGCCCGGTCGAAGCCGACATCTATCGGGTGCGCTGAAGAGGCAAACGGCAATGTCACTGTCCCGACGCGCCGCCTTCGTCGTCTTCGCGTTCCCGCTGCTGGCCGCGGCGCCGGCCCGGCGCGCGCGGGCCGACGGCGCGTTCCCCGACGCGCAGACCGTGTTGCTGCCCGCCGATCGCCCGCAGCAGATCATCGTGGCGGCCAACTTCGGCCTGGTCATCAGCGACGACGACGGCGCCCACTGGCAGTACACCTGCGAGGCGAAGGCGACCAGCAACGGCCGCCAGTATTCGCTGGGGGCGCCGCCCGACGATCGCATCTTCTCGCTGTCGGATTTCGGGCTGGCGACGACGGCGGACGGAAGCTGCACCTGGCGGCTCGGGACCGGCCCGTTCGAAGGCGGTCTGGTGCTCGACTACTTCGCCGATCCGTCGGACCCGCGGCGTGTCCTGGCCGTGGCCGAGCCGCCGACGCTGTCCGGCCTGATGCCCGCGCAGGTCTTCGAATCGCACGACGGCGGGCTCAGCTACGACGCGGTTTTGCATCCGGGCGTCGCGGCGGGCGGAATCGCGGGCGTCGAGATCGCCCGGTCCGACCCGCGAATCGTCTATGTCGCGCTCTACGAGACGAGCGCCGCCGACGCGCTCACGCACCCGCGCCTGGCGCGCACGGGCGACGGCGGCGCCACCTGGACCACCATCGACCTCGAACCGATGCTGGGCGCCAGCCGCGTCACCATCGCGGCCGTGGACGCAAACGACGCCGACCGCATCTACCTCCGCGTCGGCGGTACGGGCGCGGACGGGCGTTCCTTCGACGCGATCGCGGTGTCCGCCGACGGCGGCCGCAGCTTCGCGACGCCGGTGAGCCTCACGGGCGGGAAGCTCACGACGTTCATCGCGCGCGCGAACGGCACGGTGCTGGCCACGGGCTTGCTGGGCGCGACGGTGGTCGGCTATCGCTCACGCGACGCGGGCGCCACGTTCGATTCCTGGTCGCCGCATCTGCACCCGCGCGGCTTCGGCGAGCGCGGCGCGACGCTGTTCGTCGCGACCGACGACACCGCCGACGGCTTCGCGCTGGCGTCGTCGCAGGACGACGGCGACAGCTGGACGCCGCGCCTGCACCTCGCGAACATCGAGGCGATCCGCGGCTGCGTGCAGCAGGCGTGCGTCGACGACTGCTGGCAGAAGGTGACCATCGCGCTCTGGCCGACGGCCGTATGCGGGGAGCGCCCCTCCGCCGAACCGGGCGCCGACGGCGGCGTGCGCGGCGGCGGTGGCGGCGGCGGCTGCGTCGCGGCGGGATCGGGGGACGCGGCGCCCGCGGGAATCCTGACAGCGCTGCTCGCGATCGTGCTCGCGGGCGCGCGGCGCCCGCCGGGGCGGCACAGGCGCACGCCCGGGCGAGGCCGGCGCGCGTTCGCGGCCGTCGCCGCCTGCCTGGCCTGCATCGTCGCGCCCGGCGCCGCGCACGCCTTCGTCCAGAAAAAGACGCCGGCCGGCGTACCCGAGCGCCTGCCGTCGAGTTGCCTCGCGCTGGAGGTCCACCTCGACGACTTTCCGGGCGTCGACCCCGACGCGGTCCGCGCCGCGGTGACCGGCGCCGCGCGGACGTGGAGCGCGGACAGCAACCCATGCACCAGCCTGACGATCGCGTTGACCTTCGCCGGCGGGCCCGGGCCGCAGAGCGGCAACGACGGCGTGAACGTCATCGGCGCGCGCACGGAGGCCTGGTGCCCCGACGGCACCGACGCCGGAACGGCGGTGAACGCCGACGCGGGCCCGACCTGCAACGCGCCGTCCGCGACCGCGGCGACGACCGTGTTCGCCACGTCGGACGGCCGCATCGTGGACGGCGACACTCAGCTCAACACGTTGACGATCGGGTGGGCGGCGCTCGCGGCGCAGGGTAGCCCGCCGGACAAGCAGGATCTGCAAAGCGTGCTCACGCACGAGATCGGCCACCTGATCGGCCTCGATCACCCGTGCTGGAGCGGCATCGGCGAGCACGCGATCGACGACGCCGGCAGCGAGGTCCCCAGCTGCTACCAGGCGCCCGCCGGGATAACCGGCGACACCATGTACCCGACGATCGATCCCGGCGACCTCTCCAAGCGCACCCTCTCGCCCGAAGCCCTCCGCGCCGTCTGCACCCTCTACCCGTCCACCCAGCCCGCGACCTGCCAACGGCCAGACACGGGCTGCACCATCGCATCCCCCGTCCCCTCGCCCGTCCTCGTCCTCGTCCTCGTAGTCGTAGTCGTCCTCGCTCGCCCGCCGCCGCGCGCCCCGGTAGAGCCCTCGCGGCGTCAAGATTCCCTTTCAGGGAGTGCACGTAGGACCGTGCACGAGACGCGCTCGTTCTCGCGTTTGTGCTCGTCCTCGACGGAGTTCGTCATCGTCGCAAACGTTGCGCTGTCGGCGTGCGCGACGTTGGAAACGCACAACATACAGACAGCTGTTCAATGCGCGAGGGCGCGTGCACTTCGAGCCTGGCAGTTCGTAGTGCAACGACTTACAGGACCGGTCGCGTGCGAGACGACTCCCACGCGCGGAAGGAGCGACGGTCATGACGCAGGTTCCTTGTTCGAGTCGATCCCTTTGTTCTCTGGCGGTTGGCGTGCTGGCGGCGGGGCTCGTCGGTTTCGGTTGCGACACCGGCGAAGCCACCGAAGACATCACTGTGCGGCAGGGGGCGTCGGTCACGACGCCTCAGACGCCACTCTCCGGCAACAGCGTCGCGAAGTTCGTCGATGCTTTACCCACGTTCAACGGGCGCCGTTCCGACGGCACGACGACGCAGCAGATCGTCATGCAGGAGTTCCAGCAAAAGGTGCTGCCGAACGCGTTCTACAACACGCTCAGCGGGACCAACCGGAATGGCACTTTCCTCTGGGGCTACAACATCAACGGCGCGGGGCCGTCGTTCCCGGCACGCACGATCGAGGCGCGCCGCAACATCGCCACCACGGCGATCTACACGAACAACCTCACCAACACGCGGCTGCAAAGCTTGCTCACCGTCGATCAGACGCTTCACTGGGCGGATCCGCTCGGCACCACCGCGCGCAACAACTGCGTGAACGGCCCGCCGCTGGCGGCCGCCTGCACGCAGCCGTTCAGCGGACCGATCCCGACGGTCGTCCACCTGCACGGCAACGAGGTCTTCTCGCAGTACGACGGCCACCCCGACGCGTGGTGGACGCCGAACCAGGCGCAGCGGGGACGTGCGTTCTTCGGCAGCACGTACAACTACAACAACCAGCAAGAAGCGACGACGCTCTGGTTCCATGACCACGCGCTCGGGAACGTGCGCCTCAACGTCTACGCCGGGCTGGCGGGCTTCTACTTCATTCGCGACAACCGCGACACCGGCGCGGCGAACAACCCGATCACGCTTCCCGCCGGACCGTACGAGTCGGAGATGATGCTCGCCGACCGGCAGTTCGACACCAACGGACAGCTCTATTTCCCGGATTCGGACAACCCGGCGAACCTGAACGGCCCGCCCGGAAACCCCGACAAGCACCCGTTCTGGATCCCGGAGTTCTTCGGCGACGTCATCACCGTCAACGGCAAGAGCTGGCCGACGATGTCCGTCGAGCCGCGGCGCTACCGCTTCCGCTTCGTGAACGCGAGCAACGCGCGCTTCTACACCATGCAGCTGTTCAACCAGCAGGGCGTGGACATGCACGTCAACGGACCGGCCGGCCCGGCGATCTGGCAGATCGGCTCCGACGGCGGCTTCCTCAACAACCCGGTCAAGCTGGCCGATCCGGCCAACGGCAACCAGCAGTGCGCCGGCGATCCGATCGGCAACAACACCGACGTCCGGGCCGGCGCCCGCTGCCTGTTCATCGCGCCCGCCGAGCGCGTCGACGTGATCATCGACTTCGGCGGCCAGGCGGGAAAGACGTTCACGATGAAGAACTTCGCCGTCCTGCCGTTCCCCAGCGGCGGCCCGGTCGGCTTCGGCGCGCCCGACGCGACGTCGGACGGCCTGGTGATGCAGTTCCGGGTGAACCTGCCGCTGCAGGGGACGGACACCTCGTTCAACCCGGCCGGGACGCACCCGCCGCTGCGCGCGGCGCCGAACGTCAACATCAAAGGGATCACGCCGAACGAACGCCGGCAGCTGATCCTCGTCGAGGAGGAAGGCGACACCGCCAATCCCGACGGCCCCGGATCGCCGGTCGGTGACGGCGATCCCGTCGAGAGCCTGATCAACAACACGAAGTGGAACGGCAACCGCGAGGGCTCGACGATCGTCGTGCCGGGCTCGCGCTCGAACACCCTCGGCGTGTCGGCGACGGAGACGCCACGCCAGGGCGCGACCGAGCTATGGGAGGTCGCGAACATCACCGGTGACGCGCACCCGATCCACATCCACCTGATCCAGTTCCAGGTGATCTCGCGGCAGCCGTTCGACGTCGACACCTACCTGACCGACTGGATGGCGGCGTTCCCGGGCGGCACGTTCAACGGGTTCACGTTCCCGCCCGGCGTCTACATCCCCGGCTTCGGGCCGCCGCTCAATTACCTGACGAGGAACTCGGCCGGCGCGGTGGGCGGCAACCTGAACTTCAACGCGGCCAAGTACCTGCAACAGGGGGCGTGCGCGGGCGGCGCCTGTCCGTCGCGCGCGCCGGAGGCGATCGACGCCGGCTGGAAGGACACGATCAAGATGTGGCCGGGTGAGATCACGCGGCTGGCGATCCGCTGGGCGCCGCAAGGCGTGGCCGCGAACGGGGTCAGCGCGGGGCAGAACCTGTTCCCGTTCGATCCGACGAACCCGCCGGGGTACGCCGAGCACTGCCACATCCTCGACCACGAGGACAACGAGTTCATGAGGCCATACCTGGTCATCAAGTAGTCGGGAGCCGACGAGGCTCTCGTGACCGACGACGAGCGACAGGAGCGTCCGTCCGGCGGCAGCGGTGATACCGCCGCCGCCGCGACGGGCACGTCCACGCCGATCACGCCGTTCATTCTGGGCCTGCGCATCGTGCTGTTGCTCGCCGCCGCTCTGGCGGTCGTCGTGGCCGTCGGGATTGGCGCGCGCGGCCGGGCCGGCGACGCCACCGTTCGCTACGCCTGCCCGATGCACGCGGAGGTGCGTTCGGCCAATCCCGGCGAGTGTCCGATCTGCCGCATGGCGCTCGAGCGCGTCGGCTTCGTGCCAGGCGCGGTGAAGCCCTACCTGGAAGCGGCCGGGACCGTCGACCTGCGGACCGTCGACAACGTCAAGAAGCACAACATCGTCGACTTCGTTCGCAGGCACGCGCTGCTGCCCGTGCTGCGCGAGCTGCGCGGTCCCGCCTGGGTCGACGCCGACGGAACCATCGAGGCGATCTTCTACAACGACCAGATCGACGCGCTGGCGCCCGACGAGACCGGATCGTTTCGCCTGACCGCCTCGCCCGCGGACACCGTCGCCGCGCGCCGGACCACGGACGCGCCGGCGGCCTGGGATCGATCGACGTCGCGCATCCGCTTCCGGCCCGTCGCGGCGCACGCCCGGCTTACGGCCGGTGAGGTCGGGTGGCTCGAGCTGGCGCCGCGCCCGCGGCAGGTGCTGGGCGTGGCGGCGTCGGCGGTGCTGCAATCGCCCGACGGGCCGTACGTCCTCGCCTGGTCGGGCCACGGCTACACGTTCGTGCGGCGGCCGATCGAGATCGGCGAGACCTTCCTGAAGCAAGGGCTGGTGTCGGTGCTTTCGGGCCTCGCGCCCAACGACCGCGTGATCGCGCGCGCCACGTTCTTCGTCGACGCGGACCGGCGGATGGGCGCGAACGCCGGCGAGATCGGACTGGAGGAGAAGCCGTGATCGCCCGCCTCGTCGCCTGGTCGGCCCGGCATCACTGGGCGGTGATCATCGCGTCGCTGGCCATCGCGATCGCGTGCGATCTCGCGCGCCGGCATCTGTCGCGCGACGTCGTGCCGGAGCTCGCGGACCCGCAGATCGCGCTGGTCGCCGACTGGATGGGCCATCCGGCCCCGGACGTCGCGGCCGCGGTGGCCAAGCCGCTCACCGCGGCGCTGGCGGACGTCCCCGGCGCCAAGGCGATCCGCGCGTCGACGATGACGGGGATGGCGTACGTCGACGTCGTGTTCGCGTCGTCGGACGGGCTGGAGGCCGCGCACCGCGAGATCGCCGCGCGCGTCGAGCGGGCGCGGGCCCAGTTGCCGCCGAACGTCCGCATCTACCTGGGGCCGACCGCGTCGTCGACCGGCTGGGTGTTCGAGTACGCGCTGACCGATCGGGCGCGCGTGTCGTCGCTGTACGAGATGCGCCGCTTCCAGGAGGACGTCCTCAAGCCCGCGCTCGGCGCCATCCCGGGCGTCGCCGAGGTGGCGTCGGTGGGCGGCGACCTGCGGCAGGTGCGCATCGATCTGAAGCCCCGCGAACTGCGCGACCGCGGCCTCGCCTTCACCGACGTGCTCGGGGCGCTGCGGCCGGTGTTCGACGCCGCCGGCCCCGGCCTGGCGAAGGGTGTCGCGCGCGTCTCGATCCCGGATCTCGAGGCCGTTCCGATTGACCGTGGGACCCTGGGAGGGTCCCACACCCCCCGCGATGGGTCCCGCCAGGCGGAGCCCGGCGGTACCCACGCGATCGGCGGCGACGTCCGCCTGCGCGACGTCGCGCTGGTGCGCGAGGTGCCGGACATGCAAACCGGACTCGCCGATCTGGCGGGCGTGCGCGCGGTGGGGGGCATCGTCATCGCGAAGCGCGACGCCGACATCGCCGCGCTGACGGACGCCGTCAAGCGCACCATCGCGCGCGAGGCGCGCCTGCTACCGCACCGCCCCGCCGATCCCGAGCGCCTCGACTCGGGCGTCGCGGCCGACGTGCACGTCTCGACGACGTACGATCGCTCCGACCTCGCGACGCGCGCGCGCAAGACGCTGCTGCGCGCGCTGGGCGAGGAGGTGGGCGTCGTCGTGCTGGTCATCCTGCTGTTCCTGCTGCACGTGCGCAGCGCGCTGGTCCCGCTGGCGACGCTGCCTGTGGTGCTGCTGCTGACGTTCGGCGCGATGTGGGCGCTGGGCGTGCCGGCGACGATCATGAGCCTGGGCGGCATCGGCATCGCGCTCGGGATGGCGGTCGACGCGGACATCGTCGCGCTCGAGGCGTCGCACCGCCGGCTGGAGACGCTGGAGCCCGGCGCGGCCCCGGACAGCCGGCGCGCGAAAATGCTCGCGGCGGCGCAGTCGTTCGCGCCGGCGATCCTGACCTCGCTGGTCATCACCGCGCTGTCGTTCCTGCCGGTGTTCGCTTTCGGCGGCGAGACCGGCCGGCTGCTGCGCCCGCTGGCGCTGACCAAGACGCTGGTCGTCGCGTCCGCGGCGCTGGTGACGTTGACGCTCGCGCCGGCGCTACGCGATCGCCTGCTCCGCGGCCGCGTGATCCCTGAGTTCGCGAACCCGCTGACGCGCGGCCTCGTCCGCGTGTACCGCCCGTTCGTCCGCTTCGCCCTGAACCGCCCCGCCCTCACCCTGGCGACGGCAGGCCTCGCGCTCGTCTCGTGCTTGCCGATCGTCACGCGCCTCGGGGGCGAGTTCTTGCCGCGCGTCGACGAGGGCGACCTTCTGTACATGCCGACGACGCGACCGGGCGCGCCGCCCGAGCAGGCCGCCCTGCAACTGTTCTGGCAGGACTTCGCGATGAGCCAGTTCGACGAGGTCGCGACCGTCTTCGGCAAGGTCGGACGCGCGGACACCGGGACCGACCCCGCGCCGTATTCGATGGCGGAGACGACCGTCCGCCTGCGGCCGCTCGACGAGCGTCCGAAGATCCCGCGCCGGCGCTGGTACTCGGGCTGGGCGCCGGCCCCGCTGAAGAGCGCGCTGCGCATCGTCTGGCCCGACGCCACGCCGCGCACGAACGCGGAGGTGATCGAGGAGCTGGACAAGGCGGCGAGCCTGCCCGGCTGGCGCAGCGCCTGGACGGGTCCGGCCCGCGCGCGCATGGACATGATGGCGACGGGCGTGCGAACACCCGTCGGTGTTCGGGTGGTCTCGCCCGATCCCGAACGGCTCGAAGCGCTGGGCGCCAGCGTGCGCGGCGTGGTGAATGCTGTACCGGGCACGCGCAGCGCCGTGTTCGAAGCGACGGGCGGCGAGACCTGGCTGTCGTTCGCGCCCGATCAGGCGGCCCTGGCACGGCTGGGCGTCGATCCGGCGGCGGTCCGGAACGTCGTCGATCTGTTCGCGACCGGCGGCCAGCTCGGCGAGATCCAGGACGCGCAGGGCCACCTGCTGCGCGTCCGCATCGCGCCAGACGTGCCCGATCTGCGCCCGCGCGGCCCCACCGATCAGCTGCGGGAGCTGACCGTGCGCTCGACCGCGACGTCAGGGACAACCGGACAGCCGGTGCCGCTGGCGCTCGTCGGCCGGCCCGAGTACGTGCAGCGTCCGGCGGCGCTGCGCACGGAACGCGGCGAGCTCTGCGCTTACGTCTACGTCGACCTCAACGACGGCACCGACGTGCAGCGGTACGTCGAGCGCGCGCGCCGTGAGGTAGACGCGGCCGTCACGGGCGGACAGATCCGGCTCGGACCGGGCGAGCGTATCGAATGGACGGGCCAGTACGGGCTGCTGATCGCCGGCCAGCAGCGCCTCGCCTGGATCGTCCCGCTGGTCCTGCTGTCGATGCTCGGCCTGCTGCTGTTGCAGTTCCGCGGGCTGACGGAGGCGCTGCTGGTGCTCGCGTCGGTGCCGTTCGCGCTGGTCGGCAGCTTCTGGACGCTGTACCTGCTGGGCTACCCGCTGTCGGCGCCGGTCTGGGTGGGCCTGCTGTCGGTCGTCGGTCTGGCGATGCAGACGGGCGTCGTCATGGTCGTCTACATCGACGAAGCGTTCTACCGGCGCGTGCGCGAGGGGCGCCTGCGAAATCGCGACGACATCGTCGCCGCACACGCCGAGGGAACGGTGCAGCGGCTGCGCCCCAAGATCATGACCATCACGACCATGGCCGTCAGCCTGCTACCGCTGCTCTGGTCCGACGGCGCCGGCTCCGAGATCATGCGGCGGGTGGCGGCGCCGATGCTGGGCGGCCTGGCTACCAGCGCCTTCCTGACGCTGGAGGTGCTGCCGGTGCTGTACACGATCTGGCGGCAGCGGCAGCTCCGCCGGGCGACCGCGCTCGGCCTGCCGATCGCCGCCATCGTCGGCCTCGGGCGGCGCGGCGCCGGCCGCGACGGCCACGGCGTACCCGTCAACGGCACGATCGAACCGCAGCCCTCGTTGCCCCCTCGTCCTGCGAAGCGAGGTGAGGGCTGGGGACAGGGCCCGTCCCTCTAGTCGCGCCGCGCCCAGCCGCTAGCGCCGCGCGCCGACGGTGACCTCGGTCGCGACCGCGCCGCTGCTCCCGTTGACCGCGCGCGCCTCCAGCCGGACATAGCGCGCGGCGACCGGCCCGAACGTCGCCGACTTCATCTTGCCGTCGACCGGCCAGGTGCCGGTGGTGGCCATCGTGAACGTCGTGTTGTTGGTGCTGGTCAGGATCGCGTACTGCGTGATCGCGCCGTCGGTGCTGGGACCCATGTTCGCGACGTAGCGCGGGACGTAGCCGACGTAACCGACGTCGGGGCGCGACTGCCCGAGATCGATCGTGATCGACTGCGGCAGCGACGCCGTGCTCTGCCAGATCGTGTACGAGCCGTAATCGTTGATGCCGTCGATCCCGTTGGCGGCCGTGCCGCTGGTCGCCGTGGCGCTGGTGGGCGTGTACGGCCACTCGTTCTGCGGACCCTGCGCGGGCAGCGCCGCGCGCGACGCGTTCGGGCTCCACGCGGCGCCCACCTCGGTCAGCCGGGTGACGATCGCGGCGTCCATCAGGCCGTCGCGGTTGGGCGGGCAGTTGAGCAGGAAGTTGGTCCAGCGCGACTCCAGCACCTTGATGTGGCCGTTGACGATGCTGTCGACGGTCATCAGGCCGCCGATGTTCGGCGCCCAGAACCAGTCGTTGCCGCCGCTGCTGTTGATCTTCTGGCCCTGCGTGGCGGGGAACGTGTTGTCGGCGGGAACGAACGCGCCCTTCGGCTCCTCGATCGCGGCGACGTCGGCGTCCCACGGGCTCATGAAGTGGGTGTGGTCCAGCAACAAGCAGTTCGGCTGGATCGACTTCACCAGCTCGCGGATCTCCTGATACGGCATCGCCTTGTGCCCCATCTTCCAGGACCAGCCGTCGAAGACCAGGATCGTGATCGGACCGTAGTTGGTCAGCAACTCGGTCAGCTGCGTCTTCACGTAATCGATCTGCGCGCGCGTGACGGTGCCGTTGCCGGTCCCCTGCGTGTTGTCCCAGACCGAGTAGTAAAGGCCGACCGCCAGGTTGCGCGCGCGGAACGCGTCGGCGAACTCGCGCACGACGTCGCCCTGGCCGTTGCGCCAGGTGATGTTGCGGACGTTGAAGTTACCGACGCTGCTGGGCCACAGCGCGAAGCCGTCGTGGTGCCGCGTGGTGAGGACGCCGTACTTCATCTTCGCCGCGACGGCGGCGTCGGCCCACTGACCCGGGTTCAGGTTCACCGGGTTGAACATGTTGATGGGCAGGTTCGCCTGCGACCACGTCCCCGTGTAGGTCAGGATCCCGAAGTGAATGAACATGCCGAAGCGCAGCTCGATGTAGCTGCGCTGGAGCGCCTCCAGCGCGCTGGCCGATACGCTGCCGCCGGCGCCCGCGGTCCCCGTCGTGCCGCCGCGCCCGCCCGCCCCCGCGGCACCGCCGGTTCCGGCCGCGCCCGTCGTCCCGCCGCGGCCGGCGTTGCCGCCGGTGCCCGCGACGCCGCCGCTGCCAGCGCTGCCCGTCGTACCGCCGCGCCCGCCCGCGCCGGTGCCGGCCGCGCCGGTCGTGCCGCCGGCGCCCGTCGTGCCCCCGACACCGGTCGTGCCCGCAGTGCCCGTCGTCCCGGCGCCGCCCGTCGTGCCTGCGGCGCCCGTCGTGCCCGCGCCGCCCGTCGTGCCCGCGCCGCCCGTCGTCCCGGCGCCGCCCGTCGTGCCCGCGACGCCCGCGCCGCTACCGCCGCCGGCCGCGGCGCCGCCCGTCCCGCCGCTGCCACCGCCGCCGCAACCGGCCGCGGCGATCACCAGCACGAGCGCGCGCGAAAGCAACCAGCGCGGGGGCGACACGCCCCCAATTTACCAAACCCGACGCCTTGGTGAAGGCTCTTAACGAATCGACACCGACTCGATCGGCGCAGCGCGCTACGGGTAGTCGATGCTGATGTCGTCGAAGTACATGGTGCCCGTCCAGTCCGTCGGCAACCGCGTGTCTTCGGGCGCGAATACGCCCTCGAGAACGAACGAAATCAGGCGCACGTCGCCCGCAGGTACGGCGACCTGGACCGGGAACCACATGTTGTACCCGCGCGGCGAGCCCTTCGCGAGCGTCTCACCGCTCTCGGTCGTGATGCGGATGCCCCAGTAAGAGTTCGGCCCGAACGTCTCCTTCGGATCGGACGGCTCGATCAGCATCCATCCGGTCACGGTGACGCCCTTGCCGGGGATCAGCCCTTTATCGGCGCACATCAGCGGGCCGATCTGGAATCCGCGCGTCAACCCGGTGCCGGTCGCCTTGATGATCGCTCCGAGCGAGAACTTGCCGCTGTGAGCGAACTGGCTCGTGACGCCGAGCTTGCCCGCCGCCGAGGGCGTGGTGATGACCCGGTACCCCTCGATCGACATGTCCTCGAAGTCCCACACCGTCGGCTGGCAGATGCCCAGCGACGGCGGCGAGCACTCGACGAATCCCGCGTTGCACAGGATGCCGCAGGTCGAGTTCCCGCACGTCGGGATCCCGGCCCCGCCGGCGGGCGACGGGCAGACGTTGCCGCACATCCCGCAGTTCGTCACGTCGCTCGTCAGATTCTTGCAGCCTTGCGGGCAGCTGGTCTGGCCCGGCGGACAGGTGGCGCAGTCGGTGCCCGCAGTGTTGCAACCGGTCGTGCACTGCATCGTCCCGGCCACGCACATTCCGGTCGCGTTGCACGCCCCCTGCAGCGTCACCACGCCGCCCGAGCACGACTGCGGCGGGCCGCACTGCGCGCCCTGCCCCTTGTTGCCGCTCTCCACGCAGACCGACGAACCGGTCGAGCACGACGTCTGGCCCGTCTTGCACGGGTTGGTCGGCTGGCACGGCTGACCGGCCGTGCACGACACGCACATCCCCGTCTTGCACACGAGGTTCATCCCGCACGCGGTCCCGTCGGGTTGATTGCTCCCGCTGTCGGTGCAGACCGGCGCTCCGGTCGCGCAGCTGAGCGTCCCGGTGTGACACGGGTTCATCGGCGTGCAGGCGGAGTTCGGCGGGCAATCCGTCGCGCAGCTGCCATTCGTGCAGACCATGTTCGTGCCGCACACCGTACCGTTCGGGCGGTTGCCCGTCTCGCTGCAGACGGGCGAGCCGGTCGCGCACGACACCACGCCCGTCCTGCACGCGTTGGCCGGCTGGCAGCTGGCCCCCGCCGCGCACGACACGCAGGTGCCGGCGTTGCAAACCTTGTCGGTGCCGCACGAGGCGCCGTTGGTCAGGACGTTGCCCGTGTCGGTGCAGGCGATCGTCGGCGTGCAGACGGTGATCCCGACGTGACACGGATTCGCGGGCACGCACACGGTGCCGGCCGAGCAAGCGGCGCAGGTGCCCGCCTGACAGACCATGCCGGTCCCGCAGACGGTGCCATTCGGCTGGTCAGCGGTCTCGATGCAGACCGGCGTACCCGTGTTGCAGGCAATCGTTCCCTTGCGGCACGGCTTGCCGGGCACCGCGCAGTCCATGCCCTGGACGCAAGCGCCGCAGGTCCCGGTGGCGTTGCAGACCATGTCCGTCCCGCAGGAGGTGCCGGCTCCGACATTCGCGTTCGTGTCGGTGCACGACGGCGCCGCGCCCGAGCAGACCAGCGTCCCCGTGTGACACTTGTTCGTGGGCGTGCACGCGCCGCCCATCTGGCAGGCCGCGCACGCGCCCGCCTGACAGACCATGCCGGTGCCGCACATCGTGCCGTTCGGCTTGTTGTCGGTCTCGGTGCAAACCGGCGCGCCCGTGGTGCAGACGATGCTGCCCACGCGGCACGGCTTGCCGGTGACATCGCAGGCCATGCCGGCGACGCACGCGTCGCAGCTGCCGTTGCGGCAGACCTTGTCGGCGCCGCAGACGGTGCCGTTCGCCTGGAGGTCGGTCAGCTCCATGCAGACCATCGCGTTCTCGTTGCAGACGAACATCCCCTTGTGGCAGGGGTTGGCGGGCACGCAGGCGCCGCCCGCGACGCAGTTGGGCGCATCGACGCCGCCCGCGTCGACGATCATCGTCGAGCCGCCGGTACCGGCCGCGCTGCCGCCCACGCCGCCGACGCCGCCGCTGCCGCCGCGCCCCGCGCCGGCGGAGCTGCCGCTGGCGCCGCCCGCGGCCGCGTCGTGGCCGTTCACCGGAAGCTCCCGCAAACCGCCGCACCCGGCGGCCAGCGCGGTGGCGCCCGCAACGACCATCGTGACCCTGAGGCAATGTCTAAGCAGCAGCATCCCGTCCTCCTAGAACTGCAACCGACAGGCGACGCCGCGCGTCCCGATGTCCGGCGTGCACGCGAGCGCGGTCGAGCCGGCGCCGGAGGCGCTCTCCTTCGGCGACGACAGCACCCATAGCACCGCCGCGCCGCCCGCCAGCACGCCGCCCGCGACGAACCCGACGATGGACAGCGTTCGCGCGCGCGACCACGAATCCTGGATTCCCTTGCACTCCGCCGTCGGCGTCATCGTGTTGCAGTCGGTGATCATCGCGCCGCCGAAGGGATCATTCGGGTCGGGCCCGAGGTGATCGTTGAACTGGTTCCGCTTCTTGATCGCGAGGAAGCCCTCGACGGCGCCGAAGATCAGCGCAGCGCCGGCGCCGATGCCGACGCCATACGCGATCGGGCGCAGGCTCGAATGATCGGACGCGGCGGGCGCGGGCGTCGCGGTGATCGACGCCGCCGGCTGCGCGCCCGCGGGCGCGGCCGCCGGCTCGGGCGGGGCGGCTGGCGGCGGCGCGGCGACCGCGACGACGGGCGCCGCCGGCTTCGTCTCCGCAGGCTTTGGCGTCGGCGCCGCAGCGGGAGGCGCGGCCGGTTGCGGGGGCGGCGGTGGCGGCGGCGCCACAGCGACGGGCTCGCGCTTCAGCCGGTACGAGCGATCCTCGCGCTTGCCGCCCACCATCGTCACCGTGTCCGACGACGGCAGATAGCCGGCCGCGCGCACCTGCACGTCGACGCGCCCCTTGTCGAGGCGCACCGGCCCGGGCAGCGGCAGCTTGCCGACGGACTTTCCGTTGACGAGCACCTCGGCGCCGGTCGGCTCGCCGACGATGAAGAGCTCGCCGATCTGTCCCTTGGCCGAGGCGAGCTGCGCCTTCAACGTCGCCAGGTTCTTCGCCACCCACGGGTGATCGGGCGACGCGATCGCCTCGCCCAGATACTTCTCGGCGTCGACGAAGTAGCCCAGCGCCATCTCGACCAGGCCCAGCTGGCCGGCGGTGCGTGGCGACCGCGAGATCTGGTACGCCTTCTCGAACAGCGGCAGCGCGCGCTCGTCCTTCTTCTGCGCGCGGAGCTCGACGCCCTGCCGGATCAGCGCCTCGGCCTCGGCCGAGTCACCCGCCCAGGCGGGCCGCACGGTCAGCAGCGCCGTGGCGCCAACAATATGAATGACGATTCGTCTGAGGTTCAGCGTCATCTTCCTCTCGATCAATCGATCACCGGCACGCCGGCCGCCGCGGGCTTGCCGGCCGCGGGCTTCGCCGCCGCGGGCTTCGCCCCGCCGCTGTGCCCGTGCGACCTGGCCGACTTACCCTGCCCCTTGCCCTCGCTCTTGCTTTCATGCTTTGCGCTCGCTGCGCGCGCTTCTGCTTGTTCGGCGGGCGCCGCGGCCGGCTTGACCTCCGCCGGCGCAGGCGCCGCGGGTTTGGCCGCTTCCGGAGCGGGCGCCGCGGCGGCCGGCGCAGGCGCCGCGGCCGCGGGAGCCGCTGCCGGCGGTGCCGCCGGAGCCGGCGCGGCAGGCGCCGCGGTCTGCGCCGGCGCCTTGGACTCGCCGCCGCCCTTCGGGACCAGGATGGCCGCGCCGATGGCGGCGACGCCGATCGCGACGGCCGCGACGATGAAGATCCCCTTCTTGCTGCGCGCCGGCGCCGGCGCCAGATCCAGATCGTCGGCCAGATCGCCGGTGACGATCGGATGCTGCTTCGAATGCACCATCGACGCGCGCACCGACGCCGCCGCCTCCGACTCGGGCGAGCCGGGCATCGTCGCGCCCGTCGCTGGGCGCGACTGCGGCATGGGCGACTGCCCCCACGCGATCGTCTTGGGAACCGGCGTCGGAATGCGCTGCTGGGACGTCGTGATCCCGGCAGCGGCCAGCGGCGACTGCGGCGGCGGCGTCGGCGTCATCGCGCCGGGAATGCGGCCCGGGGGCGCCATCCCTGGCGGCATCAGCGTGGGCGCGCGCGTGGGCGGCGTCGGTGTCGGCATCACGGCGATCGACGGCCGCCCCGACGGCGCGCTCTCGGTCCCGCCCGGACCGCCCGCGAACGCTTCCTCCCAGATCACGCGCGCGCGGCTGGACGCGAACGGCAACAGCGCGCGCCCGAAGTCATCGATGTTCGCGAAGCGCGCCTTCGGGTCGACCTTCATCGCGCGCAGCAGGACCTCTTCCATCTCGGCCGGGATCTCGGGGCGCAGCTCGCGCGGGCGCTTCGGCGTGCCGCCGACGATCCCCTGGAAGACGATGAACAAGTTGTCGCCGTCGTACGGGCGCTTCCCGGTCAGGCATTCGTAAAGAATGATGCCCAGCGCGTACTGGTCGCTGGCCGAGCCGGCGGACTTGCTGTCCATGATCTGCTCGGGCGCCAGGTAGTACGGCGTCCCGATCATCGCGCCCGTGCCGGTCAGCGTCCCCGCCTGCGTGACCGCGTCGTTCCCCTTCGAGATGCCGAAGTCCAGCACCTTCGGGTGCACGCGGCGCGTGCCCGCGGCCAGGAAAATGTTCTGCGGCTTGAGATCGCGGTGCGTGATGCCGGCGGCGTGCGCGGCCGACACCGCCGAGCAGACCGGCAGCATGATGTCCGCCAGCTCCTCGCTGCCGATCGGGCCCAGCCGCTCCAGCCGCTGCGCGAGATCCTCGCCGTGGAGGAACTCCATCACCAGGTAGGTGTGGCCGCCGTCGCTGCCCATGTCGGCGACGTCGACGATGTGCGGGTGGCGGACGCGGGACGTCAGCTGCGCCTCGCGCAGGAAGCGCGCGCGCGCGCCCGGGACCGCCGCGATCAGCGGGCTCAGCACCTTGACGGCGACCTTCTTCTGGATCTCGGTGTGCGTCGCCTCGTAGACGGCGCCCATGCCGCCCGTGCCCAGCAAGCGGACGATGCTGTACTTGCCGAGGATGGTTCCGGGGGCGAGGGTCGGTACTTCGTTCTCGTCAGCCGTACTCCCCGGATTCGCCATCCCTGACGACTTTATCGTTCCGGTCGGGGGCCCAGCAAGCTTTCCCGGAGCCGGGCGAGCAGGACGGTCGGGTGGATCAGGCGGGGGCACGCCGTGTGTGTGAACGTCGGCGTCCGCTATGATTCCCGGGGATCTTCGATGAGCCGCGAAGCGTTAGCCGATCCTTCGGCCGAGCTGGCCCGCCTGCTCACCGCGCACAAGCCCGCCGTCGTCTTCACGGGCGCCGGCATGAGCACCGAATCAGGCCTGCCCGACTTCCGGTCCAACGGCGGTCTCTGGAAGCAGAGCCGGCGGTTCGAGGAGCTGGCGTCGGTCGACGCGCTGGAGACCGACTACGACGAGCACGTCGCCTTCTACCGCTGGCGCATCGAGATGCTGGCGGGCCACGGGCCGAACGACGGCCACCGCGTCGTCGCGGACTGGCAGCGGCGCGGCCTGGTCACGACGGTCGTCACACAAAATGTCGATGGCTTTCATACGCAGGCGGGCACGGAGGGCGTGCTCGAGCTGCACGGCACGCTGTCGGTCGTGCGCTGCAACCGCTGCGGCGGCGAACGTCCCGCCGCCGAATTCCTCGAGGCGGCCGGCCTCGCCTGCCCCTGCGGCGGCAAGCGCCGTCCCGGCGTCGTGCTGTTCGGCGAGGCGCTGCCCCTGGCGACGCTGCGCGCGGCCCAGTCGGCGGCGAAGCGCGCCTCGCTGTTCATCGTGCTCGGCTCGTCGCTGGCGGTGTCGCCCGCCAACCTGCTGCCCGAGGCCGCGGTCGGGGCGGGCGCGCCGCTGGTGATCGTCAACCGCGATCCGACGCCGCTGGATCGCCTGGCGACGCTGGTGATCAACGCGGGTATCGGCGAAACGCTGCGGACCGTCGATCAACTGCTCGCGTGACCGACGCCGTCACGAGCGGCGGTACTCGAGCCAGTGAAGCTCGATCGGGGCGGGACCGGCGGCGCGGTCGAACACGTTGTGGCCGCGCGCCCAGAACGGGTACCACGGCGTCGGCGGCCATTCGCCCGCGGGGTGCCGCGGCTCCTCGTAGGCGAGGCACGGGTCTTCCTGGACGAGGCGCAGCCCCTGGCGCGCCGTCAGCGCCGCCAGCTGCTGGCGGCTGAAGAAGGTGGACCAGGCCGTCTGGGCCACCTCCAGGGCGACGGGGCCTGGTCGATATCCGTCCCGCGACAGGAAGGCGTTGCACAGCAGCGTGCCGTCGGCGGTCAGGGCGCGCGTCAGCTTGGGGAGCGCGGCTGCGATCTCCGCGTACGAGAAGTGCGTGAAGACCTCGGCGAGAACGATCAGCGCGTAGCGCCCTTCTCCGATGACCGTGCCGTCCTCCAGCACGTCCCCCCGGATGACGTTCACGGCCGTGCCCAGGCGAGCCGCCTCGCGCGCGATCGCGTCGGACAGCGCCGGCACCGGCTCGATCGCGTCGACGTCCATTCCCAGCCGCGCGAGCGCGAGCGCGTTGCGCCCGCCGCCGGCGCCGACGTCCAGCGCGCGGGCGGGACGCGCGCGGCCGGCCTCGCCGGAGACGATGCGCGTCGCCACGTCGATCACCTTCGCGTCGGGGTGCTTGCCGAACAGCTCGTTCGCCGGAACGCTGCCCGTCGCCCAGCGCTGAAATTCCTGCTGCAAGGTCGGCGCGGCGAGCGACAGCTCGCACTGGATCTCGGCCCCTTGCGGGCCCGTCGGGCTGTACTCGAGGATGAACTTCGCGTAGGGCGACGTTTCGAACCCCTGCTCGATCGTCCGCCGGAACAGGTCGTGGAATTGCGTCAGCCGTTCGCCGCTCAGCGGCCTGTCGATCGCCTCGAACAGCGCCAGGACCTTCCCCCAGTAGTGATCGACCAGCGACGGAAGGCACGGCCCCGACAGCGCTCCCGACGCCTGCGTCTTCGGCATCAGGCGCGTGACGATCGCGTGCCGTTCGCGTTCGGCGGCGTCGTCGTCCATCGGCCGGATTTTAGTCGCTCCGCGCCGCAGGCGCGGTGTGCGACTACTGTTTTTTCAGGCAGCCGATATCCCGCGCTACGCGCGGGATCGGCTGGCGCGCGGCGGGATGCTGGCCATGCACCGCTCCGCCAGCGCGGTGATGGTCAGGGTCGGCGCGCCTCCCACGTTGGCCGTGATGACCGACCCGTCGCACACGTAGAAGCTGCGATACCCGAACACGCGCTGGCTGGTGTCGACCACGCCCTCGTCGGCGTCGCGCCCCATGCCGCAGCCGCCGAAGACGTGGACCGTGGTGGTGATGCCGGCGAGCTCCGCGTTCACCGTACCCGCCGGCGCGGCGCCCAGCTCGTTCGCGAAGGACGCCACGGCCGCGCGCGCGGATGGGATCTTTGCCGGCACGCGGCTGCCGGGCACGCGCTGCGTG
>Ga0207645_10000869_pt1 | contig 25125 bp, 26 predicted proteins | sample KBSM53metaG_FD_184331 | JGI IMG/M metagenome (GOLD analysis project Ga0207645, IMG submission 184331) | Miscanthus rhizosphere microbial communities from Kellogg Biological Station, Michigan, USA - KBS M5-3 metaG (SPAdes) (version 2) | ecosystem: Host-associated > Plants > Roots > Rhizosphere >...
GATGGCCCGCCGCGGCGTGGAATCGCTGGGCAGCTTGTTGTTCGGCGCCATTGCCGGCTGGTTTGGCACGCCGGTCACTCTGATGATCGGCGGCGGCGTCTGCCTGCTGGCGCTGGCGGCTTTTGCCACTAAACTGCCGGCGATACGCCAGGCAAGCCGTTCATTCGATGACAAAAACGCTCAAGCAACGGCTGAAATGAGCGAGCGAAAAATAACCGCGAGGACACACCAAACCGTCGCCGATAAGCACAGTTAGATCGTTGGCGCCACTATGGCTTCCGGCCCTTGGATGGCCCAGAGGAAAGAACACCACCTGCTGATCGAGGGACTTCGCGACCCATATGCGGGTGCTTTTTCCATATGCTCGCCTGTGCTAGAGACATTCCATGTCGATCCTCAAAGTCAGCCGGCTCGGCCATCCCGTATTGCGTAAAGTCACCGCAAATCTGCCGGCGGAAGCCCTGCAGTCCGCGAGCATGCAAAAATTGATCGACGATATGATCGAGACGATGAAGGAATACGACGGTGTCGGCCTGGCCGCTGATCAAGTGCATGAATCACTGCAACTTGCAGTTTTGGAGGTCGCCGAAAACCCGCGCTACCCGGACAAGCCGAAAGTCCCGCTTACGGTTTTAGTCAATCCGCGCATCACTCCGCTGTCCGAAGAAATGGAAGACGACTGGGAAGGTTGTCTCAGCATTCCGGATCTGCGCGGAGTGGTGCCGCGTTATAAGAGCGTCCGGGTTCAAGCCTACGACCGCCATGGTCAACCGCTCGACTTTGTCGCACTCGATTTTCATGCCCGAGTCATCCAGCACGAGTTCGATCACCTAAACGGAAAAGTCTATCTCGATCGCATGCGCGATCTGACAACGCTCACTTTTCTGCAGGAATTTACCCGTTACTGGCTGCGCTCCTAGCAAGCCGCGGAAGACGATTCATAGACTGCGTTGCGCTCCAATCGCGCCTGCTCTGCGCGCGTTGGTTTGTCGCGCGTGCGATCCTGCCAGTATCATTGAGTTTGCTTGGCCGAAACGTTAGAGTCGCCGCATGAATTTCTCTCAGCTCGAATCTTCTTTGGAACGACTGCTACGGACGATCTCGCCCCAAACCGCGGAAATTTTGGATCACGCACTTTCCGGTAAAGATATCACGGTAGACGCAGCGACACGGCTCTTCGATGCCGATGGTTCCGATCTCTTGGCGCTGATTGCCGCCGCGGACGATCTACGTTCGCGCACCGTCGGCGACGTCGTGACTTATGTTATCAATCGGAACATCAACTTCACCAACGTTTGTGTCAAAGCTTGCGGGTTTTGCGCGTTCAGTCGGGGCCATTTGGCCGGGGAGGGATACTACTTACCGGTAGAGGAAATTATCCGGCGCGCACAAGAAGCGCGCGAATTGGGCGCCACTGAGGTTTGCGTGCAAGCAGGTCTGGCGCCGGGTATGGATGGCTGGCATTACGTCAATTTGTGCCGCGTGTTGAAAGAAGCGCTTCCGGATCTGCACATACATGGGTTTTCGCCCGAAGAAGTGCTCTACGGTGCCACCTTGAGCGGCGTCAGTGTCCACGACTACCTGATCGCGCTCAAAGAAGCCGGCGTCGGGAGCTTGCCGGGAACCTCCGCGGAAATTCTCGTCGATGCGATTCGCCAGCGGGTCTCTCCGGGCCGCATCGCCACGGCACAGTGGATCGAGCTCATCCAAACCGCTCATGAAGTCGGCATCCCTACCACGTCGACGATGATGTATGGTTTTGTCGAAAGCTCACGCGACAAGTCGGTTCACTTGGACATCCTGCGGCAAATTCAGAGGCGCACCGGCGGCATCACCGAGTTCGTACCGCTGAGCTTTGTTTACGAAGAAGCGCCCATGTTTCATCGCAAGCCTCCGGATGGCCTGCGACGCGGCGCAAGCGGCGCTGAGGTCATGAAAATGTATGCGGTGTCGCGGCTGATGCTGAACAATTATATTCCCAATCTGCAGGTCTCCTGGGTCAAGGAAGGACCGAAGCTTTCGCAGATCGCGCTTCTTGCCGGAGCCAATGACTTCGGCGGCACCTTGATCAACGAGAGCATCTCGACCGCAGCCGGTGCTTCTTACGGCCAACTCATGAAACCGTCCCAGTTTCGCGGCATGATTCGTGAAATGAGCCGTATTCCGGCCGAGCGCTCCACCACCTACGAAAAAATCCGTGTATTCGAGTCTGAAGCGCAGTACCGCGATCTGCTCGACGAGGTGAATGATCCTCAGCAGCGCTTCGGATCCTATCAAAATCTTATCCAACTGAAGCAATATCGTTTTCGTGATTTTTATCGCGAGCAAAAACCCGCCAAGTCGTGAAGCTTCGCTTCGCCACCGGCCGACCATAAGCTTTCACTGCGCTGATGATCGGTGATCCCGCGCAATTTGAGACGATCGGCAATCGCCTGGGTTTTGAGATCGTAGAAAACACACGGGAGAAGCTCCGTCTGGTATGGCATGGCGCGCGCTTTCCCGCGTTTCTTTGCCTGGGCATCGCGGTACTTTTGCTTTTTGTGTCGGTACCGATAATCGAAGCGCTCCGGCTGCGCGGCTTCGCGGGTCCTGCCGGGGCGCTCTGGTATTTCCCGCTGATGAATTTCATTCTGTTTGCCATCGCGCTTTTTCTCGTCACACAGCGACGCGTGATCGAGATCGATTCGCGGGCGCGCCAAGTGATCCTGCGACGTCATAGCCTCTATCGTTCCATTGTTCTCAGCGCATCGTACGATGAAATTGACAAGTTCAAGCTCGGCTTCGATCAAGTTTACAGCGGCTTTGCTCTGGGCGGGTCGACGGCGGCGCAAAAGTTCTCGGTGCCCGCGCTGCGCATGGTGTTGCGCGACGGCGCAGCAGTACTGTTGGATCGTGGCAGTGTGAGGAAACTTAAAGAACTGGGCAAGCTCGCGAGCGAGCTTCTTTCGCGACCCTTGGAAATCGAGTTGGCAGGGCCGTCATGAATTTTATGACGAGGCGGGCGCCCGTGCGATCATCTCATGAAGCTGGGTGACGGCTTTTTTAACCCCCTCCTGAGCGAGTTGATCGGCGCTCAGCCATCGGAAGCCGCGCTGAGTGACGTCACCGAGAGCGAAAATGTTTTCGCTGAGAGATTTTTGGGTTTCGTCGAAGCTTGCCGACCAGACGGTTTCGCCACGCCTGACATCGATCAGATCCAAGACGAACGCCACCGAGGCCGGACTCTTGGCGCCCCACTCGTCGCCGACCCGCTCGCGATAACGGCGCACATGGCCGACGATCACCGCGTCCGCATAGACCATTTCCCCGATCCGGCGCAAACGCTCGCTATCACCGGTGGCTGACACACTCTGGCTGATCTCGCGCACCTCATTGTCCGAGACAATCTGCCAGTTAGGCATGGCGGCCATAACGGAATAAATAATCCGGGTGAATGTCTCCGACGCATCACGTTCCGGATTTCTTGGCTCGGTCGTTCCGGGAATAGGTCTTGGCCGCGCTATCGCTTCTTCGTTGGGCGGCAAAACCGCAATACGGCGAATGCGACGGGATTCCAAGTCCGTCACACGACGGCTTTGAAGATTCCCCGACCCGAAACTGCAGCTCGCGAGCAGCAGCAACAAAGCAATCCATGTAAGCTTTTGCATCGGAGCCTTACAGGACAGTCGCACAGGTATTACGAGATAGCGGGTCAACCATCTGCCTCGAGGAAACAGCTGTTCCTGACAACGGGCAACTGACAACTGCTACTTCTCCCCTCCGCTTAAGCGGATTCCCAGCTCGCGCAATTGGCGTGACTCTACGGTCGACGGCGCATCCGTCAACATACAAACCGCACGCTGACTTTTTGGAAACGCAATCACATCACGCAGCGAGTTAGCGCCGCTCAGCAGCATAGCCATTCGATCGATGCCGAAGGCGATTCCGCCGTGGGGCGGTGCGCCGTAGCTTAGCGCCTCGAGCAAAAATCCAAACTTTGCCTGCGCTTCCTCGGCGCTGATGCCCATAAGAGCGAGAATCTTCTTTTGCAATTCCACTTGATGGATGCGGATACTACCCCCGCCGATCTCGATGCCATTCAGGGCGAGATCGTAAGCCTTCGAGCGGCTCTTCGCCGGCTCGCTTTCGAGCAACGGCAGGTCTTCGTCCAACGGTGCCGTAAACGGATGATGCAAGGCGACGTAGCGCTTCTCTTCGGCATCGAATTCCATAAGCGGAAAATCGACGACCCACACCAAGGCGTATTCATTTTGCGGAATCAAGCCCAATTTCTCACCCAGATGTAAGCGCAAGTTGCCAAGGGCATCATGAACAACCTTGGCCTGATCGGCGGAAAACAAAACCACATCGCCAATCTCGGCTCCGGCGCTGCGTTCGATGTCTTTTTGCTCCGCGTCCGACAGAAATTTCGCGATCGGCGATTGCCAGCCTTCTTCGGTGAGTTTCGTCCAAGCGATGCCCTTCGCGCCAAACGTGGCTACGTAAGGCGTCATGTCGTCCAGGTCTTTCCGTGACAGCTCAGCCCCTTTGGGAATGCGCATCCCCTTTACGACTCCGCCTGCCTTGATCGCCGAAGCAAAAACCCGTGCCTGGGAGTTCCGTAATGCGTCGGTAAAATCTTTGATCTCCAAACCAAAGCGCATATCCGGCTTGTCCGAACCAAAACGATTTATCGCTTCTGCATAGGTCAATTTTTTAAACGGCCGCTTCAGTTCAACGCCTTTCAGCTCCTTGAACAGAAGAACCATCATGCCCTCGACGACCTGGATGACGTCCTCCGGTTGGACAAATGACATTTCCATGTCGAGCTGGGTAAATTCCGGCTGACGGTCGGCGCGCAAATCTTCATCGCGAAAGCATTTGACGATTTGAAAATACCGGTCGAGTCCGCCAACCATCAAAATCTGTTTGAACAGCTGCGGCGATTGCGGCAATGCGTAGAACTTGCCGTGATAGATCCGGCTGGGAACCAAATAATCGCGCGCGCCTTCGGGCGTGCTTTTGGTCAACACCGGCGTTTCCACATCAATGAAGCCCAAGCCGTCGAGATAATCGCGGATGAGCTTGGTCATACGGTAACGAAGCAAGAGCGGGCTCAGACTTTGCGGGCGGCGTAGATCGAGATAGCGATACTTGAGCCGCGTGTTTTCCGCAGCATCGGTATCATCCTCGATTGGAAAGGGCGGCACCGCCGAGGCATTCAGCAGACGAAGCTCGCGACAGACTAGCTCAACCTCGCCCGTGGCGAGCTCGGGGTTGATGGTTTCCGGCGATCTTTTCGCCAGCACGCCGCGCACCGCAATAACGTCCTCGGAGCGAATCTGTTTGGCTTTTTCATGGGCGGACGGAGCGACTTCCGGACGGAAAACGACCTGGCAAAGACCAGTGCGGTCGCGCAAATCGACGAAGATCACGCCACCGTGATCGCGCCGGCTGTGTACCCAACCCGCCAGAGTCATCTCTTCGCCAACCCTTTGGGCGCGAGGCTCACCGCAATAACAACTGCGCTTCCAATCACCCAGGGGGTCGTTAAAAACGCGCTCGGCCATTAACCCGCCTTCCTCGCGCTCAATTCCGCCTCGATGTTTTCCAATTTGATGCTCTCCTGCCGCTTGCTCGCCATGTCGCGCAGCACCCCTTCACCCTTGGCGAGCTCATCGTCGCCGACGATCAGAACCGACGCGGCTCTGAATTTGTCAGCGCGCCGCATCTGACTCTTCAAGCTGCGGCTCTCGCCTTCCATTTCGACCACCAAATTTCTTTGCCGCAATCTGTGCGCGATGGGAAAAACCCAATTGCGCGCTTTCTCGCCGACCCACACCAGATAAACGTCGGGCCCCGGATGAATCGCCTCCTCGTGTATTTTGAGCATCATCGTGAGCCGCTCGAGGCCCATGGCAAATCCCACCCCGGGAATCGGCGGGCCACCGAGCTGTTCCACCAAACCATCGTAGCGTCCTCCCGCCGCAACCGCGCTCTGGGAACCCAGCTGTGTGGTCGTCCATTCGAACGTCGTGCGGCAATAATAGTCTAATCCGCGCACCATGCGCGGATTGAGGCTATAGCGCACGCCGGTTTCATCCAGCAGTTTCTGCACGGTATCGAAGTGTGTGCGGCATGGCATGCAGAGCGCGTCGAGAATAGAGGGCGCATCTTTTGTCGCCACGATACATCCTGGCTCCTTGCAATCGAGCGCGCGTAGCGGATTGCGATCGATGCGCCGGCGGCAGTTGCCACACAAGGACTCTTCCCGTGTCTTAAGAAAGGCGAGCAGCTCGTCGCGATAGCGTGGCCGGCACTCCGCATCGCCGAGTGAATTGAGCTCGAGAGACAACTCCGCTAGATTGAGGGCTCGGAAAAAATCACTGAGCAACAGTAAAATCTCTGCATCGATGAACGGATCAGCGCGCCCCAAAGCTTCCGCACCGATCTGGTGAAACTGGCGCATACGACCCTTTTGCGGCCGCTCGCGCCGAAACATAGGCCCCATATAATAGAGCTTGCGCGCCGGCTCCGATTTGTACATTTCGGCTTCCACGTACGCGCGCACCACGCCCGCGGTTCCCTCCGGCCGCAGAGTAAGTTTCGTCGCTTCGGAGCCTTCGGCACTCCGGCCATCGCGATCGTCGAAAGTGTACATCTCCTTTTCGACGATATCCGTGGTTTCCCCGATGGAGCGGCTGAAAAGCTCGGTCTTTTCCACGATGGGAATGCGGATTTCGGCAAAGTTATAAACTTCAAAGGCGCGCCGGGCAACCGTTTCTATCCGCTGCCAGGCGCCGACTTCTTCCGGTAGGATGTCGGAAAATCCTTTGATGCTGGTGATCTTCATGTTGTGAGTGAGCTTATCAGGACACCACAAGAAGCTGCATACGTCAAGTTAATCCGAGGGATTAGCCAAGAGCGGAAGACGACAAGCCAAATTCCAGCGAGGCCGTTTAATCGCTGCGGGCCTTGTAACGATAGATTCGACTGCGCCGGCTGCTGCCGTATAGTTCAATAAACAGAAAGCCGCGAAACGTCATCACGTAGGTAAGAAATAAACCGAGGGCGAAGGAGTGCACGAACAGTTGGACGAATACCGGTAATCCGAACAACGCCAATTCGATCTCACGCAGCAGAAGATAACCGATCACGCCAAGCGCGATATTGGGGATCAGCCATTCGACCCAGTTCTCGACGATAAAATTGTAACTCGCGCTCAACAGCTCTAGGCCTGACATACGACTTCGATAGATGAGTTCAGGCACGGGATTGAGCAACACGAAAAGGGCGATCTCAATGCAAAAGTAAATCAAGCCGCCATTGGGAACCGTTGCGAGTGCCATACCCGCGAGCTTCAAAGGAATCCAGAGTATGAACGAGATCGTGATCAACTCCAAAATGTAGACTTTAAAACCCCGTGCAAAGTCGTTTAGATCCGCCTTGCCGCTGTCGATCATATTCTTGACGAGAAAGAGACCGGAGCTGAGACACGCCTGCGCGACCAGACCGACCACCAAGCCGCCGAGGATCCCTAAAGGTAGAGCGACAATCGCCGCGGCGGAAAGCAGCAGGCTGTACACCAACGGAGCAAAGCTCACGACCAGATTTTTGCGCACGCACTCCAAGGCGCGCTTCAGCGCCATGCCGTAAATCCAAAGCGTGACCTGGAGGATTTGCATCCGCTACTTATAGCAGATCGTCGGCGCGGATGCAGCGCCGAAATGCTAAAAGCTTACCCAGATCTCGTGGACAAAAGGCGCCGGCTGAGCTATAAGCGCGCAGTTTTCGACGATCCGTCGAGGAGGTTTTCCGATGCAGCCATTCACATATCTGCTCGTCGCAAGCTTGTTCTTTGCACATAACGTTCATGGCCAAAATATTACGTTGCACTATGGTCAAATCCCTTCAACCCTCAAAACCGTATCCGCCTTGCAGTTTCATCTCGCCCAGCGCAAGGGGTTCTTCACTCGTGAGGGGATCGCCCTGGAAGTTCTCCCTATCGAAGGCGGCGCGGCCAACATGGTCCTAGCCCTGTCCAAGGGAATCGTAGATATTACGCGCACCGCGACGCCCTATTTGATCCAAGACGTGCTGCACGGCTCGGAAAATGTTGCCGTGTTCGGCGAAACCGGAACGCCGATCTACAGCTTGATCGCTAGGCCCGAAATTAAAGATTTCGCCGATCTCAAAGGCAAAACCATCGGTCTTTCGCTCGCGGTCGATACCATTTCAATTTCGACGCGTAAGCTTATGGGCCTACATGGGATTAAGGAAAACGATTTCAGAGTCAAAGAATTGGTCGGCACGCCGGCGCGCTCGGCCTGTCTGAAGAAAAACGAGTGCGACGCGGTTCCCCTAGGGCAACCGGAAGATTTCCTGCTCCTCCAGGAAGGTTATCGCCGCCTCGGCGTTTCCACTGAAGCGATGAGCAACTTTCAATTTATCGTCGCCGCCGTGCGCCGCTCATGGGCTGAGCAGAACAAAGACCTATTGCTTCGCTATGCGCGCGCGCTAGCCTCTTCGTATCGCTACATGCGCGCCGTTCAGAATCGTGACGAAGTGGTCCGCCTGATCGTCGAGACCACCGGTAGTTCCGATACGATTGCTCGTGAGACCCTCAAACTCTACTTCGAGCCCGAGCGCGGCGTCTTTCCGAAGGCAGGGGAAATTGACGTCAAAGGATTCGAAGAAGTGTTGCGCGTAATGGCCGAGGTCGGCGAGCTGAAACCGCCGATCCCGCCGGCGGAGCGATTCATCGATCTACAGTATTTGAAAGCCGCTGGGTTGAGTAATGACTCGAGCACGGAGCAGTCAGTCAGGAAATCGTTCGGTCAACACGCGTAGATATGGACTTCATTCTCCTCAATGCGTCGACCGCGGGTGATGAGCTTAACGAGACTGCAAACGTTTCGGCTCACATCGCCGATATTGGCGGCAGGAAAACCGTCTTTCAGGTAGCGGCCGATGAACTTATCTTCTCCCAAGCTGATGATCTGCAGGTATTCGTCGCTGGTGCCTTCGAAATATTGCTTCGTGCCGGGCGCGGGATTCGCAAGGTCGTCTTGCAGCGCCTTGGTGACCTTCAGCCCGACAAACAGTCTTTTGGTCCCTTCCTCCATCCTGATTTCTCCTTCGCTAGCTCAATATCATACGGTGTTCGAAACAACCACACCCGCGTGAGCTCAACCAACGGTCTCGTTCGATCGGCTCCGGTAAAATCTGATCTGTACGCTCTCCATCGTCGCGAGTCCGTCGCCAATCGCGCCATCAATCGCCGGCAACAAGGCTTCGATCTTTTCCGCGGTATCGACGATTTCGACGATGATCGGCAGATCCGTCGACAAGTCCAGGATTTTTGCCGTGCGGACTCGGCTCCGCGCGCCAAAACCTTCAACCCCGCGGAGCACTGTCGCTCCCGCCAGACCGTGCTCTCGCGCGGTCCGGACAATCCATTCGTAAAGCAGCATCCCGGCGTGCCGATCACTCTCGCCGATAAAGATCCTGAGCAGCGAGCCATCTTTTGGCAGTTCCATGTCAGCCTCCGATCGCGTGCGCAAGTATGTTTCCCATCCATACCGCTAAAAGCCCCATTAACAACTGCAAGCCGATGTTGACAAGAGCCGCCACCTGCTCGGTGTCGCGAACCAACGAAAAAGTCTCCAGTGCAAAAGAAGAGAATGTAGTGAAACCGCCGATAACGCCGACGAAAACGAACAGTCGCATTTCCGAGGTGAATGCTGCTCTGGTTTCAGCCAATCCCGCGAGAAAACCGATGATCAAGCAGCCCAGCACGTTAACGGCTAAGGTGCCGTAAGGGAACCATGGATTGTCCAGGACACGATAGACCCAGCTGCTGATCAGATAGCGCAGCGCCCCACCCAAAAAGCTTCCGATTCCGACCAAGATGATTGCGACCATGCTCGCGTGATCCACTCCAAAAAAAAGACCCCTACTTCGAGTTTGAGAAGTAGGGGTCATCAATTCGCTGCGCGAATGGTTTGACTGGCGAACCCCATCGCCTTTAGTTTGGTTATTATTTGTACAACCGGTGCAACAAGTCAAACCATCGTGAAAGGACCCCAATGAAAATCGACCCCGACGATTTCCGCGTTAAAGATGGCAAGAACGTCAATCTGAAAAAATGGCCCACCGACATAAAGTCGTACTATGAGAGCAAAAAGCAGTTCAAAGAGGCGCTCCAAGAGCGTGTCAATGAGCTGAGTGAGCTGCAAAACCTGCTTTATGCCGCGAATCGTTTCGCCGTGCTGTTGATATTCCAGGCGATGGACGCGGCGGGCAAGGATGGCGCGATCAAGCATGTGATGTCCGGGGTCAATCCTCAGGGTTGTCAGGTTTTCAGTTTCAAGCACCCAAGCCTGGAGGAATTGGATCATGACTTCCTGTGGCGCACGACGCGAAATCTTCCCGAACGGGGGCGGATTGGGATTTTCAACCGGTCGTATTACGAAGAGGTGCTGATCGTGCGGGTACACAAGGAGCTCCTGCAAGCGGAAAACCTGCCGGAAGAGATCCTGGACGATAAAAATATCTGGGACGAGCGTTACCGATCGATTCGCGATCTCGAAGCACATCTCCATCGAAACGGTACTCGAATCGTCAAATTTTTCCTTCATGTTTCGAAGGAGGAACAGCGCAAGCGCTTTCTCGCGCGCATCGATGAACCGGAAAAGAACTGGAAGTTTAACCGCGGTGATATCGAAGAACGAGAATACTGGAGCGATTACATGGCGGCTTACGAAGCCTGTCTGGAGGGCACCAGCACACGTCACTCACCCTGGTTCATAGTTCCTGCGGATGACAAGCAGAATACACGGTTGATTATTTCGGAAATAATCCTGCACACGCTGCGCAAGCTGAAAATGAAATACCCGGTTTTAGACGAAAAAAGACGCAACGAGCTTCGCTCCCTCCGTAAGCTGCTGGAGAAATGATCCGAAGGCTTACTCGTTAGGCAAGCCCGGAGTCACGAGCGGCCATCGCGATGCTCGCGACAACGTCGTGGCTCCAGGCCACCGATCTGAGCGCTTTAGGCGTTATCCCGCAACGACCCGCACAGGCGTTGCTAAATGCCACGGCGGCTAAATTACTTCACGTCGTAGCGCTTGACGCTCGTCCTACCGCCGCCCTGCAATCCCCGGGCATGCCGCTGAATCTCGGCATGAGCTTCACTGTCTCGGTACCGGTCGATGCTCGCCTGAGCGTCCCACTCGGAATAGGAAATGAATTCACCGGGAGCATCGATACATTCTAAAAGTTTTTCCGATAGGCACCCCGGCTGTTTGATCATCAGCGGAGCGCAATGATTTTTCCAGAGGTTGATCGCATCCTTCACTTGTTCCGGTTTGACCGTGACGTAAATGACTCTGACAATCGACATGGGACGTTACCTCCTATGAAATGATTTCGGCACAGTGACTCGCCCGCTGGTTTCACTGGAAGCACAAAAAGGGCCGTATGCGGCGCCACCGCCAGTTTAAAATTTTTGCCTGCTCAAACGGTTTCTCGCGCGAACAAAGCGCCGCGGCCGCAAGCTGCCGCTGTTTTGTTGTGTCGAGCTTATTGCGTATGTGGCGTTTTTCATACTACAGACGAGCTCTGCGTCAGAAAAAAAGGACAAAACTTCTTCGGCCCTGCAGCTTTCCACGAGGTAACTTGAGAAATATTCCACCCATGTGTCGAGTAAAATACCGGCCCGTTTTTTGCCTCGCAACGTTATTATTCCAGTAGAGCATTTGATGTCGACCTCAGTTCGCATCCCGCGTTTTAAAAATTCCCTTCACTTCCGGTCAACGTTTAAACCTATCTAATCGCGTCAAAGGAGGAGAAATTTATGTTTGTTGAAAATTACCGCCAGGAGAACGTGGACTCCTTGATGGGTGGAAATAACGCCAGCCCGATTCCTTATCCAAAGATCTCAGACGAGGACTGGCGGGTTTGGAACTTGTTTCTTCCTGTCCGCGCGGTGAACCTTGACCGGATCGCCGCCTCCAATGCGCGCCAGGGAATGATGCTCTCCCTTTACGACATACCGTACGCCGTGACGGACGAGATTCGTAAAGCCAATCCATACTTTGAAAGAATCGAAGTCTGGCGCAAGCACGAGATCGAAAAGGACCCGATCGCCGTTGGCATCGCCAGCGGACAGCGTTACATGATCGCGCGCTGGGGTATGGACAAACTGATCCCGTTCGAGAGGATCAAAAAGTCGGTCCCGCTGATCCTCGCATGGCAATTTGTCAGCAGCCCGCTTGCCGCCATGTCGGGAATTGCCGCGTTGGGCCTGCTTGCCTGGAGTTTTCTCGTTTGACGCGAGTGCGGCCCTTTCGCGCTCGGTTGTAGGCCCGAGGCTTAGGCAATTCCATCCCTGGTCAGGAGCGTGAGATTCTCCTCGCGCTCCTGACAACCCAGCTTGTGCTGATAACCACCCGCCGAAGCGCACCTGGCGCCAGGCGGATTTGGCGGAAATAACAATGACGCTCAGGTCCTCCACATAAGCGTCCCGCTGGTGGTCGCTTTTCACCTATTCCGGGTCATCATTGGGCGGCCGTTCGGAAGCCAGCGCCTTCGATCGGCAGCTAATCTTACGCTGGGATCAGATGTATAGAGCTCGGGCTTACGCTAACGATGATTTCATTCCCTTCGGAATACCCGCCCTCGATAAAACGTTGTCGCTCGATTGAGGCGACCAGCCGAAAGCCGCCGCAGTCGAGCGTCATTTGACAGGTTCCGATGCCCGGTGAAATATCGACGATTCTGCCTTTCAACTGATTATGTGCACTTGCGCAAGAGTTACTACGCTCGACCGAAAGCTGCTCCGGTCGAATGCAAACAATTACATTATTTTCCTGTTGCAACATGCTTGTAATCGTGAGGATCTGGTCGCCAACTTGAACCAGCACCGCCGCGCCGTCTCGGCCTTGAACCGTGCCGGGCAAACGGTTGGTGACACCGACGATCTCCGCGCTTGCCTCACAGCTTGGATGAAAGAAAACTTTTTCCCGACGGCCGAACTCAAGTAACCTGCCTGAGTCGAGAACCGCGACTTGCTCGGCGAGAGCAAATGCTTCTTCCCGGTCATGGGTAACAAACACGGTCGTAAGCCGCGTTTCTTTCACGATCCGACCAAAGTCGCGCAAAAACTCTTCCCGGCTGGCCGGATCGAGCGGGGCCCAGGGCTCATCGAGAAGCAGCAAGTCCGGCTTGAGCACCAGCGCGCGTGCCAAGCTCGTACGCTGCGCCTCGCCGCCGGATAGAGTGCGCGCCGAGCGACTCGCCAGATGCGCAATGCCGAGCTTCTCGAGCCAGAGCGCGAGGCGGCGATTGATTTCGGCAGCGCGCATGCCGCGCAATTTCAATCCAAGAGCGGCATTCTGGTAAACCGTCGCATTGAGTAGCAACGGCTCCTGAAACACCGTCGCGATCCGGCGGCGAAACTGCAACATATTTGCTGGGAGCGCCTCTTTGCCGCACAGCAGCACCCGCCCTTCCGTGGGCCGCTGGAGCAAGCCCATCACGCGGAGCAGAGTCGATTTGCCTGCGCCGTTGGGACCGATAACGGCTAAGAGATTGCCGGCTTTGATTTCGAGAGAAGACAGCCGCAGTGCCACGCGCTCGCCGTAGAGCACGACGATATCGCGAAGCGTCAGGAGAGTCTCGGCCACCGAAGCTGCTCACGCTGTTGAATGCGGGTCAAGAAGAAATTGACCGCAAAGGTTAAAGCCAGAAGAATCAAACTCAACGCAATGGCCACATCGAAGTTGCCTTTGCCGGTTTCGAGCACGGTCGCGGTGGTTAACACCCGGGTTTGACCGCGAATATTGCCGCCGACCATCATCGAGGCGCCGACTTCAGAAATGACACCGCCGAAACCGGCCATCACAGCTGCCAGCAGCGGCAATCGCGCTTCTTTGCACAGAAGCCAGATAACTTGCGCTCTCGACGCCCCGATGCCGAGCAATTGCAGGCTCAACTTCGGGTCGAGACTTTGAAAAGCCGCCATGGTCAGACCCGAGACAATCGGCAGCGCAATAATCACCTGAGCGAGCACCATCGCCGTCGGCGAATAGATGAGCTCGAGCAGTCCGAGCGGGCCGCTGCGCCATAGAAAGATCGACACAAACAAACCGACGACCACTGGCGGCAAACCCATGCCGGTGTTCACCATTGCGGCTACTATCGACCTGCCGGGAAAATGCGCGAGAGCCAGCGCGATGCCGAGGGGAATACCGAGTAGCAGGGAAATCAATGTCGCCGAACCAGATATCTTGATCGAAAGCCAGGTGATCGCCCAGACTTCGGCATCGAACGTAAATACAAGCTCGATGGCCTTTAAGGTACCTTGCCAGATCAATTCCACGCTAAGCTCCCAACTGCTCCTCTTTTTTCCCGGCAACGGGGACAAAAAGTGACTGGCCAAACTTCTCAACGCCGAACCTTCGGATCACCTCTTGGGTTTGCGGTGCGACCATAAAATCGGCAAAAGCCTTACCACCGTTCGAATTGATCCGCGGCCCGTTCGCGGGATTTACCTCCGTCACTGAATAGATATTGAGAAGCGCCCGATCGGCTTCGACCAAGACCGGAAGACTGATACGTTTGCCATAAGCCAGATAGGTGCCGCGATCGGTGATGGTGTAGGCACTGCGTTCGTTGGCAACGCCCAAAGTGGCGTCCATACCCTGGCCTGTTTCGATATACCAGCCTCCCTTCGGTTCGATTCCGGCGGCTTTCCAAAGCGACTTTTCCAGCAGGTGAGTTCCTGAGTTGTCGCCGCGCGAGACGAAATTGGCCTTGGCCTGAGCGATCGCCTTCAGTGCGCCGGCCGCGCTCTTCATCGAACGCACCTTGGCGCGGTCGTCCTTCGGCCCGATGATCACGAAATCGTTATACATCACCAGACGCCGGTTGAGCAGTTTTCCTTCGGCGACATATTTTTTTTCCAGGTCGGGCGCATGCACCAGCACCACGTCGGCATCACCTTTGGCGGCGAGCGCCAACGCCTGGCCCGTACCGACGGAAACGGTTTTGACAGAATAACCGGTCTGCTTTTCGAACAGGGGGACCAAGACATCGAGCAAGCCTGAATCCTGGGTGCTGGTGGTGGTGGAAAGAATGATATTATGGCTGTTAGACGCCGCGCCGTAAGCGGTAAAAATACACAAAGGAAAGACTAACGCTAGGAAACAGAGTGAAAGGTGCCACTGCTTGTGCATCGATAAGCGGTCCTTCCGCTAATTTAAATGGATGATCCGGCCGGATTCGCTGACGTCGTACCCGCCCAGCGCCTCGACCCGCGCACGAAACTCACGTGACCCGACAACGCCGAGCAAAGCCTGGATACCCTCGGTAAAAAAACGCTCGCGTGGAATCCACAGATCGAAACGTTCGCGGGTTAGTGACTGAAACTCGAGGCTGAGCAATTGCGCCGTTGTTCGCGTTGCCAGACCTGCGTCGGCTTGGCCTTGAAGAATTTGCAGTCCCACCTCGAGATGAGTCGACACAGTAATCTCGTAACCAGAGATTCTCTTTGGATTGAGGCGCGCCTGGGCCAGCTGGTGATCTAGATAGATCCGAGTGCCTGAACCAGCTTGACGATTGATAAACCGCAGCCTCGGCCGCGCGAGATCGCGTATCGAAGCGATGCTGTTCGGATTGCCGGGCGCAACCATCAATCCGAGCTCACGATAGAACAGGCCGACGATAACCGCATCGGCGCCCATAAAATCCGACGCCGAACTTTTCTTTCCGCCGTTTCGCGCGGGTTCCAACAAGTGCGCCATAGCGCAGTCGGCAACCCCGCTGCTGATCGCTGTCAGCCCGCTTCTGCTGCCCACGGTGGTCATGTAAAACGACGCCGGGCGGGTCTCACGTTCGTAGAGATCATGGAGGATACCGAGACACGGATCGTCGCTTCCCGCCGCCAGTAGAAATGCGCGATCTGGAACAGTAGGTGCCTTCGCTTTTCCGGTGGCGCTTCGCTCGATCCATTCATCAATCAACTTTTTTGGGAACGTCCACTTACCGGTTACGCGGGTGGATGGAATTTGGCCTGCCTTAGCGAGAAAATAGATTTTCTTCTCGTTGATCCCGAGATAGCGCGCGACCTCGCGCACGTTCAGAAGCTCGTTGGAAGAAGCATCCATAGAAGCCGCCTTATCAATTTTTTGGAAAATAGGCAAAGATACTTACAAATAATTACAAAAAATCCACAGTATCGGGGCCGGGTGAGCCGGTCTCTCTTTCTCAAACAATGGAATCCGGAAGCCTGCGTGCGAGCGTTGAAACGGATGGAGGTTCGCTGCTGGGCCAAAAGTTAAAAAAGGACACTATACGGCGCGACGACCATCACTAATGACGACGAGGGCGGGATGGGAACTTTTATGTTGATCACTCACACCGGCCAGCCGTGCTGGGACAAGTCGATCAAATTACCGTCCGGATCGGCGACCCGGTACTCGGCTTCACGATTGGGTGGCCGTTTCTGTATTTCCGAGGCTGCGCCCAACTCTTTGCATACCGATTTCAACTTCTCGATGTCGTCCACCTCGATGCCAAAATGGTACAGCCCTTCTTTATAGTGCGGCCGCTTCTGAATGATCGCGAGATTCAGATAACCGTCCGTGAGATAGATCGCCGGGCCGACACCGTCGATCACCTTCATGCCGAACGCCTCGGTATAAAATTTCACCAGACGCTCGCGATTTTCCGAAACGATCGCCAAATGGCGGATGCGTGCCATGAGCCAGTCTCCTTTCAACTACTTGTATAATTTTTCGATAAACCCTTCGTCGCGCAATCGCTCTACGGCGCCGAAAGAAAGCTGCTTCTTGATTTCCAACCCGGCAAGCTTTGGCGCGATCCGCTGAGTAATTTCCAGCGTGTTCTGAATCGCCCGCTGATTGGGAATCGGCACGCGATCGAGACCGTTGACGTAGCTCTCGTAAGCGCCGTCAAGGGTCTTTGCATCTGCAGTGCGCATATATTTGCGCAACGCCGCAAGGGTTTTCGGCCGATCCTTGATGATCGCCGCAATTGCCGCGACGTAGCCCCGCATCACCCGATAGATCAGACCCGGATTTTCCTCGGCATATTTACGCGTGGTCCAGAGCGCATCGATGATCAGAGGAATGGGTTCGACCTCGATGATTTGCAGCCCCTTCTCCTGCGCCGCGACAACCACGCCCTTGGAGATCGGCGCCGCTTGAACTTTCCCGGTCGCAAGCGCCGCCAGACGCGACATCGTCCCGCCGACCGCGAGATAAATCACGTCCTTGTCGGGATCCAAACCGTTATTTTTGATCACCATGCGCGCGATTTCACCGGCGCGCCCGCCGATCTGCGAGATGCCGACCACTTTACCTTTTAGATCTTGAATCCGCCGGACTTGTTTCGTGACGCCAAACACGTAGGGTAAAACATTTTTTGCCGAGCCTAACAGAACAATGTCCGCGCCACTGGCCACGGCCGAGAGCGCCGAAACTGCATCCCCGGCCATAAACTGGGTGTGACCCGAGAGCAAACTTTGAATCGACAGCCGGCCGCCCTCCATGTACACCAGTTTGGCATCGACTCCGTTCTCTTTGAAAAAGCCACCCTCGCCAGCCATCCACAAGCTTGCGGAATCGCCCGACAGACCGGGATAAGAAATGGCGATTTCTTCCGCGCGAAGCGGCCCGGCGAAGAACCAGAGGGCCGAGGCGAAGAACAGTAACCGAAGGACGCACCTTTGTAATGCGCGCACAGCTATTCCTCTTTCCAGACGCTGTCGGGATGCCGTTCCATTAGCTCATGGATGAACTGCGCAAAAGACCCGTTCGCTTCCGAGCCGTCAGCCTGGATGCCGCCGTCATGCGTGCCCAGCAAACACAGCACCCGCCCGTCCTTTTCAGTGATCTCGACAAAAGAATTCGTGCCGAACAGAACCTGCACTCGCTCGTAGCCGCTTTCACGATTTCCCTCGACAATGACTGCTCTGATCTTCGCCATCGATACCTCGTGAGCTGGTTTAACGGTTCAAGAGAAACTCTTCTCGCAATTGCTGATAGGGTTTTTCGTATTGTACTGCGTCATCGGGGGTGAGAAGGAGGATCTTCACTCCTTTGGCCTCGAGATCGATCTCAGGATAGCGCGGGCGCACATCGCGGCGCGCAGAAATCCGTCCGGCCTCGGCAAAGATGCGCTGCGCCGGTTCCGAGAGAAGATAGTCGAGCAGTAACGCCGCGGCATACGGCCGCGGGGTTTTTTTGATGACCCCCACCGGACTCGGAGTGGCAGGCGTCGGATCGGGGTAGGAAATCTCCACCGGACAACCGCGTGTATGCTTGAGGTCCGCCAGGCGGTAAGCGTAAAGATCGATCGCCGCTTTGAATTCTCCCGCACAAAGCAATTGGGTGAGCAGAGTATGCCCTTTGCGCACCACCACTTCATTTTTGCTGATCGCCTGGAGATATTTTTTCGCCCGCTCGACTCCCCAGATTTTGAACCAGCCCATGATCGATTTGTCCGGATCCATATCGATGGCGAAATTGCCCTTCCATTTCGGATCGAGAAAGTCTTCGTACTTTTTTGGCGCTTCCTGCGCCGGCACCAGCCGGCTGTTATACGCAATCACGGCCACGTTGTAATCATAGGCAGTCCAGTAGCCCAGCCGGTCCTTATGCGCATCCGGAAATGCCGCCCGCTCGGGCGAATTGTAACGCCCCGCGACACCCGCCTTGATCAGGGTGGGAATATGCTCGTTGCTCGGTGCCATTACATCGGCGTCGAGCTTGCCGCTTCTCGCCTCCGTCAACAGCCGATTCGCAACTCTTTCACCTGCCGCGCGGTAGCCATCCAGTTTGACTCCATAACGTTTATCGAAATCGATGCGCAGCTTCTCGAGATGATCGGCGCTGATATTACCATAAACAACCGCCTTCCCTTCCGCCCGCGCGCCGGCGACGAGCCGTTTTTGCCGCTCGTCGGCTGGGAGCTTGAGCAACTCCTGCCAGATCTCTTCGGGCTCGCGCGACGAAGCGGCGTGCGTCTCGGCATGAAGCAGGATGGAAAACGCGGGTAATAAAAAGACCACTAAAAAGTAAGCGAAGGATTTCATTTTACCTCCGATCACGCCCAGTATGTCGTCCGATCGATCGGGATATGCTGCAGAACTTCGCCCGGCACGAACTCTTCCAGATTGATCCTCTCGAGCGCCTCCTCGGGGCATTTGGAAACCGGCGAGAACGGACGATCCAGAGGTTTGGTGGCATCGACAATCATCACGGACGTCTTGCGCGCGTCGACCATTGAAGGATCGATCAAACTGCCGCGCATCAGCTCGGGCACAATCGAAATTTGCCGATGCGGCTGCACGCGCGTCGCCAGTGCCCAGAGGATCTCCGTCGGATTGTAAACGTCGATATCTTCGTCGAAGACAAAGACGTTCTTTGCCCAATCCCACGTCAAAACCGCTGCCGCGGCGCGGCCGGGATCGCCCTCGGACATTTTTTTCATCGAGATAAAAACGTTGAGCAACGCGTGCCGCCCGCTCGCGCAGACCGCCTGGACACCCGGTACCGCTTCGCGACAGCGCCGCAGATAAGCCCCTTCGCGCGCGAGGTCCATCCATGGCTTGTCGCCCTCTGGAGTCAAAATCGAGGTATGCATTGCGCCGCGCCGACGTGTAATCGCGCGCACTTCGTAATGCGCCGATTGCTGAAACCCTTGCACGCCTAAATAGCCGTTCACTTCGCCGAACGGTCCCTCGACCATGCGCTTGCCGGGCAAGAGCGCGCCTTCGACAACGATCTCGGCATCAGCCGGAACCAGCAGTCGCTCGCCCCAGCTTTCCGATGGCGTGAGCCGCAGCGGCTCCTGCAAATAGCCGCCGATGATCTCGTACTCGCTCACCTCGAAAGACCCGCCGTAGCAAGCGCCCATCTGATAGGCAGGATGGTGGCCGATCACGGTCGCCACCGGACATTCCTCACCGGTATCTTCATAGCCGCGGAAGATTCGCCACATGTGCTGCAAGGTCATGAGAAACCCGGTATGGTTGCGGTCTTTGACTTCCATCCGGTGGTACGAGCAGTTATAAATTCCGCTGCTCCTGTCCCTCGCCACACTCGACATATCGATGTAAGGACCGCCGTCCATCTCATGATGGCGCATCAGCGGTAGCTCGTAGAGATCCACCTGATCGCCCGTTTGGACGATTTCCTTGACGGGCGCGGCTTCTTTGCGCACCATAACCGGCCCGATCTTGGCCGCTTCTCGCCGCAAGCACTCGCGCGCCATCTCCGCCCGGTTCATGTCGTGGCGCAAGCCGAGCGCCACCTGTATTTTTTTTTGCGCGTTCTCCGCGCCGATCACCAGTTTCATCTCAGTAGCGCGGCCATGAGCATTGAGCGGCTGCTCGAAAATCAGCACGGGGAATTTCTTGAGAGCACCGAGATGCTTGACGATCGCCGTAACGTCGTAATTGAGCGGATTGACGGTTTTAGAGATCGAGACCACATCGCTCGGATACGAGCGCCGCATATCTTCTAGAAATGTTCGTAGCGATTTTGCCATCGACTTGGTTCATTTACGGACGATTCAAGAGGACCTGCCCGAACCACCCCATCCAACCCGTACCTTTAGCCCTTATGGCGCGCCGCGTAGGAGCCTTGCATCGATCGTCATTACCTCGTATCACGCGGGAAATGACGTAAACAACACCAGTTACAAGATCCTGTCAGGATCGTTGCGGCGACACTCCTCTCAGAATCTGCTTGTCACAGCGGTACCGGATGATTATTGTGAGGCGACCAACGTTGCCGGAAATTTCAGGTATATAGTAACAAATAGCGCGGAGTGCATATTGCCGAACGGCAAGATAGTCAAGCTTCAGCGTGTCGATGACAAGGAGGAGCAAGTGAAAATTGATCGCAACATCAATTTTGGAACGTTGCTGTTATTTGCCGGTTTGATCGGCCTTGGCCCGATTTCATTCCAACAAACCGCGGTCGCGCAGACACAAAAAGTTCGCGTCGGTCTGATGCTTCCCTATACGGGGACTTACGCCCAACTTGGAACCGCGATTACCAATGGGTTCAAATTGGCCGTCGCGGAAAAGGGCGGCAGACTCGGCGGCCGAGAATTGGAATATTTTACCGTTGACGATGAAGCCGAACCCGCCAAGGCGCCCGAGAACACCAATAAGCTGGTCCAGCGCGATAAAGTTGACGTGCTGGTGGGCACGGTGCACAGCGGCGTGCAAATGGGCATGGTCAAGATCGCCAGAGAAAACAATACGCTGCTGATTATTCCCAATGCCGGACTCGATGCCGCCACCGGAGCACTCTGCGCCCCGAATATTTTTCGCACCTCGTTTTCCAACTGGCAGCCATCTTTTCCTATGGGTAAGGTGCTGGCAGACCGCGGCATCCACAACGTCGTCACTTTTGCCTGGAAGTACGGTGCAGGCGAAGAAGCCGTGGCCGGCTTTACCGAAGGATTCATCAAAGCCGGCGGAAAATCGGTCCGCGGCCTGTGGATTCCGTTTCCCAACGTCGAGTTCCAGGCGCTGCTTACCGAGATCGCTTCCATCAAGCCTGATGCGGTGTTTGTGTTCTTTGCCGGCGGCGGCGCTGCCAAGCTAATCAGGGACTACACGGCGGCCGGACTGAGGAAAACGATTCCATTATTCGGCTCCGGATTTCTCACAGATGGCGTGCTCGAAGCGACAGAAGAAGCGGCCCAGGGGCTGGAAACGACGCTTCACTACGCCGATGGCTTGAATACAAAACGCGATCGCGAGTTTCGTAGCGCCTACTCTAAGGCGTATACTTTTGCGCCCGACGTATATGCGGTCCAAGGCTACGATGCCGCTCTGCTGCTTGCTTCCGGACTAGAGGCCGTCAAAGGCGACATCACCAAGCGAAAAGAGATCGTCGCCGCTATGGAAAACGCAAAAATCGATAGTCCGCGCGGCGCCTGGACAATGTCGAAGGCGCACAATCCGGTTCAGGACATTTATCTCCGGAAAGTCGTCGGCCGTGAAAACAAGCTCGTGAGCGTCGCCCACAAGGCGCTCGCCGATCCAGCTCGCGGCTGCAAGATGTAGCGGCCCCGACGCGCGTTCTAGTCGTTCGATAGTTACAGTCATAATCGCTCCTGAGCCGCTCGGATATCCGAAGGCTTGAACGTTTTGAACGATTTGAACGGATTGAACCATGCTTTACCTAATCCAATTATTAAACGCGCTCCAGTACGGTCTCCTACTGTTCTTATTATCGAGCGGCCTAACCCTGATCTTCGGTATCATGGGCGTCATCAATCTCGCTCACGGCAGTTTTTATATGATCGGCGCCTACCTTGCCTATTGGTTAGCTAAGCTCACCGGCAATCTTTGGTTAGCCATTCCGATCGGCGTAGTGATCACTCTGGGGATTGGCGGTCTATTAGAGACCACGATCATCCGGCGGCTTTACCGGCGCGATCATCTCTATCAAGTATTGATTACGTTCGGCTTGATCCTTATCTTTGAAGAACTGCGCAGTATCTTGTTCGGCAACGATGTCCATGGCGTGACAATTCCCGCTGCGCTCAACTATTCCATTCCTCTCACCGATACTTTGTCCTACCCGGTTTATCGCCTATTTGTTACCGGCGTCTGTTTAGTCATCGCCGCTCTGCTTTATTGGGTTATTTACAATACCCGCATTGGCATGATGATTCGCGCCGGCAACAGCAACCGCGAAATGGCAGCCGCCTTGGGCGTCAACGTTCCCCTACTGTTCGCGTGGGTCTTTGCCGTCGGCACGGCTCTCGCCGGTTTCGCGGGCGCGATTGCTGCCCCGATTTCGTCGGTCTTCCCTGGTATGGGTAATCAAATCCTGATCATTTGCTTCGTCGTCGTCGTGATCGGCGGCATCGGTTCGATCAACGGCGCGATGATCGCGTCCGTGGCCATCGGCCTCGCCGACACCCTCGGCAAGGTGATCGCCGCGGAGTATTCGGCGATCGCGGTTTACCTGGTGATGGCGTTAATTCTCTTGTGGCGGCCGCAGGGCATCGCCAATCGAGCGTGACATCCAAGTGGCCCTAATCACTCCGTCGCGTTCACTGCTGTTGATCGCTTTGGTGTTGCTGGCGCTGTTTCCGCTCACGGGCTCGACCTTCTACATCCAGCTCGGCGCCAAAATTTTGATCATGGCGATCTTTGCTCTAAGCCTCGATCTGCTGGTCGGCCACACCGGTTTGGTCAGCTTTGGCCACGCTGCGTACTTCGGCCTGGCCGCCTACGCGCTGGCGCTGATCTCGCCCAAGTATGAACCGGCCAACGTATGGATGACCTTGCCGCTGTCGATGGCCATCGCTGCTTTTGCTGCCTTGGTCATCGGTTTTTTTGTGCTGCGCACCACCGGGGTTTACTTCATCATGGTAACCCTCGCTTTCGCGCAGATGCTTTACTCGGTTTTTCACGATACCCAGTTGGGCGGCGGCTCCGATGGCATCTATATCTACGTCCGACCGGAGCTGACCATCGCCGGATTCAAGCCTCTCGATCTGGAAAGTCCGCTGCAGTTTTATTATTTCGTATTGATTCTGTTGATCCTGGTTTATGGCTTTCTCAAACGAATATTGCAGGCGCCATTTGGGCGCGCGCTAGCCGGTATTCGTCTTAACGAGCAGCGCATGCGCTCCATCGGTTTTCCAATCTTCGGTTACAAGCTTGGCGCTTTTGTCATTGCCGGAGCGCTCGCGGGGCTGGCGGGTTATCTCGCTGCCTGCCAGTTCGGCTTTGTGAACCCCGATATTCTCGCCTGGCAGCAATCCGGCACCGTGCTCATGATGGTTATCTTGGGCGGCATGGGTCGGCTGCACGGCGCTGTGCTCGGCGCGTTGGCGTACGTGCTGCTGCAAGAAATTCTTTCCGCCCCGGCTATCGTCGGCGTGTTCGCCAAGCACTGGCAGTTGCCCATGGGCTCTTTGATCGTGGTTATCGCGCTCGTGTTTCCCCGCGGCATTGGCGGCATCTTCGACGTCGCGCTACGCCGCTATCGTACCGCCGTCCAAACGCCGACTCAGTGAACCGCAAATGACTGGCGAAACCGTTCTAGAAGTCCGGGGCCTGCGCAAAAACTTTGGCGGTCTGGCGGCCGTCGAGGACGTCACGCTCGAAGTCGAGAGGGGCGTGCTTCATGCGGTCATCGGCCCCAATGGCGCCGGCAAAACAACGCTCATCAATGTTTTGTCCGGCGATTTGCCGGCAAGCTCGGGAAAGATCCTCTATTGCCGCCACGACATTACGCACCTCACGCCGGAGAAGCGTTCGCGCATGGGCATCGGACGGAGCTATCAGAAGACCAATGTCTTTCTCGGTTTCACGGCGCTAGAGAACTGTCGTTTGGCGGCGCAGTCCCGCTCACCGCGTCCACTCCATTGGTGGCGTAATGCGATGTCCGATAACGCGCAGATCGAGAAAGCGCGCGGCGCGCTGATCGCGGCGGAATTGGTCGAGCGCGCGGACGAGATCGCATCGACATTGAGCCATGGCGAGCAGCGCCAATTGGAAATCGCGATGTGCCTTGCGACTGAACCCGAGCTTTTGTTGCTCGACGAACCGCTCGCGGGTATGGGCGCGGAAGAGTCTCAGCGAATGATCGCGGTCATCGCGCGTTTGGCCGCTACTCACGCCGTATTGCTCGTCGAGCATGACATGGACGCGGTGTTTCAGTTGGCTAACGTTCTGACCGTTATGGTCAACGGCAAAGTACTCGCCACCGGTGCTCCCGACGAGATTCGCGCCAATCGCGAAGTTCAGAATGCCTACCTTGGTGCTCCCACCCTCTCTCATGAATAACAGGCCGATTATCGATGCGCGCGAGCTTCACGTCTACTATGGCGCCAGCCATATTCTTCATGGAGTGAGTTTTTTAGTGCGCGCCGGTGAAGCAGTCGGATTGATGGGGCGAAATGGCATGGGCAAGACCACGCTGATTCGCGCTTTGCTCGGTCATGTTAAACCGCGGCATGGCGAAGTTCGGATCAATGGTCGCGTCATGACCGATGCCGAGCCGCATTTAATTGCGCGGCAAGGTATTGCCTATGTTCCGGAAGGTCGTGGAATTTTTCCAAATCTGACGGTCAGAGAGA